>OLOG01000053.1_pt1 | contig 118697 bp, 122 predicted proteins | sample 1672351 | NCBI WGS metagenome assembly OLOG01 (sample SAMEA3136674, study PRJEB25190) | human gut metagenome | biome: human gut; feature: human-associated habitat; material: faeces | place: Austria | collected 2013 | reverse complement strand
AGCCGCCATAGGCGCATATTTCGAGCAGCTCGACAACCTTATCACCCTTCATCAGTGTGAGTTCCAAATAGTTAGTAAACGAAGAAAAGCCCGCCTACGAAGGCGAGCTTTTGAGTTTACGGTAATATTTGCTTTGATTGTTTTATGAGCGTATCTAACACCTCATAAATTCTATCTCTATCTTCAGGAGTGAGTTTTTCAAGTTTCTCATTCAACATTGAGTTTTTAACAGTGTATCCGGTATCCAAAACTTCACTCAAAACCATATCAGCAGATACGCCCAATGCATTGAGTATCTTTATAAATGTTTCAAGTGATGGGATTTTCTCGCCTCTTTCTACCATACCGATATAGTTAGTAGTCAATCCTGCTTTCTCCGCTAAATCTTCTTGGCGTAATTTTTTCATCAGTCGATATTTTCTGACGTTCTTGCCGATTGTAGCGAGTTTCATCTCATCACCCCCTTGGTATGCTTCTATCACTAATAGTATAGATTGGGTTAGCCAAAACATACACACACCATTTGGAAGTAATAATAACCAATAGTGATGATTTTTTAACTTTTTTATGCTATACTGTATTAAACACGGGGGATGGTATAGTATGAGTAAAGAAAATACGGCTGTATTTATAGGGCATAATGAATGCTATGGGGTAACAAGCGAGCAGATAAAAGAAGCTATTGTTTCACTTATAGATAAAGGTGTTACTGAGTTTTTGAGTGGCGGGCAAGGCGGATTTGACCGATTATGCGGTCGCTGTGTTTACGAATTAAAAAAGGAGTATCCACATATAAGCAATTATCTCGTTATTCCTTATCTGTCATTCAATGTGTATAACAGTGAACTGTTCGATTCGATAATATATCCCGATGATTTTGAAAAATATCACTTCAAAGCCGCCATTCCTGCAAGGAATAAGTTTATGGTGGATAACGCAAGCTACGCTATATGCTTTGTTAATCACGGATGGGGCGGAGCTGCAAAGACTTATGAAAGAGCAAAGAAGAAAGGCTTGAACATCATCAATTTCGGAAATTATGATTTTGAAAGTTAATATGTACTTGATGGCTACTCAAATGAGCAGCCATCTTTTTTAATACGCCGGGATACCGTATCCGTAGATACTGCTGCTACCGACTGCGTATTGTCTTTGTCTGCAAGAATCACCGGAATTACCCTCAACGGTATAAACAATTCCGTTCTCGCATTTTTGCACAATGCCTGTGTGGTCGGTTTCTCCGTCGCCCTCCCAGTCAAAGAAAATGATTGTTCCGGGTGCAGGCTCGTAATTACGGTCTGCCCATTGTCCTCGGTCTTTGAACCATTGAGCGCCGTTCACACAACCGGCATATTTCGGAATAATACCGGCGTCAATATATCCGCACTCATTAGCACACCAAGAAACAAAGCAAGCACACCATTCCACACGGGAGTCAAATCCGTACCAAGACCAGTAAGGCTGACCTCCGACATTTCCGACCTGCGACAAGGCAACAGATACGATTTGGTCATCACTGTAACCGATACCGTAAAGGACTTGCGACCATAGCTGATTGTTTTCATCTTTCAAAAGCTCAGCAAGATAATCTTTTTGCTCCTCATTAAAACCATAGGCAGTCGCCATCTCATCTACGGTTTTATGGGATACAGTAATATATAGGAATGTCTCGGTTACGGTTTTCTCAGTTTCAACGATATTTCCGTGTCCGTCGTCGCTTTCTTCGATTTCGGTATGAGACTTTGTTTCGGTTCGGGAAGAAATACTGTTCATCTCCCAAAAAATATCCGACAACAGTTGCTTCTTAGTATCGTCAACCGTGGCAACTTCCATCGGATTATCGACATTTGTATTCACTTTTACGGAATATACCGCAAGAACATCTTTCCATACAGCTCTGCTACCGCTCATTTCAAGAACATCATAACTTACGGAGTTCTTTTCTTGTTCTAATCGGTCATCGTATTCTTGATTGATTTCTTGCACAACAGTCTGCATTGACATTCCTGTACCGGAATCTTCCCCTGAAAAGAAAATGCCATAAACTGAACCGGCAATTAACCCTACAAGACATAATACTATAATCACAACAACGGCAACCCAACCTCCGGCTGCTATTGCAGCAACAAGACTTTTTGCCGCCGCTATAATCGCCTTTACTGCGGCAATGGTAGCTTTCGCTGCTGCTTTTACAGCAGTTGCCGTTGCTTTGGCGGTTGCCTTAGCCGCCTGTGCCGCTTTTTGCGAAGCCTTAACCGTGGCTTGCGCCGTTTTCTGTGCGGCTTTCGCCGTCTGCTGGCTTGTTTTTATCGCCGCCTTTGCAGTCTGCTCGGCGGTCTTAACGGATTTCTGCGTTGTCTTTGCAGCTTCTTTCCCGGAAAATTTAATTGTTTTCTTGCCCGAAGAAGTTGCCGATTGCTTAATTGTCTTTTCAGCCGTATCAACAGTCTTAATCGCAAAATTGGTATTCTGTGCAGTCTGTTTTCTCAATGACTGTTCGGCTCGCTGCTGCTTAAAACGCTGAAAGCCGTCTTTGGCAGATTGGATATTCCGTTTGGTTTCTCTGACACCTTTTCGACCTGTTTTATCAAAGGCATAAACGACATCGTGGGAGATTTCATCAATACCGGATTGCACTTTGTCGGCGGCATATTCTTCTGCCGTGTTTTCATTGGCGTTGACAGAGCGTTCCGCTTTCTCTTTTGTGGCGATATATGCCTCTTTCATTTTCTGACCGGCAACAGTTGTTTTATCCAAGGTCTTTATCGTGCCTTTGACGGTATCTCTTGTCTTTATATCAGCCACGCTGAACCTCCTTTCTAAGCCGGTTGAATAACTCTTTTGAATTTTGTCGAGCTGTCGGCAATAAACTCGTTAATCAATCGGCTTTCTGATTTTGTTTCGGGATAAGCGGTTATAGAGATTGTCTTTGCGTTCCAGTCAAGGGTGTAGCTGTCGCTTGCAACATTCGTAATGTGGTGCTGTGCAAGAAAATCTCGCAAACGCTTCATTTCTTCAAGGTCATCGGACATAATCACATTCACATAGGTTCTGTCCTTTGACATTTTCTCGTTGATAAAGCAAGCGAGAGAACACCCTACACCACCAGCAACGGCAACAACAAGCATAGCCAGTTCATTATCTGCCGAAACAACACGCTTTGTTATCCAAAAATAAATGAAGTCGGATATGATAACCGCAATGCCTGCAAGTATCCACCGACTTCTCTGTACCAATATTGTTTTTGTTGTACTTAGGGCATTGTCCGCAACCTTAGCCGCAAACAATACTGCTAAATTTATGAAACTAATCATACAAGGTTCATTCCTCCTTATTCGGCTATTTTCTTTGCAACAACAACCATTCTTCCGTTGTTACGGGAATACTCACAGGTGGAAAGCGTAATCAATTTGTCGCCGTATTCTGCGGTTACTCCCGTATCATACAAGGCAAGTTCTTTGCATTTGGTGATATAGGCATTAAATTCATCTCCCGTATCTGTGTTGATGAACTGATAGTATTTGAAACTTTCGGGACTGTCGGTATATACCTCCGTCTTAAATGCAGCGATAATCTCATAGTCGCATTTCTCTGTTAAAGTATCGAAGCTAATAGTCTTATGGCTTTCCCAAAAAGACTTATCTGTGTAATTCATAAGCCCCGAAAACATTGAACTGTCCTTCATATTATGACCGTAGATAATGAGGTTGTCCGACGGAATATCCACATCGCAGTTTTCCTGAATATAAGGGCAACCGTAGTCGGTATACGCCTTGTCGAAGCCGTGTTTCAAATAGAAATTCGGATTATCCTTTGACTGCATAACAGGATAATTGATTTTGGTGTCCTCAATCTTTATCCACCCCACCATATCGTTGTTTTGCAGATACAAATCCTGATAGTCCGACAAGAACGACTTGTCTTGCGAATACGTCATTGTATCTTTTTCGGTATCTGTTTTCTCAATGGTTTCAATCAAGTTGTCATAGAGTTCAGACTGCTTTTCGGAGTCGATATAGTGCTTGATAAGAAAGCCGGAACTGACAGCAAGCAAAATGCTGAAAGCACAGATTAAAGCAATATAGATTTTATTTTTCATTAGCGTTTCCTTTCTGAGTAAAAAATGAGGTAAGGGTTATGCACCCTCGCCCGGTTTGGTTGTCATTAACTTGTAGAGCTTTGTATTCTTCGGGAATTTATTCGCAAACGGCACAAGCGAACTACCAACTTTAATAAGTCCGTGTCCTGCGTCAACATTTGTGATATACGAAAGCTGGCGGTCGGAAATATTAAGGAGTTTTGCAAGTTCCAAACGGTCGGTAGAAGCCTGATTGAGCATAATCAAGAACTCGCTGTTTGCAAGCATTGTTCTTGCGGTGTGGCTCTGTAAAAGGTCATCTACATTCTGTGTAATGCCCGTTGCGTAAGCACCGTACTTTCTTACTCGCTTCCACAAAGTGAAAAGGAAGTTAGCGGAATACTCGTGCTGGAACAGAAGATAAATCTCATCAATGAAGATAAAGGTTTGTTTGCCTTTTGCTCTGTTCTGTGTAATGCGATTCAAAATACTGTCGAGAACAACAAGCATACCGATAGGCATAAGCTGCTTGCCGAGGTCAAGAATATCATAGCAAATAAGACGATTGTGCGTATCCACATTGGTCGGCTTTGCAAAGGTGTTGAGTGAACCATTAGTGAACAGCTCAATGGCAAGGGCAATTTCCTTTGCCTCCGGCTCGTCCTGTTTCAAGAGTTCTGCTCGGAAGTCTTGTAAGGTAGGAACAGTACCGGTATAACCTCTTTGCTGATAATCTCGGTACACACTTGCGGTACAACGGTCAATAATGGACTTCTGTTTTGCACCGAGGTTCGTACCACCTATAAGCTGTTCACAAAGCGACATAATAAACTCAGATTTCAAGATAACCGGGTTTGCGCCATCGCCGTATTCCTTGTTCATATCCATAGCGTTAATATGGCTCTGCGAAGTAGCGGAAATATTGATGATTTCACCGCCGAGAGCCTTTACAAGCTGTGAGTATTCTCGCTCCGGGTCGATAATAATAACATCGGCGTCGGAAGAAAGAATGATATTTTCAATCTCACCCTTTGCCGCAAAGGACTTACCGCCACCGGATACGCCGAGGATAAAGGAGTTACCGTTGAGTAGCTGTCTACGGTCGGCGATAATCATATTTTTGCTGATTACATTCTGACCGTAGTAAATACCGTTTTCGTGGTAAATATCCTGAACCTTGAAAGGGATAAAGACTGCAAGGCTTTCGGTCGTAAGTGTTCTGAATGCGTCAATCTTGCGTGTACCAAACGGCATTGCAGTATTCAGTCCGTCCGGCTGTTGATATTTCAAAACGGCAAACTGACACAAGTTCTGTCTTGCTACCGTAAGCAACGCTTCGGTGTCATCATCAAGCTGCTTCTTGCTGTCCGCAGTATGAACCAGCGTGAGTACAGCGAACATCATTCGCTGATCACGAGTGGTGAGGTCATCAAGGAACTCTTTCATTTCCTTTTTCTGCTGTTCCATATCATACGGAACGGTAGCGGAAAAGTTGTTGTTTTGATTTTGCTTTCTCTGCCAGTTGGTGATATTGGTTTCCACACCGAGAAGTCTGCTTTCCGCTTCTCTTACCGCTTCATCTGTCGGCACAGGCACAATATCAATGGACATCATAAGGTTACGGTTCAAGTCGGTAAGGTCTGTTACCATAGTGTCCTTAATATACGAAGCGTACTCACGAAGAAAAAGAACTCGTCCGTAACGGTCGCCCATCTTGAAATAGTCCTTTTCAAACTCCATTGTGTCGGGGCAAACATAGTCCTTAAAATCGTGTCCTTTCTTTCGGGTTTCCTTAATATCAAAGTGATATGCGGTTTCTTCTCCCACACGGAAGAAGTCGTGAACGATACGAAGTCGTTCATCTGTTTCAAGTTCTACGCATTTGCTTCCGAGCCTTGAAAAATGAGCAATCAAATCCGCACCCACACGGGCAAAATATGTTCTTGCGTCCTCAACGCTCTTTTTGTTGATAGAGATAGTTACATACTTATCCTGAACGATGGCGTTTGCACCGGTTGCCTTGTCGAGAAGCATTTTGTTATATTCTTCTCTGTAAACATCAAGGTCATCTCCGGTTTCGGGAATAAGGATTGTTTTTTCAAAATCCAAACGGTTAAGCCGTCTGTTGTTAATTGTCAGTTTTGTAGTAGCACCGCTGTCGAGAGAATTGAGAAGTTCCGAATATTCAAGGAACATTGCTTCTTTATCTTCACGACTTGCAACGGCATAGTTAATATCCGTGAACTTAAAAGACTTCGAATATTTGTCCTTTCCAACACGGAAAATGCCGTCATCATAAATAGCGGTAATAGGGATACAATCCTGTACACCCTTTGGAACTACAAACTTTTCTTTATCCTGCTTTAACAGGTTCGTAAGGGTTTTAATCATTGTTCTTATAAGCCTCCTTCTGTTTTTGTTCGATTGTCGGTTTCATAAGTTCGTAGTAGGTGTTCGTAGAGTGAAACACCAACTTCTTAGGCATAAGAAATTCGGACTTAATCCACGCCCATATAAACTTCTCGGCAGTCATTCCGTTGTATTTCACAAAGCCGAGAGCCGCAAAAGGTGCTGCTCCCAAAATACAAACCCACGATACCGTTTCTGTTCCGAAATGCGGTTTAAGCAAAAAATACAATCCTACTGCCACACCGCAAGCAAGAACAGAAAAAATGAACTGTCTGAGCGACAGTCCAAAGAACATTGATTCCGTGTAATTTCGTATTTCTCTGTTAATCTTAACTTCCATTAAATTTTCCTTTCTCTGCGGTTATCGGCAGTATAGATACAGGTATCTGCAAGACAAACTCGCTCTCCTTTTCTTTTACCGCCGTTATATACGCAGTTTTTGCATTTGCGGTCAGACGGAATATACTTCTGCCGACCTGTTCTGTTTTTGTTTTTCATTTAGTCAAAACCTCCGATTACAAGCCCATCATCTCACGAATGATACGGTCGCTCATCTTAACCGCACCCACAAGTACAAGCATATTGAATACAAGTTCTCCGATATATGCCCACACCTGAGTAACGGCTGCTGCATTTGCGTCAACCACCGGCGGTGTAGAAGCAAATAGGGAGAAGATGATACAAGCAAGTACAATTACCGCACCTTCAAGCAGAACGGCACAGTAGCTTTTAATAAAACTCTTACCGACATTCTGCGACGGTTCTCCGGCAAAGGTTGAAAGCGGTATAGGAGCAAGAGCCGTGTACATATACAGTTTGAAAAATCGTCCGTACACCGTCATTATCATAATGAAAGAGAGAACTGTGATAAACAGTCCGCCGATGAGCGTTACAGCCCATAACGGAATACTTTCAAAAAATCCGCACTCCTCAATGGTGGTTATCATTTCGGATGGCAGTGTCGTTTGATTCGGTGTACCAAATCCTGCTGATGTCATTATGGTTGAAATTGTACCTTGTACGATGTTAAACAAAGCGAGCATAAGCTCCAAGCCGTAGGTTATAACACCTTTGGCAATGGCAAAACGGATAAATAATTTTAATGCGTGTTCCGGTTTCTTTACGTCGGTAAAACTTCCGCAAGTGCGAACTACACCGACAACAAAGAACAAAACAAGCAAAGCAAGTCCGATAGCCTGAACCGCACCGTTGATTGTTACCATCACATTCCAAATGCTTCCGCCTTTGAAGTCCTGCGGTGAAGTGGTAAGCAGTTGCCATATTTCCGATAACTTGCTGTTCCAAGTGTCGAGGGCATTTTGTAGGTTTTGAACCACCCAGTTATCACTCATCTGTTTGCACCTCCTTAAAGATTAAGGGGCATACCCAAAATCGGATATGCCCCTTTGATAACTGTGTTCTTTTAACCGGCAATGAGGTTAAGAATTTCCTTTGCAAAGGTAATGATAATACCGCCTGCAAGGGTCAAGAAGCCGTTGGCACGCTGAGACGGGTCGTGAGATTTCAAAGAAAGTCCGACCTGAACGATACCAAAGCCGAGCAAAATCATACCGATTGCACGAATAAGTCCGAAAATAAAGTCGGACAAATTATTTACCACGGTAATCGGGTCGTTAGCGGCAAAAGCGGTAACGCTCATACCGAAAACAAGGGTTACTGCTGTAACAACGGCGCAGTAAGTATGAAAGCCTTTCTTAACCTTTCCGGTCATAGGCAATCTCTGAGTAGTTTTCTTTTCATTGTTCTTATTGATATTAGTCATTGTAAATTCCTCCGTTAATATATGTTTTTATTTACTTCAAAGTCCTCATCGGACAGAAGTTCGTAAGTGGTTTCTCCGTAGTTTTCATCCGGTAACTCTTTCGGGTCAAGAGAAAGAACAGAGATAGACGAATGCTTGACGGTAACTTCTCCGTGTTTGTAAGCCGAAGCCTTACCATCGGTTGTAAGTGCCACATTCGGGTGCTTTAAGATGTCATACTTAAAGTCCATTACAGGTCGTTCTCCACGAATAAACAGAATGGCATATTGGTTATCGAGCATACGCACCTCATCGGGAGTAAGCAGTTCTCGACCGCTAATCTGATAGTTAGTGGAGTAGTTTCCGCTTCGACCTGAACTCTTACCGTATGTGTTGGTATCAATTGTTTCCTTGCCGAGCAGTTCCGACACATATTTGTGTGTGCTTTGCTCGTTACCGCCGAGATACAGAAACTCGTCGCAGTTGCCCACAATGCTTTCCCATTGTTTTTCAAACAAGGCTTTTAGCTGTGCTAAGTTCTGCAAGATGATGCTTACAGAAACCCCACGGGAACGCATAACCGACAATATCTTGTCGAAATCATCGGGCAGGCTCACATTGGCGAACTCGTCCATAAGAAAATGAACAGGAACGGGAAGCGAGCCGCCGTGGATATGGTCGGCAGCGTAAAACAACTGCTGAAACAGTTGCGTATAAAGAATAGATACCAAGAAGTTAAAGCTGGAGTCGTTATCCGGTATTAACGCAAACAGGGCGACCTTTTTCTCTCCCAATGAGGGAAGGTCAAGTTCGTCTGTTGTAGTTAAAGAAGCAAGGCTTTCAAGGTTGAACTTTTCCAGTCTCGCCGCAAGAGTTATCTGTATGGACTTTAATGTTTTCGCCGCACCCGAATGATAAGAACGGTAATATTTAAGAGCAATATGGTCAGGATTTTTCATTTCAAGCTCGGCAAACAATTCGTCAAGGGGAGAAGGTCTTGTATCTTCCTCGTCCTCGATTGAACCGGCTCTGAGCATTTCCATAACCATTGCAAAGTTCTGTTCTTCTTCCGGTGCCTCGTAGTGTAGATAAAACACCAATGCCAAAAGCAACATTGAAGCCGAAGTATCCCAAAACGGGTCTTGGGACTGACTGCCCTTTGGAGTGGTACTCTTAAAAAGGTTCGTCACGAGCTTTTGCACATCATTGTCGTTTTGCAAATATACAAACGGGTTATAGCAATGGCTTTTCTCCATTGAAATCAAATCAAGTACACGGACTTCATAGCCTTTGCTTTCAAGCAGCTTTCCTGTGTCCCTCAGAATTTCGCCTTTCTGTCAAGTGGTTTTGAGATATTTTTTGAAAAATCTCCAAAGCGCATAGTTGTGCGTAAAGTCAATCAGGCAACCTCAGCTTCCTGCAAAGCCATTGCTTCTCTTGCAATCAGAGCCTTTACAAGCTCTTCCTGCGTGTGCTTTGCGTTCTCTGCGGGCATTGCGTTGACAACGAAAATCGTGCCGCCGATTCTCTCCACAAAGCCGGTTTTCATATTCTCCACGGTCATCACCTCCCTCCGTAAAAATAGGGGCGTCCGTTTCCGAACGCCCCGTTACCAGCCGAAAAAGGATTATTCCTTTTCATAGATTGCCTTGAGTGCTGCGTAAAGATTTCTGCCCTCGTCCTCCGTGAGTGTGATACCCTTGCCGCAGCGTTCGTGTTTCGGATGCCACTCTCGAATGTCCAGCTTGGCGGCATTTCCGTTCCACGAAATGAAGTTAGCTTCCTTGGTGTAGCCTTTGCCGTTCTCTCCGAGGATGGCGAGGGGCTTGGTAATCGTGCTTGTAATGTCTTTCATTTTCGTACCTCCGTAATTCAAGTGTTGAAGAAGTTAAAAAGTCGGGATAGTAATGGAAGGGATTATCTTTCCCAATCATTTCTGCCCCGACGGTGTTTGGATTGTTCTTTTCGGGCGGCTGCTCTATCCTCCCGTTCCTTGCGTTCCTGTGCTTCCTTGATACTGAAAAGCTCCTTGACCTTCTCTACAAAGGCCTCCACCAGCTTCGGGAAGTGCTCCAGTGCCTGCAAAAACGGCTGGCATTTTTCTTTGAGCCGGTCATAGCGTTCCTGCAATCGCTCCACAGCAAAGGACGCATTGAAATACTGCCTTTGATAGTAGGAAACGCTGCTTTTCAAATCTTGGATTTCGCTGCGGCTTGTGATACCCTCTTTTGCAAGTGCCGTGAGCTGTTGATAATCGTCCTTGGAAACGGCAATCTTGCCGGTGATGGTTTTCTGCCCCATACCCTCAATCTCTGCCATTGTCTTGTGGACTTCGTGAGCAGGTTCATAGCGTACCTGCTCAGCTTCAATGCGTTCCTGAATGTCGGCAAGTCGCTCCTTATCCTTTTGAATTTGATAGTCCAGGCTGCTCAGATTCTCCGCTGTGCTGCCCAATACGCCACGCTCAAAGCCGGTGAAACCCGCTTCGGTCATATGCTCAAAGAGCTTGTCTTGCAGAACAGAATAGGACTTGCGGAACATCGGTTTTCCGTATTTGCTGATAACCTGCTGTCCGTTTTCATCCAGCAGAGGAACGGTGTTCTTCCACTTCTTTGAGTGGGAAACTTGGCTGATGACCTCCTTGACCGTTCCTCTCAGAGCTTCGTCCTTGCAGCGTTTCGACCACAGGATTTCTTTTTGGACGGTAGGGATCGCCACAATGTGCAGGTGGTAGTGGTAGACCGGCTTGCCCAGTTCTTCGGACACCGCCTTGTTGATTTCATCGGCGTGCATAACTGCCGACACAATGTTGTCCTCGCCGTAAATCTCACAGCCGAAGCGATAGGCTTCCTCGTAGAACTGCTTGGCGTATTCGTAGCCGCCGTGTTCCTCAAAGTACTTTGTGTTCACATCAATGACCAACTCATTAAAGATCGTTGCGCCGGCTTTCTGCCCTCTTGTGGAGATTTTGCCCTCGTCAATGAGCCGCTGGAAATACTCGTTGTAGGTCAGACCGCCCGTGTCCTTGAAGTGAACATTGCGGGCAATTCGCTCGGTGTCCACATTGAGATTTGCGTAGCTTTCGTTCTTGCGCTCATTGTGTCGCTCGGTTTTCTGCGCTCCCTCTGCGGAGATTTTCTCCACTCGGATAACGCTCCAATTTCCTTCCGCCATTCTCATCACCTCCAGTCAGCGGAGAGGGAGGGGGTGCGGGTTACGCAACTTTTTCAAAGTGCGTAACCCACTATGACACTTTCAGCTTCGCTGCAAAGATGTCGTGGGCAAGGGCTTTCCTCCCTTGACCTCCCTCAAAACCTCAATCAAATAGGCAGGTCGTCCTTGTCCGTGACTTCCTTCCCATTCTCAATCGTTTTTTCAACCTCCGGCAAAGTCCAGTACCAAAGAAAGCCGTCCTTCACAGAGCGAACTCCGGCTTTCTTTTTGGACTTCTTGTAGGTTGATTTCTTGAAGCCTGCGGCTTCAAGCTTTGCTTCGCAATCGGAAGCCAGCCGCCTGCCGCCCGACAGCAGGGAACGGATAAAATCCGTTGCCGCTTCCCCACGGGCATTTGGTCTGCCCATCCTCGGCGCAGAAGCAGAGAAAGCGTCCTCCGCACTCAGCTCCAGCTCATCAAGAAAGTTCACGCCCTTGTCGGCTACCTCAAAGAGAATAGCGGAGCCCATCGGTGCAAGATTGCTCTTGACCTGCACCAGATAACGCTCAGCGGGGTTCTGCTTATTCGCCGTGCGTGTGACGGCAAGAATGCTTCTCGCAGCACCGGCAATGTCGATAGAGCCGTTGGTGCGATAGAGGGGGCTTGTGTCCTTCGCCTTGTTCATATGGGCGATGATAACGATGGCGCAGCCGGTGTCCTTGGCAACGGCAATCAGGTGGTTAAACTCGGCTCTCGTCTCGTTGGCATTGTTCATCGAGCAAGTGTCACCGATATACGAACTCATCGGGTCGAGAATCAGCAGCTTGGCGTTGTACTTCTCCACGGCTTCACGGATACGGTCATCCCCGAAGGTCAGGCTCTTTTCGTCCTCCTTGATGAAGATGAGCCTGTCTCCATCACCACCTGCCGAATTAAATCTCGGCACAACGGTATCATCTGCATCGTCCTCGGTGGTCTGATAGATAACGGTCATCGGCTCGCCGCTCTCGTCCTCATCGGCAAAGGGCAGCGGCGCTCCCTTGGAAAGCAAAGCGGCAAGGGAAAGCATCAGCTTACTCTTGCCGTCGCCGGGGTCGCCTTGCAGCAGTGTGACCTTGCCGAAGGGGATATAGGGATACCACAGCCAGCGCACCTCCCTGGGTGTGATCTCGCTTGCCTTGATGATTTCCAGCTTTGCGGGAATGTTGTTTGGATAGTCTGTCATTGTCTTGTTCTCCTTTTCGATAGATAGTGTGGGCAGTGAATAACGGCGGCACGGAAGCTCTGCTTGCAGCTCCTTTCGCATTTCCTGCAAAGCTCGTTATATTTCTTCCTGCCACGCTCATCAAGAAAGAACGCCCATTCTCTCTTGAGGTATTTCGGCATACGGGGCATAGCGGGCACCTCCTTTTCGCTGCCTATTGCCGATTTGCTCCCGAAACGCAGAAACGCCCAAAACCTGACCCCTCTGTATGGTTTCGGGGCGATTTTGGGCGTTTTCTTTCGATATGAGCGGCTTTGTTTTAGCGGCGGTATCCTTACCGTCCGCCATTCAAAAGCCGCTGTTTGTCGCTTCCGGGTAACAAAAAAGCGCCGTATTGCTACGACGCTTTTGTCTTGCTCGGAAGCTGGAGCAAGGGAACGCTATTCAATTATCTGTTGCACTTTTTCTTCCTGCTTACAACCGTTGTACCAATGGCAGCACCGCCGCTGATAAACAGCAGAGCAATCCACAACAAAAGATTGGAGTTGTCTCCCGTCTGCGGAGACTTGTCGGCGCCGGGTTTGACGGTGCCGCCGGGCAGCTTCGCCGTTACGGTTTGAGCCTTGGTGATTTCCTGTGTTGCTTTGGCGTCCTTGTAATACTTCTTGCAACCGGAGCAATACCAGTATTCGATATTGCCCTCAGAAGTCTTTGTTGCCGCCTTTGCATCTATATGCTTGAGGTTGGCGTGGTTGTTCGGGTCAAGCTCTCCGTAGCTTTCGCCGCAGATTTCGCAAACCGCTTTATTCGTGCAGGTTGCCGTTCCACCGGAATGTGCGTTCTGAATGGCTACAGTCTTTTCGGCAGAGAACTCGAAGCCGTCAGCGGTCTTTGCACTTACGATCAGCTTGAAGCTGGTTTCTTCTGCCGGATAGGCGGCGGATTTTATAACGCCGCAGTACATACCGCCTTCAAAAGTAGGGGTAAGAGGACCGTCGCCCAGACCGATAAACTCGTATCCGTAGGCTGCGTCGGTAGCACCCTCCGGCAAAGTAAAGCTGAATTTGTAATCCTGCGTCCGGCAAACCTTATCTGCACCACTGATGTTAATGGTCGGAATATCCTTTTTTGCAGTTTCGTGATTGCAGAATTTACACTTCTGCCAATACTGCCCGTTTTCACTCTGCCACTCGTAGGTGTGTCCGTCGTTCACGGTTACGATAACCCTTGTTTCATTGCCTGCCTTGTCGGTCACAACAATCGTCTGCTCACCGCTTGCGGGAGAGAGAATAAATTGACCGTTTTCATCAAGGATGACTTCCGTACCGTTCACCTTCACTGTGCCGATATATTTTTCGTCAACGGTAATAGTCTGTGCCGCGCAATAGGTTTTGCCGGCTTCAATGCCGGTGATAACGGGGCTTGTTCCGTCAAGCACAATACCGTTTGTGTTAATGTAGGCAACGTTTCCGCTGGTATCGGTCAGTTTTGCATAAATAACATACTCGTTATCGGGATTGATACTGAACGGTGCGGAATATGCCGTAAAGGTCATTCCCGCAAGTTCCGATTCGGCAAGCGCCTTTTCGCTCAGCAAGTATTCAATTGTCACCGTCTCGCCGCTGTTGTCAGTGGCCGTAACAGTTACCGTCTGCGTATCCTTAAAGAACAAACCGAAGGTGATGGTGTTGAGGAAAGACTTCCAGTCGTTTTCGGCAATCTTGATTTCGCCTGTAGGTGCTGCAATATCACGCCACTGTGCCGTGATCGTCAGATTCTCCGCAGGCATGGTTGTCGGGAATGCTTTATCCCAGCCGTTGAACTGATAGCCCTCTCTTGTCAGGGTCGGAGCGGTAATCGGTGTGCCGTAATCCTGCGTTATGGTAATATCCGCTTCGCCGTTTTCGGGCTTGACTGTGACGGTATATTGATTGATTTCCCACTTCGCCCAATATTCCTTGTTGCCCGTTTCGGTGTCGCCGATTGCCGTAACAGGAGAGCCGGTCAGATTTTCGTTGTAATACCAGCCCTTGAAGGTGTACCCGGTGCGCGTCACATCTGTCGGGAGTGTTGCACCCACGCCGTAGGTGTATTCGGTGACATTGCCGTTGTTGATCGTGCCGCCGTTCGTATTCAAGGTTACGGCATAGGTCGGGGCTGTCCACTGCACCGTCAGTTCCGTCACATCAGCAGGAACACTGGCACCGGGCGCGTAGAGCTTACCGTTGCTTCCGAGCCACATGAAGTAGCTGCCTGTATTTCCGTCCGGGCGGGTCAGACCGTCGGACGCAGGCGCGGTAAACTCGCTGCCGGTTTTCACGATGATTTGAATATCCTCGGAGCTATTACCCAGCTTGCCGCCGCCAAGGTCAAGGGTAACGACCTTCAGTCCGTCAGAACCCAGTGTGCCAGGGTTCAGGACTTCAAGGACGGGGCGGAAACCGAGGTAGACGTTCCGAAACGAGGACGAGGTGTAATACCAGAAGCGGGCCGAGTTGTACCCACGGTACGCCCGGAACGACTCGGCGGCAGAAGAAGTATCCTGTCCCCACGAATACATTTTATTCCAGTTTTGGATATATCCGCTGTTCTTGTTCAGCATCGTGTCCCATTCGTTGCTTTGGGGCACGCCGCGTTGGGAATCGCCCGAACCTGTAGAGATACTTCCCACAGACGGTGCGCGCAGGGTATAGTCCACGCCGCCGCTGGCATAATTTTTGCCGAAAATCAGCCCTTCGTCATTCAGGCCACCCCAGCTAATCGTATGCGTTACGGCATAGTCCGCCACAAACAGGCTGTGGGGATATTTGTTCTGCTGTGCATACTCCTCGGTGGTTGCCGTCGCAGACGTGAGTTTGTAGGCTTCTATCGTTCCCACATAGGTAAAGGGAACATAGTGCAGCGACGTATCCGGCAAAGAAACCGCACCATCTGAGTTTCCGCCGTTTGCCGTTCCGGGAATATTCATCGCCGAAAGGTCAAAATAGTATCTGCCGCCGGGGGTGAGGGAAAACTGTTCTGATAAAGCAAACTGCGCCGTGAGATTGGTAACGTCCGCCGGAACAATGGCACCGGGCGCGTAGAGCTTGCCGTTGCTTCCGAGCCACATGAAGTAGCTGCCTGTATCTCCGGCCGGGCGGTTCAGACCGTCGGACGCAGGGGCGGTAAATGCGCTGCCGTTTTTCACGATGATGTGAATAGCATCGGAGCTGCCGCCCAGCTTGCCGCCGTTCAGGTCAAGGGTAACGACCTTCAGTCCGTCAGAATCCAGTGTGTCAGCGTTCAGGATTTCAAGCACGGGGCGGAAGCCGACGAACGGAAGGGAGTACGAAGCATAGTAGCTGCGCCAGTAGCGGGCCGAATCGTGCCCGCGAACCGCACGGATCGACGCATCAGCATGGTTGTCCTGTCCAAAGGAATACTTACGTGACCAGTTTTTGATATACCCAGATGTATTATCCTTCCAGTCTTGATTTGCCTTATCTAAAATCGCATCCCATTCGTTGCTTTTCGGGATGCCTCGCGTACTACTATCGTCTTTGCCATTATTATTATTAGACTGACTCCCTGCCGACGGCGCCCGCATGGTGTAGTCCACGCCGCCGCTGGCATAATTTTTGCCGAAAATCAGACCTGCGGTGTTCAGGGCATCCCAGCTTACCGTATGCGTTACGGCATAGTCCGCCACAAACAGGCTGTGGGCGTATTTGTTCTGCTGTGCATACTCCTCGGTGGTCGCCATCGCAGACGTGAGCTTGTAGGCTTCTATCGTTCCGGCATAAGTAAAGGGAACATAGTGGAGCGTCGTGTCCGGCAGACTGCCGTTTGCCGTTCCGGGGATGTTTGCGCCGGAGAGGTCAAAATAATATCTGCCGCCGGGAGCGAGGGAAAACTGCTCGTCAGGCGAATCATTAGCCAATAGCATTGGCGCAGCCAGCGCCCCCAATGCAGCGGCAGCTTCCGCATACCGGGTCATATCCAGCTCATCGATTTCCTCGTCGGAGAGCTTCTCCTTCGCCTCGTCGATGGCCTCAAGCTGCGCCTTGACTTCTTCGGCGTTATCTTCAGTGATTTCTTCTGCGTTCGGTAAACCGTTGATCATGGCCTGTACCTGATCTGCGGCACTCAGCTCTATGGGACCATTCGGATCATCGGCTCTCTCGGTGCTGCCGTTTTCGCCGGTTCTGTCCTCAACAGGGATGTATTGACCGCAGTTCTGCGGTATGGCATTCTCCGCTCCACAGACAGGGCATTCCTTGTTCATATTGTCCACCGTGCAGGCCGTTTCACAGCTGCAAACAGGCGGGGTTTCCGTGCTGTCCTCTGCAAAAGCCGCTGTTGGCAGCAACCCTATCAACATCACGCAGCAGAGCAAAAGGCTTAAAATTCGTTTTCTCATTTTGTTACCTCCGTTTCGCTGCCGCTCGACAGCTTAAAATCGTATTTCATTTCCAGCATTGCAAACAGCTTATACATAACCTCTGTGGCAATTGCCTTGATATCCAGTGATTGAATAAAGGCAAGCACATTTTCCTGTTCCGCCTCCGGTATCCGAGACACCCGCATTGCCGCCGTCAAAAAGCGGCTGAGCTTGCGTTCCAACGGAAAATGAATATCACATTTTCTCGCCATATAGCTGCGCATCAGTCCCGCCGTGCCGATTTCCATCTCGTAAAAGTCGCTCTCGGTATTATCGGGAAAATTCACGCCAAAAATCTGCTTCAGCTCTGCCGTGGTATGCAGATAAATATATTCCGATGTGTCAGGCAGGGAATAGGCTTCAATGTAGATTTCCCTCAGGTTCTCATTCAGTTCGGTCAGTGTCAGCTGGATCGCCGTTTCCACCGCATAGGCGTAAACCGGCGGCAGCTTGCTGTCTGCAATACTTCTTGCCACACCGAACTGTCCGCCGAACATCGTTTCGGTCAATTCCAGCAAAATTCTGTCCTTGGTAGGAAACAGATTCAAATAGCTTCCCCTTGCCACACCTGCCTCGTCCACAATCTGACTGACAGTGGTGTTTTTATACCCCTGCTCCAAAAAGAGACGGACGCATACGGTCAGTATTTTCCGCTTTGTCTCACTGCTGTCTCTCCGCAAATATATCACCTCTCTTTAAACACTTTAGTACACATACCAATAATATCATATCAAGTACAAAAAGGCAAGTGGTATTTGAAACTTTACCTCCGTAAATTGTGACATTTCCGCAAGCGTCGGCTTCTTCCATTACTCACGAAACTTTATGACTTCTTGAATACTACCCGAAAAGGAAAAGCCGCCGTCCGACGACAGCGACTTTTCTTGCTTAGTATTAACAGTATATAAGCTCACTCGAAACGATTTCTATAGCAGCACTTCGGATATTGTTCATTCTCCCAACCCACAGCATTTGGTTTTCCGCTTTGAGGGCTTCCGTTACGCCCTCTTTTTCGGAAAGCTGCTTTACCAGCCGAGAAAACATTGCTTCTGCCTGCTCGTTAAGGTCTGCAAGATAATCGTTCAGCTTGCCGGTGGTCAGCAGCTCGGCATACAGACTGACCTTGTGCTTGCGGATATACCGCAGGTGTCGCTGTCCCCAAACGCCGATTGGTCTGCCCTCCGGCTTGTCCTCTCCGGCGATCAGGTAGTAATCCCCGACAAGCTCATAGCACAAGCCCGTCCTTTCGTCTGTGATGAATTTTTCCATTGTGTCGTCCTCCTTGAATTATATTGCTTCTCCGGCTTTCTGCTCGGATTGCTTACGGTGATAGTAGGCAAGCTGTTTCTGCCTGCGGTTGATTGCCTTGCATTCCTCGGAGCACAGCACCTCCTGACCGTTGGACGGCCAAAAGGGCTTGCCGCATATCTTGCAGACCTTTTGACGGAAGGTGTGCTCTCCCTTTTCGGCAAAGCGTTTCTTCTCTTTTTCTGCCTGCTGATGGGCTTTTGTGCAGTCAGTATTGCAAAACCTCTGCCTTGTGCTGCTTGGATAAAACTCTTTGCCGCATTGTTCGCACACACGCTTCGGATACTTATGACCGTCATTCGCTGCCCAGCGTTCCGCCTTTGCTTTGGCTTGATGGGCAACATTGCTCTCACGCTGCCGGTTCTTCTTGCGCTTGGCTTTTTCCGCCGCTTCTTGCTCGGCTTTCTGTCTTGCTTCGGCAATTTCCTTTTCGGAAAGTGGGAGGTCAAACTGCCCGATGAAGTTATAGTAAATGTCCACCTGCTGCTGTCGGTTGGGTTTCTTGCCCACGGCTTCGTGAACAACGATTTTATCAATCAGTTCACACGTCATCTCTTTCGTCAGCTCTGTGGGCTGCTTATACTTCTTGATGAGCCTGATAAACCGCCCGATATGAGCAGAGGACGCTTTTGTTTGCTCCAGCTTCTCCTGAATCTCCGATACTTGGCTCTCAAGACCGTCCTGTTCAGCCGAGTACTTCTTCATCAGGGACTTGTACTGCTTTTCGGGCAGCAGACCTGAAATGAAATTCTCATAAAGGCTTCCAATCAGGCGGTCAAGCTCGTTCAGTCTGCAATTGATTGTCTGAAGTTCATCCTTTTGCTTTTGCGGTTTGCCATTCGCCTGTGCTTCCCATTTGCTTTTCAGTTCTTCGGCAAAGCCACGCTCATCTGCGATAATGTGGCTTGAAAGGCGTTGGATAGAGCGCAGTACCAACTGATAGAGGACTTTGTCGCTGATATGATGGATGGTGCAGTTCACGGTTCTGTTCCCGTAACTGCTGCATCGGAACGAGTGATAGGGTTCTCCGCTTTTGTAGTAATTCGTCTGATAGGACATCTTACTGCCGCAATCGGCGCAATACACAAGACCGGGCAGTAAGCATTCCTCTTGGTGCGTCCCTTCCTTTATACGGTGTGTGGCGTGTTTCAATCTTCTGTGCGCCTGCTCCCAAAGCTCGCTGTCAACGATTGGCTCGTGGGTGTCCTCAAACACAAGGCGTTCCTCATCGGTGGCAAAGCGGCGTTCATCGGTCTTAAAGTTCGTTCCGATGGTCTTTCTCAGCACAGTATGACCGAGATATTCCTGTCGGCTTAAAATCTCTCTTACCGTGTTTGCGTTCCAGTTTGTGCAGCCGTACTCTGCTTTTCGGTTGCATTGCTCAGGGTGATATTGGAGGGTGTACGCCGATGGGATAAGCACCTTTTCCTCCGTTAGCTGTCTTGCGATTGCCGGAGGTGTCAAGCCCTCTGCCGCAAGCTCAAAGATGTGTTTTACCACCTGAGAAGCAACAGGATCGACCACTAAGGTCTGCTTATCTTCGGGCAGTCGATTGTAGCCGTAGGGAATGCTGCCGGAGCAACGCTTTCCATCGCTCATACGGGACAGAAAGATGGACTTTATCTTGTTGCTGGTGTCCTTGGCATACCACTCGTTCATTATGTTGAGGAATGGGGTAAAGTCGTTATCCTGCGGCTTGTCGCTGTCCACGCTGTTATTGATTGCGACAAAGCGTATCTGCTTCTTGGGGAACAGTATCTCGGTATAAAAGCCGACTTCAAGATAGTTTCTGCCGAAACGGCTCATATCCTTGACGATAATCGTGCCGATTTTTCCGGCTTCGGCTTCTGCAAGCATTGCCTGAAATCCGGGACGGTTGAAGTTACGCCCTGTGTAACCGTCATCGGTAAAATGCTTGATGTTCGTCATACCGCTTTTGCGGGCAAAATCTTCGAGAAATCTCTTTTGATTCAGTATCGAGTTCGATTCGCCCTGCTGCTCATCATCCTTGGACAGCCTTTCATAGAGGGCTGTAACTCTATCAAAATCCCTGATTTTAGGCACTTTCTGACCTCCTTTCCGTCTTTTTATTCGCAGCTATATTCAATGGACTGCTTGCAATATATATCCTAAAACTTCTTTTCCGTTTGGGTCAAGAATAACGAACGATGTGTTGCATTGCATAAGGTTCGGTTTACAGTAAAATCGTGTCTTACCGGCACCCGAACCACCACATACAAGTGTGTTTAGATTTCTTCGATGTTTCTTTGCATTAAGCCCGATACAAACATTTTGCGTCATCAACTTGTTTGCGGAATCCGGCGACTGTCTGTATTTCTTATTTACGGCTCTTGCGTTGCCCCATTTAGCAGAGCCGTGTTCTTCACGCCTTCGGTAATTTCTCTGTGTTGAGAAGTAAATTCCAAGACCGAGTCCGTAGCAGAGAAGCAAAACGAGGACAGTTTTTAAGCTGTCCTCGCAAACTTCAATATGGAACGGTTTGTTAAAAGCCGACAAAAGGCTTGGCAGAATTTCCGACAATCCTCCTTTTACAGAGGGTGCAATCAAAAGTGCCAGCCATACGACCGGGATAATACCGATGACGGAAAGAATAACAGCAGTCTGCCTTTCGTTATCTCGATTCACAAAAGCGTTCCTTTTCGATAACTTTGAACTTTTTCTTTGGGGCAGTTCCGACCTTAATGATAAGGTCGTCAACAGCGTCGGTGGATTTACCCTCGTTCATCAAGTCCGTTTTTTCATCGTTGAGAGAACGGATAATAATGCCGTGTTCGTAATCGTCCAACGCTATATGATACATTTCTTCTTTCGCCATAATCTAACCTCTTATCTTTCATAGTCTTTTGAGCGAGCCTGCTTTTTCTTGTAAAGTTCATCGGAAACACGGGAATGAATATCCGCCATCGCATTTCTCGTTTTGGAAAGTTCATAGCGAATATCCTTTGGCTCTTTGTTAGCGAGCTTATCCGGAATACGGTTGATGGCAAAATTCTGCGTATCAATACCGTACTTTTTGCAAAGCATATATCCGATACATACCGCCTGAAAGCCCATATCGGAACGGCTGTAACTGTCGCTGTTGATAGAAAGCTGTGCGTGGCCAAGTTCCTGTGCTACGCACTGTGCAACCGCTACGCTGTCTCCCACATCACGCTTAACATACAAGGTCTGTTCCTCGTTGTTATAGAATGCTGCCATATTCGGATACGGCAGGTCGTCTGCCGCTTCCACATTGACAGGAGAAGAATCAAGCATTGTGGTAATGAGTGCTTTAGGGTCACGGTTGACTGTCGGCGCAGGCGGTCGTTTGCCATTGGTCTGAGATACATCAAAGACCTTTTTCACATTGTAGGAAATTCCGGTTGTACCGTCACGCTTTGCATATTCAACAGGTTCAAGAATAGAAATGCTCTTAGCACCTTTCGTGATTTTGATGTTGTCTTTGCTCCAATCGTCAAAGTTTTTAAGCTGACTTGCTTCGGGCAGCTGCTTAAAAATGAGGAGAGCGTTGACAGCAGAGTATCTGTCAAGTCGGCTCTGCGTATCAAGGAATGCTTTGAACTTCTCCGGGTCGGAAACAATCGCTTTTGCGGCGTCGTCCGACATCTGATATACTGCTTCCTTTTCCGCTTTCATTTTCTCGGCATATTCTTCTTTGGAAAGTCTCGGTCGCTGACCGCCTGCCTTTGCAGGAGTAAAATTGTTTGTCATTATAATTACCTCTCTTTCGATTTCTTAGGTTTGTTTTTCGGCTGTTTGTGTACCGTTTGCTTTGGTGCAGAGTTACTCTTTGTCTTATCGACTTCCGGCTCTTTGCGTTCCGCTTCTTTCTGTTGCTTGGACTGAGCCTTATATCGGTCGAGCTTTTCTTTGACCGACGGCTTTTTCTGTCCGTCGCTTTCAGCACCCTTGTCAGTTCGCATATCTGCCGGCTCTGAGTTTTGCCTTGACGGAGGGTTTTTGTCCGTCTTGGCGACTGTGGGGTTTGATTGCGAGTACCCGTCTTTCTGAATTGGTTTTCGGGTTGCTTCCTCGGTAATGATTTCGTTTTTGGTTTTTGTCGGCTTGTCCTTTTCTAAGGCTTCTCGTTTTTCAACCGCTTTCTGCGACTCCGTAATGATAGCAGCCTTATCCACCTTACCGAGTTCAAATCTCTCAACGATACGCTGAATTTTGGAAGCGTCCTCCGCACGAGCAATAATATCAATCGGTACATTATCGCCATTTGTGTTTTTATCCCTCAACACGCAATAAAGAACGCCGTAGCGTTTTGCCTGTTCGGTGAATTTCTTCAAGTCCTTGTTCGGGATAGAAAACACTTTCAACTCTTTGCCCGATTTAATCATATTGGTAAGACGGGCTTTACCTCTTGTCTTGTTTGCCTGCGTTGCTTCCTGCTTTAACACGGAAGCGAGAAGAATAGCAATATTCTTTGCAGCTGAACCGGTTAGTTTAGCAGCAACTTCAAAGCCTTCAAGAGATAATCTTACGACCTGTTCTGCTGCGTCACCTGAATTTGTCATTTCGATTTTGCTCCTTTCTGTCTTGTTTTTCTTCGTAGGCTCTTACCGTTTCAATATTGGCTTCAATGACCTTTGACCTCTTGGCAATGTCCTCGCAAAGCCCAACCTCTTTACGGAGAGTCCACAGCTTGTCTGTGATTGTCTTAATCTGTTCTTTGACCTTTGACAGCTCATCGTCACTCAAATTTTTTCTTAACTGTTTTCGCAGGTGCGTTCTGTCGTCAGTCAAAGTTTTGATTTGCGACAACACCGACTCTTTATATGAGAAAAGCTGTTCGTCCGTAGAAATGTTTTCTCGTCCGAGCAGCCTTGTCTCTTGCGTGATTTTATCCAACTTCAATAAATCTTCTTTGAGAAGGTAATGAAGCCTTGCGGTATTTTGTTTTTTGTATTTAGGCAGATAACCGAGCTTGTAGCAGTAATGCAGATACAGCCCATACAGTCCGCCGACCTTTTTGATTTTGTGTTCTCTTGTAGGCAGTCGGTACTGTCTGATGACAACCATTTGATTTGTAAACGGCATTAAGCGCACGCCTTGATTTTCAGTAAGCCTACGCTTGATTGCTTCTTCGGTGTATTCTTCGCCGAGATTTTTAAGCCTTATCGGTTTCTTGTATCCCTTCGGCACAATCGTCCAATACTTACGGCTTTCACTCAAACAATGCTCATAACCCATTTGAGTCAACACATAGTCAAGACTTTTAAGGTTCGTGCTGTGAGCAATCGCTTCGTCTATGGCTTGACGAGTCATTGAGTATCGAGTCGGCATTCCGGCTTGTTCCTGTTTGTAATAGTAGGATGATTGCTTACTGCGATTTGGATTTGGATTATAATAAAGTCCGTACTTTTCGCAGATTTTATCTGCAACCAAGCGAAACTTGAACCACGCTTTTTCGTCGCCCCATAATCTCTTACCGTCCACAAAGGAAACTGAGTTGATTACATAGTGGCAATGCAAATGCTTTGTGTTCAAATGCGTAGTTACTACCGCTTGAAATCTTTTGCCCCAAACTTCGTTTACAAACTCCATTCCGATTTTCTGTGCAAGCTCCGGCGAAATATCTTGTTCCTTAAAACTCAGGTATCCGTGGTAGGCTTGTATGCCTTCCTCTTTACCGTATGCCTGTTTAACCGATACAAATTGGTCACGGGCTGTAAGTGGATTGCAGTTGATACCTTCAACGAAAAATTCACGCTCGGTTTTTTCTTCGTCCTTTGCGTAAGCCAACACATCACGGAGTGCTTGATACTGTTCCTCGGTGTAATTATCTGCCGCCGTCTTTGCGGGATTGGCTGCGTAATCAATAACCTGACCGAGCCTTGAAGTGACTGCCCACAACTTACTTACTGCCATTTCATATCGCTCTCATTGGGTCTGAGAAAAACTCGTTCAACATCTGCCTGAAACTTATGCCAACGCTCCGCTTCTTTTTTAAGCTGCGTTGCGTCTGCAAAGCCGAGCGTGTTTGCTTTTGCGGCAAGCTGATTGATGTTGTTACCGATTGCGGAAAGCTCACGCATAACATCGTAAAATCTTTCATCGGGCTTTTCTCTCGGCTCGTAACCACGGAGAAGCAAACGGATAAGTCCGGCTTCACTAAGGCAAGCCTTCTTTGCTTTTTTCTGCAAGTCCTGTGCTTCATCACGGCTGAGCCTAACAATCTTCTGAATGTTTCTTTTTCTCATTTTCTTTGTCATCCTTTCTTGAAATAAAATAGTGCCTGTCCTTATTTATTTGAAACAGGCACATAAAAGTAACTCCGAAAAAACCGCCGATGATTAAACCGGCGACTGTTAATACTATCTCTCGCAAAATTTCTCTCCTTTCTCTTTGGGGTATTAGGGGCAACCCCTAACGAGTTTTACCGTTTGGAAACCTGTGGTTATCCAAATGGTCTGCTCGCTAAGTTTGTGCAGACTCGTAGGGTTGCCCCGGAGATTGTCTCTTTATCTCTCCATATCCTTAGATACCGGCTTATATGCTTTCGCTACAATACCGTTATCCGTTTGATAAAAACGCTCCGGATACTTGAATTTCTCCTCATACTTTTTCATCAAATCCTTTGGCATACTGAGAAGTTTCTCCGACTCAATCGGTGCATAGGCAATGAAAAACTTGCCGGCAATAATGTCCAGCATTTCACGGTTGCTCTCGTCTTTCACATAGCACTTTTCAATCTTCCAACCGTCCTTTCCACCGTATTCATCAGCCATATATGCTTCCAGTCGCACATTTTTATCCGAGCCGTCAAGGGAAGAAGCATAGATAGAGTATCCACCCATACCTTCGATGAAAGCCTTATTGTTACTGCCGACAACATAGGTTCGTTCTTCCTCTGTATAAGATTTGTCGAAGCTGTCAGCTGTAAAAACAATATATCCGACAGTATGACTTCTATCTTTTTCTGCCTGTCGCAAATGAGCCTTCAACTGCTGATAACTCATCTCAACATTTTCAGGTTCGGAGTAGATTGCCCTGTTGAGTTCAGCACCGTTCATCTTGCCTTCTTCGTTGCAAATGATTGCAACCTCATCATCAAACGGCATATATTCCTCAATATATCCGCCTACGGTTTCCTGCATTGCTTCAAGCGTATCCTCGATTTCAATGACCTTTGGATACTTGTCCGGTTCAATAAGAATGACAGAAATCTTTTCAGAGGTTTCAGCTTTTTCAAAGGTATCCTCATCAATGTTTAGTGCAAGTGAGCTGCCGTTTTCCCACCTCATATGGATTTGACCTGCGTCGTCAACGAACTTAACCGTTCCTTTCAAACCATAAGGCATTTGACTTTCGCCACGCATTTCTTGGAGAATAATCTGCGTTCCCTCCGGGTACATTTCTCTGATTTTTTCAACATTCATCTTTCAAAACTCCTTTCGTGTTTCTTGAATATTCCTAAACTGAAAATCTTGTAGTTTGTATAGGTGATGTTCTTCTCTTTGACATACTTGTTAGTAACATCCACATCTCCGAGACGAATACGGTCTTTTTCTTTAAGACCAGCAGCCTTTATTGCCGCTGCAGTACCAACGAAACTTACAAAACCACTGAAGTCGGTATCGTATTCACCGGTCTGCTTGTTCTTACGACTGATAGAAATCCTTGCCTTAGTAAGCGTATCCGATGTGGACTCTACTGACCAAATTGTTGCAAATGCCTCTTTACGAAAACCCATAATCAACCCTCCACTTTGTATTTTGCCTTGAAATCAGCAAGCAGCTTAGACGCAAGCATCGGCTCTTTGATAGCAAGGTAATTAGCGTTCTTAGCGTATTTGGAAATAAACTTTTTAACCTCATCGACCTTATCGGAGTTGTCCGCAAGAAACTGTTTTACAAGCATATCAAAACCATTGATGATTTCTTCGGCGATAGCCTTTTCCTCAGACTCTTCTGCAGCTTTCTGTTTGCTGCGATATGTATCAACATCTGAATCCGACTGCGCAATCTGAAAATAATTGCAGAGAAAATATCTCGTACAATAGGTCAGTCCGGAACCAAATGCTTGCGAGGGGTCTGTCTGTGAACCAGTTACAAACCACGGAACCTCAATAAATTCCTCTGGGTTCTCATCGTTTACCCATTTGAAAACCATTTCTGCCTTTACCAACATCTCTGTCGCGGTATTATCATAAGCCTTGCCGGTCTTATCAAACTTCGTGTTTGTAACCACATTCTGAGAAACCTCTGCCGTTCCCGGTACAACCGACGGGATTAACGACACGCCATACTTCTTCATTCCGGCTGTAATATTCGCCAGAATGGTCGTAATATCCGCATATGTGTAGTTGTAGCCACGCTTTTCTTTGGATACCACATCAGAAATTGCTCGAATTTTCGCAAGTTTCTGAACCAGATTTAACTGTCCTGCCATTAGTTTACCTTTCCCTCCTTGATATAGGTCGCTGACTCGTCAGCTACATGAAGTAACCATGCAAACGGGAATTGCTCGTATGCGTTTCCGACACTTGTGTTACCATCCCAGCAACTCATATGAGCATTGATTGCCACAGCTTCTTCTGGAGTAAGCTTAATAAAGTGCTGGACGAGAAAAATCGACTTGCTGCCATGTCCGCCATAGCAAAACTTCTCCTTAATCGTGTATGCGTCATAGCTTTCCCATTGACCGTTTTCATTTTTTCGATTTCTTTTCTCCGTAGCATACATATTCACCTTACAGAGGTCGTGAAACAGAGCTGCGACGACTACACTATCTTCGGAAACCTTGATTTCCGGATACACACTCAAAAGTCGTTTTAACTCATCATAAACATTCAGCGAGTGTTCTAATAACCCGCCGGGATACGCGCCATGAAATCTGCTGCTTGCAGGGCAAGTGTAGAAGTCATTATCATCAAGCCACTTCATTAACTCTGCCATACCCTCTCGGTTAACTGTACTGCACAAAGAAACAAACCGTTCTTTGTTATCCATCCGAATTCTCCTTTCACTAAAGATTTTTAGGCTTTCGCCTTGGCTGAGATGGTCAGATTTGAACTGACGAATGCAGGAGTCAAAGTCCTGTGCCTTACCGCTTGGCTACACCTCAATATTGCAGTTTTTCTAATTAGGTTGATATATGTAAAGAGAAACCCGTAACACGGGTGTTCTCATTTTTTGAAACTAAATCTTAAATGCAAGTTTCCATCTTTGATAGTCGCTCATATAGTCTTTTGCAAGCTGTCTTTTTTTTGCTTCCTCAGTATTTCTGCCGCTGTCGAGTTTATAAACCCTACCATCCATATGAGCTGAAGCAACCGCCCTGAAATTCGGCGTCTCTCCAACAGCCTCTCGCTCGTAAGCTCGATAAAAAATCCCTGAAAGCCATGCCCTGTAGTAACTTAAGCGAATTCCAGTCTGCTCTTCCTTCGATTTTGCCTTTCTGGATAGCTCAACACGAAGATATTTTACAGACGCCGTTGAACGAATACCTCGGACAACGGTATCTCCTTCTGCCCTATCTTTCCAAACAGTCTTGTTATAGTTGGGATGGTTATAAACAAACTGCGTTAATTCTACGCAATTTTTAAAAGCCTGTATTGCTTCCCGATATATCGGCACTTCCGTCCCGTTGTAATGAACAACCATATTTGAGAAATCGATATCTTTGCATTTAATCTTGATGATATCCTCTTCTGCTACACCGCCATACGCAAGCCAATAATAACAACGATAAATGTTATCAGTTGTATGCATGGATTCATTGTCGTATAATTGGTCAAGATATTTTTGAAGATGTAGTGGACTCGCTACCATTTGCCGCCTGATTTTGTCAAGCCCAGCAGAATTGACTTGAAGCATTCCGTCACAAGCATTCGGGACATTTGCAACGGTCATACACCACTTCACGTAATCTTTTAGGATAATAATTCGACTCCACTTGCTTTTCAGACGAAACCCTGTGATATTTTCAATTACCGGCTGCAGTTCCTCTGCGCTTCTGGTACACATATCTGCGCCCCACTGGACTTCATATGGTTCAATGGCGTTAAAAATTGTTTCGCACAACTTTGCAGTCGAAATACTTTTTGTATATCCATGAACAAATCGTGCTTTTAATTCTTCGTTATACATAGCCTTAACCTCCTTCTATGTATTAGGCTATCGCATTTAATGCTAACGCCTTCTGCCAAACTGCAAGGAGTATATCTGGGTCGATATAAGACAACGCTGATGAAGCCAATAAATTAGCAATCGCAATTTTGCTCATGTATTCTTTCGGTAAAGTCGTAAGGTAGTTTCCGATTCTCTCCTTTGACATACATTCAGGATTTTCGCAAAGAACCATACTGTCTTTTACAAGCTCAGTGTCTCTTGACGGAATAAATACATGGGTTGGTTGGTTTGATTTTTTAATTGCACTCGTTAAGGGTAATGCTATTATATTAGGGCTATACCGATTTCCCAGATTGTTTTGAAATACCAATCCGGGTCTCCAGCCTTTTTGTTCATTTCCGCTTCCTCCGAAGTGCATTAAGTAAATATCCCCGATTTGGGGCTGTCTGCCGCTGATAGTAGGGAGACTCAAGGTGCCACATCCTTTCGCCATAGTTCATCTTACGGCAACAGTATAGCACAAAAAATCTTCTTTGTCAAGATAATTATAAAATTTACTTCAAAAATTATTCAGCGGGCTATGATGGTATAAAAATCATCGCTTTTGACTATTGGATTACCGCAAACGATAGTATATACCATACCGAGAATCGAAGATTCCTCGATTTTTATGTATTTTACTCTTTCAAAACTCATATAATTACTGCCGAGACTCAACCTAATTATATTTGGATTATAACTGACACTAATAGAGTTAAATTCAAATTCCATACGCATCGTGTTATCAATTTTATCCCAAGCTTGATTATCCGTAGATAAAATGAATCTTGTGTATGATTGTGCGGAACAGCACTTGCTGAACTCGCTAAGAGATATTTTCTGCATTTGTAGATACTCCTCCATTGATTTTTTCAAATCTTTGTGGTATACTACAATAGGATAGGTGGTTTGTGGTTATTCAACCTATCCGGGTTGTAGATAACACTACGACTCTGTTGTGGTTGCATCACATTGTTTGGTCGCTTTGTGGTGCGTTCCGGCACCCCATCTTCGAATGGGGTGTTTTCTTTTTACCGCTGTGTACTTTGGCAATAACACTTGACAAAAACTTTTGTTCGTGTTATCATGTCTATGCTAAACTTTTGTTTCGGTCTTAATAATACCACGAAACTTCCCGGGTGTCAACCACCCATTAAAAGAAAATCGTCTCTGGAGGATAAATCATGGAACTCAGCAGTAGAATTCGTTCATTGCGATTTGAAAAAAATCTTACTCAAAAATATGTAAGTCAAAGGCTTGGTGTGTCCGAAGTAAGTGTAAGATGTTGGGAAAGCGGTACTAAAGCCCCTTCCATGAAAGCTATTATTGCTCTGGCTTCGTTATTTGGTGTTTCGACAGACTACCTTCTCGGCATAAGTGGCGAACCTAAAAAGGAACCGATTTTGCTTAACAAGCAAGAATCCATACTGTTGTCTAATTATAGAATGCTTGACCGTCATGGTCGTAAGGCTGTAGAAACCCTCTGCCTCTTGGAAAAATCCCGTGTTGAATCCGAAACTAAAGTTTCCAATATCACCGAGCCGATTGTCTCACTTGAAAAGGGAAAATCCCCGAGCAGATATATCCCGAGATACTCAACGCCGTCAGCTGCTGGTTATTCCGTGCCTTTGGACGGTGATGATTTTGAAATGATTCTCGTGGACGATACAGTCCCTGCCGACGCAGACTTTGCTGTTGGAATTCAAGGCAACAGTATGTCACCCTATATTCACGATGGCGACACTGTCTACGTCAAAAAGGACTGCGACTTATCTGTCGGAGATGTTGGTATTTTTTGTGTTGATGGTGCAATATATTGCAAGCAATACTATGTTGATGATAAGAGGAATCTGACTCTTGTTTCTGCAAACCCGAGGCTAAAAAACACGAATGTTTTCGTTAGCGCTGATAGCGTATCGGAAGTCCGCTGCTATGGCAGAGTGCTACTGGGGTACAAAGTGGATTTGCCGGATTATTTATTTGATTAAATGCTTTTAATAGCAAGAACGGCGATAACAAAGGCAAAAATCAAAATAAGAATTCCTGCAAAAATCCCACAGGCGTTAGACAGACTTGCTTCTTTTTCTTTCTGTTCCTGCGTCGGTTCAAACTTACTGCCGTAGGTTACATAAGAAGATACGTCCCAGAAGAAATCTCCGCCGTCATAGTCAGAGATGGCGTTAGCCGAAAGAGGTTTGCTGTCAAAACCCCCAGCGCTCTTAAACATTAAAGTTGCATCAGGAACAAAATCTTTAATTTTAGAGCCCATCCAACGAACAAATTTTACTTCCTGCTTCCATCGCGCCTTGTCTTTGCTGTCGTGAGGCTGAGGCGCAACAACTCGAATCCCAAATTGCGAAGCATCGGCGGAAAGTAATTTTCCTTTCTTTGCAAGCAAATATCTAAGCACAGCCGAACGAGGAGTAGGATAACCCAATGTTTCTGGGATGTCATCACCAAGCTCTTCTTGCATTTTCTGAATCGCAGCCTGTTTGAATTCTATATCGCTATTCAGACGCTCTGTTAATTCGTCCTCGAGATTTCTGTCAACTACAGATGCTTCCCAAGCTTGTACGCCGGAGTCGTAAGCATCTTTTATGACAGCTTGTTTCTTATCGAATTCTTTCAGTTGCTTCTTCTCTGAATGAAGTTTAGCTCCCAAAAAAGAGCCTCCAAACAGAGCAATAAAAAACTCAAACATAATAACCTCCCCCTATTCTGCCGCTGCCTCTACGCTATTCTTCGCTTCCTCTATCTGTTCAATAGCCTCTTCAAGTCTATCGACGGCAGTCTCTCTTTTTTGATACTGGTCGCTTTCCATCAAATTTTCCGGTGTGTTATCAAGACTGTCCTGTTCTTCATCAAGAACCCGATTGACGAGTTCTGACGCATTTTCGAGTAAATTCAAAGCACGTTTAAGAACATCGCGTCGTTTATTGTTCATTGGATTCCTCCAATCAAACAGCTCTTTCCCAAATACTCGGGAACACAAATTCGACGACTAAATTCCCTGACTCTGATACCGAAAATCCAAAAGACAACGCTCTCTGTGCAATGTCATAGTACTTATGCTTTTGAGATTCCAGCGTCATATCCTGACACTCTAATCTGATAGTGATAGTCATCTTAACATCATCTACATCAACCTCGAACGATTCTCCGCCGAACTCATCTGACAAAGAATCAATAACCCCACAATACTGAGCTAAAATTCTTTTGCTTTCTTTATTTTCTTTCCAAATCGGTGCGAACTGAGATGTTGCCTCATCTACGACCATTGAAACCGTGTCAAAACATTTTACAAAACTACCCATAGCATTATCCTCCTTTATTCAATCGGTGTCGTAAGCCCATGAAACGTGAAATTCATCTGGACGGTTCCGTTTGTTTTAGGATACACCTCGAAATTATTCGATAATTCGACCGCTTTCATAAACCATTCCGGTTTGCGAAAAACAAGTTTCTTCCCAACCACACTCACATACCCCATGCTGTTATACGGAGTATGAAGCTTGCAGTCAACCTTTACGCCTTTTTGCCCTTTTGCCAGATATTTCATGACTTTATATACATACAACACTTGCTGCATTTTATATACATTCACAACCGAAGTCCTGCTATTATCGTCAGAAGCCACATCGCCAACGGATGTGACGATAGAGTCGAGCATCTGTTCAACCTCTTCATCGGTCATAAATTCTGTATCAAAACCGTAATCTTCGTTTTTACTCATGCTTCACATACACCCTTCTTGACATTTTATTATATCATATTTTTACGAAATTTTCAAGATGATTAGTGGCTCATCCGCGCCTTTACATCAAACTTTTCCTCAAGTTCTGTAGGAGAACGAGCTTTTCCAAGCCTTTTCGCTTCTCCTGACGAAAGAACCTCATATAAGTAGTAGAAATCTCGTGACGGTTTGCTTGTCAATATGCAAACCGTTTCTTTTTGCGAATTGAAGTACGATACCCATACCATTTCGCCTTTTGGATACTTAATTTCCATTTTGTAAGCCTTTCCGCAGGAAAACTACTACCTCTGCTATGGTTTCTGCAGCGTTATCGATTTCAGAGATGCTGTTAAAATCTGAAAACGAGATTCGTACAGAGTCTCTCGCCTCATCCGGTTCTAATCCCATTGCTCTTAGGACATGACTTGGTTCTGATTCGTGGCTCCTGCAAGCAGAACCGGATGAAATGCAGATTCCCTTTGAATCCAACATAAGAACCAATGTCTCACCGTCAACATCGTCAAACCGGATATTCAGTGTCTTCCCGGCATTTGACAAATGCCCGTTGACTTTTAGAATATCTCGCATTTGATTATTCCGGAGTGTATCGGAAACCTTTTGGAAGAATCGTTTTTTATAGTATGTAACGGTGCTTAAGGTCTCCGCTTGCCGCGTGGCAGCAATCTCCGCAGCCACGCCAAAACCGACTATTCCTGCAACATTTTCTGTCCCTCCGCGCAACCCATATTCTTGTTCGGTGCCTCCATAGATAATCGGAGACAGGATATTCTTGTCTTTGACAAACAAGGCGCCCACGCCCTTGCAACCATGAATTTTGTGAGACGAGATTGAGGCGAAATCACACTTCATTTCTCGCACATCGATTTTATGGCATCCAGCAGCTTGAACGCAGTCGGTATGAAAAAGCACGCCATGTTCTTTGCAAAGGCGTCCGATTTCTCTTACATTATTGATTGCGCCCGTTTCATTGTTCACATACATCACAGAAACCAGCCCGACATCTGAGGAAACAAGCATTTCTTCAAGGTCGTCAAGCACGACTTCGCCATACGGGTCAACACGTAAAAAACGAATATCAAAGTCGTCTTTTATATTCATTTCCGTGTTGCGACACAACGGAATACGAAGAGCATTTGCTGCCTTCAGAACTGAGTCATGTTCGGTAGCAGAAACCACCACCGTTTTCTTCCCGATTCTTGGCAGATAATCCCGTAGTCCATGAAATACCAAGCTGTTTGACTCACTTCCGCCGGAGGTGAAAATAATCTGTTCCGGCTTTGCACCCATCAGACCGGCAACCTGCGCTCGTGCTTTTTCTATAGCGAGAGCAGAATCTCGTCCAAGTTTGTATAAAGACCCTGCGTTCCCGTAGCTATCCGTTAAGTATGGCAACATCGCTGCCACCACAGCAGGAGTAATCTGAGTTGTTGCAGCATTATCAAGATAAATCACAGTATTCTAACCCCCTTATAGGATGTAGCACTATAGTGCCTCATCAATTGCACTGTATCTGATTGCCTCTCAACCAAATACAATGCTTCTGGTTTTTCAACATCAATACAAAAAGTAATCCTTTTCAATTTCAAGCGTAGGAATACTATCGGCGTCAAACCGAATCCAAATACTGATTCCAGACACCTTCTGCAAATCGATATCATGTGTTAATGCAAGGGCATTATTTTTCAGGATATCCGCAGCGTTTAGAATTGCTTTTTCAACTTCCTTGTTCGTGTTGATTTTGCTCATAGCGCCTCACCCTCCTGCCCTAAAGAATCGGTTAAAACATGGAGAGGCTGAGGTGTATAGTCCATCCATTCCATCATGCAACCGACATTAACCATTCTCATTGGAATATCCTGCAGTGCCTTGAGTTCTTTTCGCAAACTCTCGCAAACATTCCACTGATGTGAGTTATGCACATGACCATATAGATGAACCGTGTTCCTAAACTGCCCGTTCCAAAACGGCATCGGGTAATGGCTCATCACAACTCTTTCTTTCCCGTCCGTAATCTCAAGGTAGTCGCAAACCTTATCAAATCTCCTCGCAATTTTGGGCGAAACCCTATCGTGATTTCCCTTAATCAGAACCTTGTGTCCTGAAAGACTATCGAGGATTTTGAGTGTTTTCTCTTCTCTATGCCAGCTAAAATCACCAAGCACATACACCGTATCCTCGTCAGACACTACATCATTCCATCGGTCAATGAGAACCTCGTCCATTTCATCTGCCGTACTAAACGGGCGATTATCATATCGAATGATGTTCTGATGACCAAAATGGGTATCTGAAATGTAAAATTTCATTTCGTCACTTCCTTTTCAATTATCTCACGAGCATATTTAAGCAGCGCTCCGTATGTGTTATCAATATCACCGGCAATTACGCCTTCGAGCAAATAATTCAGAATTCTGCCGACCTGTCTGCCTTCCTCCACACCGAGAGACATGACATCTCGCCCGTTAATCTCCAAATCCTTGAGCTGGAAACATTGTTCTGATGCAATAACCTCTTTAGCAATTTCCCTCACAGATAGATATTGATTGATTCTTTCCGTCTGTGTATTATCTGCGTGGGCTGCGATATCAGCCATTTTGACATCCAAGAGCTGAGAGAGTCTTTCTGCTCCAATTCTGTTGAGCCACCGCTTCACGGTCTTGGCAGTAGGCTCTATCGCGGAATCATGATATAAAACCAGTTCAAGAACCTCATCTTTAGTTTTGTTATCGAATTTCAACCTGTCTACCACTTGTTCTGCAATATCGTGCGACGGGACGGAGTGACCATAAAAATGACCTCCGTTTTCATCCTCGGTATAGCACAGCGGCTTTCCGATGTCATGGATAAGCAGAGCAAATTTTACCGACAAGTCATGACCTGCGTATGCCTCCATCGCTCGTACCATGTGTTCATACACATCGTACTTGTGGAATCTGTTGTTCTGAACAAATCCGATACAGGGTTCAATCTCCGGGATTATTATTGACACCACATCGGAATATTCCAAGAGAACATCCGCTGTTCTCTGCCCGAATACAATTGTTTTACACAGCTCACTCCGGATTCGTTCACTCGCAATGTTCTGGAGAAGCGCCGCCTTATCGTGAATGGCTTTTGATGTATCGTGCTCGACTGAGAAACCATATACAGACGAAAAACGAATTGCCCGTAAAATTCGCAGCGCGTCCTCATCAAATCTGTCACCGGCGCTGCCGACACACTTTATTTTGTGCTCTGCCAAATCCGAAAGCCCGCCGTAATAGTCGATTATTCCAGCTTCATCGTTATATGCCATCGCATTGATGGTGAAATCCCGTCTGGATAAATCCATTTTCAGGTCTGTCACAAATTCAACCGTATCCGGTCTTCGATTATCGCTGTACACCCCATCCACTCTGAATGTTGTAACCTCGTAAATCCCGTCGCTTTCGACTACACTTACTGTCCCATGCTTTAGTCCAGTATCAATCGTGCGGTTATGCAGTTCTTTGATAACTTCAGGAGTTGCAGAGGTGCAAATATCCCAGTCCTTTGGAGAATAGCCGAGCAAACTATCTCTAACACACCCTCCGACCACATACGCTTCAAAACCATGTTTTGTCAGGTTCTCAATGATTCTCTTGGCGCCGACCGGCATATTGATTTTAGAGATTGACTGATTTCTCATTTACACTCACCACAAATTCCTCGATTCGTTTCATGTTGGGCTTTTCTGGGAGACTGGTATTCTCTTTCGCATACCGAAGACGGGCTTCATAATCAGAAACCAATTCAAAGAATTCCTGTTTGTATGTTCCATCCTCATTCTGAAACGCACCATTTCTGATACTCAGCAAAAAGTCTCTATCATTTTCACGATAGGTACAGATTTCTTGTTTCTCGAGAATATCTAAGCACATGAGGTACAACCTGATAAGATGCATAGCGTGTTTATTAAGGTGTGCATCGTCTTTCTTATGATTTCTATGATTCAACTTTTCGTAGTTCCCGATAACAGAGGAAAGTGTGTTAAGCAATGTTTGAAACTCCCTCGCCGGGTATTTATCAATATGAATGTTGCAGTAAACCTCCAAATCAAGGTCGTCACGCTGGCTTTTGTCGGTCAAGAGTTTAATTCCACCATTTTCAAACGAGGTAAACTTGTTCTCAAAGGATTTAATGGAACGTTCCAACGCCCCTTTGATATGTTCTTCCGTCTGGGCTTGAGAAACCCTATCTCTGGCGAGAGTATTTTGGAGCCTACGCAACTGCTGCGTAGCATAACCGCCAAAAGACGCAACTGCCTTCTGTGATAAGAAAAGCCCCCTATTTTCAATCATCTGTCTGCCAACATCGGTAAGCAGGAAATAGTGTTCAGGTTTACATCCAAGGAGCTCAATTGTATTCGGGTTGCAGTTAATCAGTAAGTTTACCAACTTATTAAAACTATAAACGGTGGTATCCGTTTCGGTATTAACCACCTGTTCAAAATTAGATAACCCAAGCAAATCGCTCTTGCGATTCAGAGCACAGCCACGAATATCTACATCGGAGGTTTCTACGTTCGTTCCGTATGCGTAACTTCCGCCAAGTGTCAGGAAGACCAACCTTCCTGATAAATGCGGGTTGGTTCGTAGAAAATCATATTTCTCTTTTTCAACCATGTTCTTAATTTCTTCGATTGTCATAAGGGCACCTCTGTTAAAGCCATACAAGTACCTGTCCGATAGTCGGACATGTGAGCCAAATGAACATTGTCATACCTCTGAATGCAGTAGTCGTAGACCAGTTCATCATTACAATAAGAATTTTTTGGAACAAGTGTAAGTTAAGATGTAGATAGTCCTTTGCGAAACGATGAGGATTGGCTCGATAATATGAACACCATTGTGCGACCCCCTTACTGATTGTTTTCAGCATTGTCTTTTTCATTAGATTTTTCTCCTTTATTCCTCAATTCTCATTCCGTATTGTTGTCACTTCTTTACTTATAAAACTTACCAATTGTTATTGAATATCTATGTTGACCCAGAGACAGGAGAGATATACCCTGCTCTGTCTTGTTGCAATAATCAAGAAATGGCATCACGATGTACCGTGATGGGAGCCGACAAAGTCATCTGGGCAGTTAAAGCGAATGCGCAGTTCAACTCTGATTGTGCTTTCTTATTACGCGAGGCATTTAGAAGCGGTAGAATACGGCTTCTCGCAACGGAGTATGACGCCGAAGAACTTCTGGGAGATATACGAGGATACAGTTCTCTGTCCCCTGCCGAACGTATGCAGTTACAACTTCCGTATATACATACCACCCTACTCATTGATGAGTTGACTAAGCTCCAACATGAGGAGTCCGGTGGTAAAGTGAGAATATATGAAAAGACCGGTATGCGAAAAGACCGGTACTCAAGTTTATCTTATAACTATTATGTGGCTATGCAAATTGAAAATAAAATGAGCAAGCGAAACAGTGTGAATATTAGCTCATCTGAAATGTTTGTAATTAAGCCACCATCTTTTAAGGGAAAGGCGGTGAATAGGATTTATGGGCAAAACACAACGAGGTGGTAAACCAGCTCGCGCAGAAGCAAAAGCCAATCAAGAAATTAGTGGGCTTATCGGGATTTCAAGTAAGTTTGCGACATTAAACAAGCTGATTACTCGCGACCTGAACAACAACACCAATACCCCTACTTTTTCTCTTTACTCCAAAGATGATATCACCTCATACTTGGCGAACCCATATACATACGAAAAGCAATTGCGAAAAGCAGTTGTTTATATGTACGGCGCAAGTTCTCATTTTCGAAGATTGATTCAGTATTTCACTGGACTATCAGACCTTGCATATATTGTGGCTCCGAGCAAAATCGACCCGCAGACCGCAAATGTAAAAACAATCAATAGGAATTACCGTAAGGTACTCAACGCAATGTCCGTAATGAATGTTCGCACTCAGTTTCCTAAGATTCTGACGGTATGCTTACGAGAAGATGTTTTCTATGGGACTATGTGGGTTACAAATGACAGTATTACGATTCAGCAACTGCCGAGCGATTACTGCTCAATTTCAAGCATTGAAGGGAATGTCCTAAATGTAACCTTCGACTTCTCATATTTTGATTCTAAGAGTCAGATGCTTGAGTATTACCCACCGGAATTTAAGACCAAGTATGCAGTTTATCAAAAAAATCGTATGTCAAGATGGATTGAACTTGATTTCCCCTCATCCTTCGCAATCAAATGTAATAACGACATCCTTGATTACGCCATGCCTCCCTTCGCGGGTATCCTGCGTGAAGTTTATGACCTTGAGGACTACAAGCAATTAAAGCTCACGAAAACAGCCCTCGAGAATTACGCTATGCTTGATATGCGTTTGCCGATGGACGATGATGGTAATTGGTTACTGGATTATGATAAAGCCAAAGAGTTTTGGCAGAATCTCGACGCAGTGTTGCCAGAAGAGGTCGGTTCCGTTCTTACACCGATGCCTATTAACAAAATCAGTTTTGAACGTTCAAACACGGGTGATACTGACACGATTTCGGAAGCTGAACAAAATTTGTTTTCAGCAGCCGGTGTGCAGTCGCTTTTATTTAACAATGAAAAGGCATCTGCAAATGCGTTAATTCTTTCCGTGAAGGTTGACCAAGCCGTTACATACGGAATCGTTAAAAGCATCGAGGATATGGTGAATCGCTTTATTCAGGCTCAGTCTTATGGAAAAAACTTTAAGGTGACTTTCCTTGATTGTAGCCCGTTTAATCGTAAGGAAGTCGGAGACCAATATCTCAAAGCAGCTCAATACGGACTGCCTACCATTATGATGTATGCAGCTTCTCAGGGACTCAACCAATCAGAGTTTGACTCCATGAACTTCCTCGAAAACGAAGTGTTGAGTTTGAAATCGTTGCTTATTCCGCTCCGAAGTTCGTCTACACAAAGCTCTGCTGCGTCAGAATCTGCCGCACCTACAGACGAGGGTGGCAGACCTCAGTTAGAGGCAGACGAGTTAACCGATAGCGGAGAACAGTCCAGAGAGGACGGTGACGACTGGTAATGGGTAAATTTATTTATGTTTTTACCAAGAAAGCTTTTGAGGCACTTATGTCGGCAGGTTATACACTATTAAAGTCCGACAAGAAAAATTGCATATTTGTGTTTGAATATCGGAACGATTTGAATTTTGATTTACTTGGCTCCGATTATGTTATTTCAAACACTCTTACATTCTGACCCGTATACAGCAGTATACGGTGTTTTTATTTTAGGAGGTTGAGATGAATAAGGTCTTAAATTTGACATACGCATCATCTTTAACCGACTTGTGTGAAGTCAATTCTTCCTTCGACTCTGGAATTTTGAGAATTGCTTATTCCGGCGAAAACAGAAACAAGAGCCGAATTGACAAGGCGACCTTTGAACGGTGCCTGAAGACAATTTACAACTGTCCTATTGTTTGCAATTACGACAGAGAGACAGACACGCTCGGCGGACATGATATGGAAATTGTTCGAGATAGCGACGGCGGTTTAAGAATTGTCAATGACACCACCCCGGTGGGATGCATCCCTGAGAGCGCCAAAACTTTCTGGGAAGAAGTTGAAGAAGATGACGGAACCGTACACGAGTATCTATGCGCTGAAGCTTTGCTTTGGAAGCGACAAGAGGCATATCAAAAAATCAAGAAAGACGGCTGTAGCGCACAGTCTATGGAGATTACCGTTAATGACGGCAAGATGGTGAATGGCGTTTATGAAATCTATGATTTCGAGTTCACCGCTTTTGCGTTAATTGGCGTAGAGCCGTGTTTTGAGTCTGCCGCACTTGAATTTTCAAAGCAGGATTTCAAGCAGCAACTTTCAGAGATGATGCTTGAGATAAAGGAGAGTTTTTCTAAGGTCAATACCTCTGCGGAGGATGACAATATACACCCACAAAATTATTCGATGGAAGGAGGAGAAAAGGTATTGAAAGATAAGTTAGATTTAATCGCAAAGTACGGGCTTGACGCCGAAACTTTAGATTTTTCTATCGACGACATCTCTTTAGATGAGCTCGAGGAGAAATTAAAGGAGTTCACGGCAGGCAAGTCCGATGACAACCATAACGATACTGACGGTGACGCAGACAGCAAATTCGCTCTTGAAGGTAATTTCAGAGAGGAACTCTGCAGAGCCCTTGAGGCTGAAAAGGTTCAGCGGGAATGGGGTGAAGTCACAAGGTATTGGTTTGTGGACTACGATAAAGACGCCAATGAGGTGTTCTGCTGGGACAGCAATGACTGGCTCTTATATGGTTTCGCCTATAAAATCGACGGCGATGCTGTAATAATCGATTTCGATAGCAAGAAGCGCAAGAAATACGAAATCGTAGATTTTGACGAAGGCGAACAGGCTTCACCGTTTGCCGCTGTGTACACAATACTTGAAGAGAAAATCCATAGCAATACCGACTTGGAAGCTAAATACCAAAGCGCCTCCGACACGATTGCATCTATGAAATCTGAGCTTGACACACTTCGTCAGTTCAAGGCTGATACCGATGCAGCCGTTGCGAAAACAGAGCGAGATGAAGTCTTCGCTCAGTTTGAAGATTTATTAGGCGTAGAAGCGTTTGAAGCTCTCAAGGCGGAAGCCGAGAAGTATGATGTTGCTACGTTGGAGGAAAAATGCTTTGCAATTCGTGGCAGAAACACTGTTGCGAAATTCTCTTATGACGCAAGCACAAAGGCTCCGAAAATCAAGGTCGATAAAACCGACACAACTACAGAACCGTATGGCGGATTATTCCGTCAGTACGGAATTGAATCTGAATAATTAACAGGAGGTAATTACATTATGGCATATGCAGTAGTTAGAACTGACGCTATGGCTGGCACCGATGTCCGTGGTCAGCTTGTGTCCGTGAAGTATATGGGCGCCAATGGTGCCACCCCTACCGCTATTGAAAACGGTAATGTTCTTAAAATTGGCGCTCTCATGACTGGTGAGCGCGAAATCTATATCGGCGGTGCGGTTGCCGCTAATGACAAAATTGACGATATCGTTCTTATCGCTTCTCCTGAGGTGGTATATGACGAGCATAAGCACAATCTTGATGACTTCGTAAACGAGGCTGGCAAGGCTTGCCGTGGTTATCACATCCACAGCGGCGACACTTTCTCTGTTACTGCGGAGGCGCTCTCCGGTACCGGCACTCCCGCCGTTGGAAATATCGTTGAGTTAGCCGCCGGTACTAAGCTTGCGTTTGTGGCTTCGGCTACTACTGGCTCCACCAAAGTTGGTCGTATCATCGCTGTTGATGTCGTTGGTAGATATACATACTACGTCATCAAGGTGGACTAATCACTGAAAGGAGGAAACAAATCATGACTGATATGAAAGAAATTGTTAAGCTCGCTGTTGACGCTTATAAGGGTAATGTTGAGAAGTACTCTACTAAGCAGTCTCAGGACGTTCTCCGTCAGGCACTTATCGATGCCAATGGCGGCAGTACCAAATTAGACTATAAGGCTATTCGCGACGGTAAGTGCAGTGGTCTTTTCACTCTCATCGAGGAAATCCTCAGCCGTACTGTTGTTGAGGGTCTTCAGGGCGATGAGTATTTCAACGCGCTTGTTGACTTCCGTAACCTCGCAGAAGGCGACCAGAATATTTTCGTTGTTGAGGACAACACTCTCTTTGTTGTGTCTGAAGCTGCGGATGGCACTCAGGGCATTCGTCGCCAGCGCCTCGGCGGAGCGAAGGAGACCTCTATTCCCACTTCCCTCAAGGCTGTGAGAATCTATGAGGAACTCAATCGCGTACTCTCCGGTCGCGTTGACTTCAACGACTTTATCAATAAGGTTGCAGAATCTTTCCGCCAGAAGCTGCTCAACGACGTTTACGGTCTCTGGAGTGGTGCTACCGCTGCAGACCTTGGTGGTGTTACATACTTCCCCACCGCAGGTACTTATGATGAGGAAGCCCTCTTAGACCTCATCGCCCATGTTGAGGCTGCTGCGGGCGGCAAGCCTGCCACAATCGTTGGCACTAAGAAGGCTACCCGTAACCTCGTCCCCTCTATTCAGGGCGAAGGTTTCAAGTCTGACCTTTACAACCTCGGTTACGCTGGTAAGTTCTACGGAACTCCCGTTGTTGTAACCCCGCAGCGTCATAAGGTCGGCTCTACCGATTTTGTCCTGAAGGACGACGTCCTCACCATTATCGCCGGTGACGACAAGCCCATTAAGGTTGTTTACGAGGGCAACCCGATTGTTCTCATGGGCGACCCGACCACGAAAGCCGACTTCACTCAGGAGTATTTCTACGGTGAGAAATACGGCATGGGTATCGTTCTTGCTGGTGGCAACGCTGGTATTGGACGTTACGAAATGGCTTAATCTGTAAACCACTCTCGCGAGGGCTCATAGAGCCCTCGCATTTTGAATGAAAGGATATGAGTTATGGCAAATACAAAAACAAAAACAACCTCGGCAACTAATAAAAACAAGACTGCTCCCGCCGTTGTGCAGGAAAAGGAAATGCCTATCGTCCCCAAGGAGGTTGACCCCACTCAGTACGTCACAGTTCGTAATGGATTTCAGGGAAGGTTAATCTATAAAAGTCCCCGTACAGGCGAAAAGTTCTCTTGGGGAGCGTTCGGTGATGAGCAGGAAATGGAGCTTCGAGAACTTCGCAACGCAAAAAGTTCATGCAAAAAGATGTTTGAAAACAACTGGTTTATGTTCGACGAAGATGAGGAATGGGTTATTGATTACCTCGGCGTTCGTCAGTTCTATAAGAACTCTTTACATATCGATGATTTTGATTCCATCTTTAGCATGACACCTGCGGAAATCAAGAAGCTGGCTGCGACTATGTCGGATGGGTTAAAGAAATCTGTCGCTTATCGCGCCCGTAAGTTAATTGCTGATGGAGAAATCGATTCTCGCAAGTCTATCATGGCTCTTGAAGAAGCGCTTGATACTGAGTTGATTGAGAAGTAAGGAGGCGCTATATGAGCATCCCCTACGACTCATTCTTGGGTGCGTTCCTGTCTAAAATTTCAGAATACGATTTCATTTCACTGCCGGATGAAGACAGAAATGCAATTGTTGACGGATATATGAAGCGAGCTGTAGCTGCCTTCAAAAAGAATTGTAAATATGACTTAAGTTCAAATGCAGATGATGAATCAAGAGAATTCGCTGTTGATATCCCCGAAACAGATGCGGATGAGCTTATTGACATTATATCTGAAGGAATGGTGGTTCAGTGGCTAAAACCATATGTCTACAAGCAGGAACTGCTCGAGAATACATTAAACACAAGAGACTTTACCACTTATTCTCCCGCCGAACTTTTGCATCGAGTCGGTGAGGCTTATGAAAAAGCTCAGAGAGATTATACGCAGGCTATTAGAGAGTACTCTTACAATAACGGAAAGCTGAGTGACCTTCATTTATGATGATGGAAACAGCAGCCGGTTGCAAAATTGATGCGAGATTTCTCCACAGCTATTTCAAGAACCTTGTAAACTGCTTTTTTAAGGTTCTCCCTATGAAAGAAAATGGAGAAGAGTCTCTCTCAATATATATGCGCAGCCTTCAGATTGAACTTCTTGGATGCAAAGAGTTCATTGAAGCGATTAAGGACGATTCATTGTATTTAACGCTTCTTTCTATTTTGCAGTATTTAATTGATACTCCCGATTGCTCAGTTTATGAAGTGAAACGCGAAGTATTTCGGGCAATTTCTATCTGCAACAAATTGAAGTCCCGGTATATCGAGGAGGTGTCTATGTGAGTGTTTGGGATACATATAAAACCCGTATTGAGGCTCGCGGAGATACCAAGCGCAAAACTGTCTTCCGAAGAGAACTTCATTTTTTAGAATCAAATCTTCGAGACAGTCTGTCTTATCATCAGGTAAATATCGATGGTGTGCCTCAAGAGGTAGCAATTATCAATTCGGACAATCTGAATGAGAAAAAGATGATATCATTTCCGGGTGATGACATCAGATGTGGTTCCCTTGTTGAATGGGAAGAAAACTATTGGCTCGTTGTCGAGAAGGACGCGAATAATGAAGTGTATACCCGTACCAAGTTGCTTCAATGTAACCATTTACTCAAGTGGGTGGATGACAAAGATATCATCAGAGAACAGTGGTGTGTTATTGAAGATGGTACCAAGTATCTTACAGGTGAATACGAGGACAGAAACTTCATTGTTACACGCGGTGACTCTCGTATTTCTATGACAATCGCCAAGAACGAACATACTGTAAAATTCGGTAGAGAAAATCGCTTTTTAATCGATGACCCGGATGCAAATGATAAACTTGCATACCTTTTGACCAAGCCGTTAAAGGTCGGCAAGTCGTATCAGGGCAGCGGCATTTACAGTTTTGTTTTGCAGGAAGTTGTCTCTACAGACGATGATAATATGGAACTTGGAATCGCCGATTATTACAAGCATTTCCCAAAAGACGATTCCTCAACCGGCAATGACGGGACAGGTTCATCTGATGATTCAAAAACAGATACCAGCGGAAAGAAGGTGTGGTTATAAGTGCAGCTTGATGAATTCTATGATTACAAGAATAAACTCATGGAAGATTTACTGACGAACGATACTATCGTCCGGTTACTCGACCCGGACATGAAATTCAAGAGCCCAGAGAGTCTTGCTTATAACCTCGTATATCCGTGCGAGTATGTTCCTGAAACTGTTGAGCACGGCGATACATATATCTGTTTCGATGTAGATATCCAAAAATCCGCAAATAAAACATACCTTTTACCCACGCTGTATGTGTGGGTATTTACACATAGGAGCTTACTTCGTTTGCCCGAAGGTGGTGTTCGTACAGACAAGCTATGCTCGGAAATCTGTAAAGCGATTAACGGAAGTCGGGAATATGGTCTTGGCGAGTTAAACCTTTATTCAGTAAAGCGTTTCGCGCCAATGACAGACTATCAGGGAAAGTGCATGACATTCTATGCCGTTGATTTCAATAGGCAGTACGACCCCAAGAAAAAGACTCCGTCCAATCGTAAGGATGGGTAATGCCCACCCAAAATCTCCTCTATAAAAAGCAGTACGCAATCAACGACTCTATCAGTATTGTCATCCCGAGCGTCGGGCAAATCCTTGACGACGAGGATGGCTATTACGGTCTTGTCTCCATCCTGACGGCAATGCCAGTGGACTTAATGGTTCAATTGGAGGATGCGGGCATCGACTTCACATCGATAAATGAATATGAGCTATTCTTGCTAATGTTTGCCGGGTTGAAATCTCAAAATACAAGTCTCGTTTTTGGCGATTTAGACCTATCCAAATTCAAGATGGCTGTTAACGAGCAGAACGGTAATATCGTTTTGCTTGATGAGGAGCATGATATCACAATTGACCGTGCAATTCACAGTCAAATCGCCGGAGTCCTTCGGAAAATACACCACCTCGAAAAGAACCGAAGAAAGCCTGCCAATATAGAGGCGAAAGAATATATGCTCAAGCGGGCACGTGACAAAATGAAGCGTCATCGAAATCGCAAAGAAGCGTCGCAGCTTGAGTCTCTCATAATTGCTATGGTTAATACCGAACAGTACAAATACGATTTTGAGGGGACAAGAGAACTCTCAATTTATCAATTTAACGAAAGTGTTCGACAGGTTATTAAGAAAGTCGATTATGACAACAGAATGTATGGCGTATATGCCGGTACGGTAAACGCCAAAGATTTGAGCCAAGATGATTTGAACTGGCTCACTCACAAATAATCAATTAGGAGGAAAGTGTCTATGAATATCAATGATATTACTATCACCAGTCTTGAGACCATCACTGCGTTTGATATTGTCACTGGCAACTACAAGTTTACTCTTGATGAGCTCCAGACCGCATCTCTTGCTCAGTCTCAGGAATCTACTGAAGTCACCGGTAAGGCTGGTCGTAAGCTTGCTAAGTTAAAGCGCAACAAGGCTGTGACCGTCAGCGGTACTAACGGTCTTGTGTCTGGTGGTCTGCTCGAAATGCAGACTGGCGGTAAGTTCGAGAACAAGGCTACGGAAGTGCTTTGGACTGACTATCTTACCGTGAAGTCTTCGGCTGCGAATACCCAGTGGAAGGCTGTTGGGACGACCGGTGCGGAAATTGAGGCACTGTATATTCGCAATGCTGACGGTACGCTCGGTGATGAACTTGAGCAGGCTGCTGCTGCTGCCGCTGCTGGTAAGTTTACATATGACCCCTCTACCAAGGCTCTTGGTTTCCATACCGATGTTGCCGACGGTTCTGAGGTTGTTGTTTACTACAAGCGTAAAATCACTGCCGATGTCCTCGAGAACGAAAGCGACAGCTATTCTGCCAAGTGCGCTCTTTATATTGACGCTCTCGGCGAGGATAAGTGCGCTAATGTGTACCGTATTCAGTTCTTCATTCCGAAGGCTGACTTCTCTGGTGAGTTCTCATTCGAGATGGGCGACAACCAGACAGTTCATGCGTTCGAGGCAGAGGCTCTCGCCGGTGCTTGCGGTGCTGGCGGTCAGCTTTGGACTTATACCATTTTTGGTGCCAACACTGCTGACGCTGACTAATCATTAGGAGAATTATTATGGCGACTGCGATTAAAAAATGTAGAGTGTGCGGTAAGGAATACGAGTATTGTCATACCGTGCGCCGCGTCGCAGGAGTCTTTCGCTGGCAAGATGTAGCTTGTTCCCCCGAGTGTGGAGCAAGCTACCTTGCTCAAATCGAAGCGTCTCGTGCGGGAATCCCCGCAAAGAATGAAGTTGCGGATAAAGACGCAGTTGTTGCCAAACCGACTGTGACCGATTTTAGCGACCTCGATGAATATGATAACGAGGATGATTGGTTCGCAGACGATTTTGATGACGAAGCGGAAGAAACTGCGATGGTATAGAACAGAAGGCTGCATCTATGAGATGCAGCCTTTTTATCATAAACGAGGTGGTAAAAATAACAGAATTACGGCTTACCTCCCCTATTCCCCCATCAGTAAATCATTATCTGGCTTATCGGGCAATCGTGAAAAACGGGAGACCGATGGCAATGTCCTATAAAACGCCAGAGGCAACTAAATACAGAACGGAATTTGCTGAATATGTACGGCAAGAAGTAAAAAGACAGGGGTGGTCTTTAACACCGAACAAGACTCAACATTTTTATGTTGATACGATTTTTTATTTCCCAGCAACAAATTTGGACGGAAACAACTATTTCAAAGTAATGCTTGACGCAATAACCGACACACAACTTATATGGCTGGACGATAATGTCACCTGCGAGCGCGTACAAGCAATATATTACGACCAAACAAATCCTCGAATGGAAATAATCATTCATCCAGTTGACTATATAGGCGTTTTCGATGACGCGCCTCAAATGGAGGCTTTCGTCTCCAGATGCGTCGGGTGTACAAGGTACTCACGAAATTGTAGTATTTTACGACATGCAAAAGAAGGTCGTATTCAGGATGAGATTAAGGATTGCGTTTGTTCAAAATTCAAAGCTCGCAAAGGATGAAAGGAGTTTTACAATGACAAAAACAAAGAAGATTTCAATCAACACATTCGACAAGATTGTTGCAGAAAACTATACACCGACAGAAAATTTACAGTGGCATGGCGTTGACCTTGTCATCAAAAAGACGCTTACGCTTAAAGAGGTAATGACCTTTGTAAATACGGTTGTCAAAGGCTGTTTTACGACAGATGATGCTTCGTACATCCCCGAGGTCAAGGATTTCTTTATTAAGTGCTGCATTGTTGATATGTATACGAATCTTTCCCTGCCCGATAATTCGGAACATAAATACAACCTGATTTATTGCTCTGATATTATCGAAAGCGTTCTCCCCCATGTCAACGAACAGCAGTTTAACGAAATGTGTCAGGCAATCAACGATAAGCTCAAAAATCTTGCTCAGGCGAATATCGAGATGGTTCACAAGCAGATGAATGAGCTTTACACCAGCTTTAACGCTCTTCAGGAAAAACTGTCTTCCACATTTTCTAATGTAAATTCCGACGATGTAGTTAAACTCATCGGTGCAATCACTGGTGGCAAGCTCGACGAGGATAAGCTTGTGAAGGCTTATGTATCTCAGACGAAATCAAAGAAGAAGGCAGCGCCCAAAGGTGGAGATAAATAATGTCAAACATCGACATGAAATCCATCATGGAGAAAGCAGTTAAAGCAACAAATACATCAAAGTTTCAAAAGCAAATAGAAGCTAAGACAGACGAATTTGCATTGACCGGCAACGGCGGTGGCAAATCCAATACTGTCGGTGGTATGCCGACATCTCCCGCATTTGCTGCTGCTAAATTTATTGAAGTTTTGCGAAATGAAATCAGAAGTCTTGAGGCAACTTCTGGATTTGCAGACGGGAAACTTGGTGCAACTGCTGTTGAGGCGTTGTCGCAGCTCGACCACGGTACCCCGTACAAGGTCGGCAAACACAAATATCAAATCCCGGTATGGTTTGAGAATGACTTACGACGGGATTCACTTTGCACTGATGAATACGACGGCATTGATAATATTGCCGCGTTGCTCAATAGTGGATATGATGCAGGTCACGTTGTCTATGGTATATGGCTTCATCATTCTCCGTTTAACATTCCCAGCCTCCAGCACCGTTCTGGTGCTCATTTCATCGAGAACGCGATTCGTGATTACATGGGAAACTACGCTTCGGATTATGGCGTGACGGACATCGAGGTCGATGATATTTACAAATAAGCTTAGTGTCAGAACGGCAACCCTACTGACACAGCGAACTATTAAGGATTGGCTCAATGCCAATCCTTTCTTTTATAAAAGGAAGGTGAGAAATAGATGGCTGATTTTTTATTGTCAGTAGGGGTTGATGTTGGTCTTAGTTACGAACAGATGAAAAAAGATATCAGTAATCTGGTATCTGACCTCAACAAAACTCCGCCTAAAATAAAAGTCGCATTTGATATTGACCAAAAGGCGGTTGAAAGTTTACGAAATCAAATCACGGCAATCAACAAACAGTTGGGCTCTGCCAGCACGAATACCTCCTCGGGTAGTACGCGTCGGAAGGCTACTGCAGAAATTGCCGATATTGCAAATGAGGCACGCAGAGCTGCGGATACACAGGCTGCAGCATCCATAAAGGCTGCAAATGCAGAAAAGGAACATGAAACCTCTCTAAGGCAGGTTCTTAATACATATCGCGAATTACTTGCGGCAATGCGTACCAATCAAAATGCTCAGGTTGCTTCCACATATTCTGAGTTAGTTAAGCAAGCTGATTTATTCGGAAGCGCATTGGAAATTGCCGAGGATAAAGCAATTTCTATTGATGCAGCCCTTAAGCAGGTCGGGCTTGATGGCAGTACGGCTATTGAAAACGCTAAGACAGCTCTTGCAGCATTCAGAGTTGAGATGGAACAGACAGGTTCATCCGGCACTATCAATATGAGCCAAATGTATTCTGTTATTGCTCAAATGCAGAATTTGCTGAATTCCAACGGCAACGCCGCCAATCTTAGTTCGTATACAGTTTTACAAGAACAGGTTCGCTTATTCACGAATGCGTTGCAGTTAGCATCCTCTGGGTCGATTTCGTTAAGTGAAGCCCTTAAACAAGTCGGGCTTGATGGCAGCACGGCTATTGAAGGGGCAAAAACAGCCATGTCTGCGTTCCGTGCAGAAGTTGCAGGGGCAACCTTTGAGGAAGTAAAACTATCAAAGGGGACAGAGCAATATAATGCCGCACTAAACAAAGTTAATACGCTTCTTGCGGCAGTCCGTAGCAACACAGAAAAGTGGACTGCGGCTAAGCATGGTAATTCAAGCAAGGACTATCAAATTTACTCGCAGCAAGCTGATGCTCTTGAAAAACTTTCGAGAGAACTACAAAATGGAGAGATGTCAGCGCGTGAATTCAACAAAAAATTTAGCGAAATTAAAACGACTACCGTGCAATCATCCACCGCCATACGTGTTGCTGGAGAGAACACTCAAAAATTCTCCGAGAGAATTGGAAGCTTGTCAAGTAAGTTCGGAACATGGTTTAGTATTACAAGAGTAATTATGGCGGCATTCCGCAGCGTTAAGCAAATGGTTTCTGCTGTAATCGAACTTGACACGGCAATGACTGAACTTAAAAAGGTTACAAATGAGACGGATGCCACCTACGAAAAATTTCTTGTCAATGCCTCCTCGAGAGCGAAACAACTTGGTGCTGCATTGTCAGATACTGTAACTGCCACAGCCGATTTTGCAAGACTTGGGTTCAGCATTGAAGAAGCTGAAAAACTTGCCGATACTGCGATTGTTTATAAAAATGTTGGTGATGGCATTAAGGATATCAGCGAAGCATCGGAAAGCATTATTGCAACTATGCAAGCTTTCGATATTGCTGCTGATGACACAATGACTATCGTTGATAAATTCAACGAGGTTGGTAACAATTACGCGATATCATCCGAAGGTGTTGGAGAGGCACTCCTCCGTTCCGCTGCTGCTATGCACGCAGCCAACAACTCGCTCGATGAAACAATTGCACTCGCCACGGCTGCAAATACAATTGTTCAAGACCCTGAAAAAGTCGGTACAACGCTCAAAACCGTGTCCATGTATCTCCGCGCCGCTAAAACAGAAGCAGAAGAAGCCGGAGAAGCAACCGACGGAATGGCGACCAGCGTGTCCAAGCTTCGCGAGGACATTTTAGCCCTCACAAATAATAAAGTTGATATTCAAATCGACGAAGATACATTCAAATCAACCTATCAGATACTCAAAGAACTTTCTGAGGTCTGGGGAGAGTTAACCGACTTAACACAGGCAAATATCCTCGAGATGGTCGGTGGTAAGCGAAACTCAAACGTTGTTGCCGCACTGTTGGATAACTTTTCAGTTGCAGAAGAAGCGTTGAAAACATCTGCTAATTCTGCGGGCTCTGCTCTAAAAGAAAACGAGAAAGTTTTAGAGTCTATTCAGGGCAAAATCAACATTATGAAGGCAAGCTTTGAAACGCTGTCTAATAATGTGATTAGTAGCGATTTAGTAAAAGTATTCATTGATGCAGGAACCGGAATTCTCGACTTCTTAAATGGAGTATCGAAAGTTATCACAGCGCTCGGCGGATTAAAGACAATACTGCTTGCTGTTACTTCTGCTCTTTTAATTACAAAAGGCGGACTTATTGCTTGTAAAGTTCAATTGCTTGCTGTCGCGGCAGTCAAAAAGATAATTTCATTTTTCGGAAGCTTAAAGAGCGGAATAACGAATGTTATTAACATCTTGCCCACCGCTGTTACGGCTTGGAAAGCTTATGCCGCTGGAACTGTGTCAGCCAGCGCCGCAATGCAAGCGTCGATTCCTGTAATCGGTCTTGTTCTCGCTGCTCTTACTGCGCTTGTCGGCGGGTTATCTTTATATAACCAAAAAACTGACGAAGCACGTCAAGCCGCAATTGATACGGCAGAGGCATATAGAGAACAGCAGTCCGAGATGACATCTTCAAAAGGAACACTGGATAAGATATCCGATAGGTATGCGGAATTATCGCAGGGTGTCGATGCTTTTGGAAACCGTATTTCACTCTCTGCCGAGCAGTATGAAGAGTATAAAGATATAGTCGGTCAGATTGCCGATATGTTCCCAACTATGATAAAAGGCTATAATGAGGAAGGTGTAGCTATTTTATCGTGTAAGGGCAATGTTGAAGAACTTACACAGGCTTATAATAACCTTGTAAAAGCTCAGAACAACAAAGTTCTTGGGGAAGCTCTTGAATTACTCGATGATTTCAAAGATAAGAAAAAGGATTTTGATGAGTCCAATTTCAAGGGCAATGAGTACACAACAAAAGCAAATGATGCACTGAAAAAGATTTTATCCGCCACAGATATTGAAGCGGCAATTGATGAATATGCACGAGCTGGCACATCGAATGCGGTGCAAATTGTTCAAGCATTAAAAGATGCCGGGTTGGAACAACAAACAGATGGATTTCTTGGACTTGGCGGTGAAACAGGTCGTGAGTTTATTGCTCGGGCTATACGCGAAAATAAAGAAGTCGTATCTGGTATCGTTGGCAATTTTGATACGGAAATGGCTGCTGCGGCGCAGAATATGCAATCCATCGTTAGCGCTTATATCAGCAACGCATTTTTGGAGTCGTATTCTAATATTTCGCCCGCTGTTCAAAATCTTGTAAGTAATATTGTATCTGGTTTTGATGCAGATTTCTATTCTCAATTTGATTCATTAAACGACTTATACAATTACCTCAATAACCTTCTTGGGTCATTTGGGAAACTAAGTACAGCTGACGCAAATACTTTGACAGCAACTTTTGATTTGAAGGCAAAGTATGATGGCGGCGACTGTACTATCGAAGAGTATATTAACGGAATTAAAAACGCTAAGAGCGTCATTGACCAGTTCGACGAAGACACACAAAAGAAAATATATTTAGCTCTCGGCTTTGACGAGAACGACATCGAGGGTCAATATGACGAATTATTGAAAAAGGTCGAGGATAAGAACAAGGATTGGCTCAATTCCCTTAATAGCGACGATTTCTCGTTAGTATATGAAATCTCCTTAAATAACGACACTACATCTTGGACGCTTGATGATTGGATTAAAAAGCTTCAAGAAAGTCGAGAAGAGGCAAATAAATCAAACGACTCATTGTCTGATTTATCAAAATCACTGACAAGCCTAAAAGACGCATATAGCATTTTAACCACCGCAGAAGAAGAAATGGCTTCAGGTGGGCTGTCGGCTGATACAATCAAAGCATTAGCAGACTCAACATCAGACTATTTGGACTACCTTTACGAAGAAAATGGTGTCGTCAAACTCAATACAGAAGCATGGAAAGAATACGCCAATGCTAAAATGGAGGAAAATATTCGCGCTATAGAGGCGAGTATTACTGAACTTGAAAACGAAAAGGCAGCCCTTGAAGAGCAAAATGAAGCTCTGCAGAATGCAAAAGTTTATGCAGATGATTATGTCGGTGCAATAGAGCCCGGAGCCTACAGGCAGTCAGAGTACACTGCTGCTGTAGAGGCAAACACTTCTGCGATGAATGAGAACGCGGCTGCAATTGAAGCCAATCAAGCAAAGCTTGGTATTTACAAAACGCTGTACGGCGAAATCGCTACCTCCCTTGATGCATATTCAGCAGCGCTTAATAACTTCTCTAACATCGCAAATGCGATTACATCCGTATCTAATGCACTTACGACCGTTGCCGACCTTCAGGAAACCGTTGCAAATGGCTTTACGATTTCACTTGAAAAGGCTTTAGAGTTTGCAAAGGTATATCCGGAGATTTTGAACAACGCTACAGTTGCCGCAGATGGTCAAATCACTCTAAACGAGGGCGTTGTTAACGCCTTTATCTCCGGCAAGGAATCCGAACTTAAAGCTCAAATTGATGCCAAAATTGCAGAGCTCGAAGCGGATAAATCTGTCCTCACTGCAAAAATGGAATTTTCCAAAGCGCAGCTTGAACTTGCAAAGAGCGTGGGTACTGGTGAAGGACAAATTTCTAAAGAAGTTGCAGAATACAGGGTTAACGCCGGTAACGCTGTAGTTCAGGCGATGATTGCAGCTGGCATTGATGAAGCAACGGCGTATCAATTAGCGTGTGCCGCGATGGCGCAAAACTCCGAAGAGTTTAATCGCGTTGCTGCAGAAGTATGCACAGATGTTCAGGGCAACTTTAATCAGGCTGCTTATGATGCTGCGCAGTCAATCTATAAAAATATGCAGAACTCAAAATTGTCAATTGCTTCAGTTGCTAAACAGGCACATCAGGCAGCATTGGCAATTGCGGGTATCGGAAGCGGTAAGGTACAGGGCTCGAGTAACGTAAATGGCGAAGGCGCTGGCGGCTCTTCTGGTAGTAAGGGTAATATAACCGTTTCAAGCGGAAATTTCAAGGGAACATCATATTCTTACGAATCAAAGACGATTGCTCTTGAAGACTTCATCTCAGACCTTGAACTGGATATCTCCAACTATACTCAGGCAATTTCTCAAATTGACGGTCAGATAGCGGCATTAAAAGCACTTCGGAATACAAGCCTCAATAAGTTTTCCACAAACAACAAAAAGGCAAGTTCTGGCTCTAAGTCTGGCTCTAAGTCTGGCTCTAAGTCTGGCTCTAAGTCTGGCTCTGGTTCTGGTTCCAAAAGTTCAAGCAAAAAAGACGAGGAAAACTGGTTTGAAAAGCAATATAAGATGCATAATCATTTGCTTGATATGGATGCCGAAAATGTCGAGGACTATCTGAATTGGCTGAATAGCGCTTATCAACAGGCATACAAAGAGAACATTATTACTCTTGATGATTTCTATAAATATCAAGAAGAAGTCTATAAGGGTCTTCGGGACTTGTTTAAGGACTATCTGAACGATGTTGAGCACGAAATCTCTATGCGTAAGAATTACGACGGCGAGAGCAAGAAAATCATCTCTATGTATAAGACGCTTATCAGCGCTGTTGAAAAGGAAATCAAAGCCGCCCGCGCCCAAGGGTTAGACGACACGGACGACTATATCCAGTCCCTGCAGGATAAGTGGGCATCATACAAGGATGCAATCAAAGACATCGAGGACGATATCAAGGATAACGCCAAAGATGCCTTAGAAGAACTTGTCGATTATCAGGAGGACATGATTAAGCAGGATATCGAAAATCAAAAAGACGCTATCGATAAAAAGCTTGATTATCTTAAGGAGTTTTATGATAAGCAAAAAGAGATGCTCCAAGACCAATATGATGAAGAGGAGTATCTCAAAGAACAGTCAGAAAAACGAAAGAGTGTTTCTGATATTCAGGCACAGCTGGCGCAATTGGAATCTGACGATTCCGCGTGGGCACAAAAGCGTAAAGCAGAATTACAGAAAGACCTTGCTGACGCACAGGGTGAGCTGGATGATTTTGAAAAGCAGCACGCTCTCGACCTTGCTCTTGACGCATTAGAGGATTCCTATAACGCACAGGAAGAGCAGCTTCAAAAGCAGATTGATGCACTTGATGCAGAGTTGAACAATCCCGAGATGATGTTCAACAAAGCCCTCCTTGCAATTCAGGAAAACACGGGAAATCTGTATCAGCAAATGCTTGAATACAACCGTAAGTACGGCACCGGCAATGACGACGATGTTAAAGATACTTACGAGGAAGCTTATAAGGCACTTCTTGAATATAAGGAACTTTACGGTAAGGATTATAAGGGTGTCAAGCTGACAAATGCGACGGGATATAAGCCCAATACCGGATGGGATACCTCAGCGGTGTCTGGTACAAATCCCTCAAATCAAAGTCAGAAACCGCCCTCCAATTCTTCGTCCTCTAAGCCATCAACCTCACAGAGCAATGCACCGTCGCTATCTAAAGGTTCTTCGATTACGGTTAAAAAGACCGCGACGCACTTCAGTTCAAAGAGCCGTGGCGTTCGTATGGCATCTTTCGTACCGGGCGGAACATACACCGTTTATCAAACAAAAGGGAACGAAGTTCTTATCGGAAGAAACGGCGTATATACCGGATGGATTAACAAATCTGATATCGTTGGATACGCTACTGGAACCAAGAAGGCAACGGCGGGACTTCATTCAATCGACGAACTTGGTACAGAAACGACCTTTGAGTCCAAGGATGGTGTGAGGTATAAACTCTTCACCGGAGGAGAAAAGGTGCTTAATGCCAAGGCAAGCGACTTCCTCTATGAGTTTGCAAATGGCGGCGGAGAAATCCTAAAGAAGATTATCCGCAGCGCTCTCGGCGGAAGCTTGCTCGACACTATTCAACCTGTTATTCGTCAAAACGAAATCAATATGGGCGATATTATCGTTCGTGGTAACGCCGACCAGCAAACGGTATCTGCGATTCGCAGAGAACAGCGTTCAGCTGTTGAAACCATGTTAAAGGAATTCAACAAGCTTAATAAGTAATAATCGTGGCTCCCCGATTATAGGGGAGCCCGGTTCTATTTACGCACTTCTACCCACCCTTTGCGGTAAAGGGTGCAACAATATTTATTTCAGAAAATTAACACAGAAAGGAGCGTGATGAGATGGCTGATATTTATGGTTCTCATTTTGAGTATGCTGGAAAGATGTCAAGACAGTATGGCTTAATTATCGCTACGATTGGAACAGAAAGAATGCTTCAGCTCGGCGGCGCCAAGGAAAGCATTTCTCTTTTTAGCAAGAAAGCAAAACGCAAATATCTTATGGATGATGATTACTCCGGGGCAATACTTTCATTTGATATCGAATTTGTTACAGATAACGAGCGATTGCTGGAACTGTCGGAGCGTCGAACAATTGAAAAATGGTTGTTTAACAAGCGAGAGTACTGCAAATTATATTTTGATATAGCTGACGATTTGTACGGAGAAACTTTTGAATACATTGATGGCGTCCGCAAACGCAACTACTTAAATTGCCGATTTGTAAATCCGGAGAAGCTTGAATACAATGGCGGAATTGTCGGGTATAAAGCTACGCTCGAAGCAGACAGTAATATGTTTTGGCAGGATGCAATTGAGAAGTCCTATTCCGTCGGCAACGCCTACGAAGATATTAGTTCTGTAGTTAGCGTTACCGTTGACTCAGATATTGATGACTACGTATATCCGAAAGTCACCATTAACATGGGTGGCGTTGGCGGAGATATCATCATCTCGAACAACTCTGACGATAGTACACGCCTTACTAAGTTTGTGGGATTATCCCCGTATGCAACTATCGTTATGAAAGGCGAGCTGAACTATGTCAGCGGTCAGTATTATGAAAAGTTCGCAAAGCAGAACTTCATCAGGCTGCTTGATGGTGAAAATAAACTTACAGTAATGGGTAATGTCGCTTCTATGAAAATCGAATTTCAAAACAGGAGGTCGTTGTAATGCTTGTTCGATACAGTACTCTCAACCGCCTCGAAGTCCCTAAACTGACATTATGTAGTCCGGGAAGTGTCTATAAGGATGGACTGCTTACCAATACGGTTGGCATTTTAACAGACCACGAGGCTGAAGAAATTGTATTCAATTTCAACTCTATCAGCGAACTCAATTTTAGAGTCAATAAGATTCGCAGGGAAGACGCAGAAGATAACGCGCACACCTACGCTCTATACCGTGCCGTGCAAAACCGCAGACTGATTTTTGTGGACGACATCGGTTATTTTATGATTACAAACATCGAAGATGGGTACTCAGAAAGCGTGCATTATAAGGATGTTAGCGCTCAGTCTATCGATGTTGAAATCCAGCAAAAAATGATTCCATATATTGAGGACGGGACATATAGGTTTACCTCTGACGAAACTGGGACGAACAAGGGAATTATCGAAACCATCGTCGAGGTACTCCCTCTGTGGACAATCGGATATATTGACGACGCTGTTGCAAAACGTTATAGAACATTTGAAGGCGTAGATACATCTCTTAACTGCTTAGGCTTTCTTATGGATAATGTTCAGGATGCTTATGAATGTATCTTCGTTTTCGATATTATCAACCGCATCATAAATGTGTATGACCAAGCCAATTATGTTCGTCAAACCGATATACATCTGACAAAAGACGATTTAATCAATTCGCTGGACATTACTGAAAACGCCGATGACCTATATACCGCAATCAGCGTTATGGGTGATGAAAATGTAACAATCGCAGCCATCAATCCGACAGGAACAAATGTTATTTACAACTTTGATTTCTATTTGGATTGGATGAGCGAAGCATTACGAGAGAAAGTCAAGGCGTGGGAACAGGCTGTTGAAAACGCAATGACACCGTATTATGACCTTAATTTGCAGTATTACGATAAGCTGCAAAAAGCAAATGAGCTACAGATGGATTTTCAGAAGTATGCTATGCAAATCACAATGTATACCCGCTGCAGAAATAACGTTGTGGCGGAATCAGATACTTCTCTCGTCGGTAGCTATAATACTGTAATTGTTGAAAACGGCGGCACGCCAATTGAAGTATATCCTGAAATAGCCGACACCTTAGAGTATATCGATAATTTAATTGCACAGTGTGAAAGCAAGCAGGAAAATGTCGGGACGGAACTCGGCAAGGTGAATGAAGAAATTGATGACCTGAAAACAAAAATCAAGAAAATGCAAGGGTCTTTATCAATTACAAAATATTTTACTGAAGATGAGTATTCCGAACTTAGCCACTATATTTTTGAGGGTAGTTATACAGATGAATATGTAACCATTACAGACATCATGTCATACTCAGAAAAGTTTTCGCAGATGAAGATTCTGTACGACAGAGCAAAAGCCAGATTAGAGCGAGTGTCTCAGCCTACACAGGAATTCAGCATTGATGCAGAGAACTTCATTTTCATCAAAGAGTTTCAGCATTGGAGTGAGCAGCTTGAAACAGGCTGTCTTATCAACGTGGAACTTGAGACAGATGATATAGCCCTCCTGTTTCTCTCTAATATTACCATTAACTATGATGACCATGCGTTGAGCATGACATTCGGAAATAGATTTAATAAATTCGACCCGCGTTCACTCTTCGACGATGTATTGGGCGATATTTCAAAGTCTGCAAATACGCTAAACTATATTAAAGAGATTCTCTACCCTATCAAAAATGGCGAGTTTGACTCAATGAAGGAGTCACTGCAAACCTCAAGGAATCTGACCATGAGCAGGGCTTTAGCCTCTGATAGTGAGGAAGTCTTAATTGATGGTTCTGGCTATACTGGCAAAAAGCGGCTCAGTAACGGAGCTTTTGACCCCCGACAGGTTAAATTAACTGGCAGAACTCTTGTCTTTACGGATGATGCTTGGGAAAGCTGCAAAGTTGCTCTCGGAGAGTTAATTATTGGTGACGAAACATCGGCATACGGCATTAACGCGGAAACAATCATTGGCGATATGTTTATCGGACACAATGTTCGTATTCTTGACAAGGATGGTAATGACCTGTTTACAGTTGTGGATGGAAAGATAAAAACATTTGTCGATAAAGTTATTTATGGCGATGACAACCAGCTTCAGCCAGATGGCAGCGCAAGTATTATCAAACAAATTTCGTCCATTGAACAAAAGGCTGATGGCATAAATATTATCGTGGAACAAATCTCTGTTCAGAACCCTGATGGGACATACAGCGTAGATGTTGACCAAGTTACGACTCGCACAGGCTATACCTTCAACGCTGATGGTCTCACCATTTATAAAAGCGGCGAAGAAATCAAAAATCTTTTGGACAACACCGGAATGTATGTTACTCGTTCCGGAACGGAAATTCTTACAGCTAACAACGAAGGTGTTAGCGCAATTAACTTAACTGCACGGCAGTATCTGATTGTTGGGGCAAATAGCCGCCTTGAGGATTACTCAGACGGAACCGACTCCAATCGGACTGCCTGCTTCTATATAGGAAACTAAATAATATAGAAAGAAAGGAGCAGCTATGAGCTGGACATATACAAGTTCAAAATACGATGGGCGATATTTACAATTAACCATTACAGAGTCTACGGATGATGCATCAAACTCGTCAACCTTAACATGGACACTTACATCTGCCGGTGGTGCAGTAAACTACTACACAATCGACGAAACGACCGTTAGTATCAACGGGACTACTGTATACTACAAAGGCAGAACTCCTTGGGATAGCCGCGAATTCCCAGCTAAAAAAGGAAGCACATCCGGGACACTAACAATTGTTCATAATGCTGACGGAACAAAATCTAATGTGTATGTAAGCTTTAGGACAAGGATATATTCATATGGGTCGCAGGAGTTTGCAAATGATTATATAACTCTTTCAAACATAGCGACATACACCCTTTATGTGTCAGCTGGAACCGGTAGTAACATAACCGTAAACAGAACTTCTTCTGGGTATGGCGGAATAGGGAATCTGTCAAACGGAGCAAGGCTTTATTACAACGATAAACTAAAAATCACCTTTACTCCGAGTACGAATTATGCGATATCGACTCATACAGTTAACGGTTCAACCTTTTATTCCGGAAACACATATACAGTTACAAGTAATGTTTCAGTTGCTGCAACCGCACAGGTCTTAGCATCAAGTGTAGGTGCAACGGACGCAAATATAGGAAGTTCATCCTCTGTCGTAGTAACGAAGTATAATTCATCATATTATCATTCACTTCAATATAATTTTGGAAGCTTAAGTGGTTATATTACAAGTTCAGGAGGAGTTCAGTCCTCTGAGGTCAAGTTTAGTAATACAAGTATTGCCTTTAAGATTCCTACATCGTTCTATGCAGAAATTCCGAACTCCCCGACCGAAAAATGTACTATTACTTGTCGTACATATAGTAGCTCAGGAAGCACAACCGTACTCGGTAATGCGACCACCTGCACAATTACAGTTACAGCAACCGGCGCACCAGATATAAGCGGAACCGTTATTGATACAAATACTGCAACAGTAGCTCTAACAGGAGATAGTTCAAAACTGATTCGGTATAAGTCTACGGCGACTGCGACTATTACCGCAACTGCAAAAAATTCTGCGTCTATTGTTTCAAAATTCATTAACGGAGATTCGGTTTCTGGTAATACAAAAGTTTATCAGAATTGCTCCGAAACATCATTCGCTTTCAAAACTACAGACTCCAGAGGATATTCAAGTTCTGTTACGATAACCCCAACGGTAATTGCCTATATACAGTTAACCATTAACCCAATCCTGTCTCGCCCAAAACCGACCGGTAGTGATATTACAATGTCTTTTTCCGGTGATTTTTATAGGGGCTCTTTCGGGGCTATGACAAACACCCTAACTATTCGCTATAGATACAAAGAATCGGACGGGTCATATGGAGCGTGGAAAAATATTGAATCTACCAAAATCGTATTCGGAACACGTAGCTATACTTCGAGTCAGACTTTTTCTTTAGATGATGAGTTTAATTACCAAAAAGAGTATCATTTTCAGATTCAAGCGATAGACGGGAATTCTGAGCACCAACTTAGTACTATTACCAAAACTGTTATCGTACCACGTGGTGTTCCGGCTTTCGATTGGGGTAAAAATGATTTCAACTTTCATGTACCCGTCGAAATTGATGGTAATTTAGATGCCAACGGAGATTTAACCATCGGAGGGGCGGTGCATATAGCAAAGGGAAATAAGTCCGTTGTTATGGATTATATCATTGAACAAGGTTTAAGTGGAACATGGTTCTATAGAAAGTGGAATAGTGGGATTGCTGAATGCTGGGGAGAACAAAGTTTTACAATTTCTTTGGAACCCGTCAGCACAGATATCTACTACACAAGCGGTTCAGCTTCTTTCCCATTTGCTTTTGTCGGTAAACCTGTTGTGATAGGTTCGTGCCCATGGTATTATGCGAATTGGGTTAACGCATTCCCAGACAGTAAAGACCTCTCTAAATGCAGTTGGTTATATTATCAAACTAATACGAACGGCAATAATGGAACACGTTCTATTTACATCCACGCTATCGGAAAGTGGAAGTAAAACAAAGAATACGGAAGATGAGTATCGCACTTAATGTTGACTTACATACTTCTCAAATACTGTATTGCTTTGCAATTACGAAGAATGGAGGAATTAAATGAGTATATATGTTAATGTTGTCAACCAGAGGCTATCCATTGCCTCCTCATTTGACAATATCATATCTGGTTCGCAGGAGTTTGTAAAGTTTAAATTCAACCTTGGCGATGAATGGAATGGCTTAATGACATTTGCTCAGTTTCGTCAGAATGGGACAGCATATAATCAGTACCTTGACGACGATAACTGTGTATTTTTGCCTGCAGAAATCGGAGCCGGTACTTGTACACTTATGCTCTATGGCAGCGGCGGCAAAACCATCGCCACTACGAACTATCTTATATTAAAGATTGACAGCGACATTCTTGTTTCTGATGCTCAGAGCACAGAAATTTCGCAGTCACTTTACAACCAGTTGGTTGCGAAAATTGAGGCTGTAACCTCATGGAATAGTCAGAGCGTAACTGACCTTGAAAATAAAACGGCAGACTTACAAGCACAGGTAAATCGAAAGGCGGACACTACTGCCTTACAGACGGAAATCATTCGTGCAAAAGCTGCTGAAAATGCAAATGCGGCGGCAATTGCAACAAAAGCAAATCAGACGCAAGTTGATAAACTTGAGATAAAAATTACAGAGCTGGCGAGCAACGAAGTAGTTGCACAAGAAATTGAAAAAGCCGTTAAAGCCGAAATGGCAGAGTATTTACTGAGTGGACAGCTTGCCGAGATGACCATTGAAGACGGCAGTTTGACCCGCGCAAAGGTCAATTCACAATTTGAAGAAACATTGAAAAAAGCTGACACAGCAATGCAACCAAGTGTTTATGACCCGCAGGGGCTCAATGCCGATATTTACTCTTATGCACAGGGTCGCGCTGATATTGTTCAGGAAAATCTTTTAGCTGTAACACATGAAATTGCGGACGCGTATAAGCTGACGGACACGGTTAAGTATTCAAAGCTTGGCGACGCAGTGCGCGGCGCGGTTGAACTCTCAAAAACATATACGCAGGCTTTGCTCGCGGATTATAAGGCTTTTACAATTAAGATTGTAGACGAGCTTCCTGTTACCGGTGAATCACAGACATTTTATCTTATCCCAAAAAAGTCAGGCGACGGCTACGACAAATACTGGTACATTACGAACTCGGTCGGTGAGAAGCAATGGGATGCATTTGGTGCCTCTTCTACGGTCGTTGTTGAAACACTTCCTGAAAGTGGCGAAACGGATGTTGACTACATTCTGAACTCTTCCACCGGCTGTCTCTACTATAAGTGGATTGATAATGCTTGGAAAATGGTTGCCGGTTCTCTCGCATATGTTGCAGCCACTCTACCGAGTGTCTCTGACGGCAATGAATTTACCGATTACTACATTACAAATCAATCCAATGGTTCATACATCCATTATCGTCTTATCAACGGCGAGTACAAAGTTATCGGTGGAGACTCATATACCAAAGCCGAGATTGATGCATTTCTTGCTACAATCAAAGAGAACGTTGACACCGAACTGTCCGAAACATCAGAAAACCCAGTGCAAAATAAGGTTATAACTGAAACGTTATACGACCACGAATTAGGTATAAATACGTTATGGGAACGAAGCGACCTTAAAGAGTTTAAATTGTGGTCTAAGCAGACGTTGGAAACCGAGGTCTCGAGCGTAGAATTTAATTTTACCACAAGTGCTTTAAGCCTTTATCCTACCGAGCTTCTTGTAACGCTTGTTGTGCCCCCTCCCACGCAGACCTTGGCATATGTTAAGGCAGAGTTTGAAAGTGCAGGAGGATACAAGAATTATTTCATCTCCTGCGGCGGTGACGGCAGTAATACAGTTATAAAGCCCGATACTGGTCTTAATTTCTTAGGAGGATTTAGACTTAAGCTGTCCGCCCCCTTCGCGTGCTGTACTACTTGGGGGGTGCTAAACAAGAACTCCTCTCCTTACGGGGCATTTCCTAAAGTCGGATATGGCGTTATAAAGCTCCCCGGGAAAACAGAAGAAGAAAAACATTTTAAAAAGTTAACGCTGAGTTCCACGGGGGGCACGTCCAGATTACTCCCGGTAGGAACCCAAATTCAAGTATATTTCAAGTAGAGAGGGTAGGTGTATTGTATGAAAAAATACGTAGACGGCGAACTGGTTGAGACCAACGAGGAATTAACTTCTATTGAAGAGCACATCCCGTTGACGGTGGAAGACCGAATAGAAGCTAATTCTCAAGCAATCCAAGAGATAATGCTCACTATAATCGAGGAGGACAACAATAATGTATGAATTTCTTTGGCAGCGGTATATTCTCGGCAAAATATCGGTAGCCAATTTAACCAAATGCGCTAAGAAATGGCTTACGCCGGATGAAGCAAATCGCTTGATAACGGCAGTTAAAGAAAGCGAGGGAGCGAATGAGTGATGCTGTAGCTGTTGCTATAATCTCGGGCGGTCTTGCTCTTCTCGGCGTTATTATAACATCGATAAGCACTTCCCGTAATATGACGACGCAGCTTGAGCGCAATCAAGCTGTTATCGATACAAAGATTGAAGAACTTACGAGAGAGGTGCGTATGCATAACAATTTTGCCGAGCGAATACCGGTAATGGAGCAAAAAATTAAGGTTATCAATCACCGAATTGACGACCTTGAAAATTATCACAAAGGAGTGTAAAAAATTATGAAAATCAACATCAAGCAGAGGTTTAAGAACAAGACATTCGTGGTGTCGCTGATTACACTTATTTTGGCGACAATTTATCAAATCCTCGGAATGTTTGAAATCGTGCCAAAAGTGAGTGAGGACACGCTGACGGGGGTCTTAATGCTTATCGTGAATTTTCTGTCTGCACTCGGAATACTCGTTGACCCGACAACTGAGGGCTTGAACGATAGCGCAAGAGCTCTCACATACGGTACGGAAGACGATGTAAGGCAGAATGAAGAAACAGGCGGATATGCGGCAGGAATGCTTTTTTCCGGTCGTAACCGCGTAACGCAGCCGTACACATATAATATCAATACTAAACAAGGACACGGCGGTATAGACATAGTCGGAGATGATGATAGAACCGTCCACGCGGTAGAGGGCGGCACAGTATCAATGGTTTCCGTCTGGGACGGCAAAACCAAAACAGGCACACAGAGCTATGGCAACCTTGTTGTCATAACCGATTCAACCGGCAAGCGGCACTTTTACGCGCACCTTGCGTCTATCTCTATGCATAAGGGTCAGAGGGTTTCTGCCGGTGATGTTGTCGGCATAATGGGTAACACCGGCAACAGTTTTGGTGCACATACTCATTACGAGGTTCGCACTGGTAAAGGCACGGTTACGCGCATAAATCCTGCCGAGTTTTGCGGCGTTCAGAACACCAAAGGTACATATGTGAACAATGTGTCTGCGTCACCTGCTCCGTCACACAGAGGCACAGCCTACACTATGACTTGCCAAATGTTATATGTTCGCAAGGGTCCGTCTGTAAGGTATCGCCGAGTCGGGCAGTACTCAAGAGGCGAGATATTCTATGTCGTGGCTCGTCAGGGTAACTGGTGTCAACTCGAGAGCGGCAACTGGATGTGTGCCGGCAAATATCTTAAGAGAGTGTAAAAGCTCAACAAGTGCATTGAGTCCGTAACCTCTATGCTCGGTGAAAAGGGCATCACTATTACGGATATTGAGATTCATATGCTCATCGAAGATGCCGTTAATGAGTTTAATAACAGTTTTATCGACGGCTCCAAGGACGAGAAAGACGGTGAATAATCTGTGGAAGTGGTAAAAATATAGCTGCCATTCTTGGTGCTGTTATTTCTGCCGCTTCCGTGATTACACTTGCTTCAAAGACCGCTCGTCAGGCTATTGCCAGCTTCTTTAAGAAATATGGCAAGTCTGACGAAGTCTCTGACAGCATTGCTGAAATCAAAGAGCTTTTGGAGCGGCATATCGACGAAGATAAGGAATTTAAGGAAAGCGTTGCCGCAACAAACGACATTATGATGGAATTTACGCGAACACAATGCCGCACTGTTATTAAGAACATTTTTACAAGTACAACGATACAAAAATTTCGCCTTTATACGAAAAAAAAGACTCTGATGTGCGTTGAGGATTTGTATATTAACAGACTGCACGGGAATAGTTTCGCTATGTTGATGCTTGATGAAATGTCGCACTGGACAATTGATTATGAGTCCTCGCATCCCGACGAGGAAGAACACTAATTTCAGAGGATATTTTGTGGGTGTAAAATATCTTGATGAACATTTTAGAGGTATTATTATGATTAACAACAGTGGTTTTAATTCTATGGATAAGACTCATGCCGATGACATTAAAAAGATGTTTACCGAAGTGTTAGCCAGAGTTAAAGGCTATGACGCCGGGAAGACTCAGGTGCTCAAAAATGTCAGTGGTACACTAACTTGGGTTGATGATTCTGCTGGTTCCTAAGTAAAAAGTGGGTCTGAACCCGATAATACAGATTGCACCAGCACATCGGCACAATATTTTGGTAACTTGAACCGAAATATTGACATTCGGCTCGATATATGCTAAAACAATGATGAGAAATTATAGGTTGGTGAACGCCACAATGAGTGTGCATATAAAAGTTAATGGCTTGTGGGACGAAGGATTTATTATAGACAAATATGTAGAAAACAGCGAATACATTGGTAATGATGTGTTTGGTCGTCCCCAATTCAACACGACATACACTGCCGTCGGGAAACTGCTTCATTCATTGAAATATAACGGTCACTTAGATACAAGTGAATCCATCGCCGAAATGTGTGTAGAGTTTCTTAATAGTTGGCTTTCAGATAAAAAGGTCAATATTATTCTTCCCGCACCGCCTACCATTGAACGAGTTTCTCAGCCAGTCTATATGATTGCAGAAACTATATCAGCTAAAATGCATATTCCTTGTGCAGAGGATGTTTTGAAAAAGATAAGCAACATACCCGCCAAGAGTATAGATAAGAACAATAGAGATATGCACGGCTCTATTATTAAATTAAAGCCCGCAACACGCAAGTGTAATATTCTTCTTATAGACGACTTGTATTCCACAGGAAGCACTGCAAACGAATGCGTTGCCGTATTGAAAGAAGACCCACTTGTTGCGAAAGTATACTATCTGGCAATTGCCAAAACAAAATAATTTGAGAGGAGTGTGATACCGTGAAAATTTTTATCGCAGGGGCACGTTCGGTGCAAAAATTAGATGTTTCTGTCCAGCAGAGGATGATGACAATCTATCAAAAGGGTTACGATGTCCTTGTCGGAGATTGTTACGGTGTCGATGCTTCTGTTCAGAGATTTTATTCCAACTTGGGGTATAGCAATGTCACCATTTTTGCAAGCAACGGTAAAGCTCGGAATAACATTGGTGGTTGGAACGTTCGCAACGTTGCCGTTCCCTCACACATTCACGGGTTTGATTTCTATAAGCAGAAAGACATTGCCATGACAAACGAGGCTGATTACGGCTTTATGATTTGGGATGGCGAGAGTCGCGGCACGCTGAATAACACTATCAATCTGATTATGCAACACAAAAATGTGTTGATGTATCTTACTAATATTGACCGGATGGTTGTTATTAAAACATTGGGCGACTTGGATAAAGTTATTGGTGCGTGTACTCCAAAAACGCAAGTCATCTATTCCAAGCTGTTACAGGAGAGTGTGTCGGTCTAATATTTACACACGCTGGTGTGAAAGTACTGTAAAAAGTCGGGCTGAATATGGGCAGGATAAGCTTCCATAGTTGTTGGCAGCAGGAAGAGATTGCTGACAACCAGCAGAAAACTCTCTATAAAGCAAATTTCGGAGGAGTGCCAAACTACACTCCTCCATTTCTTTTCCAATATAGGGGCGTTAAACGCGTTTAAGCGGGCATGAGTTTTATACACTCTGCCCGCTTTTCTTTTCTTGGTCATAATGTCAATAATTATAAACATAAATCTCATTTGTGTTAATAATTATAAACATTATCATTCAGCACTAAATGGCTGTTATTGCTGAAAAGATTTCTAAAAAAAGAAAAACACCATTGTAAATAACAACAGTGCCTTTCATTCATATCATAGTGAGCTATCTAAAATTTCAAAAGTGGTAAAAAAGTGGTAAAACAACTACTGATAACGGTGCAAGTCGTTGTCTCACAACATTTTTTTAATCTAAAGGTTTCATTGTCGGGAAGAATAAAACGTCGCGGATTGCGGGGGAATCGGTAAGCAGCATTACCATACGGTCTATGCCGAAACCTATACCGCCTGTGGGCGGCATACCGAGCTCAAGAGCATAGAGGAAATCCTCGTCGGTATGATTTGCCTCTTCGTCACCGAGAGCGAAAAGCTCCTCCTGCGCCTTAAAGCGTTCGCGCTGATCAATCGGGTCGTTAAGCTCCGAATAAGCGTTTGCCATCTCCCAGCCGTTCATAAAGAACTCAAAACGCTCAACATAGTCGGGATTTTCCGGTTTCTTTTTGGTGAGCGGAGATATTTCAATGGGATGATCCATAATAAACGTAGGCTGAATAAGGTGTTCCTCAACAAAAGCCTCAAAGAAGAGATTGAGTATATCGCCCTTTTTGTGGTGAGGCTCAAACTCAACATTGTGCTCCTTTGCGGCGGCTCTTGCCTCGTCAAGAGTCTTTATCTCATTAAAATCGACACCCGAATACTTCTTTACCGCGTCAAGCATAGTAAGACGCTCAAAGGGCTTGCCGAGATCCATCTCGATGCCGTTATATGTTATAACGGTAGTGCCGAGAACCTCTTTTGCAACATGGCGGTAAAGATTTTCGGTAAGATCCATCATACCGTGATAATCCGTATATGCCTGATAAAGCTCCATAAGAGTAAATTCGGGATTGTGGCGTGTGTCAAGCCCCTCATTACGGAAAACTCTGCCTATTTCATACACTCTCTCGAGTCCGCCGACTATAAGGCGTTTCAGATACAGCTCAAGAGAAATTCTGAGCTTGACATCCTCGTCGAGAGCATTGTAGTGAGTGACAAACGGTCTTGCCGCCGCGCCGCCCGCATTTGCAACGAGCATGGGGGTTTCAACCTCCATAAAGCCCTCTGAATCAAGATAATTTCTGATACTGCTGATTATTCTTGAACGCTTTACAAACGTATCCTTTACGTCCTGATTCATAATAAGGTCGATATATCTCTGGCGGTAACGGGTATCGGTATTGGTAAGTCCGTGGAACTTTTCGGGAAGAACCTGAAGGCTCTTCGAAAGCAGTACCACCTGCGTTGCGTGAATCGAAATCTCGCCTGTTTTGGTTTTAAAAACGGTACCCTTGATATTTACTATATCGCCGATGTCCATTTTCTTAAAGGCTTTATATTCATCCTCGCCTATGCAGTCACGGGCAACATACGACTGTATACTACCCTTTAGATCCTGCACATTGCAAAATGACGCCTTACCCATAATACGCTTTGACATAAGTCTGCCGGCAACGGAAACCTCCTTGCCGTCAAGATTATCAAAATCGGCTTTAATATCTGCGCTGTGGTGAGTAACATCGCACTTTGTGATAACAAACGGGTCATTGCCCTCTGCTTGTAAATCACGAAGCTTCTGAACTCTTATCATATGCAGCTCGTCGAGGTTTTCATCGTTTGCATTGTTTACTTTCTTTACGTCTGCCATATCTTCACTTCCTGTCAAAAAAGGAGCGCAAGGGAACAAAGAGAGTCCCTTTTCGCCCCGTTAAATTTTTAATTATTTTGAAATTTCCTTAATGACGAATTTAAGAAGACCGATAGGTGCTTCAACCTCAACGGTCTCGCCGACCTTGTGGCCGATAAGGGCTTTGCCTACGGGCGATTCGTCCGATATTTTACCCTCGTCGGGATCTGCCTGTGCGAAGCCGACTATTTTGTATTGAAGTTCTGCGCCGGAATCGTTTGTGATAGTGACCTTTGAGCCTATATGAACAACCTCTGTTCCGAGAGCCTCCTCGTCAAAAACCTTTGCGTTTTTGATCATATGCTCAATTTCGTTTATGCGAGCCTCGAGCTTTGCCTGATCGCTCATTGCCTCATCGTACTCGCTGTTCTCCGACAAGTCGCCGAAGCTTCTCGCAACTTTAATTTTTTCCGCAGCTTCTTTTCTGCCGACGGTTTTTAATTCCTCGAGTTCTTTTTCAAGATCGCGAAGACCCTCTGCGGTCAATAAGGTTTCCTGCTGAGCCATACTAATTCACCATAGCCTTTCAAGTTTATAAATCGTACCGCAAATAAAATACGCGGCCGTTAAATTTCAGTATTACACGAATAAATATTGTATCAAAAGAGCAAAGATATGTCAAGTTTTTTAGGGCTCTCCGAAAATGTCGGAAAGCAGGTAAAACGAACCGCACACAAGCAGCATATCGCCGTTTTTCACAAGGCTCACGGCCTTTTTGTAAGCGTCTTTCGGGTCTTTTACGGAAACAACGTCCCTACAAAAGCACTTACCCTCACACATAAGCTCATTCTCATCCTCGGCGCGCGGATTTGACGGCTTTGTAAACACCGCGGTTTTGCAATGCGGCAAAATTGCTGCAAGGTAATCCTTTGTGTCCTTATCAGCCATCATACCTATAAGAACGGTTATGCTTTTATCGCCCGCAAACCGCACAAGGACGTTTTCAAGCGCCGCGGCGCACTCCGGATTGTGTCCGCCGTCGAGCATAATGACAGGCGACCTTGATATTATCTCCATACGCGCGTGAATAACCGTGCTCTCTATGCCCTTTTTTATAAGCTCATCGCTTATTCCGAGCGCTCTTGCCGCAGTTATAACGCCCACGGTATTTTCTACCTGATGCCTGCCGACAAGAGGTATTTTAACGGTAAGACCGTTATATGATATTTCCGTGCCGAAAATATCCTCGGACAGTATTTCGGCGGCGGAGACATCGCCGATTAAAAGCCGCCCGTTTTTCTCTTTTACCGTATCTTTTATGACGGAAAGAGCCTTTTCGTTTTGCTCGCTTGTGGTAATTACGGTTCCGCCGTTTTTTATTATGCCGCATTTTTCCGCGGCTATTTTTTCAACGGTGTCGCCGAGTATTTTTGTATGGTCAAGCGATATTGAAGTGATTACCGCGGCTTTGGGGCAGGGAATTATGTTTGTGCTGTCATATCTTCCGCCGAGACCCACTTCAAGCACGACCGCGTCGCACTTTTGCTCATAAAAGTAAAGCATTGCCGCGGCTGTTATCGTCTCAAATTCCGTCGGCTCCGTTCCCTTTGCCGACAGCCTGTCACAGGCATTTTTCACTTTTTCGACAACGAGCGAGAGGTCATCATGCGGAATGTTTTTATTGTTTATCTGTATTCTCTCACAAAAATCAAATACATACGGCGAAGTAAAAAGCCCCGTTTTTTTGCCTGCGGCGCAAAGTATGCTGCTCAGCATCGTAGATGTGGTGCCCTTACCGTTTGTGCCGGCAACATGAACGAATTCGAGCTTTTCCTGAGGATTCCCGAGTTCATTCAGCAACGCGGATATTCTCCGGAGCCCTAAATTCATACCGAATTTCAGAAGCGAATGTATATATTTTACCGAGTCTTCGTAATTCATAATTTTCCTTTACAAAACACAGACCCACCGCGCAAATGCACAGCGGGTCGGAATACGCTGAAATTTTAAGCCTGCTCTTTTACCTGCTCATCGTCCTTTTTCGCGCTCTTTTTATTCTGCGCGGTACCCTCTGAGCCTCTGAACACAACGAATTTATCAAAAAGATATTCCGTTACCATATTAACTATCATCGTGATACCCAAAACGATATAGTTTATAGCCGTAAGTGAGGCAAATTTCGCCGTGAAATAATTGCCCAAAACGGTAGAGACCGGTGTGAATACAAGATAATAGCCGAAAACCTTGAGCATTGCAATCGGAACATTATTTGCCGATTTAAAGGTAAACTTGCGGTTAAACGTGAAATTCCAAACAACAGAAAGAATAAGCGCGATAAGATACATGGGGCCGTATTCGTTTTCCATTATTTTGGCAAACGTCGCATTGCTTTGCATTAAGCCTTGGAAGAACGAGAGCTTTATCAAAACCTCACTCATAAGAGTGAAGCTGCCTATTTGAATCAGTCCCGCAGAACAGGAAAAAGCAACAAATTTAAAAAATTGGCCTATGTTCTTATTATCTTTTTTGTTTTCGCTCATACGTTCAACTCCTTTTCGCATAACAATGAGCACAGCTACCTTGTATTGTTCATTATTTTATCACGCTTTCAGGCGGTTTTCAAGGTATTTGACGCCGTATTTACAAGAAAGATTAAATATGTTAAAATCATACCGCAAATTGTAATTGAGGGGTTTATTATGCAAGTTGATATATATGATTTTGACCACACGCTTTTCCCCATGGACAGCGGCTCGCGCTTTTTCGGCTACTGTGTGCTGCACTACCCGTGGATACTCGTTTTTGCACCGTTCCAAATAATTATGGCTCTTTTGCTGGTCACCAAAATAATCAGCTTTACCACATTCAAAAAATATTTTTTCTGCTTTGTGATGCTCGTTCCGCTAAACAAAGCCGTTAACAAGTTTTGGGATAAACACGAAAAAGAGGTATTTCCCTGGTTTAAGGAGAGAAAGCGATACGCCGTTGTAATAAGCGCAAGCCCCGATTTTTTACTGTGCGAAATCCAAAGGCGGCTCAAATTTGAAACGCTGATATGCACAAAGCACAACCCCAAAACCGGCGCCATTATAGGGCTTAACTGCCGTGACGAGGAAAAGGTAAGACGCTTCAGGGAGATTTTCCCCGATGCCGAGGTAACAGACGTATATTCCGACAGCCTGCGTCATGACCGTCCCATATTTTCGCTCGGAAAGCACTGCTTCCATATAGTTAGGGGCGAGCGCCGCGAGTTTAACTACGAGAGCGTTTACGGCAGCAAAAAATAAATAAAGTGTTTTATAAAAAACAAGGAGCCGTAAAAAACGGAAGTTTTTTACGGCTCCTTTTTGCAGTATATTGTTCAGTATTCTATGCCTCGGCGAGCTTTTACGCCCTTTTCATAAGGATGCCGAACGGCGGTAAACTCCGTAACGTAATCGGCAGCGTCCGCTATATCGTCGCTCTTTGCGTGGCCCGTCACTATAATTTCAAGCTTGTCGCGGCAGCTTTTGATACAGCTCAAAAAAAGCTCACGGTCAACAAATCCGCCAGTGTATGCGTCGAGAGCTTCGTCGAGGATTATCATATCACAATCATTTTCGCGCTCAAAAGCAGAGCGAAGCAGCTTCGTGTAATCCTCAAAGATCTCTTTTTTTCGCATATCGGTCATATTCTCAAACAGCTTGTAGTCGCTTTTCGGCAAGAGCACCGTAATACCCGGAATGTCTCGCAGCACTTTTATTTCGCCCGATTTACCGTCCTTAAAAAACTGTGCGAATATAACCCTCATTCCGTTGCCCGCGGCTCTTACGGCCGCGCCTGCCGCAGCGGAGGTTTTTCCTTTGCCGAAGCCGTAATACAGCTGTACCATTTATCTACCTGCCTTTATGCTTTAGGCTTTTATTATACAGAAAATCCATAAGAAAAGCAATATTCACGGTTACTCCACGGTGACGGATTTTGCGAGATTTCGCGGCTTATCAACATCACAGCCGCGAAGCACAGCCATATAATAGGCGAATATCTGAAGAGGTATTACATTGAGCGACGGTAAGAAATTACCGTATGTTGACGGTACGCGTATAACCTCGTCGGCAAATTCCGAAACGGAGGCATGCTTATCTGTGACAAGTGCGATTACCGACGCGCCGCGCGCCTTAACCTCTTTAATATTACCGAGAGTTTTTTCAAAAAGTTTATCCTGCGTCGCAACGGCAAACACGGGAGTCCCCTCTTCGATAAGAGATATGGTGCCGTGCTTAAGCTCACCGGCAGCATAGGCCTCCGAATGAATATACGATATTTCTTTGAGCTTTAACGAGCCTTCAAGAGAAATGGCGTAGTCAAGCCCCCTGCCGATAAAAAACACATCATCGGAGCCGACGTATTTATGGGCGAGCGTTTTAAGCTCGTCGGTAAGATTTAAAAGGTCTTCAATCTGCGACGGAAGACACATAAGCTCTTTTGTGAGCTCTTTTTCTCTTTCCTCGGGAAGAAGCCCTACTGCCTTTGAAAAACGAAGTGCAAGCAGATATACTACGGCAAGCTGTGCCGAAAAAGCCTTTGTTGTTGCAACGGCGATTTCGGGTCCCGCCATGGTATATATAACGTCGTCGCTCTCTCGTGCTATTGTGCTCGCGACCACATTTACTATCGAAATCACCTTTGCACCCTTGCTTTTAGCCTCACGCAGAGCCGCTAAGGTATCGGCGGTTTCACCGGATTGGCTTATAACTATGCAGATATCGCCCTTTTTGATTATCGGGTCGCGATAGCGAAATTCGCTTGCAAGGTCTGTTTCACATGGAATACGCGCCATATCCTCGAATATATATTTTGCCGTCATACCTACATGCCATGCGCTGCCGCACGCCACTATATGAATCTTGCCGATATTCTTGATTTCTTCATCGGTAAGGGTGAGCTCGGGAATTGACACCCTGCCGTCCTTAATCCTCGGTGAAAGCGTATCGTGTATAGCCTTGGGCTGCTCGGCAATTTCCTTTTGCATAAAGTGCTCATAGCCGCACTTTTCCGCAGCCTCAACGTCCCATGTTACGTGGTAAACGTCCTTTTTGACAACATTTTTGTCTGTATCGTAAAGCGTCACATTGTCTTTCGTGAGAACCGCAATCTGATTGTCTTCAAGCAAATAGCAGTCTCTTGTATATTTTAAAACCGCGGGGATATCCGACGCGAGGAAATTCTCACCGTCGCCGAGCCCCACTATAAGCGGACTGTCTTTTCGTGCCGCTATAATTGTACCGGGCTTATCGTCCGCCAAAATCGCAACGGCATAAGAGCCGCGCACGGTCTTCATAACATTTACCATGGCGTCAAGCAAATCGCCCTTGTAGTAATAATCAAACAAATGCGCGAGCACCTCGGTATCCGTTTCGGAAACGAATACATAGCCGCCCTTTTGGAGCATAGTTTTAAGCTCAATATAATTCTCGATTATACCGTTGTGCACAAGCGTTATTCTGCCGTTTCCGCCCTTATGCGGATGTGCATTGACATCTGTCGGCGCACCGTGGGTGGCCCATCTTGTATGACCTATTCCGACCGTGCCGGAAAGACCGCCGACCTCTTCGAGCTTTTCCTCAAGATTTTTTATACGGCCCTTTGTCTTAACAACGTCTGTTTTGCCGTTTTCTGACACGGCAATGCCTGCCGAGTCATAACCTCTGTACTCAAGCTTTTTTAAACCGTCAATCAATATCGGAGAGGCACTATTCTCCCCTACATAACCAACAATTCCACACATATTAAATTTTTCCTTTTCAAAAAATAAAATTTGTGCCTTGCTTTTCCTTTGTACACGGTGCGTTGCCGCTCCGCCTTTGTGAAAAGCCTTTGATCCCCGCACTTATGGGACAAGAAGCATCCGCCGAAAACTTCGATAACTTCTTCCTCGTCACCTGCAAATTCGGCAAAGCCGATAGTGCGACATACAGGTCCGGCGCTAAAACTCTCTTGCGGAAAGTCCTTTAAAAAACAAAAAATCTCCTTTCGCTTTTTTGAGGGCGGCTCGCACAGCCGACGGCTCATTTGTTAAAGTATAATATGCCACGCGGAAAATGTCAACGGAAAATAATACTTTTATACCTTTTTTAAAACTTACGCAGCGAATACTATTATGTTTAAAACTCCGGTTTTTACACATAATTTTAATAAAAACTCGGAGGTAATCTATGGATATAAAAAGGTGTACCATTGACTCGCAGGATATTTTACGGCACGAAAACGCAAGAGCGTTTTTTGTTTGCCTTTTGAGCTTTGTGCTGTCGCTTTTGATCCTCGGCGCCGCTCTTTTCGGCGTGTATTCGCTCTATACCGTGAGCGGACTCGACAAGGAAAAATACAGCACTCCCATTCTCTCTTTACTATATGCTCTTTTTTCGTCGGAGGTTACCGTTTCTCTGTTTGCGCTGTCCGCCGTTTCCTACAACCGCAAAAGATGGTTTTACCGCAACGCCTCGGAAAAAGCACCTGTATCATATCTTTTTGCCGGTGAAAAATTTTCGGTAAGGCTGAAGGTCTTTTATTTTTTCTTTTTCAAAAAGCTGATGACTGCGCTGTGTCTTGTCGCAGCTGAAATACCGTTTTTGCTTTGCAGTATTGTTTTTTACCGTGAGCTCTCCGAAAAAGGATTATACAAAACCGTATTTGCGGGAGCAGTCGCCCTCTGCTCTGTGCTGTTTTTGCTCGGACTGTACTTCGGCGCGGTTCTTTCGAAAACATTTTGGCTGTGCGAAAAGGTATACTTCAAAAACAAAAAATGCTCCGTAGCGCTTGCCGTAAACAAAAGCAAAAGCCTGACCGAGGGAAACCGGTTCAGGCTTGTAAATTATAATATAAGCTTTGCTTGGCGAATACTTTTCTGCATATTCTTAATTCCGCTGTTTTACACGATGCCGTACATTTCACAGTCAAACGGATTGCTGTGCCGCGAGTTTATAGGAAAGTACAGGCAAGGTGCCGCCTTCCCGGTGGTTTTTATGAAACTGCAAAAAACGTAGCCTCGAAATAAAACCTTCATTCGTTCTTCTTTGCCTTTTTACTGCCGAATGTGTCGGCAAGATAAATCATAAGAAGTATCAGCACGGCTATCGCGGTGGATTTAAGCCGTGTAAAGCCGTATTTTGCCTCAAGGCAGCCGGTCGCAAAGACGAGCCCAACAAGAGCTAAAATATATACTATCAAAAGAACGGTTTTCAGAGCCGGCTTTTTTTCGGAATTAAGCGACATAAAATATACGGCGGCCGTGACCGCCAAGGCCGTTCCGAAATACACGACAGCAAACACAGTCATAAATATCAGCCTTTCGGATTATTCATAGTTCCAGCCGTGGGAAGCGAGCTCATCCAAGACCTCTTTATCCACATCATCGGCGGTACCTTTTGACACTATCTTGCAGGAATACACATTGACCTGAGGCGGATATGACTCCATAATCTCATTCGCGTGCTTTATTTTTATGAGATCGCCCGTGCGGACATCGGAAAACAAATCTTCGTCGTCCGAGGAATTTATCATAACCGTAGGAGAGCCGTTTAAAACTATAAGACAACTGCTTTCCGAAACTACGGCGCGCCCCGTGGAAGCAGGTTTAAAATTTCCGCACCCGTAAAGCAAGGTAAAAACAAGCAAAAGACTTAAAACCGTACATAAGGTCTTTTTCATATATTATCTTCCTTCCGTGTTCGGTGAATTATGCACAGCGTCGTGTCCTTGCCGCCGTACATCTATTATAATTTTACTTCTTTTCTCCGCTAAATACAATTCGCCGAAAGTATAATAAAACACCTTCAAATTTGTCGGAAATAACAATTTCGAATACCGATAAACCGAAATCGGTGATTTTGAGCCGTCATATGAAACTGACCGCAGAACCGATACAAAATAAAAATCGACAAATCTCTTACGAGACTTGTCGATTTTTGGCGCGCCGGGAGGGATTCGAACCCGCGACCTTTTGGTTCGTAGCCAAACACTCTATCCGGCTGAGCTACCGGCGCATATGCAATTTTTACTGCTCAAGTATATTAACACTATTAGAACAAAAAGTCAACATTTTTTTACACTCGGCAAAAATAAATCGTTTTTTATTATATTCCGAAGCAGCCGAAATATCGCCATATAAATAAAATATTACGGCTAAATAATTATAATATATCTGTTTACCGAAACAAATAAAAAATGCATTTTTAAGAGCGAGATAAGCCGAAAACAGAGTAAAATCGACGGTATAATTTGTATAAAGCAATCAAAATGCATAATCGGCAAAAATTTTCTCCACTTTTTTCTGTTTTGTGGTATACTTAAAAAGGTATTACGGCAAGGATTTAAGACAAGCCTTAATGCACGCGGCGGGAAAAGCTTAACACAGCCGCCGAAATCTACACAAATCAAATCCGGGAAGGCGGATATATATGGATAAAAAATATGATGTTCTGATAATCGGATGCGGAGTTGCCGGCCTTTACACTTCACTCTCGCTGCCCGAAAATCTGTCCGTTCTTGTGCTTTCAAAGCAAGACGAAACCGTTTCCAACAGTTCTTTGGCTCAGGGCGGCGTAGCTGCCGTTTTAAGCCTTGAAAACGACAGCTATGAGCTTCATTACAACGACACCATGATTGCCGGCGGTCAGGCCAACACACCGGACGCCGTAAACACACTTGTTCACGAAGGCCCAGACCAGGTACGTCAGCTGATAAAATACGGCGTTAATTTTGACCGCAATTCCGACGGTACTCTTCAAAAAACGCTTGAGGGCGGCCACAGCCGTCGCAGAATAGTTCACTACAAAGACACCACGGGTGCGGAAATTGTGCGTGCGCTCCTTGTAGAAGCCAAAAAGCGAAGCAACATAACGCTTGTCGAAAACGCCGACGTTTTTAAACTCACAAAGGTTAAAAACGGCTTTTGCGCGGATATGCTCTTAAACGGTAAGACCGCCGCCACGGTATTTTCTGATTTCTGCGTAATAGCGACAGGCGGTATAGGCAGAGTTTACAAATACACCACCAATCCCGCCGTTGCCACCGGTGACGGAATCCGCCTCGCATACGATATGGGTGCTACGATAAAGGACCTAAGCTACGTTCAGTTTCATCCCACCGCTTTTAACGGAAACGACAGGGAGCAATTCCTGATAAGCGAGTCGGTACGAGGAGAGGGTGCATACCTGCTCAACTGTAACAAAGAACGCTTTATGGACAGATATGACAAACGCCTTGAGCTTGCCCCGCGCGATGTTGTATCGCGCTCTATAATCCTTGAAAGCCGCAGAACGGGCAGCGACAACTTCTACCTTGATATAAGATACAAGGGGCACGATTACCTTGTAAACCGCTTCCCCGGAATATATGAGGGATGCTTAAAACACGGCGTTGATATGACCAAGGATTTAATTCCCGTATTCCCGTGCCAGCACTACCTCATGGGCGGAATCGACGTTGACCTTGACGCGCGTACTTCTATTTCGAGAATGTATGCCGTAGGTGAATGCTCGCACACGGGAGTTCACGGCAAAAACCGCCTCGCAAGCAACTCGCTTTTGGAGGCACTTGTATTCGGAAAGCGCGCGGCAGATGATATAGCGTCTCTTTCTAAAAAGGACCCTGACCACGTGACCGTTACGGAGCACAAAACGGATATTTCGGGTGCTCCGTTGCCAAAGGGAATGCGTACAGAAATTCGCTCGATTATGCAACGTTCTTACTTTGTAATTCCGGATATGGACGCGGTAAGAGTAGGCTTGAAGCGCGTTGACGCTATACTTATGAGACTTAAAAACGGCAAATTCGCAATTACACCCGACTATTGTGAGGCTTTAAGCCTTGCCACAGTAGCCCATATAATCTTAAAAGAGGTGGACGAAGGATGATTTTACCGCAGTTTTACACGGACGACATTATTAAGCGCGCCATACTTGAGGATATTAACTATGTCGATGTGGCGTCGGATTACCTGATATCCGAGGAACAGCGCGATGAGGCGTATTTCGTCTCAAAGGCAGACGGCGTTCTCTGCGGCATAGATGTCGCAATGAGAGTTTTTGAACTTTTGGACGATTCTTTTACCGCCAAGGTATATATGCACGACGGCGACAAGGTGAAAAAGGGCGACCTTATAGCCGAATTCAGCGGAAAAACCACGCTTCTTTTAAAGGGCGAGAGAACTGCTTTGAACTTGTTGCAGCATATGTCGGGAATAGCCACGGCGACCGCAAAGGCAGTAAAACTCTGTGAGGGAACAAAGGCTTCGATAGCCGACACAAGAAAGACCCTTCCGTCTCTGCGCGCCCTTCAAAAATACGCGGTAACCTGCGGCGGAGGCAAAAACCACCGTTTTAATCTTTCCGACTGCGCTATGCTCAAGGATAATCACATAGACGCCGGAGGCGGCATAACGGGAGCCGTAAAAAAGCTTCGCGGAAAGATAGGTCATACGGTGAAAATTGAGGTTGAAACACGCAACCTTGATGAAGTAAAAGAGGCGGTCAAGGCAGGAGCCGACATAATAATGCTCGATAATATGGACTGTGACACCATGAAAAAAGCCGTTGAGATAATCGGCGGCAAGGCTCTTACGGAGGCTTCGGGCGGAATTACCGATGAAACCATACCCGGCGTTGCGGCGTGCGGCGTAGACATAATATCAATCGGAGCACTGACTCACTCCGTTCAGGCATTTGACATTTCCATGAAAATGAAAAAATAAAAAGCCACCCCCAAGATGTGCCTCAGCTTATCTTGGGGGTATGTTATTTTGAAGCAATAATGCCCTATAAACAAAAAAACATATTGTTACACTAAGGCTGCCGCTTATTCAATTCTGCCTTTAGAGCTATTGTCCGCAAGGCGGTCAAAGCACAGCTCGGAAAGACGTGTCGCACCGCACAATTCATACAAGGCGGAAGCAAACAAGAGCGAATTACACGGTGGCAGAACCTTTGTTATGTCATCGGGCAGAGTAACTCCGCTGCCCGACAAACAGACGGTACTTCCCGAATACTCGTTCCTATATAAAAGGCACCCTCCGTCCGGATTGCTTTTATCTGTTCTCGGAGCTATTACAAATGTGCAGCCGCCTGCCTCATTCACGTTTTCTGTGACGGTCATCGCAAGACCCCAATCGTCATACAGCCGTCGGCGCACGGGAGAAAATTCTTCGGGATTACCCGTTATTACCTTAAGATTTGAGGCAAGAGGAACAAGCAAAGATAGCTTATCCTTTTGAAAGCCGTTAAAATCCATAACAGCCACGCTCGTTTTTTCCGGCGGAAGAGAGCATTTCTTTATATAATCAACCGCGGAATTAAAAAGCATAACGGACGGCAGTATACGAGGCTCGAAATTCTTAACCTTTTCGTCCTCCGTTATGGTTCCTCCGCACACTATAACTCTGCCCGCGCACCGCCCGAGCAGGCTGTATATTTCACCCGTATCGACCTCTTCGTTTTCATCACACACAAGCGTCAGCGTAAAAAACGGAGCACTGCCTAAGACGCTTATCCGCTCGATAACGGGTTCGGGCGGAAAGAGCCTGTAATGAAGCCTCTTAAAAAATCCGCCGCCGATTCTTTCTATTTTAATTACTCCGAACATAAAAGCACCCCCGCATAATATTATGCGGGGGTTTTGATTTTAATGTTTGTTGTTTATTGCTCGTCCGCGCCTGCCGTAGAGGTTAATAGAGAATTTGCCTTTTGATACTGTTCATCCTCTGAATGAGATAAAAGCGCCAAACGGTTCTTTTTCTGAGAGGACAGCTCCACAAGATAATCCGGAGTTAAGCCCACACCGTTGTATACATCGCTTGTATACGGCTTTATCTCTGCCACGGTGAGCTTTACCGCACCTCCGTCACTCAACTGATAAACCCTTTGCATGGTTCCGTTGCCCTTTGTCGCCGTACCTACGAGCTTTGCTTTGCCGAAATCGCGCATATCGCAGGCGAAAAGCTCTGCAGGCCCGGAGGTATCTTTATCGACAAGTATCACTGTGGACACATTTATGCTGTCGGCGTCCGATGTGAAGGTCTCTATGGCTTCACCGTTTTTATCAACGGCGGTAGCGAGTGCCTTTGTTCCGTCGCTTGCCACAGGAACAAGCACATCAAGCGCGTCTGTCGCATACTCTACGGTTCCGTTCGAGACCGCCCGCAAATCTATTATAATGCCGCTCACGCCCTGCTTTATAAGCGTATTTACGGCATTTTTGAGCTGTGATGCGGTGGTCGAATAAAAATCGGTTATTTTAACATAACCCACCTCGCCTACCGTCTCATAATAAACAGTCTGCGCGGTGTAGCCCTTTACCATATTTGCGGCAACGAGATTACCGTCATGAATAAACGCAACATTTACGGACGAGAGCTTTTCGCCCTCAAGCTTTTTTACAAGCTCTTTATAGTTATAAACCGTGACTTCCTCTTCATCTATGGTAACTATACGGTCGCCCTTAGCCATATTGTTAAGTGCCGCCGGAGAACCTTCGGAGACCTCCGCCGCATAAAGGCACATATCGTCCTCATTAAACGCCGGAATTATGCCGACGCCCATTTTCTGACCGTTCATCTCGTTTTTATATACGTCATACTCGGACGCAGTCATATAATAGCTGTAACTGTCGCCTACGCCGTTTGCAAAGCCCTCTGCCATATCCGCGTTTAAAAGCGTTTCGTTAATCTCGCCGTAGTAATTAGTGCGGATAACGTCGTCTATCTCCGCTAAAAGCGAATAGGTCTGTGAACGCTTCGGGAGATCTTTGATTATTGAATTGTACATTTTCATTGACACAGCCATGGTACCTGCCACAGAGCCTGCCATAGCCACGAATATCAATGCGAGCGCAAGGCCCAGGGATATTTTCCTGTTCAAATAAACGCCTCTCTTTCGGGGGTTTTATCAAAGACCGATATACGGCTCGGGATTTACTCGATTTTTATTTACATAGACCTCAAAATGAAGGTGCGGACCCGAGGAGTTGCCGGTGGAGCCGACCTTGCCTATATACTGACCCTGCGATACGGTTTGACCCGCGCTGACGCCTATGCTGCTGAGGTGCGCATATCTTGTCCACACGCCGTTGCCGTGGTCTATAAGCACGTTGTTGCCCCAGCTTGAATGATACGAGGCGGAAATTACCGTACCGCCTGCCGCGGCGTAAACGGGCTGACCGTTTATATTTGCACCGGCTATGTCAACGCCCTTGTGACCGTTGTGGCCGTAGTGCTGTGAAACGTAATAATTGCACGTGAGCGGAAAGCTCATGCCGCTTGAGAGCACACCGTTACCCGAAGAACCCGTGGTATTGCTGATTGACTGCGCTTCGAGTTTATCCATCTTGGCCTGATAAGCGTCATTTTGCGAATCAAGGCTTGAAATCATTGATTTGAGCGACTTCACCTGAGCTTCAAGACGTGACTGCTTTGCGTCAAGGGTATTGTAAACGCTCTTGACCTCTGCGCGAGCAGACTCTATGGCGGCCTTTTCGTTAACTATTTCAGACTGCTTTTCCTGCTGTGACTGCTGATCGGAGGAGAGCTGTTCTTTTGTTTTATTAAGCTCATTAATTTCTTCCTGCAGACCCTTTACAAGCTCATTATCATGCTCCGAAACACGTTTGAGCAGCTCAAGTCTTGTCAAAAAGCTCGCATAGTCGCCGGAGCCGAGAAGTACCTCAAGCGCCGAGCTTTCGCCTGCCTTATATGCCGAGCGAAGTCTCGCTTTAAGTACGTCGTATGTCACGTTGACAGCGGCTGTCTGTGTTTCTATTTGAATATTTGCGGCGTCTATTTCGGCTTGAAGTCTGTCGATTTCCGCCTGATAGTTGTTGATAATTTCATCCTTTGCCGCTATTTGCTTGTTAAGGTCGGTTATCTTGGCGTTGTAAACATCAAGCTGAGCCTGCATATCGGAAATCTGATTGAGCAAATCGTTTACGGACGCCTTATTATCGCTGATTTTATTATTATTGGCATTTATTTTGCTTTCAAGCTCGTCTATCTGATCCTGCACGGACGAAGCCGAGCCCGAAAACGCCGTCACGGAAAACAGCATAGCTGTTATTAATGTAACGGAAATAATGCGTATAAATGCTTTCTTCTGATGCTTCAAAATAAAAAGAACTCCTTTAATACCGGATTTACCCCTTTAAAAATTACGGAAGATACGGCGCGGGATTTACCCTTGTGCCGTTTATCCAGACCTCAAAGTGAAGATGCGCCCCGGCGTGCGGATTTGCCGGCGTCGGCGCGGGACTTACGTTACCCGTATTGCCTACAAGAGCTATAACCTGCCCCTGCTTTACCGTTTGCCCCTTGCTTACCTTCATAACGCTGCAATGAGCGTATCTTGTGCAAACGCCGTTGCCGTGGTCAATAAAGACGTTATTGCCCCAGCTCGAATGATATTCGGCGGAAAGAACCTTACCGTCAGCCGCGGCTCTGATCTCCTTACCGTATGTATTGCCGGTTGCGCCCCTTGTGGTAAAATCAATACCCTTGTGATTCGGGTAGCCGTACCAGCCTGCCGATATGGTTACGTTTGAATACTGAAGCGGACAAATCATACCCTTGGGAGATACCGTATAACCGCCTGTATTTCCACCGTTATTGCCGCCCGCGTTTCCGCCTGTATTGCCGCCCGTGTTTCCGCCGGGCTTTGGCAATTCGCCGGTGCCCTGCGACGCATTTTTCGCCAGTTCCGCAAGCTTTTTATCGTAGCTGTCTTTCGCAGCCTGTATTTTTTTATTCTCGTTTTCTAATTCCTTGGAGCCTGCGCTGAGAGACGAGATATATGCATTTCGCTGTGCAACCTGCTTTTCAAGGGTAGACTGCTTTGAATCTACGGTATTGTAAAGCGACTGCACCTGCGTTTTAGACGAAACAATATCCGCCTTTTCCGACTCTACGGCGGTCTGCTTAGCCTTTACTTCCTGCTGATTTGACGACAGAAGCTCCTTTGTGTCGTTAAGCTTTGCAATATCATCCTGCAAAGATTTCATAAGCTGCCTGTCATGCTTTGTGGTTTTACTTAAAAGCTCAAGCCTTGTGAGGAAGCCCTCATAATCACTTGCCGTAAGAAGCACCTCAAGAGTGGAACTTTCGCCTGCCATATATGCCGCGCGAAGTCTCTCCTTTAAAAGGTTATATGTATCGTTTACGGTCTTTGTCTGAGCTTCTATACTCTCGCTTGCCTCGTCTATATTCTTTTGAAGAGAGTCTATTTCTTTTTGATAATCGTTTATAACGGCGTTTTTGTCGCCTATCTGACTGTTAAGCTCCGTTATTTGACTTTGGTACGTGTCAAGCTGCTCCTGCAAAGCATCAATCTGTTCCGAGGAATAGCCGTTCGACTCTTTGGCACCGTCGATTTTATTTTGCAAATCCTTTATTTTTTGCTCATTCTGTTTTTTCTTTGCCTCGGCAGCCGCGATTTTGTTTTCCAAATCCTCCTTGGAATCCGCCGCGGAAGCCGGTAAAAATGACGCGCAAAAAACGAATATTACCGACAGTAAAAGGCTCAAAGCTCTTTTGAGACCGTTTTTAGTCATCAGAGACCACGCTCCCTTGCTCTTTCAGGTATTTAGCCATCGAAACAAGACTTCCGAAACCTCCTGTAAACAATCCTATTGCAACAAATACGAGAAGTATCTGCCACCAGTACCCGCTGAACGGTACGAGCGAAAAGCCGATTAACGAGAGGGTCTGTGCAAACACTTTTTCGGCTACTGCATAAAGTCCCCACAGAACTCCCAGGGATACTATGCCGGAAATTGTACCGAGTATCATACCCTCTATCATAAACGGCCAACGAATGAACCAATTTGTGGCACCTACCGCCTTCATTATTGAAATTTCAAGCTTTCTCGAGAACATCGTTATGCGTATTGTGTTTGAAATTATGAAAAGCGCAACAAGGAACAGCATTACAACAAGCCCCACGCTGACTATCGAAACCGCATGGCGAAGAGACAAAAGCTTGCTTGCAAGGTCGCTGTTTTCTCGCACCGAATCGACTTTGTTTATCTGCTTTATCTGAGAAACGGTGTTTTCAAACTGTGACAAATCCTTTACCGTGACCTTATATGCGTCGGGAAGCGGAATTTCGTCAAAGCCCTCAAACAGAGCCGCGTCGCCGCCCATGCTCTGTATCTGCTCCTGGAACGCAACTTCCTTCGGCACAAATTCGCAGCTTTCAACATTGCTTATGCCTTTAAGCGAGGTACCTATCTGTGTTGTTTCGTCCTCTGAGGCATCGTCGGCAACATAGACCATTACTACATTTTGCGACTGCACCTTGTCGACTACATTGTTAATATTAAAATATATCATTATGCCCGCGCCCATAATTATAAGACATGCCATAAGCACGGTTACTGATGCCAATGACATAAGGCGATTGACCCACACGTTGCGGAAGCCCTCGTGCGTAAGATATTTTAAGCTTGTCCCTTTCACCTGTTGTCACCTCCGGTCTTTTTTTCAATGGCGTCGAGATACTTTGAGTAATCAACGTCATCGTCGGAGGAATCCGAATCCACACCGTATGTCGCCATAAACTTTTCAAGGTCGGCGTCCGAATTCGGCTGAACATAAAACGGGCTTATGCTGTCTTCCTTTTGCTTGGCCACGCGGTCCTCCACCGTCTCCGAGGAGGCAATGTTCTGAACCGCAGCCGCGGCTGCCGCCGCTCTTTCCGCATTTGACGCGTCGGAAGCATAATCTCTTTCGATGGTGGCGTAATCATCGGGAAGTGCCTCGGTGTCTTCGGAGTCCGAAACCACGGCGCCCTGCTCTATTGTAATAACCCTGTGGTGGAAATGACGGACGAGATTATGCTCGTGAGTTACCATTACCACGGTGGTTCCGTTTGCGTTTATATGGTTTAAAAGGTCAACTATTTCGTAAGACATTTCGGGGTCGATGTTGCCCGTAGGCTCATCCGCAATTATAAGCCCCGCATTATTTACAAGCGCACGCGCGAGCGCAACTCTCTGCTGCTCGCCGCCCGACAGCTCCGTCGGCAGATTTCTCGCCTTGGAGGCAAGTCCTACAAGGCTGAGTATATAAGGCACGCGTTTTCTGACTTCCTTTTCCTTGGCACCGATGCAGCGCATCGCAAATGCGACATTGTCAAACACCGTCATGGTCGGGATAAGTCTGAAATCCTGGAATACTATACCGAGAGTCCTTCTGAAAAGAGGAATCTCTTTTTTCTTTAAATTGTTAAGATGATAACCGTTTATGATAACAGAACCGCTGTTAGGCACCTGCTCGCGCATCATTATCTTGAGAAACGTACTCTTGCCGGCTCCCGATGAGCCGACCACAAAGACAAATTCTCCGTCGTTTATCTTGATATTGACATCTTTAAGCGCTTCGGTCCCGTTATCGTAAGTTTTTGATACATTTTTAAATTCAATCACTTAGAACATACCTCTGCTTTTCACAATATTCCCACCGCTGAACTCTGCCGTAACATTTAATACCGACGGGCAGAGACTCTACACAACCGCTATAAAAAATATAGGCGGCAAAATGAGTATAATCACTCATAATACCGCCTTTAATTATAGCATAGAACGTCAAGTTTGTAACCATTTTGTAATATGGTAAATTATATTCGCGCACTTTAGACAAAATCCCACTTGTAACATTGTGCAATTTTCCCATTCGCAACAGCGCGCGGAAAATTACTTTTCTTTAATACTTGACGGGGCTTGAATCAAGATATTTCTTAACCATAAGAGCTACTTTAAATACTATTGCGTCGTCGAACTCGCGAAGGTCAAGGCCTGTGAGCTTTTTAATCTTTTCAAGACGATATACAAGAGTATTTCTGTGTACAAAGAGCTTTCTTGAGGTTTCGGATACGTTGAGGTTGTTTTCAAAGAACTTCTGAATTGTAAAGAGCGTTTCCTGATCGAGATTGTCGATAGAGCCGCGCTTGAAAACCTCCTTTAAGAACATATCGCAAAGAGTTGTGGGAAGCTGATATATAAGTCTCGCAATACCGAGATTGTCATAGCTCACAATGCTCTTTTCGGTGTCGAACACCTTGCCTACTTCGAGAGAAACCTGAGCCTCTCTGAATGAGCGTGCAAGATCCTTTATTCCCTCAACCGTAGTACCTATGCCGACAAGAACGTGAGAATAGAACTCCGTTCCGAGACCGTCGGCTATCGAGCGTGCAAGCTTTTCGAGATCCTTTGTGTCGATATTCGGCTTAACCTCTTTGATAAGGGCAATATCTGTCTCGTTAAGGTTTATTACGAAATCCTTGGTCTTATCCGGGAACAGGTTCTGAATTATATCATAAGCGGAGATATCTATATGCTCGGTAATTCTTATGAGAATTACGACGCGTGACACATCATTGTTAAAATGAAGCTCTCTCGCCTTGAGATAAATATCACCGGGCAGTATGTTGTCAAGAATTACGTTCTTGATAAAGTTTGCGCGGTCGTATTTTTCATCATAATACTGCTTAATGCTTGAGAGTGTTACGGCAAGCATTGAGAGATATTTCAAGGCAAGGTCGTCTTCGCCGGAAACAAATACGGCATATTCGGGGTGCATACGCGCACCGAACGGCTTATAAGAATACCCGTCTACCGATATAACCTCCGTTCCGCTGAAAACCGCGGTAACCTCGGTTGAGAGCACCTCGCCTATCTTACCGAGTTCGCTGCAGGAAATAATGGTACCCGACTCGTCTATAACACCTATAGTACGGTCGATACTGTCTGTGAGCTGATGCACAATACCCTGGAACAATCTGTTCGACATTGATAAAACCTCCATCTATCTTTTTTCTCCGGAGAAAACCTCCCTGCCGCACTCTGCTTTAAGCCGAAACGGCAGTACAAATTTCCCCGTCTGCACTTTTATACAATTTCACAAATCATATATTATGTATTTTACACAATCTTTTAAGATTTTGCAAGCTAAAAATTGATATTTTAAAAATTTAGTTTGCATTTTTCACAAAAAAAGTTTTTCATTTTGTAAAATCGGTTAGATTGAGGCTTTAAAGCACACAGTTTTGTCATTTTTTGCATTGTTGAAAATGACTATGCGTAAAATTCCGAAGCAGTCGGCGCAATGCGGTTTGATGACAAACTCTTTCGATGTGTCGAGTATTTCGGGATAAAAAGAATATTTGAACTATCTGCCGGCATTGCATTTGGAGCAGACGCTGTACCCGTTATTGAGATACGAGGAAAGCTCAGAGGCGGAAATCTCTTTTTTGTTTTCCGAGGACGTCCTCATAGCGTAGGAGCATGACGGAGAGTGAATTTTTTTGGTGTTCACGTTTACTGTATATGTGCCTTCGGAGGGCTGTGCGTCACCGGAGCTTTTTTGTGAATTTACGCCGACCGGAGTCGAGGCCGAAGTCTGCCCTGCGGCAGAGGATGCCGCCGCACTCTCTGTTTCGGCGTTTGCAGCCGTATCGGACTCACCTTCGGCTTTTGCTTCCTTGGTCACAAGATAAAAACCGTCTTTTTCGCCTGCGTTTTTCGTCGAATTTTCATAGGACATAAAATCTCCGTATTTCTTCAGCATAATATGGTCTTTATACTGCAGCACAAGTGACATCGCGGAAAACACCGTACACAAAACGGCGCATACGGTAATTACGGCCGTCATAATTTTAAAGCCGTGTTTTGCGTTTTTCCCTTCGTTCTTCATACTCATTCCCCCGATACATTATGGGAAAATAATAACATTACGGAACAGAAAATAAAGCTTTTGTGCCGAATCAGCACAAGTTATCTTTTAATTCCGTCGGCAATGTATTTAAACACCGGAGCGCAGTCTAAGGCGCCGCCCGCTCCGTTTTCTTTAAAGACTGTGATGACATAGCGCGGCGAAGCATACGGAAAAAATCCGCAAAACCACGAGTGCGTCACTTCATTTCCGTTCTCGTCAAACCAGCCGCTTTGCGCCGTTGCCGTTTTGCCTGCGGCATCAAAATACTCGGTTTCCGCCCTTTTTCCGCTGCCTGACACAACGGTTTCGCGTAAAAGCTCGGTAACTGTTTTTGCCGTATCAACGCTCATTACACGCCTCGGAACGGGCAGCTCCGCCCTTTTTATTTCCTTTCCGGTCTCATCCGTTACGGCTTTCATAAGAGAGGGCGCGCGATACACTCCGTTATTTGCCACCGCCGCATACACGGCGGACATTTGCAGCGGTGAAGCAAGCAATTTACCCTGACCGAATGCGAGGTTGCACAAATCCGCCTCAGAAATCAAGCTGTCGGCGGACGGCATAATACCGGACTTTGTCTCCCAGCCGTCCGCAAGCTCGATTTTTTGACCGAGCCCGAGATTCTCACCCATGGCGCAAAGGTTTTCTTTGCCGGTTTTAAGCGCAAGACTTATAAAATACGGATTGCATGACTCCGCCATAGCCGAATACATATTCATATTGCCGTGCCCCGTCTTTTTAAAACAGCCGAACGATATTTCTCCGTTCAAGTCGTATTTACCGTTGCAGACGATGCTGTAACTTGTAGGAATTCCGTTTTCCAAGGCGGCACAGGCGACAACCGCTTTAAAAACCGAGCCTACGGAGTACGGAGTTATCGCTCTGTTAAGAAACGGAGAAGATGAGTCATTTAGGCTTTTTTCGGGCGCATTTCGGTCAAACGACGGTGTGCTCGCCATTGCCCTTATTTCGGAGGTGGCGCTGTCGAGAACAACGACCGCACCGCTGTCGATCTCAAATTTTTCGAGAGCCGATTCACACAGCTTTTGTATATCTCTGTCAACTGTGAGCTCCACTCCGCCGGCCGACATATACCCATCCTTTAAAAATGTAATCTCTGCACCCTCAAGCAATTTTCCCGAAGCCGCCGCGCCACACCTTGCCTTCAGAGTTCCCGAATACGACAAAAGTATATCGTTGTAGCACTTTTCAATTCCCGAAACGCCGTTTCCGTCGCCGTCGATATATCCGGTTATGTGCGGCGCAAGGCTGTTTTCACCGTATCGCACCACCGTTTTTGCCGTCTTTATGTTTTTTTCGTCAAAAACGGCATTTGACGCACAAACCGCTATTTTCCCCTGAGACAAAGTCGAATAAACAGAAGGTATTTCGCTTTCGGGGACAATGACCCGGATAGAGGACAGTGACTCCTCACACGGCTTTATCGCCGCCTTTAAAACGGTATCGCAATTGACAAGCGGACGCATTTTACAGTCGTAAATGTTGCCTCTTGACGAAGCCACCGTCACGCCGACGGTATTTTTTGATGCGGCGACATCCGACACGTTACCGCCGCAAAGCTCCGCCATTTTTACAAAAAGCACGCCGAACGACAGACACAGCAAAAAGAAAAGGGCACAAACTCGCTTGTTCATAATTCACCTCAAAAAACAAAAAAACGCTCCCGTTTTATTATTGAACGGAAGCGTGTGTTTTATTTTATATTTTGTTTTCTGAGGATCGTTCCGGGAACAAATTTTAAATCGGAGCGTATTTTGAATTTCATCATGGCTCTCGGCGTGCTGTCTGTGGGTTCGCCGTTTTCGTCAAAAAGCTCCGTCACGACAAAGCTCTGCGGCTTTTTCCCCGGCTCGAGGCTTTCGAGAGTGTCGCCCTTAAAGAATTTATTTCGCTGTTCGCAGTAAATAAAGCCGTCGCGGCAATCCTCGACCACCGCCATAACATCCCACTCGCGGCGGTAACCGCCCTCAAAGCTGATATTCGCTTTTTCGTGCGGCGAATCAAAATAGAAGCCCGTGCAGTAGTCGCGATAGCTTACCTTTCGTACCTCGTCAAGTATCCATCTCGGCAAAACAAAGCTACCTGGCTCGCTGCACATATAAGCGTCGATTGCCGCTCTGTAAGCATTTGTTATGACCGCCGTATAATATGCGGATTTTGCTCTGCCCTCTATTTTAAAGCTGTCGATTCCGGCATCTACAAGCTCAGGGATGTGCTCTATCATACACATATCCTCGGAGTTTAATATATATGTGCCGTCCTCTTCCTCATTTACCGGAAAATACCTGCCCTCGCGTGTTTTTTCCATAAGCGCATACTGCCAACGGCACGGCTGAGCACACTCGCCGCGATTTGCGTCACGGCCGGTAAGATAATTTGACAAAAGGCACCTGCCCGAAAACGACATACACATACTGCCGTGCACAAAGCACTCGATTTGCAGCTCCTTAGGAGTTTTGGCTCTTATCTCGGCAATCTCCGACAGAGATAGCTCACGAGCCGTAACTATTCGCTCGGCACCCATATTGTAAAACTCGTTCGCCGTGAGATAATTTACGATGCCCGCCTGTGTGGAAACGTGCAGCGGCACCGACGGCGCATACTTTTTGCAGTATGCCATAGTACCGATATCGGCTGCAATATACGCATCCACTCCCGCACTTGCAGTCATTTCTATAAAGTCCGGCAAAAGCGGTATTTCGCTGTTTCGCGGAAGCGTATTAAGCGTTAAATAAACCTTAACACCCTTTTCGTGCGCTTCCTTTACCGCCTTTATGAGATCCTCTTCGGGAAAATTCTGCGGACCTGCACGCATACCGAATGAGCTGCCGGCAAGGTAGACGGCGTCCGCTCCGAAGCGCAAGGCTGCCTCAAAGCGTTCAAAATCGCCTGCCGGACTTAGTAATTCGGGTCGTCTTTTCATATTGCTCCTCTGGTAAATTACTGCGAAGCCGACTTGGCCGCCTTTTGATTGGCCTGGAGTATGGCAATGTTATTGGCCTGCCGCTCCGAATCGTTTTTCGCAAGATAAATCTTTTTATTGGTATCGTGCGCGAAGAAGTAGTAATCGGTCTTTGCGGGATTGAGTGCCGCGTTTATTGAGTCGTTACCCGGATTGCAAATCGCACCCACGGGCAAACCCTCGCACTTATATGTGCTGTAATGTGAGGTGTAGGCGGCAAGTTCCGTGGCATTTGTAACGTTCTTCGCAATATAATCGTTGATATAATCCGCCGTGGAGTCGCACTGAAGCGACGGATAAAGCCCCGGCTTATTGAGACGGTTGTGAAGCACCGACGATACAAGCGGCATCTGAGTCGCATCGGCGGCCTCTTTTTCTATAATGGAGGCGAGCTTTATTATATCGTCAACCGACATATTGAGTGCGTCGGCTTTTTTCTGATAATCGTCCGTCCACTTCTTCTGGAAGTTGTTCAGGAAGGTCCTTATAACACTCGAGGCATTTTCGCCCTTATAGAAATCATATGTGTCGGGGTAGAGATAACCCTCAAGACTCCTGTAACGCTGCTCTTTATTCGGCTCATTCTTAATAAAGGTGTATTCACTGCTGAAGTCCACCTCTCTCATGGCCTTATAGATGGCATCAGCTGAGCAAACCTCATATTTTTCGAGCTTTTCGACTATTTGGTCTGCCGTGTAGCCCTCGGGGAACGAAAGCCTTACGGTCTCGCCCGTTGACGGAGGAGATTTAAATGTTGAGAGCATCTTCTCAACGCCCATCGACTTGGTTATATAGTAAATACCGGACATATAGTTGTCATCACGGTAATTCATTATCTTTGCAAACATTTTGCAGAAATGCTTATGCTTTATAAGGCCGTTATCCTTTAATATGTTGATAACGTCGCTTGTGTTGGTCTCTGCGGGAATTGTAACAGATATAACGTTTTCGCTGTCGCGGCGTATTGCCAAAACATCGTTCATACAGCTAATCAGATACGACGACAGACAAATTGCGCATACAACGCAAACCGCTATCGTTATCCACGTTTTTTTGTTTCTTACGAAATACGCGGCTATTCTTAACGCAATTTCTTTTTCGTTTCCCTTTATACCCTTTATCGGCGGCCTTTTACGTACGGCACCCTGCTCCGACGCTTGCTCGTAAGAGGCTGTTCCGAAAGAGGCGGCATTTCCGCCGTTTCTTCCGCCGCGTGTAATTATGGGACCGAATTCGTCATCATAGCTTATTCCGCGCGGTGCCGTACCGTTTTTTTCGGGCGGCCTTTTATGAATTTTGTGTTTTTCCGGCGGTCTTTTGTGAGCATTGTGAGCGTTATGTCTTTCCGGCGCATCGGTACTGTGATGCACGGGCATATCTCGTCTGACAGGCGGTCTTTTTTGCGGAGCGTCGGTAAACTCGGAGTCAAGGTCTTTTATTTCAAGCTTAAAGGGCTTTTTACCGCTCTTACGGTTTCTCTCAACCATATTTTTAAGCTCGGGTCTTTTCTGCTCGTCTTCCTCACGCGCATAAATATCCAAAAGGTCCTTATATGAATCATCGGGAGTTCTTTTATTGTCATCCATGGGCGCTCCTCCTTTCATTAAACTCTGTGCACTTTCTTATCCGAAACAATTATGTCGGATTTAATATCGTAGCTGTCGTGCGGGATTCTCTTTATTATCTGCTCTTCGTATGCGAGCCCGATTTTTGTGCCTGAAAACGACTGTAAGAACCTGTCATAATAGCCTTTTCCGAAGCCGACGCGGTATCCGTCCTCGGAAAATACAAGAGCCGGTACTATACATATACCGTTATCAAAGGCGGTCATAATTTCACATGATGGGTTCGGCTCCATTATGCCGAACGCCCCGGGTTCAAGATCAAAAACAGAGTCTATACGGCAAAACTCCATATGCCCGAAAGCGTCAACGCATCTCGGCACGGCAACGATTTTGCCCGAAAGCTCCGCCTGTTTAATTATACACGATGTGTCAACCTCGCGTGAAGACGACACATAACACAAAACGGTTTTAGCGTTTTTAAATTCATCGAGGGCAAACAGGTTGTCCGTAACAAATTTGTCACGTCTCGCCTTCTCCTCCGGCAAAAGTGATTTTCTGTACTCCTTGGCGCGTCTTCTTAAAAACGCTTTATCCTCACTTTGAGCCGTCATTTTTATCACTCGCTTTGAACAGATGTTTTTATGCTTTCGGCAACCTCGCTTCCGCAAAGTGCCTCAACTGTTTTAAGTCCGAATTCGAGAGCCACGCCCATTCCGCGCGCAGTTATTATGTTCCCGTCCCGTTCTACGGGAGCACCTGTGGCAACAGCGCCGTAAAGGTCTTTTTCAAAGCCCGGAAAGCATGTTGCGGTTTTGCCCCTCAACAGATTTTTATGGCCGAGCACGGACGGAGCCGCACATATAGCGCAGATAAGCTTTCCGTCGCTTGAAGCGCGGTCTATAAATTCATTTACCTTTTCCGACTTTTCAAGATTTAAAGTTCCGGGCATACCGCCGGGCAAAATAACCGCCTCTATGTCCTCGTTCGGAGAAACCTCGGTTGTCTCGGCGTCACACGTAATCCTGATATTGTGAGACGAAACTATTGTTTTTTTACCGACGCCTACAACCTTAACGTCTTTTTTTGCTCTTCTCAGAACATCAATCGGCGTGAGAGCTTCTATCTCTTCACAGCCGTCCGCAAGAAAAACATAAATCATTTTTTGTACCGCCGCGCGGGAATGCGGCAATCCTTTCTTTAAGCATTCAGTTCAGCGTTATCCCTGTATACACGCTGTCATTTATCTTCTCGCCTTTGATATTTTTTATCATACCTACGGCGGTGCGTTTGCAATTTTTAAATTCGGTGGCTTTTTCCTCCGGCACAGAGACAAAAAACGTATTTTCACCCGTTTTTTTCAAAACGTCCAAGGCGTTTTCATATGTTCCTCCGCAGAGAAGCTCCGTGACAAAAACACCGTTTTCAGCCGGACTGTACGAGACATAAAAATCGTCTCCGAAAACTATTTTGCCGTCGTCGCCGAGAAAATCCGAAAACAGTTTTATTTCGTTTTCTCGCCACACTACACGGTTTACGCCATTTAACAGCTTTTCTCTTTTGAGAGCTGCCTTTTTTATATCCGGCGGCTCGGTGCTTTTAATGTCGAGCGGCTCACCGCCGGTCAATTTAAAGACGGTTTTTTCGGCATAGAGAGCTTTATAAAAGCCGAATTTTTCGTAATAATCAAAAAGTTTCTCCGTCGCCGGAACCAAAAACAGATAATCGGCTTTCCTGTCGGCGGCAAGAGCTGAAGTAAATTCCAGTAACGAACCCATTATGCCCTGTTTTCTGTAACTCTCTGCGGTGGCGGCTGCATAAATATAGTATGCAAAATACTCCTTTTCGCCGAGCGATAGCTTTTCCGGAAGCAAAAACAGTTGTGACACAACCTCTGCTTTGTCCGTGCAGATAACCGCATTTTCATAAGAAAAGCTGTTTTTGAAAAACATATCGATTGTTTCTCCGTCGTCGCCGAAGCAGCTTTGCCACAGCGAATACATCTTTTCTTTGTACTTCGGAGAAGAAAGCCGAATTTCCATAACTTATCCCTTATAAAAAGCGCGGTACTTCTGCAAAAGTATCTCCGGGTAATATGAGAGCTTTGCCTTGCGGAGCCCTTCGCTTCCCGTATCGTCCTCACGGTTTATGAATTTATAATTAGCAAGCATATTTGCCGCAAATTCACGGTTTACCGTCGGGTAAGCTCCGCGAACCGAAGCATACGCCTTTTCTATATGTGTGCAAAAAGCCGAGCTGTTCAGCTCCTCGCCGAGAGTGTAAGCCACAACCTCGCCGTCGGCGTATAAAACTCCGCCTTTGAACCCGAGCTCGTCAAAATTCGAGAACGCACGCTTTATGGCTTCAAGTTCGCTATCTATTTCATCGGGGTCCTTTTCGCGGTTTAAAGCCTCCCACTTCCGGTTCATATCAAGACATAATTGCATATTGCCGTCGTTTATCGGCTCAAAATGCCAATCGTGGTTATTTTTGAAATAAGCTATATGGTTACGCTTGCCGTGGTACTTCCTGCCGGCAAGGTCAATAAGATCGGTGGTATTGTAAATGTAATCGGCGAATTCCCTCATCTCGGTAAACTCAAACTTTCCGGGCATCATATCTTCAAGCTCACGGACATTTGACGGAGTGAGGCAGTACATGGTTAAACGCGTGCCGTCGTGATTTTCGGCATAACGTATAAGTTCGTTTACGGCGGCCTTTTTATCGCCGTCGCCGCACGGGTAAAGATACATCGGATCGCCTACGCCGTCGCGCGCCAAAAACATACCGTCATACTCGCAAATTGTATTTTCATACACGGGCGCCCATATATAAAGGTTACCGAAGCAGTACTCGCAGGCCATATCGCCCGAACGCTCCATTACGCCCGTTACCCAAGCTCTGTCCGATAATTCGGGATTTCTGAATTCAAGCAAAATTATTCTCCTAAACCAAGTTCTTTTTTTACTATACCCAATATTTCTTCGCTTATATCGGCTATGGGGCGCGGCTCACCGTTTTCGGAACAGACCACGGTCTCCCAGCCCATTTTTTCCGCGGCAAATGCCGCCGCTTTTGCACAGCGACGCAAATACTCTACATTTGCCTCGTGGACGTCTTTTTTCACCTCGTCGCCGCCGTAGCGCTTTGTCATAAGTCGCTGTGACACGTCAACCGGCATATCAAGATATATAATCCTGTCGGGCTTCGGCACGGCGAGCTTTTCGTATTCGTAATCGCAGAGCCATTTAATATAGTCGTCCCACTCGCTCTGCGGCAGCTTTACCGCCTGATGAACGGCGTTCGACGAAGTATATCTGTCGGCTAAAATGACCTTACCCGAAAGATAATCCTCTTTCCAATGACGGCTGTAACTCGCATAGCGGTCCACCGCATAAAACGAGGACGCCGCATAGACGTTGACGCACGACGGGTCATTTCCGAATTCGCCGCCGAGATACATTCTGACAAGCGTGCTTGACGGGTCGTCGTAATCCGGCAGCTTAATTCTCTTTGTATCGACAGACAGAGCTGCAAGTTTTTTTTGAAGAAGCTCCGTTTGAGTCGATTTACCGCTTCCGTCAAGTCCCTCTATAACTATAAGTTTGCCGGACATACCTTTTACCCCTTTTAATTTTTAATCTAAATTATTATAGCAAACAATTACATTTTTTACAACAAAAAATACACAATATTCCAAATTGCCTAAACCGATATAATGTGATAAAATATTGTAAAACATCGAAAAGGGGCAAATGCACAGATGGATCTCGATAATTTGGATTTAAATAAAAGCGGAGCATTCATAATAGGCCTTTCCGACTGCGGCGAAAAAATAACCTCGGCCGGCGGCAGAGTGTCTACGCAGGAGGGCACCGTGCTCGGTATATGGCAAAAATCGCAGGACTGCGAAAAAAACGCAAAGCTTATCGACAAGGTTACGCGCTCCGGTCACAATTCGGTAGTGGAGCATACATATTTTAATCTCGCCTTTCAAAATGTCACGGCGGTTGTCGAGCAATTCGTCATCGAATTCAGGCTCGCTTCATTCACCGTAAAATCACGCAGATACGTTGATTTTTCGGATGCGGGATTTTTTATTCCCGAGGATGCGGACGAAAACTACAAAAGCCATATGGCAAAGCTCTTCGCTCTGTACAGCGAATTCTGCGAGGCCGGCGTACCCAAAGAGGACGCGAGATTCCTTTTGCCGTACTGCCTTTTTTCCAACTTCTTTTGCAGCATAAACGGGCGTGAATTATTGCACCTGTTAAAAGCCATGCTCTACGGCAGAGGCAGCAAATACCCCGAAATAGTAAAGCTCGGGCGCGAATTAAAAGAACAGGCGGAAAAGCTCACTCCCGGCATAATGACGGGCTTTGACGAGCGCAGTAAAAACTATATGCCGGATAACCCCGACCTCTCGTTTATCGGCGACGTTCCGCGCCGCACAAACGGCAAAAAAGTCGAGCTTCTCTCATACACGGGCGACGCCGAAAAAAATGTTCAGAGAAGCGCGCTCATCTCTTACACCAACGCTTCAACCGAGGATATAGACCGCATTTTATCGGACGACACGGTTGCCGACAAAATAACATACAGTCTTGTTCACTCTTCAAGGCCGAGAGCGCTCGAGGCGGCGGATTTCACACTTCGTTTCAATGACGTTTCACTCTCCGGAATAACTCACTTCACACGCCACAGAATGCAGAGTATAGAAATTCCCGAACTGATAAGAGCGGACAGAAAACGGCACATCGTCCCCGAATCGGTCAAAAAAGACCCTGAGCTGCTTCTTAAATACGAAACCGCATTCAAGGAAAACGCCGCCGAATATGAGAGACTTCGCACACTCGGCAAGAGTGAGGAAAGCCTCGTGTACTACCTTCTCAGCGGCAACACGCTCGATATAGTCACAACCATGAACGCTCGCGAATTACTGACATTTATGAAGCTGCGCACCTGCTCACGAGCTCAGTGGGAAATCAGAGCGCATGCGGTAGAGGCACTCGAGCTTTTGAGAAAAGCCGCTCCGGGGATTTTCAAATACTACGGTCCGAGCTGCTTTATTTCATCCTGCCCCGAGGGCAGATTCTGTTGCGGCAGACAGGAAGAAATGCGCAAGACATTTTCAATGTAAAAAAATATACCGAAGCCTTGTAAATCAAAGCTTCGGTGTTTTTTTGAGCAATTTTTCCCTCTCCCTGTAATCGGGCATATACCTTTCCACGAGGGCATAAAACCTTGCCGAATGGTTCTTTTCCTTAATGTGCGCAAGCTCGTGCACAACAACGTAATCAACGGCTTCCGGCGGATAAAGCATAAGCCTGTATGAAAAGCAGATTGAATTTTTACCGCTGCACGAACCGAATCTTGTCGCTGCGGATGTTATTTTTACACTTGTCGGATAAAGTCTCATTTTCTCGCTGTAATATTCCACGCGGCGCGGCAATTCCGCGGCGGCAAGTGCGCGAAGCTCCGACACTCTCTTTTCGTCAAGCGTTTTTTCAAGAGAAAGACGGCTCTTTTGCTTTTCTATATGCTCGTTTATCCACTTTTCATGCGATAAAACAAAGTCGTCTATCGTTTTTTGCGGGCAACCGACAGGCGCCTTTACGCTTACTTTTAAATCCTTTGTCACGGTGAGCGACAGAGTTTTTCTTTTTGACCTTTTCAACTCATAATCTGTTTTCATAAAGTTCATAATATTAAAACAATTATAATCTATATTTTAAGTGTTCCGTTTTTTCGGGCAAACATAAGTATAGCATTTTCTCTGTAAAAATCAAATATTTCGGGAGGACTTAATATGTGTACCGCAGCAACATACAAAACAAACGATTTTTATTTCGGCCGCACGCTCGACTATGAATTTTCATACGGAGACGAAATTACCGTGACGCCGCGTAATTACCCGTTTAAATTCAAATTCGCGGAGCCTCTGAAGAGCCACTATGCCATAATAGGTATGGCATATGTTGCGGATAATTATCCGCTCTATTACGACGCAGTAAACGAAAAGGGACTTGCCGCGGCAGGACTTAATTTTGTCGGCAACGCATATTACGGTAACGAAAAAAGCGGTAAATGCAACGTTGCGCAATGCGAATTTATACCGTGGCTCTTATGTCGATGCGCAAGCGTTGACGAAGCGAAAAAATTGCTCTCAAATGTAAATATAACAAATACGCCGTTTAACGAGTCGCTCCCCGCCGCACAGCTTCACTGGATAATAGCCGACAAAAGCGGCTGTATCGTAGTCGAGTCCGTAAAGGACGGACTTAAAGTTTACGAAAATCCCGTAGGCGTTCTTACAAACAATCCGCCGTTTGATATGCAGCTTCAAAATTTAAACAACTATATGAGCCTCAGCGCGGCCGACCCAAAAAACACATTTGCTCCCGATATAAATCTCTCGACTTATTCTCGCGGTATGGGCGCGCTCGGACTTCCCGGAGATCTCTCTTCGCAGTCGAGGTTTGTCAGAGCGGCGTTCGTCAAGGCAAATTCTCTGTCCGAGGACGGCGAAGAAAAAAGCGTAAGTCAGTTTTTCCATATTCTCAATTCGGTAAGCCAGCCAAGGGGTTGCTGCAAGCTGGAAAGCGGCAAATACGAGATTACGCTTTACACATCTTGTTGCAATACAGATAAGGGAATTTACTATTACACAACGTATGACAATCATCAAATTTCGGCTGTTGATATGCATCGTGAAAATCTCGATTCTTCCGCTTTGATACGTTATTCGCCCGTAAAAGACGAACAGATAAATTTTCAAAACTGAAAAATTACAAAGTGCGGCGGCTCTTATTTTGAGATGTCGCCGCCTTTTTAATTACTGTAAAACCGAAACATACCGAAAAATATAAAATACAAATAAAACACTTGACAAACGCATATAATGATAATATAATAGTTAGGCACTCTGAAAGAGGGCACAACTTAATATCGCGGGGTAGAGCAGTTGGTAGCTCGTCGGGCTCATAACCCGGAGGTCGCAGGTTCAAGTCCTGTCCCCGCAACCATTTAAAGCATTCAGCGTAAGGCTGAGTGCTTTTTTTATTCGGCGCACCCCGGCGGTGCATAAAACGGTGGCGTTTCGGCTTACACGGTCCAAGCGGTTCCGAGCATTTTCAAAAGCAGGTCGCGGTACGTAAGTCCTGCGGCACGCGCCGCTGTCACGGTGAGGCAATCCTGATTTTTTCTGTGCGGACGCACACCGCCGGTGATATTCGGCTTCGCGTTAAAATCAAATATTTTAAACACACCGTTTTTATCCTCGCGGCAGCCGATGCGTACAAGCCCTTTTATTTTTAAAGCCTGTGACGCGGCAACACAATCCTCTTTTATTTTAGCAAGCTCCTTTGTGTCGTCTTTTGCAGGCGGTTCGCTTTGTTGATACAAAATCGCAAGTTTCATTTTTCTCGCTTCCGAATTTTTTATTTCAGCGTTATTTTATCGCCGATACCGTGGTTTTTCAAGGGTATCGCCCTTACGGCAGGCAGGCAAAGTCACACTCGCGTGCTATTTAAAATATAATGCATTGAGGCTTTAAACACCAGAAAGGCTGTGATTTTTTTATGAAGCGGGCAAAACGAATACTATCTTTTCTTTTAATGCTCCTTGTTGCGATTTCGGCATCTGTGCTGCATGTTTCGGCAATTTCCGCCGACACCGACGAGGTTTATTCGGGAATAGACGTCAGCGTTTATCAGGGAGATATAGATTTTGAACAGGTTAAAAGCAGCGGAATCGAAGTTGTATATATAAGAGCGGGATACGGTTTTTCCGTAACCGACCCGAAATTCGAGAAAAATTACACCAACGCGACAAAGGCCGGGCTTAAATGCGGCGCGTACTATTTTGTGACCGCACGAAATACCGAGCAGGCATATTTGCAGGCAACGCGCTTTGCCGAGCTTATAAGCGGAAAAACCTTTGCCGCAAGACCTGCCATGGATTTTGAGGAATTCGGCAGCCTCGGGAAAAGCGGCATAAATATTGTGGGGCTCGCATTTATGCAAAAGCTCCGAGAGCTTACGGGAATAGTGCCGATTCTTTACACCGACGCATACAACGCCTCGGAAACCTGGGACTGGAATTTTGCGCAGTTTCCGCTCTGGGTTGCCGATTATGGCGCGGAAGAACCGTATGTTACAAGTAATATTTGGCAGAGCTATGCGGGATTTCAGTACAGCGACCGCGGCGAAATACCTGGCATTTACGGCAATGTTGACCTCGACAGGTTTACTTCGTCGGTATTTTTAAACGGTGCAAACGAAGCTACGCCCACAAAGTCGCCCGATGCCATAAGATATACGGTAAAGCGCGGCGACACGCTTTGGGGGATTGCAAAGAAATTCGGCGTTACGGTGTCGGCTGTCGTAAACGCAAACAACATCAGAAATCCCAATCTTATATACGTCGGAGAAGTGTTTATAATCCCACATATGACGTCCGCGGAAAGCTCCGGATACACGCTTTACACGGTAAGACGCGGCGATACTCTTTGGGGAATATCGAGAAAATTCGGCAAAAGCATAAACAGCATAGTCGCGCTTAACGGCATTAAAAATCCGGACCTCATATATGCGGGCGAAGTGTTTAAAATCCCCTCTGCCCGCTCGGAACAAGCCGTAATTTACACGGTAAAGCGCGGCGACACGCTTTGGGGAATATCAAGGAAATTCGGCACCACCGTTGAAAATCTGGTAAAGCTGAACTCCGTTAAAAACCCGAATCTCATATACGTCGGGGAAAAGCTGATAATCGGATGACAGACAAAAGCCGTCCGCACCCTTTGAAAAACTACGAGTGCGAACGGCTTTTAAGCAATATGTGTTTTATTTATTTGTCATTTTGAAGTGCAGACGGCTGAGCGACTGTATGAGCCTGTAATGCTTGAAATTATATTTGCGAAGCAAACGCAATTTTCCGCTCTTAACGGAGCTGAGCTCATATATTTCGGGGCTTAATTCCTTTGCCTTGCGGTCGAATTCCATAAAGCGTTTTCTGTTTTCCATATCGCTGTCGGGATAGCTCGAATATATTGCGCTCTGCGTAATTATAAGGTCTGATATGCAGGTCCTCATATAATCCGCTTTTGCGCTGTCTGCCTTATCCGAGGAAATGTAGTCCCTGTAAAAGTCAAACATATGGAACGTAACCCTGAGATGGTCGTTTATATGCTTTTGGAACCCGAGAATACTCACGCTCTGAGTTGAGAGCGCAAGCCTGTACATATAAACATGCAGGTCAAAGAATGTCACCTTGTTTACAAAGGGCACCGGGAACATAACATATTCGACATCCACATAAAAGCACTTTTCGTCAATAACAATGTTATTATCTTTAAGCACGCTCGTCTTTATCACAAGGGCGTGCATAGGTATATAAACCTTATTTGCAACATCGGCGAAGTCATATTCCGTACCGTCTTTGAACTGCGGAAAATCAACAGCCTTTTGGCGGTTGACGTCGTCATAATACTCATAATAGTTTGTAAACACATATTCGGATTCGGTTTTTTCGAGATCCTCGATGAGCTTCACAAAATCGGCGGTGTTGACCCAGTCGTCACCGTCCACAACCTTAAAGTATTTGCCGACGGCATTGCGAATGCCGCAGTTAATAGTGGAGCCGTGACCGCCGTTTTCCTTTGAGATAACTCTGAATGTATCGGGGTACTTATCGGCGTACTCCTTGCCTATTTTTGCGGTGTTGTCCTTTGAGCCGTCGTCAACCACGATAACCTCGAATTTTTTCATTACAGCCTCGTCGCAAATAAACGAGTCAAGCGTCTGATTCAAAAATTTTTCGACATTGTACGACGGTATTACAACCGTAAGAAGCTTATCCATAATTTTCACCTCAATAATAAGTTCCGTGAAGCAGTATTATTCTCTCCAAAACAATACGATTTAAAAATTTATTTGCCCGGCGTTATTTCCTTTGTCTCGGAATTCTTTGATGTGACGGACTGAATGAGATAGCCGAGCGCAAGCCAGAAGAGGAACGCTCCGCCTGTGTTCATATAAAACGTCTCCGAATAGAACATCATAGAGGCAAATATCGGAGCTATAATGCTGAGCAGAACGGTATTATATTTGTATTTTTCGCCCTTAAATTTAAAGAAATTCTTAAATATGAGCACCAGCACCAATATTATATATGCTGCGATAATCACAACGCCCAAAATGCCCTGACTTACAAGTATGTCGACAAAGCTGTTGTGCATACTGTGGAATTCAATAAAATCATTGTTGACAAGATAAGTGTCGGGGAGCTTATCCTCGGCATAAGGAACATAGTTCCTGAAGGTTACGCCGGTTAACGGCTTCGTTTTGAATATTTCGAGTCCGCTGCCCCAAATAGCAAAGCGGCGGTTGCTCACGTCACCGTTTATGTCGTTACTCTGACGGCCGATTTCAAGCTTCTGCTTGTCCTTTTCCTTCTGAGCATCGGTTTTATCCTTATCGCTGCTTATGATGTGCTCATACTGCCATTTCTTGAATTCGGAGGTTGAAACCGATACAACCTTTATCGCGGCAAAGGATGCGACTGCCGCTGTAACAGCAAGCAAAACGCATATTACGCCCCTTGCGAACGCTTTTTTTGCTTCGAGCTTTTTGCTCCTGAGCGCGGTGAGATACACATAGACCAAAAGCGCGCAGAACAGCGATACCATACCGGTTCGCGAATCCGAAAAAGCTATATAGCATATCTGTAAAACGATATTTATGATGTATAAAGCCTTTAACGGCTTCTTTGCGTCCTTGTAAAAATACAGGCTCATTATTATGGTTATTGCCGAGAATACTGCACCGTAATTGGGGTCGGAATACACACCCCAAAGCCTGTTCCAAAGGAATCCGAGAATTACGACTACTCCGTTTACCTCCGTATACGAATAGTAATCGGCAAAGAGCATAACCGTTCCCGCCGCAACAGCCAGGAATGTATACGCCATAAAGAAGTGTGAAATTATGTAGAATTCCTTTTTCTCCGCGGTACCGTCGGACGTGGTGTCATAAGTGTACAGTATAAAATACTGGAACGCCATCCAAACGAGTGCCTTTGCGTTTTCCGACAGCCCGTACTGCCTTGTAAGCAGTGCCGACAGCGCATAGCTTCCGCAAAATGCAATAAGCAAAAATAAGCCTTTTGCATGTAAGTATTTTTTGAAGCAGACGACTCTTATTACAAGAACCGCTATTCCTATCGCCGTTACCGCATATGCAATCCAGGTAAGTACCGAGCGGTTTGCCGTAAGGCCGTTGAACGAGAGCAGTGTAAGCGCAAGGAAAAGCAGCTTAAAGCCGGTCGCCTGCGACCCCTTCCTGAGTATACTTTCTTTCATATTAACTCCTCACACCAATTCATAAAAATTCTGCGCTGAAAGGTCATATCCGGCTCTCCGTACTTCATCGGTACGGTCAATCCGTTTATAGCCCTTGGCTTTTTCTATTTTTTCCGCCCAAACCTTTGCGTCACCGTCTTTGTCAATCGAGAGGGTAACACAGTTTTCCGTTATCACGGCGTCGGACGGTATATGATCGCTCAGGCAGCACATAAGCCCGGTTGCTTCGGCCTCCACAGCGGCTATGCCGAAGCCCTCGAAATGCGACGGCATAAGATATATATCCATAGCCATCATATAATTATAAGCATCGGTCTGCCTGCCTGAGAATATAACCTTGTCCGCTAAGCCGAGGCTCTTTACCTGCTCCTTTACATTGTCAAAAAGCAAGCCGTCACCGACGAGTAAAAGGCGTGCGTCGCTGTCGATTTTGCACAGCTCGGAAAATACACGCACCATAAAATCGTGATTTTTGGGATAAAGGAAATTTCCGACACTGCCTATGACGAATTTATCCTGCAATTGCAGTTTTTCGCGCATTGCTTCCCTCTTTTCGGGAGAATACGTAAAGCTTGCAAGGTCAATACCGTTTTTTACGAGCTTAAACTTGTCCGACCCGACGATTTTTTCGGGGAATATCCATTTTCCCGCAAGAGCCGAGCATGCGTAAAAGTCGGTTCCGTATTTATAAAGGAAATTGCGGCAAAGGTTATTGAGCTTTATCATAAGCGCGCGCTTTTTCGGGTTTGAACAGTCATACCACGCACTGTGAGAATGTATGATAACCTTTTTTACTCCGCAGTCGTGCGCCGCTTTGGGTCCCGGATAGCATATGGCGGTAGAAATATTGAAATATGCGGTATCATATCCGTTTTTCTTTATTATATCGCAAATCGCCTTATACTGAGCACGCGGATTTTTAAGAGTCGGTATTTCAAAAAGCCCTGCGCCCTTGCTCTCAAGCTTTTCCTTAAGCTCATTATCTATTTGTGTTGTGAGAAAATCAAAATGCACCTCACCCGGGGAAAAGTGCTCAAAAAAGTTGAGCATATACTTGTCAATTCCGCCGGCTTTTCCGTTCATAATATAGCCGAAAAGCACCTTTTTCAACTGTTTGCCCTCCACATTATTTTTTTAGCTTAAGCCCCGAAAACAGCGACGGGAAGCTTTTTTTGACCGCCGAAATAAATTTGCCCGTGAAAAGAAGCACACCTGTATTTCCGCCTTTAAGCTGGTTCGCCATAATTTTTACAAGCCTGCTGTCAGGCTCGGCGTAAGGCATAAGCTCCTTGTAAAGCTCACTTTTAAGCTGAGCCTTGAGCCAGTCTTTTCTGCCTTTCCCGGACATTCCGGAGCGTTTGTCATTATTTTTTTCGAGAGCCGAAAATACGCTTCTGACATATATGCCGGCAAGATTTTTAAGTATATCTCCGTCACACATACCGTTTTCACGGTAAAAACCGAGCAGCTCATTTATACGCATTTCCTGAAGCTCAAAGTAATTTTTGACAAAGCGGCACGTAAGGCTTTGATTGTCTCTCTTGGCATAGTGGTATGCCGTGTCATCAAGAATTACCATGGAATCAACATATCTGAAGAAATCTATATTAAATTTAAAATCCTCGTTAAGCGGCATATCGCAAAATGTAACTCCGGAGGAAAACACCGCGTCTTTAAGATAAATCTTATTCCAAAGGTAGCCGAAAAGCGTGGTATTTTCGATTTTAATTACTTCTTTCGCCACATTCTCTTTACCCGAGAGAGCTTTGCTCTCATATGATACGGGATTTGTCATATACAGCTTGCCGGTCTTGTCGTAATACTCCTCCACCGCGCCGAACATCACAACCGTGGGAGAAGCGTCACGCGAAGCCGAATACATTTTTTCAAATATATCGCTGTCAATTTTATCGTCGGAATCCATATAATAGAGATATTTGCCCGAAGCGGACTTTGTGCCGAGATTTCTCGCGCTGCTCGCTCCGCCGTTTTTCTCCTTATGGATAACGCGAACCCTGCCGTCCGAGGCTGCAACCTCATCGCATATCTTGCCGCTGCCGTCTTTGGAGCAGTCGTCTACAAGTATAAGCTCAAAGTCGGCAAAGGTTTGCCGAAGAACGCTGTCAAGCGTATCCCTGAGATATTTTTCGACGCCGTAAACCGGCATTATAACACTGAAATACGGTGCGCTCATATTTTTCACAGCCTTTCGGATTATTTTATCTTCCCGCTTTAAGCTTTGCGAAAAGCTTTGTATTGCCCGACTTAACGGAAGAAATGACCTTGCCCTCAAGATATGTGAGCGCGGTGCTCTTCATCTTAATCGGTATAAGCATAAGCTTCATATACTTTGACTTCGGCACAGCCGCAGAAACCGCCGCACACGCCTTGGGGTCGTTTATCATCTTTCTTATCTGCGCCTTTTTTTCGCCGGCAGACAAGGTGCAGTTTTTGTTTGTAACGTTTTCAACGCATCCGACTATGCGCTCAATATATCTTCTCGAGAGAAATTCCTCTATCTCCGGAGTCATAATTCCCCAGTGCTCATAGAGCTCTCTCATCCACTCGTTCTCCTCCTCGCGCTTTTCGTACATATCGCTTCTGTACTTGGCGGTTTCGGACTCGGCTCTCTGACGGATAAAGTGGTAATACTTCTTTGACGTCACGCCGACTCTCTCAACGTCGCGGACAACGGAGAGGTTAAAGGGGAAATCATCCCAGAAGGTCTGCGGGAAATAGAGCTTGTTGTCTCTTATATAATCGCCCGAGAAGAGCTTATTCCACGGAGTGTAGAGAAGATTGCGGTCAAAAAGGTTGTGTGCGTCGGCTCTGAATTCAGCCTGAGTTTTGTATATCTTATCCTTGTAGACCTGCTCCTGCGTGAATTTTTCGGTGTCACTGTAATATGTGTCGATATAGTAACCCGAAACAACGAGTTGTAAATCGTTTTTCTCGGCCAAATCAACCATATCCTGAAGCATTGTTTTTTCAGCCCAGTCGTCGGAGTCCATAAAATACATATATTTTCCGACAGCCTTATCTATGGCGACGTTTCTCGCCGAGGGAGCGCCGCCGTTTTCCTTATGGATAACCTTTATACGCGGGTCCTTTGCGGCGTATTCATCGCAGATTTTACCGCTGTTATCGGGAGTTCCGTCGTCTACGGCAAAAAATTCCCAATCGGTAAGGGTCTGATTTTGTATACTCTCAATAGCCCTGCCAACGTAATTTTCGACGTTGTAAACAGGCATTATAACACTAACTTTTACATCATTCATAGCCTTTGACCGTCCCTCGCTCAAAATAATTTATCTGTTACCGCCAAAGCCGAAGCTATGACCTTATCCATATCATAATATTTATACTCGGCAAGTCTGCCGCCGAAGATAATATTGCTTTCGCCATTTGAAAGGTCGCTGTATTTGCTGTAAAGCGACTGATTCTTTTCGTCGTTTACGGGGTAATACGGCTCCATGCCCTCCTGCCACTCGGACGGATATTCTCTTGTTATATACGTCTTTTCCTGAGTACCGAATTCAAAGTGCTTGTGCTCTATAATTCTTGTGAATTTGGTCTTTTCATCAGTATAGTTCATAACGGCTACACCCTGATAGTTTTCACAGTCAAGCAGTTCGTTTTCAAAACGGAGGCTGCGGTATTCGAGCTTGCCGAAGCGATAGTCGTAATACTGGTCTATGGGGCCCGTGTAGACAACGGTGTCCGCAAGGGCGGAAAGAGCTTCCCTGTCCTTTAAGAAATCGGTATCGAGACGGGTGTCGATTCCTTCAAGCAGCTTTTCGATAAGCTTATTGTAGCCGCCTATCGGAATACCCTGGTATCTGTCGTTAAAATAGTTGTTATCATAGGTGAATCTGACCGGCAGACGCTTAATTATAAATGCAGGCAAATCCTTGCATTCTCTGCCCCACTGCTTTTCGGTATAGCCCTTTATAAGCTTTTTGTAAATGTCATATCCGATAAGGCTTATTGCCTGCTCCTCGAGATTTTTGGGCTCACCCGTAACCTGCTTCTTCTGCTCCTCGATTTTGGCTCTTGCCTCCTCGGGAGTCACAACACCCCACATCTTGTTAAAGGTATTCATATTAAACGGCAGGTTATAAAGCTCTCCGTAATAATTTGCAACCGGGGAATTTGTGTAGCGGTTGAATTCAACAAGGTCGTTTACATAAGTCCAAACTCTCTTGTCGTTTGTGTGGAATATATGCGCGCCGTATTTGTGCACGGTTATGCCCTCAATATCCTCGCAATAAATATTTCCGCCGAGATGGCTTCTTTTGTCGATAACAAGGCACTTTTTACCGTGTTTTGTCGCTTCGTGGGCAAAAACGCTTCCGAAAAGTCCGCTGCCTACGATAAGATAGTCATACTGTTTCATAATTTTTCCTCCTGCGCCGAAGCGCAATTAAAAAATGTATTGTTTGAATTTATCACGCCGCCGACTTAGTTTCGTCGGACGGTGCCGTTGTCTTGGGTTCAGCCGTAGTGTGCTCTTTGGTAGTTTCGCTGTTTTTGGTTGCCTCGGCGGTTGTCTGCGGTTTTGTCGTGGTTTCGGATTTATTATTGCCGCCGCTGTGCTTAGCCGATGTCGTGGCGGAACTTTTGCCTTTTGAACCGCCGTTTGAAGAGCCGCTGCTCTTTGTTGCGGACGAAGAGGATTTTGAGCTCTTGGTTGTTGTCTGCGACTCTTGTTTTTTCTTTGACGACGCAGTTGTTTCCGGGACTTCGCCGTAAATGAACAGGTGCATTCTGTCGGCTGCCGCCGCAAGATCGTATCTCCATACCCATGCGCCGTCGTAAATACCGCCTACCGCGTTATCCTCGTCGCCGGGAACAACCATAGTCTCAATGGTTATATCATTTGAAAGCATCGGAGCGAAAGAGAGAACCTCCGGAACCGACATCGATGTTTCACAAAGAGCCATACCCGCCTTTACCAAATCGGCATACTTTGTGGGGCTGATGTTTCTCGCCTTGTCGATAAGGCACTCAATAACCTTTTTCTGCCTATCCACACGGGCGTTATCCGAATCGCGCTTTCTGATACGCGAATACACGGACGCCTGCTCGCCCGTCAGGTGCACCATACCCGATTTTTCGACATATTGGAAATTCGGGTTATCGTCGTCACCGATATTGTTAAGCTCAAGACGCTCGTCCTCGGTTATATCAATATCTACTCCGCCGAGGATATCTATTGCCTCGGCAAGCTTATAAAAGTTTATCGTGGCATAATCGGTAATATTCATATTGAAATTCTGGTTTAGCGTTTTGATGGCAAGCTCCGCTCCGCCGTAAGCATAGGCGTGAGTTATTTTCTGATTGCCGTGCCCGTCTATCGCAACACAGCTGTCACGGAGAACGGAAATCAGCTTAACGTCGTTTTTTGCCTTATCTATGCTCACTATCATTATAGAATCGGAACGGCCGGAGAAAGAGTCCTTATCTCTTGTATCAACGCCGAAAAGCGCTATGTTTACAATATCAGTCTTTCCGTATTTGTTTGCTATATCATCCGATACGCCGAGATTGTCTTTATCTACGTTCTTTTTAAAGCCGCCCCACATACCGAAAACAAGGGCGCAGGAGACAGCAGCGAGTAAGAGAATAACGGCAACAACTATTATTACAACGCGCTGCCATTTTTTCAGGTTTTTCCATTTTCTCTTAAGCTTTCCCGGTTCCTTAGCGTCCTTGGATTTTTTCTTTCCGCGCATACCGCGTGCGGCGGTATGTGAAATATTGCTGTTTTGATTTTGTCTTCGCGGCACATGACCGTTTTCAAAGTGTATTTCTATATCCTTATCTTCTTTTTTCATAACTACCTCTATACCACAAAATATAAATGACGTTTATAAGCGACGTCGCTCAAAATCGCCGTAAGTCAGGCAAGTATATTCTGCCCCTTATAATTTTATTTATTTTACAACAAAAACTAAGCAGTGTCAATCCGATTTGACGCTGTAACGGCGAAAAACGGCGTTTTCGTCGTTTTTTATATTTTTTATGTTTAAAAAGGAACCAAGATACGTTCTGCCGGTGAAAACGAAAGCAAAACGAGTTACCGAAACAAGCCGTTTTGCATCATTATTTAAGCGGCTTTGTGTACCAAATTACGCCAAATTGCAATATTTTAAAAAAACAGTAGCATTTTGCGATTTTATATGATATATTATGTCTTGGCAAAAATATGTAAAATTTGCTTTTTAATCTGTTGAAAGGAGGTTAACCATGCAGGTATTATCATCCTCGCAAAAAAAAGACATAACTCCTTCTCAGCTTTTGCCGGAATCAATGTTTGATTTTATATATGCAAAAGACGGTGAAGCCGTAATAAAAAGCGGTGATACGGATTTTATTTTGTCGGGCGGTCAAATGCTCATAGTTTCCTCTGCCGACGGTAAAACAATGTCTGTAACAAAGGCACCGTTTAAATATTATTCATTTTCTCTCGCGAGCGAGGAGGTCAAAAAAATTCTCGGAAATTCGAGCATTTCTTCATTTTTCGCTAAGAAATTTAAAAGCTCATATCATATTTTTGATTTTTCGGAAAGCAGCATTGCCGAGGAGTTGTGCTCACAGCTCGAAAAGGAGTATCAAAGTCCCTACGTTGTTGCCGGCAATACCGCAGAAGTGCTTTTAAAGCTGCTTATGCTTGAAATATATAAGCTTAACCCGTCACCGTTCGGAAATACAGAGCGCCAAAACAAGTCGATGCAGAAAATACGTGAGTATATAGACGCGCACTACGGCGAAGAAATCACAGTCGAAAAGCTCGCCGAAAGCGCTTATTTGTCCCCGCCGTATCTGAGTCACTCGTTTAAGAGCTTCTCGGGCTTCAGTCCGAAGCAGTATCTCACGGCGGTACGTCTTGTAAACGCAAACAAGCTTTTGATGACTACCAACCTCAGCATAAACGAAATTTGCCGCAAGGCCGGCTTTTCGGATATAAATAATTTTATACGCACATTTAAAAGCTTCTACGGAACCACACCTAAAAAGTTCCGCAGCATATAACACCAAATAATAAAAATACGGAAAGGATTTAATATGAATACACCTAATGCACCATGGCTGAAATTCTACGGGGATATTCCGAAAACTCTCGAATACCCCCAAATCTCAATGTATGAAGCCGTTGTAAACGCAAGCAAGACCCATTCGCAGGTAAATGCCTATGAATTTCAGGGTAAGGGAACGACTTATGCAAAATTCATAGAAAAAATCGACAGAACCGCAAAGGCTTACAAAGCTCTCGGAATAAAAGAAGGAGAAACCGTAACAATTTGTATGCCCAATGCGCCGCAAGGAGTTGACAGCTTCTATGCGCTCAACCGCATAGGCGCCGTTCCGGCTATGATACATCCGCTCTCTGCGGCAGGCGAAATCACGTTTTACCTTAAAGACACCGACAGTAAGGCAATACTCGTTCTCGATATGTTCTATGAGAAGGTTGAGCAGGCGGTAAAGGATCTCGGCAGACCCGTTAAAATAATCGTAGCGAGAATACAGGATGAATTAAAGTTTCCCCTTAACATTTTGTATCCGCTCACACTGAAGAAAAAGCCTCCGGAGCTGCCCGACAGCGAAAACGTCATTCGTTGGAACGACTTTATCGCGGCAGGTAAAAACGAAACGCTGCCCGAAACATTTCCCTCGGCCGACAAAACGGCGGCCATACTTTTCAGCGGCGGCACAACCGGAACAAGCAAGGGTATACTCCTCACAAATCTCAATATGAACGCGCTCGGTATGGAAGTTGCCGCGGCGGCCGGCTTTACCATGGAGGGACTTCGTATGCTCTCGGTTATGCCCCTTTTCCACGGCTTCGGTCTCGGTGTCGGCATTCACACGCCTCTTATCAACGGAGGCACGTGCATACTCGTTCCGCAGTTCACCGTTAAGACATATGCCAAGATGATAAAGAAAAACAAACCTACGGTCATCCCCGGTGTTCCCACGCTCTTTGAGGCTTTGCTTCGCACAGAGGGACTTGAAGGCGTTGACCTCTCGTTCTTACAGGGTGTTTTCTGCGGCGGTGACTCTCTTTCGGTTGAGCTTAAAAAGAAGGTTGACGCATTCTTAAAGGAGCACAACGCTAAGGTACAGATTAGAGAGGGCTACGGTACAACGGAGTGCGTTACGGCGTCCTGCCTTACCCCGCGTGACTTTTTCCGCGAGGGCAGTATCGGAATACCGTATCCGGACGTTTACTATCAGATAGTCGATCCGAAGGACGACAGCGAGCTTCCGCCCGATACAGAGGGTGAAATCTGCATAAGCGGTCCCACCGTTATGAAGGGCTATCTCAACAATGCCGCCGAAACGGCTGCTACGCTTCGCACCCATGCAGACGGCAGAGTGTGGCTCCACACGGGCGACGTCGGCACCATGGATAATGACGGCTTCATATACTTTAAGCAAAGACTTAAGCGTCTTATCATAGTTTCCGGCATAAACGTATATCCCTCACAGGTCGAAAACACCATAGACGCTCATCCGGATGTACTGCTCTCATGCGCCATAGGTATTCCGGATCCGTACAAGATGCACAAGGTCAAGGCTTTTGTTGTTCTTCGTCCCGGTGTTGAACCGAGTGAAAAGATAAAAGAAGAAATACTTGAGCACTGCCGCAAAAATATATCCAAATACGCCATGCCGCGCGAAATAGAATTCCGCACGGAGCTTCCCAAGACTCTTGTAGGCAAGGTAGCGTACAGGAAGCTTGAAGAAGAGGAGGCAGCAAAATATGAGCAGCAAAAAGCAGAGAAGCAAGGAAATGACAACGAAAACAAATAACGAAACGCCCGAAGCATTATCTCACATAAAACGTGCTCACGGTATCTACTTCACATCAAAGGTTCTTCTCGGCTGGATAATCAAACTTTACTTCAATTTCAGAAGCAAGGTATACAGGCCGAAGAACAAGAGCTTTATCCTCATTTCAAATCATACGACAATGTTCGACCCGTTTTTTGAAGCACTCTCGTTTAAACCGTATCTGCGCTTTGTGACGAGCGACCATCTTCTCAGAATGGGTGCCTGGGGAAAATTCATAAAGTTCTGCGTTAATCCCATTCCGAAAAGACGTGGTGCCGACTCCGAAAAGACCATGGAAATGATGGCGGAATCCGTAAGGAACGGCGTCAACGTTTGTATACACGCCGAAGGGTACTGCTCGATAAACGGCGAAACGGGATTTGTTTCGCCGCGCACCGGTCAGCTTGTCAAGGACAGCGGTGCCGGCCTTATCACATTCCGCACCGTCGGCGGCTATTTCAAGGACCCGAGATGGGCAAAGCACTCGCGCCGCGGCAGAATGCGCGGCAGCGTGGTCCGCGAATACATGCCCGAGGAGCTTCAAAAAATGTCCGTTGACGAAATAAACGAAGCAATTCGCCGCGACATATACATAAACGCCTACGAGCAGCAGAAAAAGGACCCGCATAAATATAAGGGACGCGCTCTCGCAGAGGACCTCGAAACGATTCTTTATCTTTGCCCCAAGTGTCACGCCATGGGTAAAACACATTCGCACGACAATGAGTTTTCGTGTGAATGCGGCTATAAGATGCACATCAACGAATATGGATTTTTTGAGGGCGACTCTCTTGTCTTTGACAATGTCCTCGACTGGGATAAATGGCAAAAAAGCTATGTTAAGGACAATCTCGCTCTGTGGCACTCTTTCACGGAAAAGCCCATAACCTCGGATGAAAAGCAGATACTGAACTGCATTGAAGAAAACGAGACAAAGGAACTTTTCTCGGATAACTGCACGATGAGCATTTATGATGACAGACTCGAATTTATCGATGAAAGCAAGGGCAAAAAGGTCTTTATGCTCTCGGATATAGTAAAAATGTCAATGGGCGGCGAAACAAAGCTGTATTTCACAACGTCCAACGGCTTTTACTATGAGGTCGGAAGTCATACACGCCGCTCGTCGGTTAAGTACTTTGCACTTTACAGAGTGCTCACGGGGCGCGAATATTTATAATCTGCCTTTGATGATGCCGTATAAAACTGCAAAAACAAGGATTGTATTTTTTACAATCCTTGTTTTTTATTTATCATTTTTCGTTTTGCCGCATATAATAACACGGATATATTATTAGGAGGGCAAAAAATGAAAAACGACATATCCTTTTTTCTCGGCACAAATTCCGGCACCGGCTTTCACTCGCTTTTTTACGACCTCACCGAGCATGCGACGCCGTACAGCACTTTTATAATAAAAGGCGGCCCGGGGACGGGAAAATCCGGACTTATGAAAAAAGTGGCGGAAGAATGCGAAAAACGCGGTCTTTTTAATGAAAAGCTTTGGTGCTCATCCGACCCCGATTCGCTTGACGGCGTGTTCATTCCCGAAAAGCATTGTTCTGTTTGCGACGGAACCGCTCCGCACGTGGTTGAGCCCGTATTTGCCGGCGCCGCAGAACAGATAGTCAATGTTGCCGCGCTTTGGAACAGAAAAAATCTCAAAAAGAAAAGCAAGGAAATTATACGCCTGTCAAATGAAAACGGCTTTTGTCACAAGAGGGTTGCATCGCTTCTTTGTGCTGCAACCGCATTAAAGCAAAATATGTCGGAAATATATAAAACGGCATTGAAAAAGAAAAAGCTTCACGAGCTTACTGGCGATATTCTTTTGCAATTTGAGCCTGTTTCCGATAAAAAGGGAAGAATCGAAAACCGTTTCCTTTCGGGTGTTACTCCGAAAGGGCTTATAACATTTACAAATACCGTTAAAAATCTTGCCGACGACATAACCGTTATACGCGACGAATCAGGAATTACCGAAAAGCTGCTTGCAGACATTGCCGATTATTCGGCTTCTATCGGGTACGACGTCATAGTCTGCCGAGATGTACTGTTTCCCGAAAAGACCGCGCACGTTCTAATACCCGAAAAACGCCTTGCTTATGTGACCTCCTGCGACGCATTCCCGATAAATATTAAGGGCGCAAAGCATATTTCCGCAGATAAGTATTGCGATAAAAATATTTTGAGCAAATATGACAGCGAGCTGTGCTTTTATAAAGAAAACATTAAAACGCTGTTGCTGAAATGCGTTGACATACTTAAAGAGGCAAAGAACATACACGACGAGCTTGAAGATTGCTATATAAGCGAAATGGACTTCGGTGCTCTTGACAGGCTGACAGACGACCTTATCAAAGAAATGCTCGGATAACGGCGCGCTCTTCACATAAATACGGGGCTGTAAAACACAAGTTTTTACAGCCCCTTTTAAAAATCAATTATCCTTTTTTAACTGCTTTACCACCTGATTGCCGTAAACGGCGGCTCCCGTAACAAGCACTCCCTGAATTACCGAATCGGCAGACAGCCCCGTCAGAGCTATGCTTCCGGAAATTCCGAAAATCAACAGCAAAAGCGGTATGAATTTATCGGGTATTCTTTCAATGGATTTAAAAATCAGTCCCAAAACGTTTAATGCCGGGATTAAAATCAGCGCACGTTCGACTATATATGACATCAAATTCATATTTCCTCCTTAATTTACAAAGCCGATAAGCGCATAGCCTAACGCAGTTCCGACGGCACCGATAAGCGCAAATAAGAGCTTATCCCAAAACGCCGAGGGTCTGCGTTTAATTTCGCTTATGCTCTCCTTCAGCTCTCCGACGGACAAGAGCAAGTTATCAAGCTTTGTATTTTCCTCTGCCTGATTTATCGCAAAGGTATTTACCTTTCCGTACAGTATCTTAACGTCGTTTTCAAGTGTTTTGATTCGATGCTCAAAAAGCTCGTTTTCACTCATAGCGGTGCCTCACCTTATATCATCGGCATTTACAAATCCCGTGACATTTTTACCTATCGGCTTTTTAAGAGCAAAGCTCGCAGAGGAGGTTATGCGGTACCTGCCGTTTATCTCAATCCCGTCGTAGATATAGTAAGTACCCGATTTTCTCGCCGACGGAGCTTTTGAATACGCAGACGAAAACAAGGGTGTATTGCAAAGTGCCACGGACCGGCGCGGTGGAAATGTGCTGCTTTTTACGTTATCGGTGCTTTCTGCGGCACCTTTTGAAAAGCCGTTGAGTCCGTTGGCTCTCATAATATTCGGGTAGTCCTTAAAGGCTAAGTCCATATCGGTATTGCCTGTTATGCCGTCCGTTTTGCCCGATGACGTATACTGCCACATACCGTATTTTCCGCCGTAGGAGGGTGCGTCGGCCCATTGCGCGAGCCAAATATCGTAGCGCTCCTTTACCCTGTCGGAAATTTTGTTATTGAGCCACCACAGATTCGCATAGACCGAAACAAAATATCCTGCCTTTTCCGTTCTGCCGCAAAACGCCTCGACAATATTGCTTATTTCCTCACGTGAGAGGTTTTTCTGCGAGTTGTCCTCAATATCGAATGCCACGGGAAATTCAAAGCTTTTTCCGGATATAAGCGAGAGAAAATACTCCGCCTCCTTTTCTGCGTCCGAGACGGTTTTTGCGTAGCTGTAATGGTATGCGCCGACAAGTATGCCGTTTTTCTTTGCCTCGCGGTAATTTTTTTCAAATGAAGTGTCATTTTGGCCTTGACACCTGCCGAAGCCCGCGCGCAGCATGGCAAATTCGACACCCGAAGCGCGAACCTTTTCCCAATTTATATCGCCCTGCCACTTTGACACGTCTATTCCCTTATATTTAGCTTCCATATAAATATTCCTTTCGTTCTTTACTTTTCTTCAAGGCGCTTTACCGCCTCGGATATATCGGCACAATAGCATATGTCGAATTTACCGCCCGGCTCGGAAACCGTAATCTCGGTGGTCGGAAACTCAGAATTCAGCGCTGCCGCTGTAATATTCTCCTCCGATTCCGATGCCAACGGATAATATACCGTAACGGGCGTTCCTGCGGCGTATTGCGACTGAAGATACGATTTGAGCCCGTCTACGGAAAGAGTAGTCAGGAAATATATTACATCGTTGCTGTAACCGTATATTACGCCGATATAATTTTTACCCGCCGAAATACGCGCTCCGAGCTCTTCGTCGTTTGTGATATTATCCGTAAACACCTCAAAATGCGTACAATAACCCGGAAGGCAGGTTCCGCGAACCATTTTTGCACCGCCGGGGGTCGGAGTATATATCCTGTTTAAAGTTACGCCGCCGCTTGTATATGATTTGGCAAACACCGTCTGGGCGTTTCCCGTAAGAGCATATTTGCCGATTTTTCTCGTGAAGATTCCGCTTATGACGTCGGCTTTGTCCGCGTAATTACCGGCAGAAAAAAGCTCGTTTCCCGTATTCACCGTTTGCTCCGCGCCGTTTATTCCGATTTTTACGGAGGACACACCGCTTATTTTTACGGAAGAAGCAGGCTCCGCCGTGCCGCCGTAGGAGCCCGTAACCGAGGTTTTGCCGTATACCGTAAAGCCGTTAAACGGCATCGCAAGAGAATCCGTAAGAGTCAGCGTATTTTCTCCCGAAACACGGCGAGTATACGGAAGACCGTATGTGCTCTTGTTTATCAGAGCGGCAATCTCTTTCTTATCTTTCTCTGTCAGAATATAGTTGCTGCCGTCCTTACCGTTGTCGCCCTTGTCGCCTTTCTCGCCCTTGAACACACCGTTCTTTATGTTTTCGAGC
>OLOG01000049.1_pt1 | contig 124291 bp, 129 predicted proteins | sample 1672351 | NCBI WGS metagenome assembly OLOG01 (sample SAMEA3136674, study PRJEB25190) | human gut metagenome | biome: human gut; feature: human-associated habitat; material: faeces | place: Austria | collected 2013 | reverse complement strand
TCTCAGAAATTACTGCATGTTTTTGCAGAAGATATCCTCCATGGAAGCCTTAAGTGGAACGCCAAGCCTGCGTAAAGTTCCGTCTAGGGCTGCGAAAACTTCTCTTACATTATAGAATGTAGCGTTGTTTCCCATGTGACCGATGCGGATAACCTTTCCGGCAAGGACATCGAAGGAGCCTGCCAGCATGATGTTATAGTCTTTTCTGACTCCGTCCAGGATCGCAGCAGCAGTGGTGCCTTCCGGGACTTCAAAAACAGTTACCGTGTTGGAATAGCCGCTGTGGAGATACAGCTTAAGTCCGGCTCCTGTAATGGCCTTTCGGGAGGCTGCGGCGATTTTGGCGTGGCGTGTAAGGATCCCGGGATCATCGGCAATGTTGTCAATAGCAGCCCGCAGACCATAGATATCGCTGATCGGCATGGTATATGGAAACCATTTTTCTTCATAATAATGTGCAAAGGTTGTGAGATTTGCGTAGAAAGAAGCAATGGGTGTCTTTCTTTCGGTCATTGCCTTCTTTGCATCGCTGCTGACTACAACAAAGGTAAGTCCCGGAGGTGCAGATACCACCTTCTGTGATCCGCCGCACATGATATCGATCTGGCATGCATCAATGTTCAGAGGCTCGCCGAAGGAAGCGGAGACAGAATCTACAACGGTAAGGATCCCGTATTTTTTAAGAAGCGGGCAGATGGCAGATACATCGTTAAGCATGCCGCTTGGAGTATCGCCGTGTACTACGGTTGCGTATTTGTAGTCATGGTTATCCGCAAGGAAGGCTTCCAGTTCCTTTACATCGAGAGTGTTCTGATAATCTCTGGTATAAAGCTCCGGTCTGCCTCCGTACATGGAAACAAAATCGGCAAAGCCTTTTCCGTAGATACCATTGTCCAGAACAAGAACCTTATCTCCGGGCTCAGTCATGGAAGCAATGGCAGCCTCCAGTCCAAGGATACCCTCACCGCTTAAGATGAGAGTTTCGTTGGAGGTATGGAGAAGAGAACTGATCTTCTCGCAGGTTTCTTTATAAAATTCGACAAAATCTTCGTCCAGATCCGGATTTGTGCATTCCATGCTTCTTGCCAGACGGACATTTTCTGCGACCTGTGTAGGTCCCGGTGTCATGATCTTATACATAAGCTCACCTCTTGATCTTTATATTATTTCCGCAAATTACGGCAGCTGTTACAGCTGTTTTTTTAATCCGGTTTTTCTTGCTGCAAGGTTTAATGGTGTGATCACTATGAGAACGATGACAGCTGCAACACCGATCTGGACCAGGTTTCCCGGGATGGAAGATACCGGTGCCAGTGGATTTCCATAGATGATAACCTCTGCAATGTAGTATCCCACAACCTTGATCACGCAGGCTGCGGCAATGGCAATCACATACCATTTCATGTTCTGGTGCCGGGGATCCTCTGTGAGCTTACCTACTGTGAAGCCCATGATCCCTACAATAATAAGAGTAAATGGTGCCCACAGGGTCCAGCCGGAGAGAAGGTCAAAGAGCCCCATTCCGATCCCACCGGCAATGGCTCCGGTTTTCTTTCCGAATAAAATGGCACCGATGAATAACGGTACATTTCCAAGGTGGATCAGTCCGCCGTTGGCAGCGATCGGAAGCTTAACATTAATAAATGCGGTGAAGATATAAGTCAGTGCAACAAATGCGGCTGTAATGGTGAGAAACTGAACAGATGAAAGCTCCTGGTCAGTTCTCTGAGATGTCTGAACTGCTTTTTCCATAGTGATAGATCCTTTCCCGAAAACATCGATGTATGGATGTCCTCTTTTCATATATTTTTGGTTGGGTATACTTTACAACATGAGTGTACATGAATAAAGACACAATTATAGAAAAAAAAGAGAGGACAGATTCAAGGAGATATTTGTCATTAAAACAGGAGGCTTACTTGGTGGGGAATAAATCAGAACTTTCGTAATGAAGGCGTAAAACGGGAAATACAGGATCAGCATAAGAAGAGAATAAGATAGGTATATCTGGGAAAATTATAATGTTAGAAAAATCCTGTACGGAGCAGGATATCTGCTTACAGGATATTCATAAAGTACAGGGAGAAATCAATTGACAAAGCTGTAATAAAATCGTAAACTATAGCAAAGAGTGTGTTCAGGAGTGAATATTCCGGACACACTTTGTGACTGATGATGATTATGAGGAGGATACTATGAAGAATAAAAAATTTATTGCACTTTTAGCTATGACTGTTGCTCTTTCTGGTGTCATGACGGCATGTAGTTTCGGAGGAGGAAAAGAGGACAGCGTGGTTGTGGAGTCTACTCCTACTCCGACACCGGCGAAAAAAGCGAAGGTTACACCGACTGTTGCAGCAGACGCACAGAATACAACCTATACATCCAAGGATAAATCCGTAGCGATCAAGCTTCCGGATGCAACCTGGGCCAACAAGTCCGACGAGACAGATATGGTAAGCTTCGAGTCTCCTGACCAGGGCAGGATCCTGATCCTTCACGGTTCCGGAGCAGATCTGGAATCCGCAGTGATCCCGACCTCCCAGGATATGGCAGTTTCCATGACTCAGGCAGAGAACATGGTAAATGGAACCGATTTTGAGATCCAGGATTACAAGGCAGATCAGAAAGACGGAATCAACATTTATTCCTATACTGTGAAATATAAGGATACGACCAAGAGTGACGGTTATGTATATGCTATCAATAAATACTTTGTAAATGACAGTGAGTATTACAGCCTTGTGGCATCTGTTAAAAAAGAGGATGCTCTGAAAAAGGTTCAGGAGTCTGTCGACAGCTTTGCGATCCTTGGTGATTCCACTCTGAAGAGTGCGGCAAATGGTTCCGCAGCCAAGACTGCCGGTAAAGGTAATGCAGCAGCTTCCTCTGACGGAAGTGCATCTGCAGATGGTAATGCAGCAGCTTCTTCTGACGGAGCAGCAGATGGAACTACAGCTGCCGACGGAAGCACATCTACAGACGGAAGTGCAGCATCTGACGGAACATCTACAGACGGAAGCAGTACATCTGATGGTTCTTCCAATGGAACTGCATCCACTGACAGCAGCTCCTCCGGTGCTATCGTAAATGGCGGATTTACAGATGAGCAGCTTGGCAACACAGATGAGACAAGAACTATTTACAGAAACTCCGATGGTAAACCACGTGTTATCGTTCCGGACGGAAACGGTGCATGGATGGATAACGAAGGAAACCGTTTCACCTTCTCTTCTCAGTATGACTGTGATGTATATGAAGAGGATGGAACAAGCTTCTACTGGCACGGTGAGGCTGCAGACGTATACTATATGCCTGTACAGTAAAGCCTGGAGTAGCAGGAGATTCGGTTAGATAAGAATTCCGGGATCACAGCTTTTGTGGCTGCGGTCCCGGATTTTTTGTGTCATATTATGTCAGAGGCGTATACTTATACAGGAAGACATGGTATAATGTGAACGCTGCGGGCGATGGAACGCCCGGAAAATATTTGGAGGTTTTTATGGAAGCATACAGTGATTTCGCCAGAGTTTATGACATTTTCATGGATAATGTAATATAGCCATTTTAAAAGCCCGGAAACATAGCGTTTCTGGGCTTTTTCTCTGTATTCTGTAAATGTTCCGTTGTCCTCTGTTATCCTCTGTTTACCCCTGTTTTCCGCGGCTTTGTAGTAAAAACTGTAGTAAAATTCGTAGTAGAAAATCAGTAAGAAACTACAGCATAAAAGACCCTTATTATATACATATAATAACTATATATACATAACTATATAATAAATAAAATATATAATAAAGATTAGTATATATAATATAAAGTGTATCTATTTTTCTTTTAGGGGGTATTGTTTTTTAACTCATTTTCTTATTCGTTTTATGAGTGGGTTTTTGCTACCCCCTTCTTTAAGTTCTTTAAAAATTTTTCGAATTTCCTTACTGCTGTAAGTCTTTTTCTTTATCCTCTGTTGTCCTCTGTTATCCTTGGTTATCCGAAGTAAGCTAGTTTAAGGCGTTGTCCTCTGTTATCCTCTGTTTACCCATAAACCTTAAGCATATAACATAGACTTCCTGGCGTTGGGTCCTTAACACGATCGGCTTTAGCCTTCTGGTCGTTATAATATAACCTTCCAGGTGTTCCATAACTAAAGCAGTATTCTCTATAAGCTGCTGTAGCTTCCTGTCCATTCCCAGCGTCGTAAGCCTTACTAAGCTGAATCATCATATCAGATAGTACAGCTTTATGCAGCACATTAAATAGCTGGGCTACGTGGAACGCTTCATAGTCTGGTATCGGCTTGTCCTGGCAGTTCGGGCAGAGATCATAATACCCAGCGTCCTTACTGCCACATACCACACAAACCCCATCTTTTAAAGCTTTCCAATTTTCTACGGAAGCCTTCGCTATTCCCTTTAAACTTTCTTCGTAATTCCATTCCATGAGAATACCCCTTTTTCTTTTTATTGTATCACCCAACGACGACAAAGAAAAGACCCTACAACTTTGCAGCTGTAGGGCTTTCTTGGGTAATTGCGTTCTTCCGAACTGTAACTTATTAAACTTGTTCGCCGGTATCCCTTAAAGTGAAATTCATATCAAGATCACAGTTTAAAGCTTCTGCTATTTCTTTCAACTCTTTTTCACTAAAGTTATCGCGGCTAAGCTTATTACTTAAATTACTTCGTGTGGTTCCTGTCATTTCCGCCAGAGAGGTAACCGTCATTTTTCTTTTAAGTAATACTATCTTTATCTTTTCAGACATAGCCACAGGATTTACACCCCCTTTCTGTTGTCTGTATGACAATTATATCATTATAATGAAACACTGTCAACACTATAAAGTGACGAATGTATTAAAAATAATTGCAAATAACTATTGACAAGTGACGGATAGCGCTATATAATGACACTATAAAGTGACAGACGCAATTAAAAAGAAACGGAAGGCGGTACATAAATGAGAACAGTATATAAGACAAAATACTACACCGTAAAGAAGGACGACAGCGGACCTACCCCGAAGTATCTTATCTACCGTGACGGTGTAGAGGTTAAAAAGTGTTCTTCCCAGGTGGAAGCGACTATGTGGGTATCCAGACAAAGGGGGCGACAAAATGAACATTGATAGCATGATACAAGGAAATCCCCAGGCGCTTGTTACTTCGTATAACGGCGTTCTGGTGGCGGACAGCCTGGAAGTAGCGGACCGGTTCGGGAAGCGTCATACTCACGTATTAAGAAGTATCGACGACTTAATAAACCAGTTAGAAAGTCAATCGACCCAAAATTGGGCTGATTACTTTATACCGGACGATTACCAGGACAACAAGAACAGAACACAGCGAAGATTTAAACTTACCCGCGACGGCTTTAGTCTTCTGGTAATGGGATTCACTGGACCAGCTGCCTTACACTGGAAGCTTTTGTACATTGAAGCCTTTAACAAAATGGAACAGGCACTACGAAGCAACGTAGACATACGCCAGCTGGTAACACAGATCACGACCGACGTACTTCGTACCGTTCTTCCAGATATTCGACAAGCTGTAGAACTGCCGCCGGAGATCGAAGACGGAAGGGTACACAATTCCAGACGCTTAGACTTCCTGTACGGGAACGACGAAGCCTTACCGAACTTCCTTACCGTGTATGACATACGGGACTACTTAGGAATAGGGCAAAGACAGGCTTACGAACTGGTAAAAAGCGAAGGGTTCCCGACTAAGAAGTTAGGTAATTCCTACCGGATACCGAAAGAAGACTTCTTAGAATGGGTCAGAAAACAATAGGGGGTGTTAAGAAAATGCTTTACAGCGAATTTTTAAAGGGTACACGGGCGCCAGAAACGCCCGATACCTACGATCAGTTCCAGATCATAGGACAAATTTATGAAGACTGCGAAGGAATGACAAAGGAAGAAGCTTACCGTATCTGGAAGCAGACCTACGGCCGCGAACTTAAACGCCGTGAACTTCGCCAGCGGGAACGCCTGGAACTTTTAATTAACCGGGAAGACTATGATAGCGCCGATCGCCCACACCGGGCAGCGATCTACCACGAACTTAGTACCCTTTTCTGGGCGGCATATTACAATAAAGACGGTAGCCGGTGCCGCCTTGCTACGGAAGGGCGCTGTTTTACAGACGTATACGGTATTACCTGGATACTGCGATACGACGGACGATACCCGAACGGGAACACGATCTTTAAGTTATGCGCTGTAGTCCGTGGGCGTATGCTGGATACCGATTTTACAAACTGAAAGGGGGTATTCTAGTGGAATGTGCAGTAGTGATAGTGGAAAACGGCTGTATCGTGATCTATAAGAGTGACGACCGTTTGAAGCTTGAAAAGGAAGTGATACGGGCGAAGAAATCCGGTTTTCCTTACGCCATAATTGTACCGCGTGACGCCAATACTACAGTTTAAAAATATTTTTCTGTGACAGAGGATAACAGGGGATAACAGAGGATAACGACGACACACGGCGGAAGTTATAAAAATTGTCGTGTAGACAAGTCGTATTTGTATCCTTATATTTTACACTGTATAATTGTCACACAGACAAATAAACAAGTAAAACCGTCACAAGGACAACGGCAAAGGAGAGAAAAAAGCAATGAACAAAGTAAAGTATTACAGACTAATTAGTGGTCTGTTACTCAAAGACCTGTCAGAGAAAACAGGGTTATCCGTGGGGCATTTATCCCACATTGAAAACGGTAATAAGCAGCCGTCTAAGTCCGCTATGGAATCTATAGCGTTAGCTGTAGGAAGTACGGTACCAGAAGTCTTTTATACGCCGCTTACGGCAGAAGAAAAAGAAGAAATGGAACACCTGGGCGACGAGGTAGACAATGGCTAAAGCCAGAGAACCGAAAGTATTTAGAAGTATGGACGATCTGCCTTTAATGCTTACGCCATACGACTTAATGGACTTTCTGGGAAAGGGCCAGCGACAGACCTACGAACTTATCCATAGTGAGGGCTTCCCGTATGTACAGGACGGCCCGAAGATAAAGATACCTAAGTGGCTGCTTATAGAATTTATAAATGAGAAAGTAAGGAAGGGGGAACCTTTGTAATGAAAATCCAGGAAGTGACGATAGAAGGCTATCAGTCACACACAAATAGTACCTTTCGTCTTTCCCCTGGGCTGACGGTCATTACTGGACCGTCGGACGCCGGAAAGACAGCGATCATAAGAGCGCTTCGGTGGTTCGCTTTTAATGAGCCGACCGGGGAAGCGTTCTTACACACAATCCGTAACCCGGACGGGTCAGTTAAAGAAGCTGTAGACCAGGTTAAGGTATCCGTAACATTTGATAACGGTATCACGATCACGAAGACCCGTAGAAAGGGTAAGACGACCTATACACACAGCGCTTTCCCTACAGCATGGGAAAAAGCAGAGATACCGCCAGAGATTAAGGAAACCCTGGGACTGGTAAAACAGCAGTACGGTGACTTTGAAACCTGTTTAAATTTTGCTTTCCAGCTGGACGCGCCTTTTATGCTTTCGGAAAGCGCGAGCGTAGGGGCGAAGGTCTTAGGAAAGCTGGCGGGTACAGAAATCGTAGATAAGTCGATCAGCGAGGTAAATAAAAAGACCCACCAGACACGTAACGATATTTCTTACGCCGACAAACAGATAGGAGAAATCGACGTATCCCTTACGGAATACTTCGACCTTGACCGGTTCGACGCTGAACTTAAAATAGCGGAAGCTGCCTTTACAAAATTAAAGGAAGATCAGAGCCGACACGTCGCGCTTACCGCCCTTATGAATAGTTACCAGCTGAACACGGAACAGCGTATTAAATATTACGACGAAGTGGAACGTCTGGCCGGTGTGGTCGTCGCTTCTGTATCGCTTGGTATCGCGGAACACGAACAGGCGAAAAAAGAAAAGCTGGAAGACCTTAACACAGGATTCTGGAAAGCGGTACAAGATCAGAACGAACCTTTAAGGGTTATCCATATTACGCGAAATCTGGAAGACTTACAGGCTGATCTTAAGGAAGTGGAAACAGACGTAATAAGGTACGACGCACTTTTAGGCTTCCAGTATGGGTATATCAATTTACAGGAAACCATAAGAAGAACGTCGGCGCTGGTAGTGAAGTTAGACCAGGCGGTAGGGCTTTCGTTCATGCTGGACGAAGCGGAAAAAGATACACAAGCCTTAGAAGCCCTGGAACGTGCCTATAAGCGATTTAACGAAGTAAGCGAAGAAGAACGCGACTTACGATATAAGGTATCTTCCCTGGGGAACACAGAAGCCCTAGCGGACATTCTAGGAAGCATTTCTAAGCAGTACGACGAACTGGACAACCTTAAGAGGTTAAACGCGGTAAGTCAGACAAGACAGCTTTCCTATGAAGCAGCTGGAAGATACGTAGAAAAGTGTAACAGCGAATTAGAGGAAGCACAGGAAGAACTACAGGCCGCCTGGGAAGCTGCCGGGGGCGTGTGTCCATTGTGCGGAAGTGAGGTAAAAGAAAATTGTACACATTAAACGACTTCTTTTGTGGGTGTGGCGGTCTTGGTCTGGGCTTCCAGAACGCCGGGTTTAAAATCGTCGGCGCCTGGGATTTTGACAAGTATGCCGTAGCCACATACAGGGAAAATGTAGGCGATCATGTGGTACAGGCAGATATACAGAAAATGCACATTGAAGATGTACCGAAAGCCGACGTCTGGGCGTTTGGGTTCCCTTGCCAGGACTTAAGCGTAGCTGGAAAACAGGCGGGTATAAAGCTGGAATGTGCCGACTGCGGCACCGTATGGGAAGTGTCTGCGGAAACTTACAGCGAAGAAAACTTATGTCCGGGTTGTGGCGGTACGAACCATAGGGCAGCGACCAGAAGCGGTATGTTTTTTGAAATCATGCGGCTGTTGGCCGAAGCAAGAGAGAGAGAGCCGGAGAAGGTTCCGAAAGTGCTTGTAGCGGAAAACGTGAAGGCGTTAAGGAAGCTTCTGCCAGTGCTGGAAGCAGAATACGGAAAAGCTGGGTACAAGTGCCACGCACAGCTTTTTAATAGCAAATACTGGGGCGTACCCCAGAACAGGGAAAGGTATATAGTTGTCGGTACTCTGGACGGCTTACCGGATACCTATACATACCCAGAAGAACAACACGACTACGTACCGAAGCTTTCTACAATCCTGGAAGCTGATGTAGACGACAAGTTTTACATTGCCGACGAAAAAGCCCACAAAATCATAGACCAGGCGTTACAGCGTATTTCTTCTATAGGTAAGGTACACGCCACGATTACGCCGGACAGAGTAGATAAAAGGCAGAATGGGCGTAGATCGAAGGAAGACGAAGACCCTATGTTTACGTTGACCGCCCAGGACTTACACGGCGTTATTGTAGACGACACTTACGGCTATCCTACAGAGAGAGAGAGAGAGAGAGAGACGGAAAAGGATTTACACAGAGGTAGCCCCGACACTACGGAGCAGTCGGCAAGGGGTAAAGGTGGTAGAGAATACCACGAAAAGCGATACGGAAAAGACGCCCCCTTGTTCCCGATAGTCGAAGCTACAAAAGCCGGGATAGCTGTAGGGAGATACGGGGACGCCATAAATATAGCTTACCCGGAAAGTAACACCAGGCGCGGACGGGTCGGAAAAGAAATAGCCCAGTCGTTGCTTACAGGGTGTTCCCAGGTGGTTATATGTGATAAGAAAGGCGGAGAAAATGACACATGATTGTAGAGAGAGAGAGAGAGAGCCAGCGCCTACCGGCCATAGATCAGCTAATACAGGACGGCGTAATACAGGCACAGCGTAACGGGAAAGGAACCTTTATAGGGTGTTCCCCTACGTTACTGGCGTCGGACTACAAACAAGTACCGCTGGTACTGGAAAGGGTAGACGAATGTATGAATACAGAGAGAGAGAGAGAGAGAGAGCAACGGCCGCAAGGGCTACCGGAAATAGAGGTGATAGGAATGTTAGAGAGTAGCGGACACGATCACAGTAGACGGGTACACGACCCGGAAGGTATTAGCCCGACAGCTACAGCTGTAGCGGGTGGTACACATCATATTAAAATCTTCGATCATACGAAGTATAGAGTAAGAAAACTTACGCCGACGGAATACGGCAGATTACAGGCGTTTCCTATGGATAACTGGAAGCAGGTTGTAAGTAATTCACAGGCGTATAAGCAGTTCGGGAACGCCGTTACGGTAACACTGGCGGAAGGTATCGGTAAGTCTGTTATCGGTTATCTGGACAGTGTTTTAGGGGGTGCAGCAGTTTGAAAAACGATTTTATCATACGTGGAAAGGAAGCTACGCTTTTTGTAGAAGCGCCGCCAAACGTGGGTTATGGTTCCGTGGAAGTAAAACTAGACGCTGCGGATATGGATTTAGTAAAGTCCTGGCCTGGTACGTGGTTTTCCTTTATCCATAAAAGCAATGGACAGCTTTATATAAGAGCGACCGCCCACCGTGTCGGCGGTAAGGTAGTAAATGTTCCTGGCTTTGAACAGAAGCAGCCGCTTTTACATAGGGTTATATCGAAGCCGGAACGCGGACAGAACACAATCTTTAAGGACGGCAATAGCTTAAATCTTACCAGGGATAACCTTATTAACCTTCCGATCGGCGAAAGCTACGTACCGGTAGAGCCTACCGGTCCAGAATACGCCGACATGGTTAAGGGTGTCCACTACCGGAAAGATAAACAGCGTTACGAAGTCCGGTGCTTCTACAAAGGAAAAGCCCATAACCTGGGGGTTTATAAGGACGTCGGCGTAGCGAACGAACACGCTACGGACTTCCGTAACCTGGGACCAGACGGCTACCTTACGAAATACGGAAAGTGGGGTACAGTCTAATGGGTTTCTATGAAGGCGGTTTGTTTAAGGTATCCCGTAAACTTGACGGAAAAGGACGCTTACAGCTTCCGGGGGATTTTAGAGAAGCTGTAGGGTTCGCCTTAGACGAAGAAGTGGAAATAGCCGCGGTCATGCTGAAAGACAGCAAAAAGGCGGCACTTATGATAACCAGAAAGGAAGGTAATACAAAATGACAGTAAAAGACTTAAGATCGCTACTTTATGATGTGCCAGACAATAGCGAAGTTGTGATACTGAATGAAAACGCACCGATCAAAGGAGCTGTACCAGTATATCAGACTTTTACCTTTAAAGCGGACGCCGGTAGCAAAGTGGTGCTTATGTATCAGAGTAAAAACGGAAAGGAAGGTACGAAGTAATGGATATTAAAGAACGTATTGAGAAAGCAAAAGAAAGACTGGAAGCTGCTAAAAATGCAAAGACAAAGGCGGAAACACAGCTGGAAGCCGCACAGGAACAGTGTGATAAGGTCGTAGAAGAAATGAAGCAGTTAGGCGTTACCCCGGATACGATCGAAGCAGAGATTACCCGCTTGTCGGAATCCGTAGAAGAAAACCTTAAGAATGTGGAAAGTAACATACCGGAAGTTTAGGGGGTAGCTTATGGGACTTATGGATTTTTTTATCCGTCCAGAGCCGGTAAGCTATGGTACTGTGAAGGGTTTAAACACCTTGCAGATTAACCGTATAGCTGCTGATCTTCGTACCGCCAGGGATAAGGTTAATAACCAGATGGCGAAACGCGAACTACTAGAAAAGCAGAGAGAAGCAGCAGTAAAGGTAAAGACGGAAGCAGAAGAACAGTTAGGCGTGTTCGGACTGGTACAAATTCTTTTACAGAAGACCAGCGACTACGCCAGACAACAGGTAAAGGTAAGGATAGAAGATATAGTAAGCGAAGCGCTTAACGTGGTCTTCGGTGGGAATCATAAATTTATGATCGACCTTACCTTAAGAGGTAACCAGCCTATCGCTGAATACTACTTAAACGACGACAGCGTTATTACGAAGTTAGAAAAGCCGGATTATGACCGTGGCGGCGGGAAAATTGATATTATTGCCCTTGCGCTTCGTCTGGCAGTCGGCGAAATGGAAGGCGTAGACGGTCCGTTATTCCTGGACGAAGTAGGTAAGCACGTATCAAAAGAGTACGCGCCGTCGGTAGCGTATTTCTTAAAAGAGTATAGCGCCACTTTTGGAAGACAGATTATCCTTATCACACATAACGCCGACCTTGCAGAAATCGGGGAAGTAAGTTTAGCTGTGAAGCGTTCCCAGAGTGGAGAAAGCGAGGTGTCCGTATTATGAAAAAACATTGTATAGACTGTGGGATTATCTTCTATACGGACGACCCAGACCAGGTACGGTGTGAGTGCTGCGAAGACGACCGAAAGGGGGACGAAGAAGATGGTTAAATTTTTATTCGTGGGCGATCTACACTTACGCGGCACGAACCCCAGAAACCGTATAGACGACTATAAGGAAGCCGCGAAACAGAAGCTTAAGGAAGTTTTTAAGATAGCTGTAGACAATGCTGTAGACGCGATCTTACAGCCTGGGGATATATTCGACCGGCCGGAAGTTGGTATAGCCGTTCTTCTGGAATTTGCAGAAGTGTTAAAAGAAAGTCCGGTAAGCATTTACTGTACACTGGGTAACCATGATATTTACGGATACAACGTAGACAGCTACTACCGTACCAGCTTAAGGCTTTTGGAAATGCTGGTACCACAGCTTACGGTTATCAGAAGCGCCAGCGACAAGCCTATTTATCTGGCAAAGGGACACTATAAGGTGTATCTGACTGCTACGCCGTACAGCAAGGATATGGACATAAACGGCTACGGATATGGCCCGGACGTAGATTACCCGGAAGGTAACCATATCGGGGTACATATAGCCCACGGTATGTTATTAGACCACCGCCCACCGTTTGACCGATATAGTGACTTATACAAGGTGGACACGACCGCCGACATTATTCTTACTGGACACGATCACTTAGGCTATGGAATTTACCATAGAAGCGCCGACGATAAACTTTTTATAAATCCAGGTAGCCTGTTACGTATGTCGGCTTCTGTTAATGAAATGGAACGACAGATACGGGTAGCACTGATTAAGATAGACGAAATCAGTGGAAAATACGAAGCGGAATTTATACCGGTGTCGTGTGCGAAGTCCGGGGAAGAAGTCTTAGATCGTAGTCGTATCGAGGAAGAAAAGGAACGACAGTACGCTATGGATAACTTTAGCGCACTTATCCAGGGTCACACCGGTAATAAGGTTCTTATGGATATTAACCAGATTATCGACCAGGTAGCAGCCGAAGAAAAATACAGCCCGGAAGTAGTAAAGACAGCTTTACAGATTATTGATAGACAAAGGGAGCTTGTAGCGGTATGAAGGTGAAATTTTGGACTTGTGGTAACTGTGGACACGAAGAACCGATTACGGATAACGATTTACAGGAACTTAACCCGGTGGTTTCTTCCGCTGGTGCTATAAAAATCAGCTGCCCGAACTGCGGCGCCTATACGATCAGTAAACCATTTGACAGTTCTTATATGGGTGGGTCGTTCCTGGTGGTACGCCCACATATCCGAAAGGGGGCGAAGCCGTGGCCGGTAAAAAGATAAATGCTTTCAATGAACTTTGTAAGGATATTATGATCGCAAATATGGCGGATACCTTAAAGGCTTACGGCGGCTTCCCAGAACTGGAAAAACAGGTTTACGACTTAAAAGCGTGTACCGTTATGGAAGTCGCCAGCGCGGTACCTATTGTACAAAATGTCGTTATATCTGCCGTAGTTAAAACAGCTGTAGAACAGGAGCAGAGAAACGGTATTTTAGGCAGCTTTACAAAAACATTATGCAATTAAGAAAGGGGTAAGACAATGCAGATACTCAAATTAAAAGACGGCGTGGACGTCGAAAGCCTTAGAAAGTATGGATTTAAGACAGGTAAGGAATGGGCCGACCAGGGGGAACGCTGTTTTCTTCCAGAAGTAGGTATGTCCTATCAGTATGAATGGTTCCATGTGTTCGCTATGGACGAAGAAGAACCGGAAAAGATTGCTTATACAAGTGATGAATTTAGTATTCCGCGTATGCAGCTGTATGTACGTGATCGCCACGTATGCTGTAGTTGTTCCGTGGAAGGTACCTACCACATTGATAACGACGATATGGAACCGTTGTTTACCGTGTTATTCGATATGATAACCGACGGCATTTTAGAGAAAGCAGAGGTGTAAAACATGAAAGAAGAATTACAGAAACTTATTGAACAGTACGGCGCGGACGCCGTAGCAAAGGCAGCAACCGAAGCCTTGAATAAGCACGTACCGACCATTAACACCCCGGTAGTGACAGACGAACAGTTGATTAACACTATCTCACAGTTGGACGCTGCTGTTACAGATATTCTGGAAGCCGGACGTAAGAACGAAGAAACCTACCAGAATAAAGTCGAGTTAGCCAGACGCGCCCGCCAGCTGGAAACCTCTATACAGATCACAGAAGCAGAAGCTATTAACACGATCTGCGGAACCGGTAAGGACGCCTACGGTATTATTCCTTACTCGGATGGTACCCATGTAAGGGTAGCTGTTACAAACGATACCCAGCGCGACGCCTTCCGTAGACACTTTAGCGCTGACGAACGTAAAGAACTGGCAAGCGTGGAAGCAGATATTAAGGCTATTGAGGTTTCCCAGTTTAAGGCCAGGGAAGACCTGGACGCAAAGAAAGAAGCCTTAAGCTGTATCAGAGCGAAGGCACAGTTACAGGCCGCCGCACTTACCTACCTTGCGTAATGAGAAACAGGCGGAACGTAGACAGCGTGGCGAAGACTTCCAGGAAGAATGTAGAAGAAGCTGGTGGCAGATACCAAACTTATGGCGGTTACGCATTACAGACGGTGGAAATTTGGGTACAAGGCCGGCGGACGAACTGGTACTTCTGGAACACGTAAACTTACTTTGTGAGGAAAAGAGAACGGACGGCGACCGGTTTATGTTGTCAATGTTACGCACCGACCAGCTTAAAGGTCTGATAAATTTTGAAAAGGCATTAGACAGAAATATAGGGCTTGTCCTGGTATCCTTCCTTAACAAAGCTGTAGACGTTGCCTACGCTTTCCGATTGGTTCACGCTATAGCGTATATGAACCAGAAAGGACGGCGTTATATAACGCTGGAAGAACTACAGCAAGGGAAAATAGAAGCTATCAACCTTCCACGTATAGAGATAAACGGCGAACGTGGATACGATTTAAAGGGGGTGCGAGATTGCACGTATACGAAAGCAATAACATAAGGGTAAGTGGCTATCCGCTTCCCTTGAAACTGAAAATAGTAGACGATCTTACGATAGATAACCCGGCATACTTAAAAGCGAAGTACCAGCGTCGTCCTACCTGGGGCATAGACCAGAAGCTACAGCTTTTTACATATGACAACGATGGAAGCTTAATACTTCCCCGTGGTTATGCAGATCGTTTATATAGTCTTATTTCAGAAACAACGACGTCCGTTAAATGGGATAGGGAACAGGTAGAAGGGGAACCGGTAGACTTCGGACCGTGGAACGAAAACTTCCAGATCAGAGATTACCAGCACCCGCTTATAGCTAGCCTGTTACGTAAAAATGGTATCGGGGTTTCCCCGGCGGGTTCCGGTAAAACTATCATGGGTATGCGATATATCTATGAAGTTGGACGCCCGACTTTGTGGCTTACCCATACCAGAGATTTAGTATATCAGACCAGGGACAGGGCGTTATCTACACTGAAAGGCGTAGGCCGTGTCGGTATCCTGGGGGACGGTGTAGAGGACTTCGGCGACCGTAAGCTTATCATAGCGACGGTACAGACGCTTAAGGCAAAACAGCGACTTGTAGAAAAGCTGAAAGAATTTATAGGCGTCGTCGTGATCGACGAAGCACACCACTTCCCCAGTACCCAGTTTTTAGATACCGCCGCCCAGTTTCCGGCGAAGCGTATTATAGGACTTACGGCCACACCGAAGCGTAAAGACGAAATGGAACAGCTTATGTACTTAGGTATTGGACCAGTGCTACATGAGGTTCCACGAACCGCCCTTTACAAAGACGATCAGCTGGTTTTACCGGAAGTAAAGTTTATTTATACGTCCTTCACGTATGGAAATGAAGACAGCGCCGACGGAAATATAGACGCCGGGGGCGAAGACCTGGATTACCAGGACATTTTATACCGACTTTTTGAAAACGAAGACCGGTTAAACCTGGTAGCCCAAAGTATTGTAGACGCGGTTAAATACGGTCAGTCTATTGTACTTTCCGAAAACGTAAGGTACTGCTTTAGGCTAAAAGAGAAAGTAGACAAGCTTCTTACGGAACAGGGCTATAGAGGTTGTAAGACAGCTGTAGTGCATGGCGGACTTACCCGGTATATCTGGAAGGTAGCCAGTGGAAAACGACAGGCCGAAGCCCTGGCAGCTGATTACGGTACAGAATGTAAGTATGACGGAAAAGCCAGACGGTGGAAAGTAAAGACGCCACAGTATACCGAAGAAGAATTTAAGAAGTGGCAAGTTACCAAAAAGAAACGACAAGAGATTTTAGACCAGTGTAGGGAAGGAAAAGTAAATATCCTTTTTGCTACACAGTTAGCCCGTGAAGGTTTGGACATACCTAGCCTTTGCGTAGGGCATACAGTAACACCAAAACGTGGGGACGGAAAGAGTAACACCGGTCTTAATCTGGAACAGGAAATAGGCCGTATTATGAGAAAGGACCCACAGAACCCAGATAAAAAAGCGGTATGGTTCGACTATGTGGACGCTTCTGTAGGCGTTCTGAAAGGTCAATACTACAGCAGAAGAAAGGTATATAAGCGTCTGGGTATTAAGTTACCATCTAAGCCGAAAAGCGCCGAAAAGGACGTTATAGACGGTTTACTGGATAGTATTAAATTTTAATTACGAAAGGAAGTATTTATTATGAGTGAGAACACAACACAGAACATGGACGTAGCAGCAAAGAACGCCGGAACAGAAGAAGTAGCGGGTACAGCGATCGCAAAAGCCGCGGAAACAGCTGTAGCAGAGGTTAAGCCGAACGGCGCCGCATATATTACCACACTTCTTAATAACACTTTTGAGGAGTTCCAGAAAGCAAACGACGGCTTAGACCTTGATTTTGTTTACATGGGTTCCTGGCTGACTGTGGATAAGAAGGGGGATTTTGTGGATAAAGACGACGACAGTATTAAATATAAAGATCATATCGACGTCATTATTGGAAAAGGTGAAAAACGTTGGTCTTTATGGGGATTACAGAACAGTCCAGAAGACGGCCAGCTGATCGTAGCTTGCAGAGAGAAAGAAGATGCCGTACAGCAGCTTACAGCGTGGTTACAGGAGAACCCGGAAGCAGCAGAACGTTACAGCGTAGAAGACCTGGAACTTCGTTATATGGCTTCGGTAGTTCCTGTAGACGCCCTTTCTGAAGCCGATGGTATCCCGAAAATTTATATTATGTCCTTCGCCCCTACCGCTACGATCGCCTACGGTAAGTATGCTATGAACGTATTCCGTGGAGCGTATAAAAAGATCGGTATTCCGGCACGTACAGGACTTACCGGCGTGGTTACCAGACTGTCTACAGAAGAACAGCGTAGCCGTACAGACGCTTCCGTATCCTGGCTGGCTATCAAATTTGAAGCTATGGGAGTATTTAACCCAGAAGACTATACCACAAAGTAAAACAGGGGGCCTTAAGAAATGGCAAAACAAAATAAAGAATATGTGTACGTGGATTGTTACCAGTGCGACGAAAACGGAAAAAGCAGCCCGTGGAAGCGTAAACACTTGGACGACGTACCGAAGTGGCAACACGAAGAAGCAAAGGACTTTAATTGTTTTGCCACGGTCCAGAAATATGCAAATGAGAAGAAGACAGAGGGGGAAGACTTCTTAGCCCCCCTGTACTTCGACCTTGACTATAGTGAAAATCCGGCAGTAGCCCAGGAAGAAGCTATTAAGCTGGTGGAGTTCTTCACCGGAGAACTTGATATACAGGAACAGGACTTACATATTTACTTTTCCGGGTCTAAGGGCTTCCATATTCTGGTAGACGAAAGAGCGTTAGGCGTAGAGCCTAGAAAAGACTTACAGAGAGTATATAAGCATATTGCCGGATACCTTCGTTACAGGTTAGGAGAAGTACAGGAACAGGAAGACGAAAACGGACGACCAGTAGAGTATACAGAACCTTTAAAAGCTGTAGACCTTGTGGTTTATACCGTAAAGCGTATGTTACGTCTTCCATATTCCAGACACCAGAAGACCGGGCTTTACAAGATCGAACTTACCTTACAGCAGCTTAAGGAATTGACATTAGATGAAATTAAGGAAAGAGCGCGTACTGGTCAGCCTATCCAGAGAGAAGAAAAGACGGTACGTAAAAGACCAAAAGCTGGGATATTCTACGCGGACAAGTTACACGAATACGAAGAAGCCGCCGCTACGGTATCTGATAAGCGAAATAAAACAGAATATGTTTTCATTAAAGATAAACCGCCGGTATGCGTGGAAGACATTCTTAACAATGGCTGGAAGAAAGACGGCGATCGTAATAACGCCACTGTGCAGCTTTGCTGTTACTTTAAGGCAGCCGGATACAAAAAAGAAGAAGCTACAAGTATCCTGGAAGACTGGGTAGTAAAGTTTACCAGCGCGGACAGTCGGTACAGTATCCAGCAACGTAAGGCGAACACCAGAAACGTTATAGAAAGTGTTTACGGAAGTGAAAAGGACTACCAGTTTGGGTGTGCTTTTATACGATCACTTCACGGTGAAAAGAAGAAAGGCGACAACGATTACGACAGGGTACCGTGTGCTGGTGATATGTGTCCTTGTATTAAGGGTAACACCGACGTAGCCGAAGAAGCTATAAACCTTCCGCTTGCGAAGACTTCCGACGCTTCCCTTACTGGTAAGCTGATTACGACCCGCGTAATGGTGGCCGGCAAGAAGCACACGCCTTACGTTGTCCCTAAAAAAGTAGAGTATTCGTGCTGGGGACAGGAAAAATGTAAAAAGTACGGCTGTCCGCTGCTGAACATTCCTACAGCTACGGCATATAAGGAACTGAACGCCCATAACCGTGAACTTATTCAAATGACAGAAACGGGCGACGACAATATAAAGGGAATCCTTCGGGAGATTAGCGGGATACCGTCTTGCGGAAAGTATGATACTTCCATTGTGGAAACAATCAACGTAGACGAACTTCTGGTTATCCCTATGGCGGAAGAGGACGGCGTTAAAGAAGACGATACCGGAAGCTACGTACTTCGTAAGATTTACGCTATCGGTGGTATGAAGATTGAAACGAATAAATACTATGAGATCAGCGGTTATATGTACCCACACCCGAAGAACCAGGAAAGTACCATTCTGGTAACGAACGCGACACCTTTACAGGACGTCGTAGAAAGCTTTTCCTTGACCGAAGAAGTCCGGGAAGAACTGGACAGCCTTAGACCGGAAAGTATGACAGTGGAAAACATTGTATCGAAGCTGGGAACCATACTTAATGATCTGACTTATAACGTAACGCATATCGTAGAGCGTGACGAAGTTCTTTTAGGTCTGCTGTTGGTTTATCATAGTATTTTACGTTTCCGTGTTCCATGGGATACTGACCCTATAAGGGGATGGGTAGAACTTAAGATAGTCGGCGATACTGGTACCGGTAAGTCTGCTTTAGTCGAAAAAATGATGAAATATATCGGACTTGGTAACCGTGTAAACGCAGAGAGTACAAGCCGTACCGGTCTTACTTACAAAATGGAACAGGGTAACCGCGGAAGCTGGTATATCGTCTGGGGTGCCTGGCCGTTGGCAGATAAAGAGCTTATATGGGTAGACGAAGACACCGGTATAGAAAAGGACGAATACGGGGAAATGACCCTTGCAAGATCAGACGGTAAGCTGGAAGTTAAGAGAGCCGTTACAGCTGAAACGCCTTGTAGGGTAAGGGCTATCCTTTCTGGTAACGCGCCGAAAGGTAAACGTCTTTCCGATTACGCCCAGGGTGCCGAAAGCTTAAAGGACGTCTTTAACAATGAGGATATACGACGCTTCGACTTTGCTATATTTATGAGATCGACCGACGTAGACCCGGAAAAGTATAACCGGTCGCTTCCGTCATTTCCGCGAACCATGAGCGACGACGCCTTAAAAAATAATGTGTTATTCGCGTGGAGTAGAACACCGGAACAGGTTGTATTTTTACCCGATACTGTAGACGCCATTCTGGAAACAGCTACGAAGCTGTCTAAGGTATACGGAAACGCTACAGATATTCCGCTGGTATCGCCTTCCGATCAACGTAACAAGGTGGCACGTTTGGCCGTGGCCCTTGCTTCACTTACGCACAGCGTAGACGAAAGCGGGGAACGAATTACCGTTTACCCGGCACACGTAAATTTTATTTATGACTATCTGGTACAGCTGTATAACGCCCCTGGTTGTGGCCTTAATTACTATGCACGACTGGCAGTATCAGAAGAAATAGTAGGGGATAAATTCGACAAGATTACAAACGAGTTAAGAAAGCTGGATACCTTAAAGGGTGCCAGTAAGTATAACGAGTTCATAGACCTTTTCGCCAGACAGAAATACTTACGACTTGGCGACGTAGAAGCTATGTTAAGCATTGAGAAGGAAGAAGCAAAGGCTATTATTAACCAGTGTGTCCGCCTTCGTATGCTGACTATGACAAGCGGCGGATATAGAAAAACGCCGCGGTTTAACTCTTATATATCAAAGTGTTTTGAAATGGGATTATTCGATCACATGGAAAACGACATTTAAAGAAGGGGGTTCTATATTGAATTTAAGTAATATGTTCCCAGCTTCCGGCGGTCTTGCAGCACAGATTAAAAAGCCAGTCGCTACGGCAGTAGCAAAACCTACAGACAATAAAGCTGTAGGTTCTTCCCTGGCGGACTGTATGCAGACAAGAAAACGTCCGGGAGAATGGGCGATCAAATGGCCGAAACTTCGTAAGCAAGGTTTTAAAGACTACAGACCGCTTCTTACTATACAGGAAGTTATTGATTATTGTAACCGTTGTGAGGAAACCGGGTTAGGTGGTTTCGACTACGAAACAAGTGGAGATAAAGACCATAGGATACCGCCGACAGACGAAGACGGTAATACAGTAACAGGAAAAGCCTTAGACAGCTGGACGCGTGACGTCAACCTTGACCCGTGGAAAGCGGAAGTGTGCGCTATGTCTTTATCAGCAGCGTGTGACGAAGCGAGGGCTATCTTTATTGATAATCCGGGGGCTAACCAGTTTGAGCCTGGTTTATCCAGAAGTGAAGCCAGAAAACGACTTTTTGATACCTTAGAACAGTATTTCTTTACTAATCATAAGATCGTAAAGATTGCCGTAAATATGAACTTTGAAACGAAATTCACGGCGAAATACGGTAAATATATTCTTATGCCATGTGCTGACCCGTTCATAGCATGGATAAGGCTGTCACAGCTGCTATTACCAAACAAGATAAAAAATCCGAAACGTCCTTACGTTGGTAAAGGTCTTAAGCCTATGACGAAGGAAGTCTTCGGCGTACAGATGTCAGAATTTACTTCTGTACTGGAACGTAACCAGGCGTTATTTTTCGACCAGGTACCAAACGACGAACACGACGCCTTAAGCTACTGCTGTGAGGATAGCGACTACGCCGTACAGCATTACCTTTACTGGGACGAAGTAGCAAAACAGATAAGTAATGATAACGAAGTATACCCGACCTATTCCGACTGGCTAAAAAATATTGAAATGCCTTTTACAAGAGTTACCGGAATTATGGAATACTGGGGTATGAAATGGGACAGCGACATAGCCCAGGTTAAAAGGGAAGAAGCAAAGAACGCGATCGAGATAGCCGCCCAGACTATGAAGGACCTGGCCGCAAGCGTCGGCATAAAAGACCTTAATGTAGGTGTTGGCGGTAAAACAAAAGACGTTAAATCTTTTGTATTTGATACGCTTAAGCTTCCGGCGGCTGCCTGGTCTGACAAAACAAAAGACCCTAGCCTGGACAGTAACGCCCTTATGGATATGATCTTTATGTTAGAAAACAAGCTGGAAGACCCAGACGAAGAAAAGTACCTGGAAACACCTTTACCGGAAGAATGGGAAATGGTAGACCCGGACTTATCTTATCAAGATCAGCGTCTTTTATGGCCGCGCGAATATACTACAGCAGAAGTTAAGCGTATCAGAATCGCGCGTAGGGAAGAACACCCACATAAGGACATTGGTATTAAGTTCTTAAATAGTATGCAGACCATACAGAAGTACGCCACCCTGTTATCTTCTCACGTAGAAGGCCGCGAAAAATACGTAAACCCTGTTACTGGCAGAATCCACGCAAAGTATGAACCATGGACAGAAACGGCCCGCCTTGCGTCCAACAGTCCGAACGGTCAGAACGTACCGCGCCCGGATAACGACGAACTGGGGGTACGAAACTTCTATAAGGCGGAACCCGGTAAAGTATTCCTTCTGGAAGACGAAAGCGGCTTTGAACTTCGTTTAACTGCCTGGAAGTCCGGGTGTGAAGTTATGCGTAAAGCTTTCAGAGATCACGAAGACCTACACAGAAAGACAGCGGCTACTATGACGGGTAAACCAGAAGCAGAGGTTACGAAGCACGAACGTAGTGGAGCGAAAGCCGGAAACTTCGGTTCTGTTTACGGCGGTACAGAACACGCCTTACAGAAAACCTTTAAGAAAATGGGGCTTCGTAAGAGCCTTCCAGAGTGTAAGAAGATCGTAGACGCCGTTATGAAGACTTACCCAGGTATCCCACGTATGCAAGTAAACGCCAAAGTAAAAGCTAGGGAAACGGGATACGCGGAAACCATTTACGGCTATAAGCGTCTGCTTCCGGCGATTAACAGCAGTAACCGTTACACAAGGTCAGAGGACGAACGACGGGCAGCGAATACACCGGTACAGGGTTCCGCCGCCGATATTATGAAACGCGCCCAGAATACCGTATACGAAAAATGTGGTATGGATACCGCAAGCCATAACGGTATAGCTGTAGAACCGTGGGACGGCTACGCTACAGAAACAAAAGAACTGTTAGGCTGTAAGCCTTTCATGTTACACGGACATACCGATATGGTAGCCCAGATACACGACGAAATTATAGTAGAACTGGACGACGATACCACGCTTGTAGATACTTATGCAAAATGGCAGAAAGCCGTTATGGAAGTTCCGCCACTTAAGGACTTCCCTGTACAGCTGGAAGCAGAAGCCAGTGTAGCCTACAGCTGGGGTAATAAAATGAGCCTGGAAGACTGGGAGAAAGCGAGGGGGTTATAAAATGGGAAAACCATATAAGCAGCCGCAAAAGCGCGAAGTTATGGCCGGTAGCAAACTGGAAATTGAAATGTTACAGTATTCGCTTAATGAAGCAAACCAGAAGCTTGCTAAGAAATCCGTTGATCTGAATACCGTAACACGCATTATGGAACAGACTACAAAAGTGGCAGATCAGCGAAAAGAGAAGGTAGACAACCTTATTAAATTAACGACGACCTTAACGAAGCGCGTTACTTACTGGAAAGTGGCGGCAAGCATTGAAGCCGGTATTATTATCGGTCAGATTTTATTAAAGGTGGTGGCATGATGTACAGAATGATAATTGTAACAGCGCTGGGTAATTATGTGGTAGAAATGGTACTGGAAAAGGAAGAACCTACCGCCGACGAACTTATGAAAATGTTTCTTGAAACAAAGGCGGACGTAGAAAGCGGCTGTTTTATGGAAGGCTGGACACCTACAGACGGCTTAAGCGGGGCGCCCGGTGTATTCGCTATCGGTAAAGGCTTGGAAATTTTAGCGTACCACGTAGAGCGTCGCCCGGAATTTGACTTACCGCCCATAAACCCGGATAACGTTAATACGCGTCGCCCGCTTTCGCTTAAGTTTAGCTACCTGGGTAATGAAATGATCGCGAAGTGCATACAGGACGATATAGGAAGTGTAGCCGTGATCTTCTGCTATGCGGTAAATGGAGAACCGCCGACAGATGTATTAAATACTAAGAAGCTTTCCGAAAGCCTTTGTAGCTGTATCCGGCACCACTTAAACTACGCCGACGACGAATACCTTTTACAGATTGCCGAAGACGGGATTGTAAGAAACTATTCACAGGCGGAAGAAGTTGTAAAACAGCTGGAAGACCAGTTTAATACCCTTCACAGTGACAAGACAGGGAAAGCCTGGAACGGCTGGAAAGGGGAAAGCTAATGGCAGCCAGGAAGCTTACCAAAAGCCCGGAAGGGGAAGTAGTAACCTTTTCTACGAAACGTGGAAAACCGGATACCTGTAGCGAAACGTGTGGCGGTATTTATCGTTTCAAAGGGGAACTGTACTGTAAATATTTCCATAACGTTGTCGGTAAGCGTGACGAAGAATGTATAAAGAATGAGGTAAAAGGTGGTGGGCGGCATGGATAAAGACCTTATGGAAGAACTTGGACTTATGGCGACAGATAGCCAGTTAGACTACATAGACACGCTGTTAGACCAGGTGGGCGGCGTCCTGGAAGACTACACGGATACACCGTTAGAAGAACTGTCTAAGGACGAAGCCAGCGACATTATAGACGAACTGAAAGGGGAACTAGGCTATGACTGAATTACCGAAAAAGATTATAGTAAACCGGATACCCTACAGCGTTTGTAATTCAAATGACCCGTACAGTTATGAAGCAGACCCAGGGGTACAGGAAATCCGGGTTACACAGGAAGCAGCACCGGCCAGAAAGCGCCAGTATTTCATGTGGGAAGTAGCACACCTTTTACTGGTATCGGCCGGTATGTCACAGAAAGAAGCAGACAAGTACCACGCTGGCGTAGGAAGTGTCCTTAACCGCCTGGTTATTGATAATGATACGGATTTTGTGAAGGGGCGTAAGCCCGTCCCTTCCATGATCTGGATAAACGGACTTCCCTATACTATCCAGCAAGGTATCTTTAAAGAATTACAAGACGAAGACCTGGGCGGGCGTGTTACATACGACACCTTATACATACAGATCATGGAAGACCTTAAGCCAGACATTAAAAGCTATGTAGTCGTCCATGAGATTACCCACGCGGTACTATTTGAAGCGAACGCCGGAAACTACGACAGCAAGGAAACATTTGTAGAAGCCCTGGCGTGGCAGCTGCTTTACTTTTTACAAGATAATGATTTATCAATATTAAAACCAGAAGGAGAGTAAAAACATGACAAAATCAGAATTTTTAGCACAGGAAAACGTACCAGAATTTATTAAGGCGATTGTAGCCAGTCTTCCGGGCGACGCTGACGTAGAGATTGAAAGCTTTAAACTTGGCAAACCGCAGAAAAAAGAAAGCTGTAGCTGCGATCGTGTCCATGAAGACGGCGTAGACATTTCCGCATATGTGGAAGGTATTGGCGACCGCGTGGTAGCACTGATAGAGCTTTCAGACTGCAAGGGTCGTATCTCAAGATCTGACTTAGATAAGGCTATGGGACACGTAGACGTTATTTCTGGAACCGTAAGCCAGCTGTATAACTTCCTTGCCAATGAACCAAAAGAAGGGAAAGAAGTACGTTTACCGAAAGACTGATTAAGAAAGGACGTAAATATAATGAGTGTAAAAACGACGACAGTTTATAACTGTGACTATTGCCAGAAGCAGTTACCGGACGACTACGCCACCACGAACGGCGAAGGCAAGGGCTACTATGTAAAGAAAGCCCACGACACTATACCACTGGATACACCCATAGCCGGGTGTACCGGTATTGTAGTAGAAGTGACTTTAGGAACACCGAAGGACGACCACCACTTTACAGACCTTTGCGACGACTGCCGCCTTAAGTTCCTTAAGATGGCTGTAGAACACCTGGAACGTAAAGTAGCCGCAGAGAAAGAAGGTCTTAACAATGATGGCGAAGAAACCGACGTATAACCAGAAGAAATTTTTAAGGGCGAACCGACTGGACCCCTTTAACTGGTTAGTGCAGAAAGATACCCCGGAGTTTATGCAGATCATTCATAAGTATTCTGGCACCGTCCGCAAGATTAAAAAGAAGGTGGCTGTATGACGTTATTTGAACTTTTCAGTATCATACTTATGGGAATTATTGTGTTAATCGGAATTGGCGTAATTTTAGGTTTTATCCTGGTCGGCTGTATCATTATCAATTATTTCAGATGGCGACACCAGGAGAAAAAGGCAGCCAGAAAGCGGGGGCAGAATGGGGAAACGTAAGTATTATTTTCCACCTAAGGCAGAAAAGAAGCCTATCACGATAAGCGACGACGTAAAAGAAGAATTAAAGAAACTGGCGGATAAGTACGCCGACGACGCTATAAAGGAACGACAGACCGAAGACCTGGACAATTACATAGCGTTTACACTGGAAGCCTTAAGACGCCTGGGGTGGACCGGTAAAGTACGCCTTAACCGCTTTCTATCGGTACTTACCACGGTAAGCGAAGAAGCCACAAACGCCGACGACCCACCGGCATACGCGAACCAGATAAAGGAACGTTTTAAGAAGATCGGCGTTAAAGCGTTCACTAAAAACGACGACGCAACCCCACAGCTGGAAGACCACGTAGAAAGGAACGACGACAAATGAATCTGTATGTATTTTATTTTTCAAGAGTAACGAAGGAAGTAGTAAGGGACGAAGTAGAGGTAGAAGACAAGCCGAAGTCCTATAAGACGCCAGCCGGATACTGCTTACCGTATCTGGAAGTGTCGAAGTTCTTAAAGGCGGATACCGATAAAATTTACCACGACGCCTACGTTTCAGAGAATGGCGACTTTAAAAAGGCGGTAGTCGCTTTCCGTAAATACTTCGCAGAGAAGCACAGAAAAGCGAAAGCCGAAATGGAGAAGTATGACGACTTTTACCGTAGCTGCTTTAAGTATACTACGCCGACAGGTACCGTTATGGTTCCATAAGAGGTAGAAAGCATGAGTAAAGAAGAATTTATAGCCCTTATCGGGCAAGACGTTGTAGTAGACTATAACTTTTGTGGAGAACTGCAACAGTGGAGCATGAAAAACTTTAGTATCAAAGATGGAGTTATCCGACATAACAGACTGCCGCTTATCATGGACGTTTTCATAAAGGGCGCCCATAACCCACATAAGGGAGAAGCGACACACGGGTAACCGATCGGAAAGGAACCGGCAATATGAAAGCAAAAGAAAACCCATTAAACCAGAGTGTAACAGGTAACCCGTATTATGATTATCTGATACACGAAGTCCAGGTAGTATGTAACTGCCCGACAGATAAGGCTATGGCGATCGTAAGCTATGTAAACAGTCTGGGTAGTAGTCCGATTGAATTTATAAGAAAGCTGCCAGACTATGTAGGCAACCCCCACCCGGACGCCGACGAAGTGTTACAGGCGTTAGAGAATATCAGAGAAGACCACGGCGTACAAAGGTATGGTATCTACTTCCCGGAAGGTTATGCAAACCGAAAGGAAAGACGCCGCCAGGAAAAGGAAGCACGTAGACAGGCCAGAAAGGAACTGTTGCAGTATGGAAGATAACACACGCAAGGTAGAAGCTATAATTAAAGGTGTTACCGCAGATCGTAAGCAGCTGATCTTAAGTATCGGTAATGTGGAAATGACCGCGACCCGAAACTTTACCGGTCTGTTTACGGCTACCGACCTTCGTAGCATTGTGGGAGAACCAGACAAAGAAGTAAAGATACCCATGTTAAGTCTTTCAACCCAGGAAGTCAAGGGCTTTAAGGTTCCAGCGTTCGTGCAGAGTGATACGCTGAAAATCACGAAGCTGTAGGTACAGCGAAGAACGTAGAAGGCAGAGCGTAGAGCGAAGATCAGAGAACGTAACAGGTAAGGCGTGGTTCGTAAACGAATGGGAAGGGAATACAGCCCAAAAGAAAAGAATTGTCTAATATTACTATATTATATACATACTACTATATACATTATTATATATAATATCTAATAGAATAGTTATATATAATATATACAGTATTTATTTTTCTTTGGGGGTACTTGTTTTTCTTACTCATTTTACCATTCATTTTTGAGTGGGTTTTTCTTACCCCCTTATTATAATTCAAAAAATTTTATTATATATTTTTCAGAGAGGTACAAGCTATGGGACAGGAAATTATAGGTAGGCGGACTATCCGCCGTTGGTTAGATAACTGGGAGCATATACAAAGGCGCGAGCCTATGGAAGACCAGGTAAAGGTTAATAGTGGCTGTAAGCCCGCGGACGGAATTACAAACGGTATGCTTAACAAGATCATGCTGGAAATGGCTTACGACCGTTTACCCCTTGAACTTAGGCGGGTTGCTTGCTATCGCTGGGTTATTAAAGGACAGTACAGCTTATCGCAGACTTTGACTATTTTAGGGCTTACAAAAGATCAGTATTACTACCGTTGCGATCAAGTGGTTAATTCTGTTTTTGAGTTTGTCAATGGGTATAAATAATTTCAGTAGTTTTCTGTAAGACAAAACTAGGCTTGTATTTATTCCGAAAATCTTATATAATAGCATTACAATGCTATTATAATGTACGAATTAAGGGATAGGGAAACCCGGATTTTCTGGGACCTGTCCCTTTTTCTCACGCTGAAACGTCGATTTTCCGAACGACGACACACAAAAAAGGGGGTAAAGTCAGTGGCAACTACAAAAAGAGTGCAGTTACCGGAAGGCTTCGACCCTTACGATATGCGTCTTAAACGCCAGTTTTCCGACCAGGCGGATAAAATGAACGTAATAGCTTTGTCCAGGAAAAACTATAACCTTTGTTGCGGTGCCATGCACAACGGACAGCCTTGTAAGAATCCGGCGGGCATGGGAACACCACATAAAGGCTATGGCCGGTGTAAGATACACGGCGGGCTTGCTACAGGTCCGAAGACAGCGGAAGGACGCGCCAGACAAATAGCAGCTTCCACAAAACACGGTCTTTTTTCTAAGGTACTACTTCCAGAGGAAGAAAGCATTTTAGAAAGCATTAACCAGGAAGAAGAATTTAACGCCCTGGATATGATGATAAAAGTACAGACCGTTAAGATCGTAAGCTATCTACAGAAGCATAAAGACCGGTTTGTAAAAGACCGTGATCTGGAAGGCGAAGAAGTGGCTTACAGAAAATCTAGGGTTATATGTCGTGAAGGTGACGGTATGAAGACTTTCTACCATGCTGGAACGATTGAAGATAACGCCTTAGATCGTGCTATGAACACCTTACGGCGTCTGATCGGACAGAAACACCTTATAGAAGGCAAGGACGACGGACCAGACGACATTATGGCTTCTCTTAATGCAGAATTAAGGGCGGCGTCTAAAGGTGAAGTCTACGTGTCCTGGGGTGGACAAGCGCAAAGTAAGGGAAATAACGAAGATCATACACAAAAAGAACAGGAAACGTAGTAAAAACTGTAGTAAAAAGCCTTGTTATGGGTTTTCTGATAACCAGAAACCGCGTAAACACAGGGCTTTTTCTTGTATTTATGAGAAACTACGACTTTTTTACTTAGAATATGGGGTGTAAATATTATGGCAGAAGATAATAAAAGCTGTAGGGGTTGCGTCTGTTTGACTTGCCAGTACAGCGAACAGAACGGGGACTTTAACCGGTGTCCGTTTAAGTCGTGTCGCTTATGTACAGATACAGTACATCATATCCGTAGCATATGTGATAAAGGCGTACAGCTGCCTAAGAAAGCAGATTACGCGGACTTCGTGCTATGACATACGAATATCAGACAGAATTTACTTACGTGGCAGACACGGACCCCTTGACCGGCGCCCCAGTAATGACGGCGATACCCCAGACCGTCCGGGCAGCGAAACAAGGGATACCGTACAACGTACTTAGTAACTTCGGTGATCTGTTTAAGAGGGAGAACCTACGGGAAGCGTGGCGGCTTCTTCGTAAAAATGACCCTTTCGACTACCAGATACAGGTAGCCGACGCTATTCTTTATAGCTGCTTAAATGGGCTGGGTTGGTACTTCGTGGTACAGATCACACGACAGGCTGGTAAGAATGAGATTAGCGCCTTCTTACAACACTATTTACTGCTGTATGGTTGGTACTTCGGCGTACCTGTATCGGGCGTAAAATTCGCCCCGGTGTACAAGCCACAGATACAAGCGTCTATGGACCGTCTGGAAGGCGCCCCAACGCTGGACAGTGGCGGGCTTGCCGGTAGCGTGATAACGTCCGGTCAAGCGAAGGTAGACGGCCAGCCTTGCAAGTATAGTAAATCAGATGGCTATAAATTCCATATCGGACCGCCCCGCGATAGTAATAAATGGGCGTTCCTGTCCATTAACCCTACGGCTAATGTTGCGTCCCAGACAGCTTACACACTACTGGAAGGCGACGAAAGCCAGGACATAGACGCCGATAAGTGGGAGCGTGACGCCCAGCCTATGGGTTCGTTTAACAATGCTACTACGGTGCTGTGGGGTGTAGCCTGGACAAAGGACAGCTTTATCTATCGTGGCGAACTGATGGCCCACGATATGGAAGATCGTTTAGAAAAGGAACTGGGATACCGGCCGAAGTTGGTATTTAAGATAGACGCCTACGCGGTTATCGCTTCCGGTAATACGAACTACAAGAAAGCGTTTGATAACCAGGTAGCCCGTCTGGGAATGGACCACATAGCCATACAGACACAGTACCTTCTTAAAGCTGTAGACGCTATCGGTCGTTTCTTTTCCGCGGAAGGCGTAGCCCGTATGTATTCCGGCGGTTTTGAAATGCAAGTAGAACCAGTTAAGGGACATAAGTACATATGGGCGTGTGACGTAGCCGGACAGGAAGAAGAAACCACAGACGTAGAAGCGTCTGTAGGTATTCATAAGCGCGACGCCCTTACGTTTATCGTCGGCGACCTCTTACGGGACGGTACAGTAGTTCCGATCTGCTTATACCAGTGGGTCGGAAAACAGCACAGCAAAGTAAGGGATATGTTACCGAAGATCATACGTTACTGGGGTGCTATTGGTGGGGTATGTGACGGTACCGGAATCGGTGAACCGCTGGCGTACCACCTTAAAGAGTTATTCGATAGAAATAACGACGGACTGGTAGAAGCCTATAAGTTTAAGGCAGCCGGTGACGAAAGTAAATCTAAGCTGGGGTATCTGGCTTACGATTTTAACCATAACGATTTAATCAAAGTTCCGAAGGCACCGGAAGACCCGGACCAGCTGGAACTATGGAAGGAACTACGGTGGCAAGTGGAACACCTTACAAGGGAAGCCAAACGCCAGCAAACAATAAATTTTTATGTCCCAGCGAACGCCGAACCACGTAAACCGGGACACGTTCCACACGACGACTTAGTAATGGCCCTATTCTTGCTTATGAGGGCCGCACGAAACATAGACCCGAACACTGGCAAGGCTACAGCCTTTGACCGTGAAAAGTCGGGAGTATAGAAAGGGGGTAATAGCATGGCGGTATCTTCGTACATTCCGCAGACATTGGCAGAAATGAAAAAAGTAAACCAGGTGACCGCGGAACGTTGGATTAAAGATAACGCTTCCTGGGTCGCGGCTATGGTGGCAAAACACGACAGCTGGATAAAGGATAACGCTGTAGACTTGTACCAGGCAGCCTATGACGGTGAACTGGACGAAATCGAACAGCGCGACAAGGCTAGGGACGGCGGTACAGAAAATAAGCTGATTTCTAACTATGTCCAGATTATCATAGATACGCTTGTGGACTATATGCTAGGTAAGTCCCCTATCTATACAGTCGAAGACCCGGACCAGGACGACGAAGAAACAGAAGAACGTGAGATTATCACGGAATACCGTAAAAAAGTTATGAAGCTGCTAAAGGATAAGGCACAAGGGGAGTTTTCCGACTTGTTACGCGATATGTGTATAGGTGGCTTTGGTTCTATTATCGTATGGGTAGACGAAAAAGGTAAGATTGATTACAGTGAATACCCGGTACAGGAGATCATACCGATTTACGACGGCAGAAAGAGGTTAAGGCTTCTTTTTCGGCGTTATGAAGTAGGGGTATGGGAAAATGGTAGCGAAACCACGAAAACAAAAGTAGAGGTTTACGACGATCGCTACGTTACTTACTATACCGGTGACAGTATGGAAAGCTTACACCTGGACGAAACCGAAGCGAAGACCGGGAACCCGATAGAGCATAAGGCCGGCCGTATCCCAGTTGTGGTCTGCCAGAACCAGCTACCGGCGAAATACAGCGAACGTGTGAAGGGATACGGTAAGTCTGATCTTTCCTATGGTGTCGTTCCACTTGCTGTAGCTTACTGCCACGGTTTAAGCGATAAAGCGAACCTTATGGAGTACCTACAAGATCAGTATTTATGCTTAACTGGTGTAGATGTAGACGAAAACGAAGTTCTGAAAATGCGAAAGGCCCGCGCCCTGGCACTTAAGGACAAGGATAGTAAGGCCAGCTTTATAGCCCAGTCACAGGACGACAACGCCGTAGAAAATGGTCTTACTAGAACGAAAAACGACATTATGGACACGACCAACACCCCACGACTGGCAGAGTTAAACGGGGCGACGGCTACAGAAATCAAAATGAAGTACGCCGGTCTTGATATTAAGGCCGGTAAGAAGGAACCGCTTCTTATACAGGCGTTCCGTAGCTTCTTCGCGATCATTACGGACCTTTTGAATGTTCAAAAGCTGTATGCTGCCGGTACGGTTTCTGGTGTGTATGAAACAATCACTACCCCGGAACTGATCGAAGCCAGGGACGACCTGTACCAGTCGGAATGGCTGGAAGTTACGATAAGCCGGAATCTTCCACAGAATAATAAAGAGATCGCCGACATTGTGGCAGAACTGGCCGACATTGTACCAGATAGTTATTTGTATGAACTGCTGTGGTTTATCGACGACCCACAGAAAGCACTTGAAGAAATGAGAGCGCAGAAAGAGGAAAGCCAACAGACAAGCCTTACAAATAGTCTGGCAGCTATTGGATATGGGGCGGATAACCTGGGGGATACCGGCGGCGACCCGGATAACCCAGACGATCAGCAGAACAGCGCTACAGGTTCCACGATCACACAGCCGCCAGAATAGGGGGTAGCGTATGGCGTGGATAAGTGAAGCCCAAAAGCACTATGAAGAATACGTAGACTACTATACTTCCCTTTTGGAAGATTACGTAGACGATCATATTCTTGAACTTGCCCCGGCATACGGACAGTTACAGGAAGCAGCTGTAGGCTACCTGGAAGAAGTTGCTAAAAAGTATGTAAATGAACAGAACCCGGACTTCGTTCCTACCAGACGGTGGGCGAAAAAGATACAGGAAGAATACCTTACGAAGATCATACCGGAACTGAATTTACTAAACGCAAAACTACAGCCGTTTGCTACGTCTGTGATATGCGGAACTGTTTTTTATGGGGCTAATACTACAGCGTATATTTTGGAACAGGCCGCGAAGTGCGCGGTAACTGTACCAAACCTTACAGCTTCCGGCGTGTTGGGTATTATAGCTAATCCATGGTTACCGGATAAGAAAACCTACAGTGATCGTATACGTACCAGTGTTTCCCTTGTGACTTCTAAGAGTGAAGAAGTCGTAAAAGAACTGGTTACAAAGAAAATGCAGTATAGCGACGCCGCTAAGAAGCTTTCACAGGGAATACAGGAAAGCTACTATAATGCTTCCCGTATTATCCGTACAGAAATGACTAGGGCGAACGCTTTAGGAACTTCCTACAGCCTTATGGAAAATGCGGATATTGTAGACGGTAAGTATAGGGACGCAACTTTTGATAGTAAGACGTCTGCCTATTGTGCAGCAGACGCCGACTACAGTAAAAGAAATCCCTATGATCTGGATTATGATACACCTATGAACCCAGGGCTACCAGGAAGGCGTATACCGAACCACCCACATTGTCGCTGTAGATGGGTAGCTATCCTTTCTGGTTTAGGTATTAAGAACAGACAGAAAGCCGCTTTAGATCAATACGGCGACCTTTATTACACGAAAGCCGCCAGTTATGACGAATACGCGAAAGAAGTAGGGCTTCCGTCGGTAAAAGATATGGTAAACGCAGATAATCCGAAGAAATACTTAAGACCAGGGGAAACGCTGGCAGACCTTAACCGACAGGTAGTACGGAAACGCTTTAACGGGCAGATCATAACCGTACCTTTAGGTCTTGATATTCATAATTGATTATAAGGCATAAGTCTTTATAATACCGACGCGGCGGATACCGCGGATATGACACGCTTGTAAGGCGTGTTTTTTATTGCCGTAACATAGCCAGGGCGTCAAATACTGGCCGTGGAACCCGACAGCGCGGAACGCTGGATATAGCCGACGGGCTTAATACGGAAAGGAGTTTTTAAGATGGGAAAACTTAGAAAATTACAGGAACGCTACTTAAAAGGAGAACTTACAAAGGCACAGTATGAAGCAGAGTGTAAGAAGCTTCTGGACGACGAAATTTTAGACCAGGACGCTTACGACGACGCTTTAGATTATGACCCGGACTACGAAAGACCTAAGTACAGCCAGGCCGACGTAGACAGCACCGTAGCAAAGAAAGCCGTAAAAATGGTTCGTAAAGCACTTAAGGACGCTGGGGTAACGGTCGAAGCGGACGATAAGACCTTACTTAGCAAAGTGGCAGAAACCATTAAAAACGGTTCTTCTGGTAAAGGCGACGGCGAAGGGGGAAGCGGTTCTTCTATCGACGAAACAGAATTATCTAACCTTAAGACTAAGGCGGCGAAAGTGGACGATCTTACAGCACAGTGTAAGAAGCTGCTTATCGAAAACGCGGTTCTTAAGGAAGCCGGTAAGTATAATCCTGTAAATCCCGCACAGGTAGTAAGGGCGATCAGTGCTGACTATCTGGACAGTATCGAGTTTGACGAAGAAAACGGAACAGCGGACGCAAAGAGTATTGCCCGCGCTATCCGTAAGGTACACGACGCCGAACCGAACTTATTTAAACCAGCTGGGGACGACGGCGACGACGATAACGGCACTGGTGGTTCTGGTAATGGTTTCCGCGGTAAAGGTCCTGGCGGTGCTGGTAGCACTAAAAACGGCGAACTGGAAGCAAAGAAAGCGGAAGCTTTAGAAATGCTGGGTATTAAGAAAGACGATAAAAAGTAGAAAGGTAGGTTTTTGTTATGCAGAATAACGACGTAACAGTTAGACGAAAATCCTACGCAGCGGCTAAAGAGATCAAGGCCAGCGCCCATTATGCGTATGTCGTAAATGGTATCACGCTGGACGGCTCTAAGTTTGAAACTGGCGGCTTCGTAGAAGAAGGTACTTGTCTTGTAAAAGACAACACCACAGGTAAGTACGAACCGTACAAGGATACAGAAAGCGCTTTTCCAACGGGAAAGAGTGACCCGGTTATCCTTGACGAAAGTATTAAATTCACAGTTGACGACAAGGGCAAAAATCCAGATGTTACCGCCGGACAGGTTCTTGTACATGGTGCGGTATATGAAAGTCTTCTGGTAGGCTGTACCGCAGCTTTTAAAACAGCTGTAGGTGCCGCTATCAGATTCGTGTAAAGAAAGGGGTAAATAAAGATGGCTGGATTAGCAAATTTAAGCGAGTTCTTTGAGAACCCGTTATTTACCGAAACTATCCGCGAGGTTCCAGTGGAAACCGGATATATCGGTAGCCGTTTCCTTCCTTCCGAAAACACTTACGATATGGAGTGGAACGAAACAGTAATTGAAAGACAGGCAGATATGGCCGACCTGGTAGACGCTGGGGCGGAACTGCCTTTAACAGATCGTGACCCGGTAAGACGTGTAAGCGGTTCTATTGCAGATATGGGACAGTCCTATATTCTGACAAAGAAAGAACTTGCTGCTATGTCTGACAAGGGTAATAAAGGTCGCCGTAAGATGGCTGTACAGCAGGTCCTTAAGAAGACCGCACAGCTTAAGTCTAACATTGACGCCCGTGTAGAATGGCTTCGTTGGCAAGCGCTGGGTAACGGTGCTATGATCTACGATAAATCCGGTATTAAACTGGGTGTAGATTTTGGCGTACCAGAAGCCAATAAGGTAACCGCTGCTACAGCGTGGGGGGCTGACGGTGCTACTATTCTGGCAAACTACGAACGCTGGGTACAGGATTATATCGACGGAAACGATAACGGCTACGCGCCGGACGTATTCGTTACCGGTATTGAAAATATCCGTATCGTACTGAATGACGTAGCGATCAGAAAGGCAATTACAGGATACAGTGACAAGCTGCTTACCCTGGACGAACTTAACACTTTCCTTCGTGGCCGTGAACTTCCGCCTATGGAAGCGTTCGACGCAAAGGTTACTTACCGTGACCCTACAAACGGTGGTAAGAGAACTACCGCCCGCCTTCTGGACAGCAAGAAGGGCGTGTTCCTTATGGAAGGTGACAAGATCGGTAACGTACAGATGGGTCCGACTTATGAGAATAACATGGAACCTGGCATTTTTGCCCGTACCTTCACTATGGAGCGTCCGCTTCGTGAGGTCGTAGAGGTTGTAGCTGCTGGCTTCCCTAAGATCATGTACCCGGAACTTATTAAAATCTGTACTGTACGATAAGGGGGTAAACCATGAAGGTAAAAGTATTAAAAACAGGCGTAACAGTGGAAAACGCCGTTCTTGACGTAGGCGCCGTGGTAGATATGTCCGAAAAGGACGCTACCCGCCTTTCTGGTTATGGACTGGTGGAAGTCGTAGACGAACCAGAACCAGAGCCGGAACAGGAAGCACCTACAGAAGATCAGCCGGAGCCTAAAAAGGCTACACGAACAAAGAAAACGGAGTAAGGGGGTGACGGTATGCTGCTGAACAAGGCCGAACTTCTGGAAAAGTATTATACGCGGGGAAATCCGATAGACGACGCCGACGTAGACCTTTACCTTTCCAGAGCGAATACCTGGTGTATTGGATATATCGGCGGTGTGCCGCCTTTGCTTCCAGGAGAACCGCAAGACCGCCCAGGACTTAAAGTAGCTGTAGCTACGTGCTTTGAAATCATGGCGCGAGGGGAAACCAAACAGATAAACCCGGATACCGGTAATATCACAGAGGTAGCCCCACCAACAGGCGCGGTAAAAACGTCTACCCAGTATAAAGCTTTCGACCAGTTCGTTATTGTTAGGGAAATGCTTCGGGCGTATAAAATCGCCTTTGAAGACCAGACCAGCAAAACAGACAGAGGGGTAAAGTTTTTATGATTATAAAAATCGAGTTAGACGGTGGCCTTGATAAATTTATCAGCGGTGCGAACAGTGCCGCCGCAGCTGTAGGCAGCATGGAAGAACGCATAGTTAGGCAAGCTGGTATAGCTGGCTTGGAAAATGTAGCGGCAAATATTCACAGCCGATCTGGGAGACTTGCACAAAGTTATACAGTCGGTGGAAATGAAAATATATTTGACGTACAAGCTGGCGGCGGTAGCGCGTCGGTACGGTACGGTTCTAACTGTCCATATGCTGTACCAGCGGAAGAAGGCTATAACCAGTCTAACCGTGTAAGTAAGTCTACTGGACGAAAGCCGTCTTTATGGGTACCTGGTTCCGGTTCTGGTAGTAACTTTAGTTATAATCCTGGGGCCAAAACAGGAATGAAGCTTTCCGGTAGGTTCGTTCCGGGTCAACATATGTTTGAAAAGTCTTTACCGGATACAAAGGAAGACTTAAGAAAGATAACAAAGTCAGAAGTAGAGCGCCTTTTTAGGGAGCTTTTTTAGTGGGGTGGTAATGTGGAGTATTCAAAAGAACTTACAGCTATACAAATATGGCTTAAGTCTACAGCTGGGCTTAATTCCTTTAAGCGTGGTACAAGTGTGAACCTTTCCCGCCCTGTAGTGCTTTTTGACGTTCCAGGACGCGGACGGGCTAGACATCTTACCAGGTATGCCTACGTACAGACGGTAACGTGGCCGTGTACATTGTATGTGGACACACTGGACGAAGCTGTAAGGTACCAGGAAGCGCTTGTAAGTGATCTGGAAGATCGCTGTAACGTTCTGGAAATAAAAGAAGATGGAAAACGCGTAGGCTGGTTAAAAAACGTCGTCGCCAGATTTAACAACGGCGAAAGCTTAGACGCTACTTTTACACTTACGTATGAAGTGGCTTATAAACGTAAGGGCTGGGACGCAAGTACGCCGACCGCCGACGTTATGTATACCAGACTGGACGTAAAACCAGAAAAATAGAAAGGAAGCGAAAGTATGGCAGCTAAAGAAACCGGGAACGCACAGGCGGAAAAAGTTACCGCTTCTACGTTCTCAAAAAATGATTTAATCGCGTCTGCCGCCGTATTTAACACAACGCCCGCCATTATGACAGGTGCGTTGTACGGCGTAAAAAAAGATGAACTTACAAAACAGGAAGCCGCGGACGCTTTGGTCGCGTTCCTCAAAAAACCTGTACACAAGGGGGTAAAGTAAAATGGCTGGATTGTACACAGAAGGCGAAAGCAAGATTTTAAGTGGTGTATATTCCCTTATCCTTGCTATTTCAACTTCTATAACAAGTGGCGGTCGTGGTATCGTAGCATACCCGTTTACCGCTGACTGGGGACCGGTAAACGAACTTACGGCCGGAAACCTTAGAGAATTAAGGGACAACTACAACGCGGTGGGTTCTTCCCTTTCCGTAGGAAAGATTTATACCCACGCGTCAAACGGAGAGCCTAAAAAGGTACTGGGTTACCGTATGGCTACAGCAGAAGCTAAAGTAGCAGCTGCTACCGTTGATACCTGGGTATTTGAAACTGTCTACCCAACTACAAGACCGTTCGTACTTGTGGTAAAAGACGGTGTAGAGGACGGTTCTATTAAGATCAGTCTGGTAGAAAATGCTGTAGAGCTTACTTCGTTCCTGGTATCTGATGTAGATAGCCTGGTAACTATGGTAAATGCTTCTGACTATATCCGTGTAAAGACGAAGGGTGCTACACTTCCGAAAGCAAACGCGGGCGTAGAGTTTAAGGGCGGAAATAACGGCGACGCTGTTACCGTGACAAACTACACAGCGTTCCTGGACGAGATCGAAGCAGACGGAACGGCTAACGCTTTTTCCTTAGACGGTGTATCTGACGAAAGTATCATTTCTACAGTGATCGCCTGGGTAAAAGATGTACGACAGGAAGGTTTCTACGTATCCTTCGTAACAGGTGGTCCGAAAGCCTGGGATTCTGCTACGGATACCGCTAACGCGAAGTCAAGGGAAATCAATTACAGACCTGTAATTAACGTGGGTAATGGTTGCGACGGATATACAGCGGCGGAAATGGCGATTTTTGTAGCCGCAAGAGTGGCAGCGGTAGCCCTTAACAGTTCCCTTACAGACGAAACTATACCATACCAGGTGGTTAATGTACGTCTGAAAAAGAGTATCAGAGAACGCGCAAAGAAAGCCGGTACCCTTATCTTTGTAGCGAAGGGTGATACTGTAGAGATCGACGAAGGTGTAAATACCCTTACTTCCCCGAAATCGGGAGAGGTTAAAGAAATGGGGTCTGTCCGCGTTTCTTCCACGATCGACTACGTGGTACATGATCTGGAACTTTTTGGCGAGGAATACAAGAAAGCGAAGTCTAATACAGATTCTTTCCGCGCGACCTATGCGACTACGGTACAGCAGCAGTACCTTGACCCGCTGGTAGCACAGGAAATTCTTAAAGAAGGTGCTTCCTATGAGCCAGACCCGGACTACTACGGGGAGAACGCCACAAAGAAGGCTAAGGCAAATGAAGCCTTTTTCGTAGGTGACATCACACCGAACGAAAGCCCAGAAAAAATTTATCAGAAGCTTAGTACGGTATTTTAATAAGGGGGTGTAAAGAATGTTTGATGCTAACGAAGTAATTAACGGTTTGTATGGCTTTGTTTATGACGAAAACGGTAAACAGATGCAGGAAACAAAAGCCTTTGAAGCGAACGTAGATTATGACAAAGAAGAAGTCTTACAGGCTGGTAAACTTATGAAAGGCCATAAGGTAATCGCTGCTTCTGGCGCTGGAACCATTACAGCGCACAAGATCGACAGTAGACTTCAGCGTAAAGCAGCGGATAACCCACACGCGAAATACAACTTTTCCGCAAAGCTGAAAGACCCAACGTCTAAGGGCGAAGAATATATTATGTTTATCGGTGTATCCTTCGACAGCGCCCAGCTTATGAGCTTTGAACTTGGGGAACTTGGAGAGATCGAAATGGACTTTACTTTTGACGACTTCAAGTATCTGAAATCTATTAACTAATTATTCGGGGGCGTGAAAAGCGCCCCTTTTTTAAACAAGAAAGGTAGGAAAATAAAAATGGCAGATATTACAGTAATGAACAAACAGGAACAGGAAATTAACACAGGTGCTACACAGGAAAATACAGCTACACAGCCGTTACCAGTAGAACCGGTAACACCGGTACCGTCCTATGTGGAAGGTCTGACAGAAGACGAAGCAGACCAGGAAGCAGTAACTACAGAAGAACCGAAGTTCTTAAGCCTGGAAGAAATCTTAGGCATGGATACAGCAGACCTTACAGCTGAAAAGCAGGGCTTCTTCCATTCTGAAAAGTTAGGGGATATTCCTTACACAGCTATTTCTTACGACGACTACAAACAGGCTAAGAAAGATTGTGTAACATACGACCAGGACGAAAACGGCGTTATCCAGACAAAGGTAGACGACGACAAGCTTATGACGAAGATCGTTATTTTAGCTGTAGACAAAGACCAGCGTAGCAACTTTACTTTTGCAAACGGTGCGTTGCTTAAAAAATTAGGTGTTCATACAGCGGAAGGCGCTTTATCTACACTTCTTCCACCTGGCGAAATCGTAAACTTCGCCGTAGCTGTACAGAACGCTTCTGGCTTTGGAAATAAGGCAAAGAAAAAGGTTAAAGACTCTGTAAAAAACTCTTAAAGTCGGACAGGGAAGCGAAGCTTCTGGCCTATATCTGGAACACCCAGGGCATAACGCCGGGTCAGATATATAACCTTCCCTATTCCGAAAAAGAGTTTGTTTATCAAGCCACTTTGCTTAAGATAAAAGAAGAACAGCGCGCAGCAAAAGCAAGACAGAAAAAGAGGTAATATAAATGTCCGATTTTACAATGGGGGCAACCCTTACATTAACGGATAATTTTAGTAGTACCTTGACCGCCGCCGGACATAATGCGGAAGCTTTCAAAAGCCAGATTACGGGTATTTCTTCCGCTATGTCTTCTTCCACAGCTTCTATGGCAGAAACAGCAAGCGCCGCAAACGGGTTAGGTTCCGGGCTACAGAATGTCGGTTCTATCGCCGACAGTATGGGTAGCAGTATGACCGACGCCGTAAGTGGTGCTGAAAGTATGGCCGATACCATACAGGATATAGGGAGCGCCGCACAGGAAAGTCAAGCGCCTATCCAGCAGTCTACAGAAAGTACAAACCGCTGGAAAGCTGCTATGGGCCAGTTCGACGCTGGAACCCAACACCTTAAACAATTACCTGGAACTTTAAAACAGATCGCTTCCCAGAAATTAACCGGGCTTGTGGAATCCATGAAGAACGGGGTTACGTCGGCGAAAGACTTGGCGACGAACCTTAAGACAATGGCACAACAGAAGGTTACCAGTCTGGTAGCCAGTTTTAGAGAGTTCAAGTCTACCATACAGGAAGGGCGTACCGGTGTCGTTGGCTTCGTAAACGCGCTTAAAAATATCGGGAAGATAAGCGTTACAGGCGCCGTTAATGGCGTAAAAAGTTTAGCTTCCAACATGAAGACGTTTGCGGCTACTAAAGTATCTGGTATCGTAAACAGTTTAAGTAATATAAAGAATAAGGCGACGGACGGTAAATCTGGCGTAGAGGGGTTAAAGACCGCTTTACAAAAGGTAGCCAGTACGTCGCTTTCTGCTTTACATTCCGGCTTATCAAAAGTCGGAAGTTTGGCAAAGTCCGCCGGTTCCGCTGTACTTAGTGGACTGGGTAAAGGTATAACCGCGATCACGAAAGGCGTGGCGGCTGGTGTTACAGCTGCCGGAACTGCTGTAGCTGGGGCTACGGCGGCCGCCGTAAAAGTGGGGTCTAGTTTTGAAGCCGCTATGTCGTCGGTAGCGTCTATTTCTGGTGCTACTGGGTCAGACTTTACAGCTTTGGAAACAAAGGCTAAACAGATGGGCGCGACTACTGCCTTTTCCGCCACCGAAGCCGCGAACGCTATGGAATACATGGCTATGGCCGGTTGGAAAACTACGGATATGGTATCCGGTATCGACGGTATTATGAACCTTGCCGCCGCGTCCGGTGCTGATCTGGCCCAGACGTCCGATATTGTTACCGACGGTTTAACAGCTTTCGGTATGAAAGCAAGCGAAAGCGGACGGTTCGCCGACGTTATGGCGGCGGCTTCTGCCAACGCAAATACTAACGTCGAAATGATGGGCGAAACCTTTAAGTATGTAGGTGCCGCCGCTGGTGCTATGGGTTATTCCATTGAGGATATGGCTGTAGCCACTGGTCTTATGGCGAACGCTGGTATTAAAGGTTCCCAGGCTGGTACCGCCTTAAGAAGTACCATTACACGACTTGCAAAACCTACAAAAGAAGCCCAGACAGCTATGGACGCGTTGGGACTTACCGTTACAAATAGTGACGGTAGTATGAAGTCCTTCGGTACTATTATGGGCGATATGCGTAAAGGTATGCAAGGAATGACGGAAGATCAGAAAGCCGCTTACGCCGCTATGCTTGGCGGACAGGAAGCTATGTCGGGTCTTCTGGCGATCGCAAACGCAAGCGACGAAGACTTTAATAAGCTGACGTCTGCTATACAGGATTCTTCCGGCGCCGCCCAGGAAATGGCAGCTATTAAGCTGGATAACTTACAGGGTGACGTAACCATACTTAAGTCTGGTCTGGAAGGTTTAGGTATTGCGATTTACGATAATATCAAAGGTCCATTACGAAGCGTTACACAAACAGCTACCGAAATGGTGGGTAGTCTTTCCGACGCACTCACGAACGGCGGTTTTTCTGCTTTCGTAGCACAGCTGGGTAACGTTTTAGGGCAAGCTGTAACCATGATAGCAAGCTACGCGCCACAAGTGGTAAGTATGGGCGTACAGCTTATACAGGGCTTCTTATCTGGAATACAGGCAAATTCCGGGGCGATTGCTTCCGGTGCGGCTTCCACAATCGCCGCGTTTATTAACGGGTTACTTGTGTTAATCCCACAGGTAATTATGATCGGCGGACAGCTGATCTTACAATTTGTCCAGGGTATGATACCGCAGATACCACAGCTTTTAACAGCCGCTACACAGGCTATAAATACGCTGGTACAGGGATTTATAAGTGGTCTGCCTATGATCTTACAGACAGCGACCCAGCTTATAATGTCACTGGTTCAAGGTATCGTACAAAATGCCCCTATGCTGATCGCTTCCGCGGTACAGGCTATTACGACGTTTTTATCTGGAATTTTACAAATGTTACCTGTAATTTTACAGGCTGGTGTACAGCTGATCTTAGGACTAGCACAGGGTATTATTTCTAATATCCCACTTATCCTACAGTCGGCGGTTCTTTTAATCCAGCAGTTTGTTACGGGCTTAACTCAAATGCTGCCAACTATCATACAGGGCGGTATACAGCTTGTTATTTCTCTGATACAGGGAATTATTTCAAACCTTGGCACTATCGCACAAGCGGGTGTTCAAATTATCGTTTCACTGGTTACCGGTTTGATACAGGCTATCCCTATGATTATTGCGGCAATTCCGCAGTTAATTTCTGCTATCATAGACACGATCTTTAATACAGACTGGATAGCTGTAGGTGGCGAAATTATAGACGGAATTAAAGATGGTTTTATGTCTGGTTTTACCAGTTTGGTAGACAGCGTAAAGGGCTTGTGGAGTGACTTTACAGGCTGGCTGTTTGGTGACGGCGAAGAAGCCGGAAGCGCGGCCGGTGACGGTGTGGCGTCTGGTGTAACTTCGTCCAGTGGTAATGTGGCGTCTGCCGCTTCTCAAACCACACAGACAGCTACCCAGAATTTCCAGTTTGACTATGGCGTACTGGAAGGTTACGGCCAGCAAGCGACGAACAGCGTAGCCAACGGGCTTAACACGGGTTCTGGAACACTTAATTATAGTGCTACAGCAGTCGGAACGAACACAAGTAATAGTATTCTTTCCGGTATGCAGACTGTAGACCTTGCTTCTGGTGGAACACAGGCTACGAACAGTATTTTAGCCGGTCTTAATACTGGTGGCGTCCAGCTTACTACAACAGCTACGACCCTGGGAACAGAAACGGCGACAAACTTAAACAACAGCCTTCTTACAGGCGGTGCTGGTCTGCAAGCTACGGCTTCGCAGTTAGGCACAGACACTATTAACAGCTTAAGCACAAGTTTTAACAACGGTGCTTCTACACTTGATCTGTCGGCGTTACAGCTTGGTACAAACACTACCAGCAACCTTACCACAGGTCTTACAAACGGAACCGCTACGGCAACGTCGGCGGCTACGAATGTGGGTACCCAGGTGGGAACCAGTCTTACTACTGGACTGGATACAGCAAACGCCCAGGTAGCAGCTTCTACACAGCAGCTATCACAAACACTTTCGACAGGTCTTACGACGTCAATAACGGACGCTTCCACACAGGCGACGACCGCTATTAACGAAATGGGTACAAATATCGGAACAGCGCTTACAAGTGCTGTAGACCAGGCTTCTACACAAGCGACCACGGCGGTAGCTACCCTGGGTACTAATCTGGGAACTGCCTTAACTGAAAGTCTTACGACAGCAGCAACGGGAGCCGGTGAAGCCGCTAACAATATCGGTACCCAGGTAGGAACGAACCTTACACAAGGTTTATCTTCAATCAGCGCGAGCGCTTCCACGGCGGCTACGACTGTCGGTACTTCTGTACAGACAGCACTTACTACAAGTATAGCAGCGGCCGGTACAGCAGCTTCCGCGACAGCACTTACGGCCGGTACGACCATGATACAGTCTTTAGTATCTGGTATTACAGGTATGACACCTACCGCCGTATCTACAGCAAACAGTACAGGTCTTCAGACAGTACAGGGGTTAGCCCTTGGTATTCTTGCCGGAACCAGTATAGCGGTATCCGCCGCACAGACTGTAGTAAATGCTGTAACTGCAACGTTTAACAGTATTAACCTTCACAGTGCCGGTTATAACGCCGCCGCTGGTTTTGCTTCTGGCCTTGCTTCTGGTGCTGGTGCGATCTACGCACAGGCCCAGGCGATCGCGTCTACTGTACGTTCTACTATACAGTCGGCGTTACAAATTCATTCACCGTCAAGGGTAATGATGAAAATAGGACAGTATACCGGCGAAGGTATGGCTATTGGTATTGAAAAGATGGTAGGACAGGTACAGAGTGCTTCTGAACAGCTGGCTAACGGTATAACCGCACCAGTAACATACAATTCGGGAAACAGCCCGGTACAGGAAGTACAGAGTACGTTATCAGATGTTCCGGCTTTAGCTGGAAATATCCCGGTAAGCCCGACAGGAAGCAGTAAAGCGGAAACGTTGAAAAAAGAAATTAAGCTGGTAATTGAAAAGATCATTCTTAACGATACCGGCGACAAGGACAAAAAGCAGCTTGTAAAAGAGTTGCTGGAAGAACTTATAGAGGAACTGAAAGGCGCTGACGAAGTAATAAGCAGCGCAGACCTGGGGGTATTGTTATAAATGAAAGGTGATAAGACAGTTAATATAACTATCAAAGGTGGCGGCGTAATACTGAACATTCCAGTTATACCGCCAAAAGTCAACGTATCAGATGGTAGCAGTACGCCGAAAACAGTAACCATATGGAGAAAGGGAGAAGTCGATTTTAACGACGGTAAAAGCTTGGACGGCCTTAGCTGGTCGTCCTTCTTCCCTTCCCGATATGACGCTTCGTACTGCAATAACAAGAATTTAAAAACAGTACAATGGTATATCAATACTATAAACAAATGGAAGAACGCTGGAACTGTGGTACAGGTTATCATACCGGCTATGAATATCAATAGGTCCATGAAGATTAAAACCTTCCAGGGGGACTATGAAGGACAAGAGTTAGATTACTACTACAATCTGGAATTTAAAGAATACGTAAAACTTCCACAAGTGAAAGTAAAGGCGAAAAAGTATATCACTGTAAAGAAAAGGGACCCGAAACCAGTATCTAAACCTTCGACTTCCAAAAACAAGAAAAAGACCGCGATCAAGAAAGGTGACAAGGTACAGTTTAAGGGCGGACCGGTTTATATTTCTTCGGACGCTTCCAGACCAACTGTAACACGCGGAAAGGCAAAATGTAATTGTACGATTGTAAACAGCAATAAGCACCCATACCACCTTATACATTATAGCGGGGCTATGGTGTACGGTTGGGTTAATGCTTCTGATTGCGAGAAAATATAAAGGTAGGCTATATCAATGGGAAAACTACAGCTTAAAATAGATGGAAACGACTTTACGGGTGTCCTTGCTGATAACCCAGTTATTAAAGATCAGCTTAACGCTTGCTGCCGTACCTTGACTTTTAAGCTGTCTTTATATGGAAACCGCCTGGACCTTTTAGCCCACAAAGTAGAACTTTTCTATAAAGGGAAACGCTGGTTTATCGGTGAGATAAAAAAGCAGAAAGAGGAACACGACGGAACAAACAGTATAACTGCATACGACCCGCTTTTTTTGTTTGGGAAACACGAAGATGATTATTATTTTAAGAATCAGACAGCTACCCAGATCATAAAGAGCATGGCGAAAAAAGTAGGATTAAAGGTATATAAGCTGGAAAACACGAACGTTGTTATTTCCCACGTCCTGTATAAGAAAGGCGCCCCAGATAAAATTACGGTAGACGTCTTAGCTAGGACGTGGAATAGTGGCGGCGACAAATTTTGGTTTAGATACGACCCCGTAAATAATGGGATACTGTTAAAGCGACGTACTGTACCAGAACTGATATGGGCGTTTAAAACAGGTGGTAACCTTATATCTGCCAGTAGAGAACGTAGCATAGAAGAAATGTATAACACGGTAAAGCTGATTAACCGGGAAACTGGAAAAACGGCCACAAAGGTTAATGCAAAAAATAAAGCCTTGTACGGTAATACCCAGTATTACGAAGAAATCAGCGACAAGGATAAAAACTTATCTAAGATGGCAAAACAAAAGCTTAAGTCTTTATCTAAGATTACTTCTACCATGAGTATGTCCGGCTTAAATTCGGATGGCGCTATGGGTCAGTTCTTCGTAGGCGACCCGATTTACGTAGAAGAAAAAAATACCGGTATGGTCGGTGGCTACTGGGTAAGAAATGTATCACATACATTTTTAGCCGACGACGCTATACAGCTGGACTTTGACCTTACAGCTACGGAAGATATACCGGAAATCCAATACGACAACAGTAAAAAATAGTCTTCCAGCTGTATAAGAAGTAAGCAGCTATTCACATAAAGATTTTATAAAAATAACATCTGGTAAGGTACCTAAGTAGAAAGAAGGGATAGTATGTTAGGGTCTGTAGACGCATTAAGTACATTAAGGGGTAACGGTCAGAAGGATAGCGTACTGGAAGGATTACACCTTTTACAAGCGACTTCCGCAGAGCCGAATCCAGTAAAATTTAAACTGGTAGGAACAGAACTTAACATAGACGCCGATATGTTTGACATACCGGTTTCTGTCTATCCGATCTGTAAGGGCGATCAGTTTTTAGCGTACCCATTGGTAGGGTCAGAACACCAGCGCTGGGGAATCGTAGCGAAGATCACGGGCAGCGGACGAACCGGAACTATGACGGGTTCTAACAGCTGTAAAGTGGACGGTGTAGCCGTGACCTATGGAAGTGGTAAGGTTATGGCGCCTAAGAGTGCCAAAAGCGGCGATCGCGTAGCGGTCATTCCTTACGGTACGCCGAACAATGTAAAATACGCCCTGGTACCTATTGATTACAGAGTATATACGGAGTGTGGTTATTATGGCGGACATTGACTTAAGGGTACCGGTATTTGACTTTGATACTGGGGAATTTGTGATAGGTCTTGACGGTACCGTAAAAACCGTAACCGGGTCAGAAGCCGTAGGTATGATCGCCGTAAAAGCGGAAGAAACCGAACGCGGTGTATTTCCTGTATATGGCGACTTTGAAAACGAAGAAGAAAATCACGTATACGGAAGCGACGTAAAAGCTTATGGTATTTGCGGTGATTATCCGAAAGACGTAAGACTTTCGGAAGTAAAACGAGCCGCGGAAGAAGCAATAGCTTATGATCCGTGGATAACAAGCGTAGATAGTGTATCTGTAGAAGAAGGGGAAGATGAAAACGGAACCCCTTGTTTTATTGTAGACATTGAATTTACAGACATTTTCAGAAATTCAATTTTAGTAGAGGGGGTGGAAGTATGACAGAAAGACCAGAATTTGTACCAGTGTTCTTACAGTCCGCGACAGATATTAAAGAGTTTCTTTTATCCCAGATACCGGATACCTGGCGTAAGGAAGTCGGTGACTTTCCCTATGATATGATTATGCCGGACGTCGCCCAGGTAATGCAGCTGGAAATAGCACAGGACAGAACTTTACAGAACGCTTTCCCGCAGTTTTGCGAAGACGAACGCATGGACGAACACATGGAAATAAGGGGACTTACCAGAATTGAAGCCACAGCAAATAAAAGGGTGCTGTCTATTGTAGCAGACCCCGGCGTAAGAATCCCGCAGGGTTACACCTTTACTTCCGTCGTTACAGACGAAGAAGGGAACCCGATAGAGTTTACCGCAGATCGTGAAACGATTTTCCTAAGTGATAAAGCTGTAGACGTTCGCATTACCTGTACACTGACTGGAAACGAAGGAAACCTAGCTACTGGAAGTGAATTTATCTTACAACCGCCTATAGCTGGGGTAACTTCGATCACTGATACAGGTACCGTGGTTATGGCTGCCGAACGGGAAAGCCTAGACGCTGCCTGGACAAGAATATTAGATAAGGCAGAAAACCCAGATACAGGCGGAAACGTTCACGACTACGAACGCTGGGTAGTGGACGGGTTCTATAAAGACTACGGCGTTAAGGTCGGAAAAGTCCTTGTAGATATGTGCTGGAACAAAGATAATGGACACGACGGACGCGGTACGGTTCGCGTAGTCGTCGTAGACGATACTTACGGACCGCTGGATACGTCTATAGTAAATGACATTAAGGAATACCTGGACCCTAAAGCATATGAGGGGTACGGATACGGTAAGGCGCCTGGTGGTGCTGTAGTAACCGTGATAACGGGAACGCCTTACGACATTAACATTTCCGCCCATGTGGAATATGAAAAGAACGTAGACCGGGCGGAAGTTCTACAGCAGTTTACGGAACTTGTCACGGAATACGTGAAGTCGCGGGTATTTAACCGAAACGACGACACGAAAGAGTTAAGCCCTATCGTTTATAAAAAGATAGCTGCTATCTTAGGTACGCTGTCTGGCGTCGCAAACTACGACGACCTTACAGTAAATGGCGGAACCGCGGATATAACGATAGAGCCATACGAAATACCTACCGTAAAGAAGGTAAGTCTTACGTGATACCTAAAAAACAGGACATTGTAATAAGTGATCGTACCGAAGGTATGGTAGAATCTTCCGCCAGTTACTACCAGGAAAGCCAGCTATTTTTTTATATCATAAATGCAAAAGCCAGGGGGTACGACCTGGTAAATGAAAAACAAGACGACTTAGCCCTACAGCTATCACCACTTACGGCGACCTGGGGGCTTGTTTTTTGGGAACAGTCCGTAGGCTTGCCTATGCTTCCAAACGGTGACTACGCTACGCGCCGACCTAAAGTATTAGCACGTTTGCAGAATTACGAAAACTTTGGCGCCCCTATGATACACAGAATCGCGGAAGCATACGGCGAAAAGATAAGGGTCTACATAGACCCGGCGGAATGTCTGGTTACTATCGTGTTCCAGCGCGGCGTACCTACATTCTTGGAAGAATTTAAAAAAGCTGTAGATAACATTATACACGCCCACCTGGGAACAGAGTACAAATTTGAGTATATCATAACAGGCGGCCTGGAAATGCTTACACAGTACCATGTTTACGGGTACAACGTGCCGGAAGCTGGCGCGTCTGCTATATGCGGTACCCTTCCTTTTACTGCCACAGAAGGGCGCTTATACAGTGCCAGTCTTGGTGTTTCTGGAAAGGTAGATACCGTTCTTCGTGACTATGACCAAACCGGGACGATTGCCAGCGGCCCGCTACCTTTCGTGTCTACGGAAGGGCGCGTATATCGTACCGTGATAGCGGAAGCAGTAGACGGCACTTATACCATAGAAACTTATAAACAATCCAGCGAAGTTACAGAAACCGGTACCATACCGTCGGTAACTACGGAAGGGCGTATTTACAGCGCTGTAATGTCCGTGGAAGAAAGTGACGCCGTAACAAGTACCAGATATGTACAAGCTGGGGAAATGGAAACGGGGGATAAACGCCTATGATTGAACAGAAAGGACTTGCTGTATTTAATAAAGCAGTCGCAGAAACGATTACAAGGGCAGTATGTACGATCAGTGGCAAGGATTACACACTTCCGATCAAAAGCGTAACAGTGGAAGGCGCTAAGTTTAAAGTAAACATTTATTTAGATGATACTTTATCTGGTACCGTAACAAACACGAAGCTGTACGACAAAGACGGAAACTTACTTATCCAGCGCCAGGACGTCGTACCAAAACCAGAAGAAAAAAATCTTCTGGTAGTATTCCAACTTGAATTAAGAGAGGTGGCCTTATGAGTGAAGAAGTAAAAAGAGAGGTACAGACCTGGGACCCGGTAGAGTGGTTAGACCGTATTATTAACGGTGAACAGACTTATACGTTACAAGAAGTACCGGGAAACAGCGGACATTATAAGCTGGTTCCAGACAACGTAGAAGTTATCCAGAAGGGTACACCACTTTCACAGTCCAGGCTTAACCGTATGACTGACGGTATCAGCTTTTCACATAACGTTATCGGTGCTATTGCTACCGAAGCGCTTAGACAGGCTGGACTTGCACACAAAAACAGACAGGTAGACTTTGAAAAACGTTTCTTACAGGGCGAAGCCACTATTACCGGAACGCCTGGGGGATATTTTTCTACTACTTATCCGTTCGTCCTGGTACCTATTCCGGCCGGTACAGAACATACACAAACCAATACGCCACACTATGACGTTACTTTGTGTGTGACAGCTGCCGACGACATTGGAAAGGTAAACCTTGAAGTTTACGATAAAGCAAGTAACGGCTTTAAAGTAAGAAATTTAGGTAGCGCGAAGTCTGTAAGCTTTACCTGGACGATCATTAACACAAATATTCAGTAAGGGGGTAATAACAATGAGAATACAGCACGTAAACAGTGGTACTAAGGCGAAGTGGAAAACAAAAGGAACCATTTTACAGCTTACCGTACCAGGCGTAGAGCCTATCGAAATCGACCTTAACGAAGAATTACAGGACGTAGCTGTAACCGTAGACGTAAGCCTTAATTCCGGCTTTACAGCGCTGGAAAAAGGTGTAGGTAACTGGTATGTAGCGTCCGTAAAAATCCCGGCAAGGGAATACGATTATCAGCCGACAGGCGAAACAGACGACGAAGGCTACGACATTCTGGAAGAAGTAGCTTTAGACGTAAACATGAGGGACGTTACTTTATGCCTGTGGGGTATCCCAGATATGACCCAGGCACAGAAAGAAAGCGAGGTAAAATAAATGGCTTTTACATTTTCAATTAAGGACACATATAGACAGGCTGTAGAAGCTGCCAGCGGTGGAAAGCAGACAGTATTATACGACGACAAGGGGTACCCGTCTATTATGAACATTATCCCGAAGCTGTCTTATAAGGACGTCGGTTTATCTGACAGCACAAAAGCACTTCCGGCGTTCATGGTTGACGACGCCGAAAAGCCGGAAATCTTCGTAGGTACCTTTATGGCTATGGTACATGACGGAAGGGCGTGTAGCCTTCCTGGACAGGTGCCGAAAGTTTATACCAACATGGACCAGGCTATCACTTATTGTCGTGCAAAAGGTCCGGGCTGGCATTGTATGACAAACGCGGAATATGCTGTTATTGCCCTTTGGTGTAAGGCAAATGGTTACTACCCACGCGGAAATAATAACTACGGCAGCGATCATGGTTACCCGCATGAGAAGTGCAGACCTGGTACTGTAGGAAGCGACGGACGTATTAACCTGGGGCTTACTGGTAGTGGTCCGAACAGCTGGACACACGACGGAACCCCGAACGGTATCTACGGTCTGAACGGCGACGGCTGGGAATGGGCTACCGGACTTCGTACAAATAATGGAGAAATCCAGATTTTGACCGGAAACAATGCAGCAAAGAACACAGCAGACCTTACAGCTGGAAGCGCGGAGTGGAAAGCTATTTTACCAGACGGTACCCTTGTGGCACCTGGTACAGCTGGTACGCTTAAAATTGACATTGTAAGCGGTGTTCCGAAGATCAGCACTACAGTAAAAACGACGACAAGCGGCGACCAGTGGCCGTCTACACCGTTCAAAGATTTAGCTGTAGAATCCGGTATCACAATACCGGATATTTTGAAGGCGTTAGCCGTCTTCCCTTCGGATAACAGCGATCATGGCGGGGATAGATTTTACGCAAGGAATGACGGGGAAAAATGCTTCTTCCGCGGTGGGTATTGGGACGGCACGTCTTACGCCGGCGTGTTCTGTCTGCGTGGCTACGGCCCGCGTTCTGATTCCAATGACAGCTTTGGCTTCCGCCCCGCTTACATTCTTTTGTAAATCTGTAGTGGCCGCGACAGCGGACACCGCCAACTAAAGGAGTGAAAAGACTATGGCGGATACCAGAGAACTTTATATTAAAACGAAAGTAGAAGATATGATAGTTTACGGGAATATTTGCTTAAAACAGTTTCCGAAACATGAACGATACGCCCTTGCTTCGGAAATAAGGCTTTGTATGTACCGTATTCTGGGAATCGTCATAGAAACTAATCATAAGCACTACAAGAAAACTACGCTTACCGAACTGGACATAGAAGTAGACAAACTACGGTCTTATCTTCGTCTATCAGTGAACCCAGAACTTAAGTATTTATCTGTAGATAAGTATGGAAACTGGGCGGCCATGGTAGACGAAATCGGCCGTATGGTCGGTGGCTGGATACAGTCGGTAAGCAAATAAATACTTAGGGTACATGACATTAAATGTGGCTTCTTCCGCGGTGGGAATTGGAACAACACGTCTAACGCTGGCGTTTTCTATCTGAATGGCAACAACCCGCGTTCTAATTCCAATGACAACATTGGCTTCCGCCCCGCTTAACCTGGAAATCCTCTAGTCTACAGCTTAAGGGCTGTAACACGCGACCAGGTAAAGGGTTATGTATCCTTGCTGTAAAGCAGAAAATAAAGGTTAGGAACGGACGTACTTTAGTAGCTTCGGCGAACGGTGCGACACGCTGAAAAAGAAAAACGGAAGGTAGTTACAATGGCAAAACGCGTAGGCAACATATATCTTCCGAACTGTAACTATACCTGTCTGTATAACGCCTATCGGAAAGCCGCAAAGGGTAAGCGGTACCGTGGTGACGTTTTACAATTTACTGATAACCTTGAAGGAAATCTGTTAGCCCTGTTAGACGACTTAAAGAACCACACCTATACTGTAGGCGCGTACCAGGAATTTTACGTTTATGAGCCAAAGAAAAGGCTTATTATGGCGCTTCCCTTTCGTGATCGCGTCGCCCAGTGGTGGGTGTATTCTTTGCTTTACCTTATCTTTGATAAAACTTTCATAGAAGACAGTTACGCTTGTCGGCGCGGTAAAGGTCAAAAGGCCGCCGCTGATCGTCTGCAAGATATGATAAAGCAGACGGAAGTTTTAGGCGGTAAGTGGTATTACCTTAAGCTGGACATAGCGAAATACTTCTACAGAATTTACCATGATAAGCTTATGGAAATTCTGGAAAGAAAAATTAAAGACCCGGATATGTTGGAACTGTTAAACGTTATCGTAAAAGGTGACGGTACAAATGCTTTCGGTTTGTCTATATGTGACAATGTAGAAGACGCCGAACGCCTTACTGACCGCGGTATGCCTATCGGTAATCTGACAAGCCAGCTTTTAGCAAATGTCTATTTGAATGAGTTAGACCAGTTCTGTAAAAAGGTACTGGGAACAAAATTCTATATACGTTACATGGACGATGTAATAATACTTTCACAGAGTAAGGAAGAATTACACGAAATCAAAGAACGTATAAGTAAGTTCCTGGACGAAGAACTACAGCTTGCTTTAAACAAAAAGACTTGTATACGTCCGGTATCTATGGGTATCCAGTTCGTAGGCTTACATATCTGGTCTACACACAGAACTGTAAGAAAGTCTACTTCTTTACGTATTAAACGCCGACTTAAGGCAGCTGCAAAACAGTACGTAGCAGGGAATCTTACTTACGAAAGATATAACAGCACGTTACAGTCTTATATGGGTATGATGAAACATAACGACTGTTACCGCTTTAAAATGCAGCTGTTAGAAGACGTAGAAACGATAATAAATGAAAGTGGGGTAGCAGCATGACCGGAGATACAACAATGTCTTTCGCTTTACTTATCGCCCTTGTTACGATCGCCTGTACTGTATATAACACACTTACGGGTAAAAAATCACAGAGCCAGAAAGACGTAGATCAGCAGATTAAGGAAGCCACCCAGAAGGTGGCAGCCGATACGAAGATCAGTCTTAAGCTGGACCAGATAGGGTACGACGTAAAATCAATCAAAGAAGACATTAACACGACCAAAAAAGAGGTCCGGGAACTTGATAAAAAAGTAGCCCTTTTGGACGCTTCGATACGTTCCGCGCATAAACGTATGGATAGCGCCGGTATCGGTAGGGCGGACCTTATAGAACATATTGAACATGAGAAAGTAGAAAGGAATGAACATCATGGCGAATAAAAAAGTACAGCAGCTTACAGCTGTGGAGAATGAGCAGAACGACAAGAGTAAAATTAACTGGAAAGTCAGAATTAAAAATAAGGCGTTCTGGCTGGCACTTATCCCGGCGGTACTTCTTCTTATCCAGGTTATCGCTTCGGTCTTCGGTTACACCCTTGACCTGGGCGACCTGGGTAATAAGTTACTTTCCGTCGTCGAAGCCCTGTTTATGGTTCTTTCTATTCTTGGTATCGTGGTAGACCCAACTACCGACGGTGTAGGGGATAGCAAACAGGCACTTACTTACACAGAACCGAAAAAATAATTACTGATCTGACGCCGCGCGGGGCGTCTTTTTCTTTTGGAAGAAAGGAACTTTTAACATGAAAAAAGAAAACATTACAGTATTACGAAAAATTCTTTACGCTGCAGAATCCGGCGGCCAGGTCTATGGAAAACAGAACTACGGCGCTTTTGCCGGTGTCGGCGCGAATACAGAAAACGAAAAGGCTATTACGATCGGCGCGGGCCAGTGGTACGCCGAAGAAGCCCGTACACTTCTGCTTAATATCCATAAGAAGTACCCAAAAGAGTTTAAGAAGCTGGATACGGCCGGTATTACAGCTGACTTAAATAAAAGCTGGGGAACCTACGGGGTAACGAAGACTTCCGCGAAAGGTAAATGTATTATCGCTATCATTACTTCTGCTGTTGGTATCAAGTGCCAGGACGCTTTAATGGAAACACAGATTAAAACGTATGCCGCTTCGATTGAAAAGAAGTACGGAAGCTTAAGCGACGACGCTATGATGGAATGTATTAACATTATCCACCAGGGCGGAAGTGGAGCGCTTACCCGTATCCTGGCAAAGACACAGAAGCCATATACCGCGAAGACGATCTACGCGGCACTTTGTACCGACCCGGCGGACAAGTCCAATAATAACCAGGTCGGCGACTACGTAACACGTCAGAAAGTCGTGTACAGCTTTATCACGAAATACTGTAACAAGGAAGGGGTTAATACTATGGGATATTCCAGACAGGCTGTAGCTGATCTTGTTAATTCCTGGGTAGGAAAGAACGAAGCAGACGGCAGCTACAAAACAATCATTGACATTTACAACAGCTATAAGGGGGCCTTCCCGCGCGGTACCAAAATGGACTATAGCTGGGCGTGGTGTGCTTGTACATGGTCCGCAGCGGCTATTAAGCTGGGTTATACCCCGATTATGCCTATTGAAATTTCTTGCTACTATCTGATCGAAGCAGCTAAGAAAAAAGGTATCTGGATTGAAAACGACGCACACGTACCGAAAGTGGGTGAAGGGGTTCTTTACTACTGGAAAGATGGTACGAACTTCGCTACCACTGACTGTACAGGTGTTCCAGATCATGTAGGTACTGTAACAGAGGTTTACGAAAAAGCGGGTTACTTCGTCGTGACAGAAGGTAACTACAGCGACGCCGTTAAAAAGCGTACCATGTTAATTAACGGTCGTTATATCCGTGGCTTTATCAGTCCTAAGTATACCGACGATACAGTTACACCGGTTACCCCGGCAGCCGGAAAAGACCTTACTACGGTAGCCCGTGAAGTGATCTTAGGCGTATGGGGAAATATGCCGGAACGTAAGACGAAACTGGAAGCCAGCGGTTACAATTTCACTGACGTACAGAACAAGGTAAACGAACTTCTTAACAAGAATGTTCCTACACCTTCTAAACCGCAGAATACGGGTGTAACAAAAGTAGTAGCGGGTTCTGGGGCTGCAAGCTTCGACAAGTCCCTTGCTGGTTCCTACGTTACGACGACCGGTTTATATATGCGTCACGGTGCCGGTAAGAATAAGCGCGCTATGGTGCTTATTCCAGAAGGTACGAAAGTACAGAACTACGGATACTACACAAGCTATAACGGTACAAAATGGCTGTATATCCAGGTTACGCTTAACGGTGTACAGTACACAGGCTTTAGCAGTAAGACATATTTAAAGAAACAGTAAGATAGGTAGGCGGTTACTTCGGTAGCCGCCTTCTTTTTTGTTGTCCGAAAGTATAAAGTTGTCTTATTGACAAATTATAAAACATATCATATACTTGTCTTGTAGACAAAAATATACTTTAAGACAATGAAAGGAAGGTAGCCTATGCAGAATAATAAGACATTCTATAAAAGATGTTCCACAAGGGAACAGGCTGTAGACTTCGCGGAAAAATCCCAGGGAACTATACAGGAAGACGGCTGTACTATAGCCTTTGACGCGTCCTACAGCATATCTAAGGCGTTGTTTAATGTGAAGTCTGATAAGTACCGTGTGTATATCAGAATCCGCCTTGCAAATGGAAACCCACTTACATATATCGTAGCCGCCAAACGTTCAAAGGACGCCTACGATATGGCAAAGAACAGAGTGAAAGAAGGGTGGTTTTAATGCCGGGAAATACAAAGAAACATAGACGCGGAAACGGGGAAGGTAGTGTATACCAGCGTAAAGACGGAACCTGGGCGGCGGTTCTTACTGTCGGCGTTAAGCCAGACGGTAAACCAGATCGGAAGTTTTTGTATGGAAAGACCAGGAAAGAAGTAGCGGATAAACTTAGAGAAGCACAAAATAAGCTTGATGCTGGTGTTATCCCTGGGGGCGATAATGTTCTTTTTAGTACGTGGGTAATGAATTGGTTAGAAGTCGTTATAAAACCCGGTATTAAAGAACGAACCTACATAAATTATAAGGCGTCTATAGAAAAACATATTATACCTGGTATCGGACGATACAAGCTTAAGGACATTACCGACGACGTAATACAAAAATACTTGAACGATCAACAGGAACATGGAAACCTTAAACTTGAAATTAACGACGACACAGGCGAAGCGGCACCGTCCCACGGACCGGTAGCGGCGTCTTCTCTTATCCAACAGCGACGACTTATTATAGCTGCTTTAGAATACGCTGTAGACAAGGGACGTATAAATAGAAACCCTGGAAAAAAGACAAGGCGGCCAAAAAGTAAACCGAAGACAAATAATATATTGACAGACGAAGATATGGAAACACTAGGTATTAAAGGAACGAAGTACCGTTATTATCCGGCGTATATGCTGACACTTACTACAGCTTGCAGACGTGGCGAAATACTTGGCCTTGACTGGCAGCACGTAGATATAGGGATACCCTGGACAACAGTAGACCGGTACTTTCCCTGGGGCGATATAAAGAAGCTTCCTAAGTGGGACACGAAAGCCTTAAAAACACTTCTGGAAGATCATAATATTACACTGGGGGACGGATACTTACGGCTTGTGTATCAGATGGTAGACGACAACGGTACCCCGTTTAGGGACGAACTTAAAACTGATCTGTCCAGGCGTTCCCTTATGATTACCGAAGAAATGGTTCTGCTTCTGATCTTCTGGCGGCTGATACAGAATACAGAAAAAAGGAAAGCCGCAGAAAGAGGGATAGAGTATAACCCGGACAACCTGGTATTTTGTACCAGGAAAGGGACTTACATTTACCCTAGAAACTTTACAAAAATGTGGAGTGAAAACCTTCGATCTATGGGTATCGACCATAAGCGTTTTCACGATCTACGCCATACAGTGGCTACGGTTATGCTGGAAGACGGCGAAGCTATGAATACAGTACAGGAACAGCTAGGACACTACGACGCTGGCTTTACAGCTTCCAGATACGGACACGTTACCGCTAAAATGAGAAATAGCGCAGCTGTAAAGCTTGGCGAACGTTTGGAAAAGGTAAGGAACCCGGAAGCAGAGGACGAAGAAGACGCCAACAGCGTAAAGAAGGAAGATACCGTTATTCCTTTCCAGGAAGGACGCAAGCTTAAGTCTGCTGCGTGTAAAATTAAATAGTGGACAAAAACGCCGACGCTTATTATAATTGTCTATAAGACAAACGAAAGGGGTGGAAACAGTGATAGGCAAGAACATACAATTTTACCGTGATCTTCGCGAAATGAAGGGGAAAGACCTGGCCGCGAAGGTAGGGTGTTCCGTCGGCGCTTTGTCCCATATAGAGAAAGGAAGCAGACAGCCCAGCGTAGATATGCTATATAAAATAGCTGACGCGCTGGACGTTTCGGTTATAAACCTGGTACTTGACGAAAAGGAAATAAATAGATTTTACTATGACGACGCTGTTAAGGCGTTCCACCCAGGAAGCGAACAGCTTAACCGTGTCCTGGATATTCTGAAAAAGGATAACGCCGCCTGGTCGGACGCGAAACGTATAGCGATCGTAAACTTAGACGACGTGTAGCAAACTGTAGTAAAAATGTAGTAAAAGGAGATTTTAAACAATGAAAAATGCTTATAATACCAGTGCTTACGGGTCCTTCGCTTACGTCTACGACATTTTCATGGACAACGTGGACTATCCTGCCTGGAGCAAATATCTGATTCAGCTTTTAAAAGAATATCAGGTGGAAGACGGACTGGTGCTCGATCTTGGCTGTGGAACGGGAAACATGACCGAGCTGCTCGCCAAAGAGGGCTACGATATGATCGGCGTGGACAATTCTGAGGATATGCTCGAGATTGCCAGTGAAAAACGCGCCGAGTCCGGCTTAAACATTTTATATCTGCTTCAGGATATGCGGGAATTTGAGCTCTACGGAACCGTGAAGGCGGTTGTGAGCATCTGCGATTCCATCAACTATATTCTGGAGGAAGACGATCTGCGGGAAGTCTTCTCACTCGTCAACAATTATCTGGATCCGAAGGGCATGTTTATTTTTGATTTGAATACCAAGTATAAATATGAACAGATGGGTGAGACTACGATTGCGGAAAACCGCGAAGAGGCAAGCTTCATCTGGGATAATTACTATGACCCGGAGGAAGAGATCAACGAATATGAGCTTGCCATTTTCATCCCGGAGGGAGAAGATTCCGATCTGTACCGTAAATTTGAGGAGGTACATTATCAGAGAGCGTACGATCTTGCGACGATCCGCCGCTTATTGGAAGAGGCAGGCATGGAGTTTGTGACGGCCTACGATGCATTCACAAAGGATGCGCCGAGACCGGAGAGCGAACGTATTTATGTCGTAGCAAGAGAAAAAGGAAAAAGTGAGAAATAGGAGAGAAACATGGATTATATTGTAAGAGCAACAGCGGCAGACGGACAGATTCGTGCGTTTGCAGCGACAACAAGAGAAACCGTAGAGACAGCACGCCAGGATCACAACACGAGCCCGGTTGCAACCGCAGCGCTGGGCCGCCTTCTGACGGCAGGTGCAATGATGGGCGTTATGATGAAGGGAGATAAAGACCTTCTGACCCTGCGCATCCATGCCGGCGGACCGCTGAACGGCATTACCGTAACAGCAGATTCCAAAGGAAATGTAAAAGGTTACGTCGGAAACCCGGACGTCGTGATTCCGGCCAACAAAAAAGGAAAACTTGACGTGGCAGGTGCTGTCGGCGTCGGATTCATGGATGTCATCAAAGACCTGGGACTGAAAGAGCCGTACGTCGGACAGTGCGTTCTGCAGACGAGTGAGATCGCAGAGGATCTGACCTACTATTTTGCAACGAGTGAGCAGGTTCCGTCCAGCGTCGGACTCGGTGTGCTGATGAACAAAGACAATACCGTCCGTCAGGCCGGCGGCTTTATCATTCAGCTGATGCCGTTCTGCGATGAGAAAGTCATTGAAAAACTGGAGCAGCGTCTGGCAGAAGTCAATTCCGTTACCGCATTCCTTGACGAGGGCCTGACTCCGGAGCAGATTCTTGAAAAACTGCTTGGAGACATGGACCTTGTGATCAACGATACCGTGCCGACCCAGTTTTACTGCAACTGCAGCCGTGAGCGTGTATCGAAAGCGCTGATAGCGGTCGGAAGAAAAGAACTGAACGAGATGATTCAGGAAGCAAAACCGGTGGAGCTGAAATGCCATTTCTGCAACAGCGCCTATGAATTTTCTACCGAGGATCTGAAAGAATTATTGCGTAAGAGCAAATAACAGTACTGTTTCAGGCGAAACGGAGGCTGTGAGAGCTTCTGTTTGCAGAAAATCTGTAACAGGGAACCAGATAGTGGAGGAAGAAAGAGATGAAACAGGGATTCGTAAAAGTTGCCGCCGCTTCCTGTGCGGTAGTGGTAGCGGATGTCAGAGAAAATACGAGAGTCATTCTGGAAACGATTCATAAAATGGAGGGCGAGGGAGCAAAGGTGATGGTGCTCCCGGAGCTGGCTCTTACCGGCTACACCTGTAGTGACTTATTCTGGCAGAGTCAGATGATTGATGCGGCGAAAGAAGGATTAAAGGAAATTGCCGATGGCACGAAAGAGACCGATGCGCTGATTTTTGTCGGACTGCCGTGGGAACAGGGCGGAAAGCTGTTCAATGTAGCCGCTGCGCTTTGTCACGGAGAGCTTCTCGGTGTTGTGCCGAAAAAGTATCTGCCGAACTATAATGAATTTTATGAGCTGCGTCATTTTGCGCCGGGAAAAGAAGCGGTGACAACAACGGAATTTTTTGGAAAAGAGGTTCCGTTTGGCATGAATCTGCTCTTCCAGTGTGAAAAAATGCCGCGTCTTAAAGTTGCAGCAGAGCTCTGTGAGGATCTCTGGACTCCAAATCCGCCGAGTGTGGCGCATGCGCTTGCAGGTGCGACAGTGGTCGTAAATCTTTCTGCCAGTGATGAAATGGTTGGAAAAGACAGTTACCGGAGAAGCCTTGTGAGCGCACAGTCGGCGCGTCTGATCTGCGGCTATATATACGCGACAGCAGGCGAGGGCGAGTCGACGACAGATCTTGTCTTTGGCGGACAGCATCTGATTGCTGAAAACGGAACCATTCTTGCCGAGGCAAAACGATTTGAGAATCAGATCATTTGCGCAGATCTCGACGTGGATCGTCTGACAAGTGAGCGCAGAAGGATGACCACGTATCCGGAGCAGAGAACCGATGGATATCAGGTCGTTCGATTTTCATTGGCAATAGAAGAGACAAAGCTGACCCGCTACTTCGATCCGCGACCGTTCGTACCGTCAGACAAGCATAACCGCGATCAGCGATGCGATGAAATTTTAAATATCCAGGCTATGGGACTGAAAAAACGTCTGGCGCATACCCATTGCCAGAGCGCAGTCATCGGTATTTCCGGCGGACTTGATTCGACGCTGGCGCTGCTCGTAACGGCAAGAGCATTTGATCTGCTTGGGATTCCGAGAAAGCAGATTCTGTCTGTGACGATGCCGTGCTTTGGGACGACGGACCGTACGTATCAGAATGCCTGTGAGCTGACAAGATGTCTTGGCGCAACCTTAAAAGAGATCGATATTAAGGAGGCAGTCAATCTTCATTTCCGCGATATCGGACAGAATCCGGAGAAACACGATGTGACGTATGAAAACGGACAGGCGCGTGAGAGAACGCAGATTCTGATGGATCTTGCCAACCAGTCCGGCGGTATGGTTATCGGAACGGGTGATCTTTCCGAGCTGGCACTTGGCTGGGCAACGTACAATGGCGACCATATGTCGATGTATGCCGTCAATGCGTCCGTACCGAAAACCCTGGTGCGCCATCTGGTGCAGTATTATGCGGACACCTGCGGGGAAAAAGCACTTTCCGATATCCTTCTGGATGTGCTCGACACGCCGGTCAGCCCGGAACTGCTGCCGCCGAAAGATGGTGTCATTTCTCAGAAAACAGAAGATCTCGTCGGACCGTACGAGCTTCATGATTTCTTCTTATACTATATGCTGCGTGTGACGTACGAACCGCTCAAGATTTACCGTGTGGCAAAACTTGCATTTGCCGGTGTCTACGATGATGCGACGATCTTAAAATGGCTGAAAACGTTCTACTGGAGATTTTTCGCGCAGCAGTTCAAACGCTCCTGCCTGCCGGATGGCCCGAAGGTCGGAAGCGTTGCGGTATCCCCGCGCGGCGACCTGCGTATGCCGAGTGATGCGTGCGTGAAGCTCTGGAGAGAGGAACTCGACCAGCTGTAAAAAACAAAACAGGAAATACGGAAAGAAACAAAGATAATCCAAATTGGTGCAGGGAATCAAATTTTGAGATGCACGACAGAAAAAAGGCTTCGGAGCAGAAGAATGCTTCGAGGCCTTTTTGCATGGAAAGATCAGGATTCTGCGGAGGAAGGATTTTGAGCCTGTTCGAGCGCCTGATTGATCGCGGAGACGAGCAGTTCGGAGGTGTAGCGGTCGTCCTCTCCGTAGATGAGGCCTTCCGTCGTCTGATTCACATAGATCTGGCTTGCGATGGAATCGAGCGCGGGCTCCATGAGCGGATACATGGCGGCGGTGGTTTCACTTAAGTTATTCAGTGAAATCGCGGTGATGCGGTCCTGCTCAACATTGACCTGCACATCGAAGGTCTGGTCGCCGAGGGAGATCGTGGAGGTGTAGATGCCGGGAATGTAGCGTGCATTTTCGGCGGAAGCAGCAGTGGTGACAGAAGGTTTTTTCGCAGAATCCTTCTTCCCGGAGAACATGATCAGAAACACCACGAGAAGAATCAGCGCGAGAGCAAGAAAAACAGCGGTGTAAACCACTTCTTTCATATGTAGTACAACAATTTTCGTTTTGGAACTCATGGGCGGGCACACTCCTTTTTGAAAAGCCGTCTGCGGGGCGGGAAGCGGGGGCGGAACAGGCGGGCGTTTTTACTATAATGTATGTGGGAAGAATGGTTTTTATGAAGGTTGTTCTACAGCAGGTTGATTGCATCAAAAAAAAGAGTCTGCTATACTGTAGCTATGTTTATTTTGGGGCAGAAATGGATCAGAACAGGAGGAGCAAGGTATGAGTCTGCAGTTTATTATGGGAAATTCGGGGGCCGGAAAATCGCGGTATGCGTATGAAAAAATCCTGGCGGAAGCGGCGCGCCACCCGGAGAAAAATTATCTGATCGTCGTGCCGGAGCAGTTTACGATGCAGACGCAGAAAGAGCTCGTGTCTCTGCATCCGGCGGGCGGTATTTTAAATATTGATATCTTAAGTTTTCAGCGTCTGGCCTACCGTATTTTCGAGGAGACCGGCGGAAGTCTGTACCCATTGCTGGAGGAGACCGGAAAGAGCCTTGTGGTAAAGCGCGTTGCGCAGGAGAAGAAAAAGGAACTGACGATTCTTGGCAGTACCTTAAAAAGAACAGGCGCGGTTTCGCAGATGAAATCGCTGATTTCCGAACTGAAGCAGTACCAGATTGCGCCGTCCGAGCTCGATGCATGGGCGGAAGAGACCGGAGAGAAAAAGCTGCTGGCAGCAAAACTAAAGGACACGGGTGTGATCTACCGTGCATTCGAAGAGTATCTGGAAAACCGCTACGTGACGGCGGAGGATGTGCTGGAAGTTCTGGCGGGAAAGCTGGAAGAATCATCACTCATTCGAAACAGTGAGGTACTGGTGGACGGATTTACCGGATTTACGCCGGTGCAGATCGGTGTGCTTGGAAAACTGTTCCGGCTCTGTGCGAAGGTTTATGTGACGATTATTATGGATGAGCGGGAGGACCCGTATAAAAAGGCGATTCCGCATCAGCTTTTTGCGATGAGCCGCCAGCTTGTCCAGCAGCTCATGAAAGCGGCAGATGAAGCAGGGTGCCCGGTGGAGCCGGAAATCTGGGTCAGACGCTCGGGACATGGTCGTTTTCAGCCGGGAAGCACGATGGATCAGCTGGAGCAGAGACTGTTCCGGTATGGAAAGAGAGGATTTTCCGGAAATGGAATAGAAAAAAGACCAGAATCAGGAACGGAAGCAAAGACGGGAAATCCGGCAGCAGGATACGAGGCGAAACAGCAGGGCATCTACATCAGCGTCGCGCCGAATCCGCGTGCCGAGCTGGAAGAGACGGTGCGTCTGATCCGCCGCATGGTGCGCGAGGATGGCATGCGTTACCAGGATTTCGCCGTTCTGACCGGAGATCTTTCTGTTTACGGCACGTATGCGCGGGAAATCTTTGAAAAATGTGGTGTTCCGTACTTCGTGGATGAAAAACATTCCGTGCTGATGAATCCGTTCGTCGAATTTCTGCGCGCGGCGATCGAGATGGTGGTACAGAGTTTTTCGTACGAGAGCGTATTCCGTTATCTGCGATGCGGTCTCTCGAGTCTGGACCGTGAGGAGACGGATGCGATGGAAAACTATGTGCTCGCGCTTGGTATCCGCGGGCTGAAAGCGTATGGGGAAACCTGGACGAGGGGCTACCGCGGCATCAAGCCGGATGAAGTGCCGCAGCGCAATCTTCTGCGGGAGAAGTTCTATGCTGAAGTGCAGCGGTTTGCGGAGCGGATGAAGAAAAAAGATGCCACGGTGCGGGAGCGGACGGAGGCCCTGTACGCGTTGGCGGTACAGAATCAGATGCAGGAAAAACTCGAGGAGCGGCGGCAGCAGTTTGAGCAGCAGGGACAGGAGGCGTTTGCGAAAGAATACAGTCAGATTTACGGCATTGTTATGGAGCTTCTGGATAAGATCGTCGAGGTGCTGGGCGATGAAAAAATGACGCTGGCAGAGTATCAGGAAATTCTGGAAGCGGGATTTGCGGAGGCATCTGTCGGTATTATTCCGCCGACGGCGGATCAGGTACTGATCGGAGACAATGAGCGGTCGCGTCTGAAGGACATCCGCGTGCTGTTTTTCGTCGGCGTGAATGACGGGCTGATTCCGCGCTACGACGCGGGCGGCGGCATTCTCTCGGAATATGACCGCGAGGAGCTGGAACGGGCGGATGCGAAGCTGTCCCCGACGGCGCGGGAGACGATGTATCAGCAGAAATTCCATCTGTACCGAAATTTGACGAAACCGTCGGAACGGCTCTATCTTTCGTTTGCAAAGGCAGGCGCGTCCGGCGAGGCGCAGAATCCGTCGTATCTGATCAACGAAATACGAAAACTCTTCCCGGAAATTCCGGTGCGGGATATCGAAAAAAAGGAACAGCCGGAGGAACGGCTGGAAATGCCGCGGTCCGGTGAGGCACTGTTCCTTGAAGAACTTGGAAAAGCGGCGGAGGGAGAGATCGATCCGCTGTTTGAGGAGCTTTACCGCTGGTATGCGGCGCACCCGGAGGCTGGAATTCCGGCGGAGACGTATCGAAAAGCGGCGTTTCTGCGCTGTGCGGACGGTGTAATCGGAAGGAGTGCGGCATCGGCGCTGTATGGAGATACCTTGAAAAACAGTGCGACGCGGCTGGAAAAATATGCGGCGTGTGCGTTTGCCCATTTCATGGAGTTCGGCCTTCAGATCCGCGAGCGGGATCAGTATGAGCTGAAAGCGGCGGATATGGGAACGGTCATGCATGAAGCGCTTGAGAAGTTTTCGAAAAAACTGCAGGAGAACGGTGAGACCTGGAAGACGGTGACCGATGACACGCGTGACCGTCTGATTGAGGAGTGTGTCGAGGAGACGATGGCGGACTATGGAAACACAATTTTTCAGAGTTCAAGCCGGAATCAGTACCGCATTATCCGCGTGAAGCGGATCCTGAAACGAACTGTCTGGGCACTGCAGCAGCAGATCCGGCAGGGAGAATTTGAGCCAGGGGAATTCGAGGTTTCGTTCTCGATGGAGGACTCGCTGTCGGCGATCAACATCGATCTGTCGGAGCATGAGAAAATGCGTCTGCGCGGACGGATTGACCGCGTGGATCTCTGCGAGACGGACGATAAGGTCTATGTGAAAATTATCGATTACAAGACGGGAAATACGTCGCTCGACCTGGTGGCGCTCTATTATGGACTGCAGCTGCAGCTTGCTGTTTATCTCGATGCGGCGGTGGAACTGGAGCAGAAAAAGCATCCCGGCAAGCAGGTGGAGCCGGCGGGTGTGTTCTATTATCATATTGATGATCCGATGCTCGATCAGGAGAAGGATGAGACCGACGAGGCGTGGGGCCGGCGGATGCTGAAAGCGCTGCGGATGGACGGTCTTGTGAATGCGGACCGGAAAGTTGTGGAGCTTCTCGACCGCGTGCTTGAGGATGGAACGACATCCGATGTGATTCCGGTTGGAAAGAAGAAGGATGGAAGTTATACGAGCTATTCGAAAGTAGCATCGCCGGAGCAGTTTGATGTGATCCGCACGTACACCAGAAAGAAGGTGCGTGAGATCGGCGAGGGCATTTTTTCGGGCAATGTAAAAATTTCCCCGTATCAGCGGGACGGTGCGACGGCGTGTGCGTACTGTGAATATCAGGGAATCTGCGGTTTTGACCAGAAAATTCAGGGATACGAGTACCGCAAACTGAAGGGCATGGACACGGAACTGCTGATGAAGGCGATGCAGGAGATAACACAAAGTGATCAAAAAGAGTGACTGCCTTCCGGAAAGGAAAGAGAAATGCAGTTTTCCATGTATGAGAAAGTAATCAGCCAGAAAGAAGAGGGAGAGATAAATGGCAGTAAAATGGACAGTGGAACAGCAGAAAGTCATTGATACGAGAGACCGGAATCTTCTGGTCAGCGCAGCGGCAGGTTCCGGAAAGACGGCGGTTCTGGTAGAGCGGATCCTTGCGATGGTGAAAGATCCCGTGCGCCCGATTGATATTGATCAGCTTCTTGTCGTGACCTTTACGCGTGCAGCAGCGGGAGAGATGAAAGAGAGAATCGGCCGCGCCCTGCAGCAGAGCCTCGAGGAAAATCCAGAGAATGAGCATTTACAGCGGCAGCAGACCCTGCTTCACCATGCACAGATCAGCACAATTCACGGTTTCTGTTCGTATGTGATTAAAAATTACTTTCAGATGATCGATCTCGACCCGGTATACCGCATGGCGGATGAGGGAGAGATCCGTCTGATGAAAAGTGACGTGATCCAGAAGGTGATGGAGGAGCGGTTTGCGGAAAAAGATCCTGCGTTTACACGGTTTGTGGAGAGCTACGCGGCGGGAAAACAGGATGACGGACTCGACGCGCTCGTGCTGAAGCTGTATGAATTTTCCATGAGTTATCCGTGGCCGGAGCAGTGGCTCGAAGAGTGCCGGGCGGCGTATCAGATCGATTCGCCGGAGGCGGTGCAGAAAAGCATCTGGGTACAGGTACTGATGGCTGAGGCGAAAAAGCGGCTCTCGAGTATTCTGGAAGGAATTGAGGAAAACCGAAAAACGGCGGTAAGCCCTGGCGGACCGTATCTGTATGACGAGGCGCTGGCATCAGATCAGCAGATGGTGGAAGAGCTGAGCGAGACGGAATCGTTCGACGGAATGGTGCGCGCGATGGCCGGAATGAAGTTCAAGGCGCTTTCGCGGAAAAAGGCAGACGATGTGAGCGAGGCGCTGAAAGATCAGGTGAAGGCAGAGCGCGATGCATGCAAAAAAGAACTGCAGAAATTAAAAGAGCAGTTTTTCGAGAAGGACAGCGCCGAGATTGCGGAGGAGATTGCGGACTGCCGGGAGCCGATCGGCGTGCTGATCGATCTGACGGAGCAGTTTGCGAAAGCGTTTGCAGAGAAAAAACGGAGCAAAAATATTCTTGATTATGCCGATCTGGAACACTTTGCGCTCGAAATTCTTGTGCAGCAGGAGGACGGCCGTCTGGTGCGGACCGATGCGGCGCGGGAGCTTTCGGAACAGTTCCGTGAAATTATGATCGATGAGTATCAGGACAGCAACTTTATCCAGGAGGCACTGCTCTCGGCAGTGTCCGGCGAGGAGGAAGGCAGATGGAACCGGTTTATGGTCGGCGATATCAAGCAGAGCATCTACGGATTCCGCCTGGCGCGGCCGGAGCTGTTTCTGGAAAAATATCATACGTATGCGAAGGACGGGGAAAGCCAGCAGAGAATCGATCTCGACAAAAACTTCCGAAGCCGGCCGGAGGTGCTTGCGACGGCGAATTATGTATTCCGCAAGCTGATGAGTCCGGAACTCGGCGGCATCGCGTACGATGAGGCGGCGAGCCTCCATGCGGGAGCAGCGTTTCCTGCATTGCCGGAAATGGAAGAGGAAAAGACGGAAACGTGGCATGCGGCATATGAAACAGAACTTCTTCTGCTGGATGACAAGGCGCCCGAGCTGGAAGATGATAAGTCGCGTGAGACAAAGATGGAAACGGAGGCGGCTGCCGTTGCCGCGCGCATCCGCGAGATGGTCGGAAATGAGGAAGTCGTGGGCAAAGAGACCGGGGAATACCGGAAAATTCAGTACCGCGATATCGTAATTCTGCTTCGTGCGGTCAGCGGATGGGCGGAGACGTTTTCGCGCGTACTGCAGGCGGCGGGAATTCCGGCGTACAGCACATCAAAAACGGGATACTTTTCCACGCAGGAAATCGTGACGGTGCTGAATTACCTGCATCTGTGTGACAATCCATGCCAGGAGATTCCATTTACGGCAATCTTACGCTCGCCGATCTGCGGATGCACTGATGCAGAGCTTTCTGCGGTGCGTTGTGTGGATAAAGACGTAAAAATTTATGAGGCGTGTGGAAAATATGCGGCGATAGGTGAAGATGAGGCGCTTCGGGAGAAACTGCGGCGATTCCTCATACAGCTCGAAATGCTGCGGAGCCGTGTGCCGTACACGCCGATTCATGAACTGATTACGCAGATTCTCGAGGAGACGGGCTACGGCGGCTATGCATCCGCGATGCCGGGCGGCGTACAGCGGCGGGCAAATCTGGAAATGCTGGTGGAAAAGGCGGTGGAGTTCGAGGCGACGAGTTACCGCGGCCTGTTCAACTTTATCCGTTATATCGAACAGCTTCAGAAGTATGAAGTGGATTTCGGCGAGGTGAATATTTATGGTGAGAGCGCAGATACCGTGCGTATTATGAGTATCCACAAGAGTAAGGGACTTGAGTTTCCGGTCGTGTTCCTCTCTGGTATGGGAAAATCGTTCAACCAGATGGACAGCCGCGCGGTACTCGTACTGCATTCCCGGATGGGTATCGGTGCGGATGCGATCGATCCGGAGCACCGCGTGCGCCAGGCGACATTGCCGCGGCAGATTATCCGGCAGAGCATGAAACTGGAAAATCTGGCGGAGGAACTGCGTGTGCTTTACGTTGCGATGACGCGGCCGAAGGAGAAGCTGATCATGACAGGGATGGCGTCGAAGCTGGAAAGCCGTGTGAAACAGTGCGCGGCACATGCGGGACGGCAGGAAGAACTGCTGTCGTATCAGACTTTGAGCAGTGCATCCGGTTATCTTGACTGGATTCTGCCGGCGTTTTCCCGAAACCGGTGTTTTGATGGGCTGTATGAGCAGTTTGGTCTTGCGGGTAATGCGGAAAATCCATTGTACGCGGAGAAAATTCCGGTTACGATCCGCCTGGTATCACCGGCGGGACTCGTCGAGGGCGAGGTGCTGCATCAGATGGAGCGCGCGGTCAATGAGCAGAAAATCATGGAAATTCCGAAACAGCCGCCGCGGGAAGAGGCGCTGAAGGAGCTCGTGGAAGAGCGGTTTTCGTATCAGTATCCGTATGAAGACGAGAAGCAGATTCCGGTAAAGGTTACGGTTTCCCAGCTGAAAAAGGCAGGAATGGAGGAATCCGAAATTGGAAAAGAGCTGTTCGTTCAGGAAGAATTTGTTCCAATTGTGCCTGGATTTATGAAAAAGGATAACGCCGAGGCCCTGACCGGAGCTGACCGCGGAACCGCATACCACCGCCTGCTGGAATGCCTCGATTACCGCAGGGCGTACAGTATTAAGGAGCTGATGGCACAGACGGAGGAACTTGTTGCGGAAGGAAAGATGACAAAAGAAGCGGCGGAGTGTATTTATTTCAAATCTGTTCTGGCCTTTGCGAAAAGTCCAGTCGGAATGCGGATGCGAAATGCATTTCTGAATGGAACGCTAAAAAGAGAGCAGCCGTTTGTAATGTCCATCCCGGCAAGCGAGGCAGATCCGTCGTATCCCGCGGATGAAACCATTCTCGTGCAGGGAATCATTGATGCTTGGTTCACCGAGGGTGAGAAACTAGTTCTCGTGGACTATAAAACAGATCGTGTGAAAGAAGCCGGAGAGCTGGAAAAGCGGTATGAAAAACAGCTCATGTATTACCAGCAGGCACTCGAGCGGACGACGGGGAAGAAAGTAAAAGAGAAAATTATTTATTCACTGGCGCTGGATGAGGAACTGGTGCTGTAGAAAATTAAAAATTATCCAATGCGTCGTAAAACCCCTTGCTTCAGCTATGGGGATATAAGACGCGTCCATCGAATTTACGCAAGTAATTGAGATGGACAAAATAGTGGTTGTATTAAATGAAAAAATATAATATAATACAAACATGAATACAACATATAAATCAAACAACAATGTCGTCTATTCGTGCAAATACCATGTAGTATGGTGTCCTAAATATAGACGAAAAGTATTAACCAATGGTGTAGATACCAGGTTGAAGGAACTGCTCACAGAGTATGCTGCAAATCTTTCTGTAGAGATTCTGGAAATGGAAATCATGCCGGATCGTGTTCATATGCTGCTGGAAGTAGACCCTCAGTTTGGTATTCACAAAGCCGTAAAATCTTTCAAAGGCTATACTTCCAGAATTTTAAGACAGGAATTTCCATATCTTAAAACTAAGATGCCGACGCTTTGGACAAACAGCTATTTTGTATCGACGGTGGGTGGTGCTCCGCTGGAAGCAGTAAAACAGTATATCGAAAACCAGAAAACATCGCAGAGACAAAAGGATAAGATGGGATAATGCAAAAAGGGATCAAATTCAGAATCTACCCGAATAAAGGACAGAAAGCCTTCATCCACCAGACGCTGGGATGCTGCAGGTTCATCTATAACCGGGGACTTGCCATGCGTAAGGAAGGCTATGAAAAAGGGGAAAAGATCGGCTATGGCCAGACTTCTGCCATGCTGACGGAACTGAAAAAGCAGAAAGAGTTTGCGTTTCTGAAAGAAGTCGATTCCATCGCATTACAGCAGTCATTGCGGGATCTTGACCGGGGATTTGTAAACTTTTTTCAAAAAAGAGCGTCCCATCCAACTTTCAAAAGCAAACATAACCATTTTCAGTCGTACAGAACGGTAAATCAAAAAGACAACATTCGTATCGTGGGAAGATATATCAAACTTCCGAAGCTCGGATATGTGAAAGTGCGTCAGTCAATGGAAGTGGGAAACATTCATCACGTAACCATTGAGCATACGCCATCCGGAAAATATTTTGCGGTTCTGAATGTTGAATTTGAACCGGAACCGCGACCTAATCAGGGTGGAACGATTGGAATTGATGTTGGAATCAAAACGTTCTATTCTGACAGCAACGGAAATACAGTAGCGAATCCCAAATATCTGGAACGCTCGATGCGAAAACTTGTAAGGGAACAGCGCAGACTTTCCCGAAGAGAGAAAGGATCCCATAACCGGGATAAGCAGCGAATTCGAGTTGCCAAAGTACATGAAAAAGTAACGAATCAAAGAAATGATTTCCTGCAGAAACAGTCAACGATGCTGGTGTGTGAAAACCAAACCATCTGCATCGAAGACCTGCATGTAAAGGGAATGATCCGGAACCATAAACTGGCAAAGTCGATAGCCAGTGTTTCGTGGGCAAAGTTTTTCGAGATGCTGGAATATAAAGCTGTGTGGTATGGAAATGAAATCCGCAAAGTACCAACGATGTATCCGAGCAGCCAGACCTGCAGTTCCTGTGGCTATCGGAATCCGCTGGTGAAAAATCTGCGCATTCGTATCTGGGAGTGCCCCGGGTGTCATGCAGTTCATGACCGGGATACGAATGCAGGCATCAATATTTTGAAAAAAGGATTGCAGCTGCAGTCGGCATAAAGATAAGAAAACTGTACCGCAGGGCATGCGGGAACAGTATAAATATAGCCTGTGGACACCGTGTAAGACATTGCAGTACCGTAAGGTATTTGCCAATGCAATGGTGGAAGAAACAGGAATCCCCCTGCTTTAGCTGTGGGGAGTGTCAATTTAGGGTTCAGCAAGCGGGATATGTAATTTGGAGGCGGGAAAGTGGGGAAGAGAAAGGGCACGGCGTTCCTGCCTTTTTTGTATGGGATAGAAAGACAAGTCCTGCCGGTTGGTCCAGAAGGAAAAAACTACTAGAAAAAAGAACTGTCAAAGAAGGAATAAAGTATGGTATCATGGTTGAGAAACAAAAAGAAAAAGGAGATTCCATCATGATTCGAAAAATTGTTCAGATAAAGGAAGAAAAATGTACGGGATGCGGGCTCTGTGCGCATGCCTGTCATGAGAGTGCGATTGCAATGGTCGACGGAAAGGCGAAGCTGATCCGCGATGACTACTGCGACGGGTTTGGCGACTGCCTGCCGGTCTGTCCGGCGGATGCGATTTCGTTTGTGGAGCGGGAGGCACTGCCGTACGATGAGGAGGCGGTGAAGGAGAACCAGAGGAAGGCGAAGGAAGCGGCTGACTTGCAGAAAACGGAAAGCGGCCGGAATGCGGCAGAAAACGGCGCAGCAGCTCCATCACAGCTCCGCCAGTGGCCGGTGCAGATTAAGCTGGTGCAGGAGCGGGCTTCCATGTTTGCAGGAGCGGACCTTCTCGTTGCGGCGGACTGTACGGCGTATGCGTACGGAAACTTCCATCAGGATTTCATCCGCAATCATGTTGTGCTGGTGGGTTGTACAAAACTCGATGACATCGACTATTCCGAGAAGCTTGCGCGGATTTTCCTGCGGAATGAGATTAAGAGCATCACGGTTGCACGTATGGAAGTTCCGTGCTGTGCGGGAATGGAGCGTGCGGTGAAAATGGCGCTGAAAGAGAGCGGGAAGAAGATTCCGGTGAAAACGGTTGTGATTTCTACGGAAGGTGAGATTCTGCAGTGAACCTGCAAAAAAGATCGAAAGGGCAGGGGCTGAAAGTATCCTGCGTTCTCCATGGAAACAGCGTGAAAAACAAAAGAGAAAAACATCTGTTCCAAAGAAAATACGGAGCAGGTAGGATGGGAGAAGTGAAATGACAGAAATACAGGAGGAACTCATCGGTGCTTTGATCGGGCTTGCGCGGTCAGTGGATGGAAGAGGAGAGGCCGTCGAGGGCGAGCCGCAGGAATTTTCGAGCGGTGACAGCAATGGTTACAGACCGGATGGTGTGACACATCAGATTCTGCTTGCAGGACTCTGCGCGGCAGATCCGGAAAAAGAACTGACAGAAGAAAATGGAAAAGAATGGATTGCACGCGTTGAGGCGGAGAAAAACCGTCTGAATCCTGACTGCGCCGTCTGCAAAGGAAAATGCGGCAGAACCGACAATTATGATCTGGAAGAACTGGAGACGGACGATCCGGCAGACCGTGCATGGAAAGAAGAACTGCTGGCCGGGCTGTTTCCGATGGCGGAGAAACTGCGGAAGAGGCAGGAAGAGCAAAAGTCTGATGACAAGGCGGCAGTAAACTTTCTTTATAAAGCACTGTTCGCGGTTGGAAATTATGTCGGTGAGAAACGGCTGCGAAGTGTTGTGCAGGAAATGAAAGTGTTACAGGAAAGGTATTAAAAAGACAGAAAAACCAAAGCAAAAGAAGACGAAATCCCCTGTTTTCGGAAGAAAAAGACCCGAAAACAGGGGATTTTCTGCACTCTGCGGGAAGTGCATAAAAGGTATTATCGTGATTTCACAAAGTTACAGAAAGGTCAACAAAAGAAAAGCAGAGTGGTTGAAACGGGAAACAGGCAGAAAAGTATGAAAGAAATATTTGAGAAAACAGACAAGACAGGCGGTGAGCGGTATCTGCTGCTGGACGTCGGCGGAACGGAGATCAAAGGATGTGTGTCGGATGCATCCGGCAGGAAAACCAGAATCCGGAAATTTCCGGCGCCGTTTGATTATGAGCACGGAATCAGCCGCATGCAGGGACTGAACAAGTACGATGCCATCTACGGTATTCCGCTGGAACCGGAAATCAGGGAACGGGTGCCGGAGCTGAAACGCGCGGCGGAAAAAGGAGAAGAGATCTTTCCAGCAGAAAAATACGTCAACAAAATTCCGGTCAAAAAACACGATCATGTACTGATCCCGGCGGGAACGGTGCATTGTTCCGGAAAAAGCGATGGATGAACTGAAGGAAAAAACATTTGATCCGTACGTGATGATTGTAGAATAGAAAAAATTATACAAAAGACAGACAGAGAATAGAATTCTGCTGTACAGATCAACGAAAAACTGGTTGACAGCGGTGAAAAACGATGTTAACATCTAACTATAAGTTAAGAAACAAATAGAGAGGCTGTTAACAACATGGCAGAGAGAAAATCGGTATCCATGCAGGACCTGGCGGATCAGCTGGGGATCAGTAAAGTAACCGTTTCCAAAGCGCTGAATGGAAAAGACGGCGTGGGGGAAGAACTGAAAGAAAAAATTTTTGCACTCGCAAGAAAATCCGGCTACGTCCTTCCGGACTACGGAAAACGAAGAAGTAAAAAAGTAGGCATCATCATGAGCCCGAGGTTCAGCTTCGGAGACGAAGGAAAATTTTATATGGCGATGTATGAGCGGATCATCTACGAACTGCAGAAAGCATCCTGCTCGAGCATTATGATTTCGCCGACGATGGCAACACTGCCGTCGGATCTGAACACCATACGGACCCGCGGGCTGTTTGACGGTCTGATTTTTCTTGGCATTCTCGACAACGGGGTGCGGGAGCAGATTACGCAGATTGATCTCCCGAAGGTGTATGTGGACATTTATGACCGGACGCACAAGTCAGATTCCGTCATCACAGAGAACGTTTACAGTTCCTACGAGCTGACGAATTATCTGATCCAGCAGGGTCACACGAAGATTGGATTTGTCGGAACGGTAGGAAGCACAACCAGTATTTCCGACCGGTATCTCGGTTATCTGCGGAGCATGCTGGAAGAGGGCATTCACCCGGAAGAAAAATGGATGATTCCGGACCGGAGTGAAGAAGGAACGGCGATTGAACTTTCTTTGCCGGAAGACCTTCCGACTGCGTTTGTATGCAACTGTGATGAAACGGCATTCCGTCTGGTGCGGACGTTAAAAGAGCGGGGAATCCGCGTTCCGGAAGACGTTTCCGTGACCGGTTTTGATGATTCGATCTACGCGCAGCTCTGCAGTCCGCCGCTTACGACGGTTTCGGTTGACACCGATGCGATTGCGCGGCTCGCCGCAAAACGGATGATCAAACATATGAATGAACCGCAGAAGCAGGGCGGCGAGGTGTACCGCATTCCGGGAAAAATTATTTACCGGGATTCTGTCGCAGAGAAACCGAAAAGAGATTGATGCGCAGAAGTAAAGTTGATATGGTAGAATTACAATTTATTTCATCGAAAGGACGAAAAAACAATGAAAGAGACATTACCAAAGTCTGTCCAGGATCTTATTTTAAGCCTGAGAGAAAAACTGAAAGACGAGCCGGAAATCGTAGATATGTTTGAACGATGCTATTCCAACACCCTCGATACTACCGTGAAGAAAATGGAGGATGGCAGCACCTACGTCATCACCGGAGATATCCCGGCAATGTGGCTGCGTGATTCCGTAGCACAGCTTCGCCCGTACCTTGTTCCGGCACAGAACGACCCGGAGCTGGCTGATCTGATCGCAGGTCTCATCCGCCGGCAGTTCATGTGCATCAACATCGATCCGTATGCAAACGCATTCAACGAAGGACCGAACGGCAACTGCTGGGAGAAGGACGAGACCGATATGGGACCGTGGATCTGGGAGAGAAAGTATGAGATCGATTCTCTCTGCTATCCGCTGCAGTTCTCTTACCTGTTCTGGAAGAACACCGGAAGAACGGATCAGTTTGACGAGGTTTTCTGGGAAGGTGTTGACAAAATCCTGACTGTATTTGAGACTGAAATGAATCACGAGGAGAAATCCCCGTACAGCTTCATCCGTAAAAACTGCTCCTACACCGATACGCTTTCCCGCGACGGAAAAGGTGCGCAGGTAAAATCCGGCATCGGCCTGATCTGGTCCGGCTTCCGTCCAAGCGATGATTCCTGCCGTTACGGTTACCTGATCCCGTCTAACATGTTTGCGGTTGTTGTTCTGAATTATCTGAAAGAGATCGCGGATTTCGTCGGCGGGAAAGAGGAAATTGCAAAGAAAGCAGAAGAGATGGCAAAGACCGTAAAACAGGCCATCGAGACTTACGGTACCACCCATATCTGGGGACTTGGCGATGTTTATGCTTACGAGGTAGACGGCTTTGGCCAGTATAATCTGATGGACGATGCCAATGTACCGAGTCTTCTGGCTATGAGCTATCTCGGCTACGAGCCAGAAAGCCAGGAAGTGGCTGACAACACAAGAAAGCTGATCTTAAGCGAGGCAAACCCGTTCTACTATTCCGGAACAAAGCTTTCCGGAATTGGAAGTCCGCACACACCGGTCCTCTACGTATGGCACATCTCCAAAGCCATTGAGGGACTGACCGCACCGACAAAAGAGGAGAAACATCAGATGATCCACGAACTGATGGCAACCGACGGCGGTACAGGGCTGATGCACGAGGGTGTTTTCGTAGATGATCCGACCGTTTACACCAGAGAGTGGTTCTCCTGGGCAAACGCAATGTTCTGTGAGCTGGTAATGCAGTATTGCGGATATGAGATTAAGAAATAAACAAAAAGAAAAACGAAAAAGATAGAAAAGAGGAGGCTGTGTTCGCTGCACAGCCTCCTCTTTTCGTCTACACCAAAGAAAACTGTCAGTAACAGTTTCCCTGAAAGGAGGGACAGCAGTGGGGAGAATACTGCTGTCCCAGGGGAACATGGGATTTTCATTTTGATTCATTTCTCTGCACACGGGGTATTATACACAGTTTTTTGCGATATGTAAAAGATATAATTGATATGAAAGATATAATAAATTGGCATGACGAAGAAATGTAAAAGAATCTGAGCATCAGAAAATCTTAGGAAATCTATTGGGATTTCTTTGGAAAAGAAGAAGCGGAATCCTAAGAATGTTTTGGTAGAATCCTCTTATCAAGTGAAGATGAGAGAGGAAAGAACATGACCTGGAAAAACGAGAAAAAATCAAAAGCATTACTTGTGGTATTCGGCATTTACCTGGCGCTACTTGTCTGGTGCATTTTATTCAAATTCGCCCTGCACCCGGAAGAAATTCCGCACCTGCGGGGGATTAATCTGATTCCGTATGCGGCGTCGGTTGTGGTGAACGGGAAAGTGCAGATTAGTGAAATTATCGAAAATATGCTGGTCTTTCTGCCGTTCGGCCTCTGCATCTCAGCCTTCTATCCGGACAGCGAAATCCAGAACCGCATTCTCCTTGCATCGGGGCTGAGCCTGTTTTTTGAGGTGACGCAGTATATTTTTGCGATCGGCGCGAGTGATATTACAGATGTGATCGATAATACGCTTGGCGCGGTGATCGGAATTCTATTGTATCTGGGGATGAAAAAAATCTGGAAAGAGAAGACGGGAAAGATCATTACCATTCTGGGAGCGGTGCTGGAAGTGCTGTTTCTGGCGTTGTTGTTTTTTACGTTTGCGGCGAATGGGATGTTTTAAGATTGGAATTCAGGAAAGGATAGTGTATAATCGAGAAAAGGACAAATTCCGAAAGCAGGTGTGATGGATGGAAAAAGTAATCAGTATAGGAAAACAGAATTTTGCATCCTTAAGGGAAAACCATTATCACAGTTATAAGGAATGGAAAGGGGATTTTTACTTATGGCAATTACAGAGACAAAAACAAAATATGGACAGGTTCATGGTGTGCAAAAAGACGGCTACACGGTATTCCGCGGCGTTCCGTACGCAAAGCCGCCGGTAGGCGAAAAACGATTCTGCCCGCCGGAAGAACCGGCGTGCTGGGAGGGCGTTTATAAGGCGGATCATTTCGGATGCGTCTGCCCGCAGACCGAGCATGAGCCGGACTCCTTCTATGGAAAAGAATTTTATCTCGATCCGGAATTTGGTATGAACCAGAGTGAGGATTGTCTGTACTTAAACATCTGGACACCGGCAAATACAGTGGATGAAAAACTGCCGGTTGCTTTCTGGATTCATGGCGGCGCGTTTATGCACGGCTTCAGCCACGAATCCGAATTTGATGGAGCTGCTTACTGCGAACGCGGAGTGATTCTCGTTACGATCAATTACCGTCTCGGTGCTTTCGGATTTTTGGCACATCCGTGGCTGTCCGAGGAGAGCGGTGTCGGAAGAAGCGGAAACTACGCGATTCTCGACCAGATCGCAGCACTGAAATGGGTAAAAGAAAATATCGCAGCATTCGGCGGCGACCCGGAAAATATCACCGTATTCGGCCAGTCCGCGGGATGCATGAGCGTACAGACACTCGTCAGTTCTCCGCTGACTGAAAACTGGATCAGCAAAGCCATTTTCCAGAGCGCCGGCGGCTACGACACCGGACTGAACCGCGATATGCCGCTTTCCGAGGCAGAAACCATCGGCCAGGAATTTGTGGAGCTTAGCGGAGCAAAAACACTCGAAGAACTGCGTGCGATTCCGGCTGAGAAAATTGTGGAGCTGCAGGAGGAGTTTGGCCGCGTAAATCCATCGAGAATGCTGAGCTTCGTACCGAACATCGACAATCATCTGCTGACCTGCGGCTATAACGATGCCGTAACCGAAGGAAAAATCAAGGACATCCCATATATGCTCGGATCAACCGCAGACGACATCGGCGTGTTCCCGGAGATGAAAGAAAAAGGCGAGCACGGCGGCATCTATAAGGGATGCATCAACTGGAGCCTTGCGCTGGAAAAACTCGGAAGAAAACCGGCTTACGTTTACTACTTCACCCGTGCCTTGTTAGGCGATGATGCCGGAGCCTTCCACTCCTCCGAGCTCTGGTACATGTTCGGAACCCTGGGCCGAAGCTGGCGCCCGAAAACCGAAGGCGACTATGCCCTCAGCAAAGAAATGATGGACGACTGGACCAATTTCATGAAAACCGGAAACCCGAACGCAGAGGGAAAAGACGACTGGAAACCATGCACAAAGGACGACCCGTATGTGCAGGTGCTGGATGTGAGAAAATAAGCAGAAGGAAATAAAAATGGCAATCGAATATCAAATACTTATCCCAGAGGAACTTGATGCAGTATAAACTGTAGATAGCAACTGGAAAGTCAGGAACACAAACAGAGCAGCATTTTACCGGCGTGTGAAAGGTAAAAATGCTGCTCTTTTTGCGTGGCAGAATCAGTCGTCCAGATCGTTGCGCTCGCGGAAGATCTGATAAATGGTGTCGATCAGTTCATCGTCATCGAGGCCTTCGAACTCGGCTTCGTTGACATCGAGATTCTCGGAAATGATGCGCAGAATGTGTACCGGTTCGTCATCGCCGCCGTCGGCCGGATAGAGAACTGCGTACTCATCCTCCTTGTATTCTACGATATCCAGAAGCTCAAAACGGACAGAATTTCCGTCCTGATCGGTAAGGACAATAAGATTGGAATCCATAATTGCAATATACTCCTTTATGTGTTATTTTTGCCGCTCAAAAACATGCAAATATAAATTTATTATACTATGAGCAATTGGATTTGAAAAGAAAAAAGTGTCTGGTGCGATACGCTTGATATTTTGCGCCGATACGGTATAATGACAACAGAGTAAAAACTGGCGGCTGTGGCCGTACCCGGAAAAATTGAGGGAAAGGAAGAACTTATGAATTATCAGGTATTAGATGTCAAAGTAAAAGATACAGAAGAAACTGCAAAATTATATACGTATTTTCTGGACAACTCGCGTGAGATTGCTCCGGAACGCGTGCGTCCGGTCATCGTGATCTGCCCGGGCGGCGGTTATGAATGGGTGTCCGAGCGTGAGGCAGAGCCGATTGCGCTGAAGTTTGTCGGAGCCGGTTACCACGCTGTTGTTCTGCATTACAGTGTTGCTCCGGCAGCTCACTATCCGACGGCACTCCACCAGCTTGCCTGGACCGTTGCACATCTGCGGGAGCATGCGGCAGAATATCATATTGATCCGAACAAAGTAGTAGTAGCGGGATTTTCCGCAGGCGGCCATCTGGCAGCATCGTACGGTGTGTTCTGGAAAAAGAAAACATTCCTTGCAGAAGAACTTGGCGTAGACGCAGAGCAGCTTCGTCCGAACGGTCTGCTGTTATCCTACCCGGTTATCACATCCGGTCCGAAAGCGCACCGCGGATCCTTCACCAATCTGCTGGGAGACCGGTACGATGAGCTGGTAGACGAGATGTCTCTCGAGAATCAGGTCAGCCTCGATACGCCGAAGACCTTCCTGTGGCATACCGCGCCGGACGACTGCGCGCCGGTAGAAAATTCCATTCTGTTCTTTACAGCACTGCATGCACTGGAGATTCCGGTAGAAATGCATATTTATCCGGTCGGCGGCCACGGCCTTGGCCTTGCAAGCGAGGAGACACAGAGCTATGAATACCAGAACGCAGTACGCGAAGAGTGCCAGAGCTGGATTTCACTGGCACTGAGCTGGATGCAGCATTTATAAAAAAATGTCCCAGAAGGGAGAACAAAGATGAAAGTATTAATTGTAGTAGATATGCAGAATGATTTTATCGACGGAAGTCTCGGCACGAAAGAGGCGGTCGGGATTGTTGACCACGTTGCAGAGGTGATGGATTCGTTTGACGGAGCTGTTATCTGCACCAGAGATACCCATTTTGCGGATTATCTGGAAACGTCCGAGGGCAGAAAACTTCCGGTAGAGCATTGTATCGAAGGAACGAAGGGTCATGCACTGCAGGATACAATTCAGAAAATGGCGGAGAAAAAACAGGCCGTGGTGATGAATAAAATCACCTTCGGTGCAAAAAATCTGCCGGAGGAGATCGAAAAACTGGCAGGCGGCGTGCCGGAATTCATTGAACTCGTGGGACTCTGCACCGACATCTGCGTGATTTCCAATGCCATGCTGCTGAAAGCATTTTATCCGGAAGTGCCGATTTCGGTCGATGCATCCGCGTGCGCGGGCGTAACGCCGCAGAGTCATAAAAATGCATTGGAAGCTATGAAAATGTGCCAGATTGACATTGTAAACGAATAGACGGAAAAGAGGAAAAATTATGAGCACAACAAGATTATTTGATCAGGATGCGTACCTGGGTGAATTTGAGGCAACCGTAGAACGGAGCGTCTGCGAGGGCGGCATGTACCGCGTGCTGCTGGATCAGACCGCATTTTTCCCGGAGGGCGGCGGCCAGCCGGCAGACGAGGGAACACTGGATGGAATTTTTGTAACGGATGTACAGGAAATCGACGGCGAAATCTGGCATACCGTGGAAGCACCGCTCGAGCCGGGCAAAACGGTAGTTGGAAAACTTGACTTTGAAAAACGTTTTTCCAATATGCAGAATCACTGCGGAGAGCATATCGTGTCAGGTATCGTGCATCGGATTTACGGTTTCAACAACGTTGGATTCCATATGGGAAGTGATGTCATTACCGTTGATTTTGACGGCGTTCTGACCGAGGAGCAGCTCTACGATGTGGAGCAGGAGGCAAACGAAGCCGTGCTTCGAAATGTTCCGGTTACGATCAGTTATCCGTCAAAGGAAGAGCTGGAAACCATGGATTACCGGAGCAAAAAAGAGATCGAGGGTCAGGTGCGGATTGTGACGATCGAAGGCTACGACAGCTGTGCGTGCTGCGGAACCCACGTTGCAAAAACAGGGGAAATCCGTCTGATCAAAATCTTAAGTGCCCAGAAATACAAAGGCGGCGTCCGCGTGACCATGCTTTCCGGTGAAAAAGCGTATGCGGATTACTGCTTAAAACACATCAATACCCTCGGCATTGCACGTTTACTTTCTGTAAAACCGGAAGAAGCCGGGGATGCTGTCGTACGGCTGAAACAGAAAAATATTGAGATGAAAAAAGAAATCAAACAACTCAAAAAAGAACTGTATGCACTGCAGGGAGCACCGGAGAGAAAATAATGGCAAAAGAAAAAGAAATCAAAACAAATGCAATGCGGATTCTGGACCGCCAGAAAATCAAATACGAAGTTCTTCAATATGAATGCGATGAATTTATCGACGGGCTTCACACAGCAGAGAAAACCGGCGCGTCGGTCGAGCAGTCGTTTAAAACGCTTGTGGCACAGGGAAAAAGCAAGCAGTATTATGTGCTGGTGCTTCCGATCGCAGAGGAAGTGGATCTGAAAAAAGCGGCGAAAGCGGTGGGGGAGAAATCCATCGAGATGATCCATGTCAAAGATATCACTGCAGTCAGCGGATACGTCCGCGGCGGATGCAGCCCGATCGGAATGAAAAAACAGTATCCGACCGTGATTCAGGAATGTGCGGCACAATTTGATAAAGTTTACGTGAGCGGGGGAAGAATCGGAACCACGCTGTGCATGGCGCCGGAGGATCTGAAAAAGGTCAGCAAGGCGGAGTATGCGGATTTTATCCAGTAAAAATAGAAAAAACTGTGTGGAAACAGACCAGAACGAAGAAAAAAGTTCTGGTCTGTTTCTTCTTACTGTGATGCGGCTGGGGAATTTCTTTCAAAAAAGGATCATAAAATAATAGCCAAAAAGCAGCGGTGAAATTGCGATACGATTCTACGAATCCGCGAAAAACGGAAAACCTTTCACACGATTTTTCTTTTTGGTGTGAGAAATTTTCATCCCGTTTTTGGAGGCAATTCACAAACCGGAAAAAGTTGCCAAAAACCGCTGGACAAATCGAAAAGAGGCAACTATAATGACCTCACAATCAAGTTGACCCAAACGAAACAGGAGGTGAGAGACAAAATGTCTTTGCAGCACTGTCTGGTACTGACAGTTGCGACAGGGGCGGTATGGATGGATTTAAGAACACGCAGAATTGCAAATGAATGGATTATCACCGCATGGATCGCCGGGCTGGTTACACAGCTCATCCGCTATGGCGCCGCGGGAGCGGGTATTTTTCTTTTTGGGATGCTTTTCCCGATACTCGCACTTTACATTCTGTTCTATTTTCATATGCTGGGCGCGGGAGATATCAAACTCCTATCCGCTGTTGGAGGCTTTCTCGGTGTGCCAGCGATCCTGAAATGTATGATTGTGTCGTTCCTGTCTGGAGCGGTCTTATCTATCGGAATTATTCTCGTCTGCGGAAATTTACCGCAGCGTCTTACCAAATTTTTCAATTATTTCCAAACTTATTTTACCAAAAGAAAATACCAGAAAAAAACAGAGCCGGTTCCCTATTACGATGGGAAGTGGGGCATGGAGTGCATCCATTTTTCCGTTCCCGTGCTGATGGGAGTGCTGCTCTGGATTGGGGGATTTTATTGAATACTGCAAAGAAAAAGAGTATTTTTGCAGTCTGTGACACGGAAATGGAATATGCACGCAATTTTATGGAATATCTGAACCAGAAGAGAAATATTCCGTTCGAAGTGCATGCGTTTTCCAGTGCGGAGATGTTCCTGGAGTTCGCAAAAAACAACGAAACAGAGATTCTGCTGATTTCGGATAAAGCGATGAAAGAAGAGATCCGCCGGTATCCGATCCGTCAGATTATCATTCTGTCTGAGGGCGTACACAGTCCGGTGCTGGATCAGTATCCGGCGGTCTACAAATACCAGTCGTCGGAAAAGGTGATCCGCGAGGTCATGGCGTGCTACGGCGTAGAAAATGGTGTCGATACATCGCCTGCACTGCTGCCGAAAAAGGAAATGCGTATTATCGGCATTTATTCGCCGGTCGGACGGACGCAGAAGACCTCGTTTGCCCTGACGATGGGGCAGATTCTGGCAAAAGAGCGGGCGGTTCTGTATCTCAATATGGAGAGCTATTCCGGATTTGAACGGCTGCTGGAATGCAGCTACGACAGGGGAATGAGCGATATTCTGTATTATGCGAGACAGGAAAATCAGGGCATCATCTACAAACTGGGCGGAATGGTCCAGTCAATGCAGAACCTGGATTATCTGCCGCCCGCCGCATCGCCGATGGACATTCAGACTGCAAAATACGAAGAATGGAAATGGCTGTTTCAGGAGATTGAGAAGAACAGCAGCTATGAAGTGCTGATTCTCGACCTGGGGGATGGCGTGGCGGATCTGTATCAGATCCTGGATTTTTGCAATGAAATTTACGTTCCGATAAGGAATGATGTGATTTCTGCGGCAAAAATGGAGCAGTTTGAAAATCTGCTGCGCCGGTGGGACTGCCAGTCGGTGCTGGACAAGATGCGGAAAATCCACGTTCCGTTCCACACGGCAAACCGGACGGGAAAAGCCTACTTTGAGGAGCTTGTCTGGAGTGAGCTGGGCGACTATGTGCGTCAGATTCTGCGGGACGGCAGAAGAGGAGAAGAAACATGACAATGCCGGAAATTCTGCGGAGAAAACTGATGGAGCGGATCGATATCGCATCCGAACCGGATGACGGAGAGGTTCTCGAAGAGATTGACCGTCTGATTTTAGGGGAAGAAGAAACACGGTATCTTCCGGTGGCACAGAAGGCGGAGCTGCGCAGACAGCTGTTCTACAGTGTGCGGAGGCTCGATGTCCTGCAGGAGCTGCTGGAAGATGCGGGAATTACCGAAATTATGGTAAACGGTTATCAGCATATCTTCGTGGAACGGAACGGCAGAATCGAGAGATACGGCAAAAGCTTTACCTCCGCGGAAAAGCTGGAGGATGTGATTCAGCAGATTGTAGGCCGGTGCAACCGCGTGGTGAATGAACAGAATCCGATTGTGGATGCACGGCTGGAAAATGGAGACCGTGTCAACGTTGTCATGAAACCGGTCGCATTAAACGGACCGATTCTGACCATCCGCCGCTTTCCAGAGCAGGCGGTGACGATGGAATTTCTGGTCTCCATCGGGAGTATTACAAAAGAGGCGGCAGAGTTTCTGCAGACCCTCGTCCGGACCCGCTACAGCATGATGATCGGCGGGGCGACCGAATCTGGCAAAACGACATTTCTGAATGCGCTTTCCGCCTACATTCCAAAGGGCGAGCGCATCATAACCATCGAAGACAATGCAGAGCTGCAAATCCAGGGTGTGGAGAATCTGGTGCGGCTGGAAGCAAAAGAGGCAAATCTGGAATCAGGAACAGAAATTACGATCCGCGATCTGATCCGCGCAGCTTTGCGTATGCGGCCGAACCGCGTAATTATCGGCGAAGTGCGCGGAGCGGAAACGTTTGAATTATTATCCGCACTCAATACCGGGCATGCGGGATCTTTGAGCACGGCACATGCAAACAGCGTGAAAGATATGATCTCCCGTCTGGAAACGATGGTGCTGATGGGAGTGCAGCTCCCGTTGGAAGCAATCCGCCGCCAGATTGCATCGGGAATCGAAATTCTCGTGCATTTAGGACGCGGGGAGGATGGAAGCCGTCGGGTGGAGGAGATCGCAGAGATCACAGGGATGGAGGAGGACGAAATCAAAACGGTTTCTTTGTTTCGAAGAGAATATGGGAGAGGCCTGCAAAAGACAGGCGAACTGGTACACAGAGAAAAACTGGAGGGGAAAACAGGATGAGAATACGTGCGGGAAGCCAGGCAAAGACGGGCATGGCAGAGGAGAAGGAGACGAAGGGGATCGACTATCAGACCTGGGAATTTACCGGTCGGGAATATCTCGAAATAGTGGGAATCAGTCTTGGGATTGCCGCCGCTGTGAACCTGTTCTGTTACCGGGCGTGGTGGGCATGCATTGCCGTGGTTCCGGTTGGAATCGTATGTTTTCACACGTATCGGAAAAACCGGATTCAGAGACGGAAAGAGGAGCTGTACGACAGCTTCCGGGATCTGATTGCGTGGATGCACACGGCACTGCGTTCCGGCTATTCCATGGAAAATGCAGTGCTGGAGGCGGCAGGACAGCTGGAACAGTCGCTGGGAAAAGAAAATATTCTGGTACAGGAACTGCGCCGGATGCGTCATAAAATGATGATTTCCGTGCCGGTGGAACAACTGTTTCAGGATCTTGCTGTGCGAAGCCGCATTGACGATATTGCGACGTTTGCAAGTGTACTGGTGATTGCGAAGCGGACAGGAGGAAATGTCTGCGAGATCTTTCAGAATACGTGGGATATTTTCTGTACGAGAATTGACACGATGCGGGAAATACGTGCGGGCGTTTCTTCCCGGCGGTTCGAGCAGAATATTATGAGTGTTGTGCCGTTTGGAATTCTGGGATATGTACAGCTTTCCTTTCCGGAATTCTTAAGTGTGATGTATGGGAATGTAATCGGGGTTTTCTTCATGAGCGGATGCCTTGCCGTGTATCTGGCGGCATGGGTGCTTGGAAAGAAGATTCTGGACATTGAGTTTTAAGAAGCAATTGAAGTTTAAAAAGTAAGACTGCGAATCATAACGATTCGTCCGCAAAAAAGGGGAGGAATCAAATGTTGTGGATTTGTCTGACCGCATGGGCGGGGCTGTTCATCTGGTATTTCCGGATGAGAAAAAAGGCGGAAGATCACAAATTGGTGAGACGGATTTTCTGCCTTGCAGCGACAGGGTTTATAGCGGGCACTGCACTCTGCCTTCCGATCGGAGTGCGAAAAGTTTCAGGAGATGAAAAAGCGGAACTTCAACTGGAACGGGGTGCCTTAGGCAGCCAACCGACAGAGGAAAAACTTGAGGTTTCTGTTGGAAATCAGAAACCGGAAAGAATTACACTGTCTGTACCTGCAAGAGCTTACAGCGCAGAAGAGATAGAAGAGGCGTTCAGTGCGGCGATAGAGGCGCTGGATGAAATCATCTTAGGTGAGAATCTGTCTTTTCATACGGTAAACAGAAACATGGATCTGGTTACGGAAATACCGGGAAGCCCGGTGGCGCTTAGCTGGGAAACAGACAGGCCGTTGTTGATTGACAGCCGGGGTTTGCTGTCAGACGAGATTCCCGAAGAAGGAGTGGAGGTTACGCTGAAAGCGGAACTGGAACTTCAGGGGGAAACAACAGAATATATACGGAAGGTTCAGGTCTATCCACCGGAGATAAAAGGGCGGGATGCGGTTCTTAGGGCACTGAAAAAAGCAGTGGAAAAAGAAAACGAAGCACATCCCGAAGAAACAGCCTATTATCTGCCGGAGACACTGAACGGAGAAACTGTAACATGGTCAAAAGTGCCGGATCTGACAGGTCTGGAGCTGATGGCACTTGCCGCGGCGGCAGGAGCCGTCTGCTGGGCGGCAAAAGGAAGGGAAGAAGAAAAAGCAAGGCAGAAAAGAGAAGAACAGATGCTGCGGGATTATCCCGAAATTGTCAGCAAAATGGTTCTTCTTCTGGGTGCCGGGCTTGGAATGCGGAAAGTACTCGAGCGGATTGCAGTGGATTACCGGAAAAATCTGGCGCTTGGCGGGCAGAAACGTTTTGCCTATGAAGAGATTGTATTTACCTGCCAGGAGATGGAAAACGGTGTTTCCGAGCAGGAAGCGTACCAGCGCATGGGAATGCGTATGGGAACCGGAGCGTATCGTTCCCTTGCTGTTCTGCTGACGCAGAATCTGAAAAAAGGCAGTAAAGGACTGCTGGAATTATTGAAACAGGAATCGCAGGAGGCCTTTGAGGAGAGAAGAAGGCAGGCGAAAACAACAGGAGAAAAGGCATCGACAAAGCTTCTTCTTCCGATGGGCATGATGCTTGCGGTTGTATTGGTCATACTCACGGTTCCGGCATTTTTATCCTTTTATGCATAGGGGATGTTTTTATCCCCACAACAGCTGGTAAAGAGAGGGAGGTGGAAATTATGAAGCTGATATCGGAGTTCTGGAAAGAGGAAGATGCGGTGGGTGTTGTGGAAGTGATTCTGATTCTCGTTGTGCTGATCGGACTCGTACTAATCTTTAAAAAGCAGCTTGTGAGTCTGGTCAACAGTCTGATGGAGAAGGTCACAAACCAGAGCAACACCGTATAAACGGGAAAATGTCCAATACGGAACTCCAAAGAAAAATTTAGAAGCCGGTACGGACCTATATGTCATTTGCATATCTGTGTCTCGGTATATCCTTTATCCGATCCACGGCATCTAAAGTTCGAAAAAGTAAAAGTAAAGTGGAAGGAGCTGTATCCCATGAGGGAAACAGAAAGACAGAAAAGATGGGCAGCCGGAAGCATAACAGCATATTTGTGTCTCGTTCTGATACTGATGCTTTCCCTGATTTCCGGGACAATTGCGTCGGTGCGAAATGCCCATGCACGGGTGATGACGGCCTGCGCAATGGAACAGGGACTGTATTCTCTGTTTGCCGGGTATGACAGAACACTGCTGGGACAGTACGAGCTGTTTTTTTATAACGGCGGGGATAAGAGCGGTGTCTGGAAACCTGAAACCATGAGCAGAAAAGTCGCAGAAACTGCGGGAGAAGTTCTGTCCCCCACTGCATCGGGGATGGGAATTCTATCAGGCAGTTTATCTGGCGGACAGGTTACAGAAGTTTATCTCGGCGGCTATCGTCTTGCGACAGACGAGGAGGGAAGTGCTTTCTCCCGTCAGATCTGTGAGGCAATGAAAGCCAGCCTTGGAACTTATGGAATACAGCAGCTTTCCCAGAAATTAAGAGGAGAACAGGAAACCGTGAAACGTCAGGAGGACGGACAGAGCGGTTACGAGGAAGAGGAGGTTTTAAAACAGTATGAAGAATCCAAACAGCCAGAAGAGGGAACAGAAAAAACAGAAGGTGAAGGAGAATCTGGAAACGGCACGCCTTCGGAACCGGATCAGAAGCAGCCGGTACCGGAAGATTTTGTGAATCCGATTGAGGTCATTCAAAAAGTAATGAAAATGGGAATTTTAGGACTGGTCCTCCCGGAAGGGCAGGCACTGTCGCAGGGGGAAACGGATGTATCGTTTCTTGCATCAAAACGGGAGCTGCAGAGCGGGTTTGGCATGGCAGAGTGTGGAAAAGAACTGAGCTTTGTGGATAAGATGCTTTCGTCCGAATATATTCTGTGGAAATTTCCGTGCTATACCAGCAAGGAGAAGAAGGAAGGGCTGCAGTGCCAGGTGGAATATGTGCTCTGCGGAAAAAACAGTGATCAGGATAATCTGGCGGGAACCGTGAACCGTCTGTTGGCGCTGCGGGAGGCGGCAAATCTGGTGTATCTGGCGAAAGATGCGCAGAAGCAGGGCGAGATGGAAGCAATGGCGGGGGTAATTGCCGCGTCGTTTGGAGTTCCGGCGGCGATGCCGGTTGTGAAAATGGCACTTGCCGTGTGCTGGGCATTTGCAGAAAGCATTCTGGATCTGCGGGAACTGCTGGATGGTGGAAAAGTAGCACTGTTCAAAACGGCAGAATCGTGGCAGCTTTCTCTGGAACAGCTTCCGAAACTGCTGGAAACAGGGGATCAGAGCAGAAAAAATGCACCGGGCGGCATGGAGTATTCCGATTATCTGCGGCTGCTTTTGATGCAGAAATCGGGAAAAGCGGTAACGTTTGGAGCGATGGATCTGGTGGAATACAATATGCGGACAGAACAGCAGCAGCCGGGTTTCCGACTGGATTGCTGTGTCGATGAACTGGAAGCCGGTTTTACGGCGGTAATTGGGAAACGAGAGTATGAGATTACGAGAAATTATGGATATGAGATGCAGGGAGCAGCCTGAAAAATGGGATGACTCCGGCAGGGATACAAAAGGGTGTTCTTCTGAACGGCACATTTATTTCTGGAACCTTATCAAAAAACTTATCCACTCTTCCGGGAATTTTTATAAATCCGGATCAGGAGAGCAGCCTTTTGTAAAACGAAAATGGAACAGGGCAAGCCTGACGGTGGAAGCTTCACTGGCACTTCCTGTTTTTCTGATCGCGGTTCTTGTGTTATTAAAAATCGTGGATCTTTACCGGCTGCATGGAATGCTGACGGTATCTCTGCAGGAGTCCGCGCGGTATCTTTCCGTCTGTGCCTACGCGGTGGATGAGACGGGAAAAGAAACGTATGAAATACCGGAAACGGCCGCGTGCATTGCTTATGCAGAAGCAAAGATTCCAAAAGAAATCCGCGAAAATGGAATGGTGACACTGGCAGGAAGCCGTGTGAAAAATGGATGGCTGGAACTGAAAGCGATTTACTGGCCGAGAATGGGAAACCTCCTCGTTCCGGTGCGGAACCGGGGAATTGCAGCGTGTGCGAAAGTGCATCTGTTCTGCGGAAAGACAGAAGAGGAGGCGGATGAAGAAGAGGGCGAAGCAAAACAGATGGTGTGGGTGACTGAGAACGGCAGTGTGTATCATACCGATTCGTCGTGCAGTCATATCAATCTTTCGATCCAGGTTTCCTCACCGGGTGCGCTTGCGTGGAAACGGAATCAGGATGGAGAAAAATATAAGGAATGCGAACAGTGCGTGGGAAATGGCGCTGCGGGTGCGGAAGTTTACTATACGAAATACGGAAACCGGTATCATAACAGTCTTTCCTGCAAAGGGCTGAAACGTAAAGTAAAACTTGTAGCACTGGAACAGACGGATGGACTGCCGCAGTGCTCGAAATGCGCGAAAAAGGCGGCGTAAGAAAGCCGGATATGAGCAGAGCAGGTGTCTTCTTTCCGGGTGAGACCGGAAAGAAGGACGGTAAACAGAAACTTGGGTTTGCGGAAAGGAGGCTGCGGCTGTGTATCAGGAAGAAGTAAAGAGTGCAATTATATTGCTGTATCTGGGGATTCTTGCCGGAATGGATGTGAGGAAACGGCAGATCAGCCTTGTCCTGACCGGTGTTTTATTCCTTGCAGGCATTGGATGGCAGATTCTGGTGGAACAGACATCGTGGCTGGAATGGCTGCTGTCCCTGCTGCCGGGAGCGGGATTTCTGACGCTCAGTTATATATCACGGGAACAGGTGGGATACGGGGACGGCCTTCTGCTTCTGACGGTTGGAATCTGGCTGGGATTTGGGCAGACGTTCGGCGTTCTGACGCTGGGACTCATTCTCTGTTCGGTACTCTGCGGAGTCCTTCTGATGCGGAAGAAAATACGGAAACAGGATTCCATACCGCTGGTGCCGTTTCTGCTGCTTGGATTTGTGGGGAGGTGCGGAATGCTTTGAAAGTGAAAATGAGAAAAGCAAGTATTACGGTAGAGGCAGTTCTGGTCGTGCCGCTTGTTCTGATGGTGATTTTTCTTCTGTTGTCGCTGACATTTTTTGTGCACGCACGGAGCTGGTATACATTTGCGGCATATGAAAGCACAATGCTTGCCGCCAGTGAAGGCCGCCTGTCTGTGGAAAAAGGAGAGGCAGCCGCTCAAAGCCGGCTGGAATGGTGGATTTCCCAGATACCGCTTCCGGCTGAACCGGTGACCGTACAGACGGTGTGCAGAGAAAAAGAGATTCAGATAAAAGCAGAAGGAAACATTCTGCCAATCTGGAGCCGGAACGCGTGGGAATATTCGGTTTTGAGTGAAAGCAGGAGAAACAATCCGGTGAAAACGATCCGGAAGATACGGGCAGTAAAACAGATCTGGAACCAGAAGTAAGGACGGAAGCGGAGAAATGCAGATTGATTATAAAAGAGATTTGAACCATACGTATGTTATTTTACAGGAGGAAAAAGAGCCGGACACGGCGTCGTATCAGATTCGTATGCTGCTGACAAACGCAATCCCAGGGCTTTTGGACTGCAAAATCGGGAAAATGGATGATAAAACATTGTTTTACTATGAGGTGACATCAAGGCAGTCACTTCAGAGTGTGTTTGAACAGCGCTCGATTGGGGCGGAGGCGCTGCGGAAACTGTTTGAACAGCTGCTGGATCTTCTCGAAGAACTGGGGCAGTACCTGCTTGCACCGGACGGCCTCGTTCTGCAGCCGGAGCTGGTTTTTGCAGATGCAAATCTGGAGAACTTTTCCTTCTGTTATCTGCCGGGAAAGCAGAGACACACAGGCTGTTTTCAGAAGCAGATCCGGGAGCTGATGGAATATCTGCTGCCGAAGCTGGATCACCAGGAGCAGGATGCGGTAGTACTCGGGTATGGACTGTATCGGGAGATTTCGGCGGAGATCTTTTCGGTTGAGATGATTCAGGCACTCTTATATCAGACAGGGAAAGAGAAGAAAGAAACGACGGAGCAGGAGGGAAAAGAGCGTCCCAGGGAAGAAAATCCGCCTGTACAGATGGAGGAAACACTTTGGGAAGAACAAGAAGCGGAAGCGGCGGAAAATTTTTTTGTGGAAGCGGAGGAAGAAAAGGATGAGGGACGCTGGAAAAATATTGTGGAAGCAGTGATCTGCATCGGATTTCTGGGAGGTGTGCTGGCACTGCGGTGGACACAGGCCGAAACTGTTTGGTATCTGGTGCTGGGAGGAGCAGCGGCTGTTGTGGGAATTGTAAGTCTGGCATTGGAACTTGTCAGTCGATGGAAAAAGCGGCAGTCGGGAACAGAAACAGGAAGCTATGGGAAGGCCGCAGGAATCCGGAAACAAGGAGAAACAGGAGATGTATTTTCGGAATATCAGAATCGGAAGGGCTTAAAACAGAAAGATGGAACATGGAATCCGCAAAGCGATACAGAACAGCAGGGATGGAGAAGGGATTCCTCAGTCGAAAAAGAGAAAACATGGGAAAAGAATGAAGAACAGGAAAACAGAAAGATGCACAGCCTGATGGAATTGGAGGGGCATGAAGAGGATCTGTTTGGAAAAACGGAACTGCTGACCAGCCCGGAGGATGAGGGAAGGGCATATCTGATTCCGATAGATCCGATTGATCTTCCGCTGATTCCGATTGAACGCGGAAGCACATTGATTGGAAAACTGTCAGCGGCGGCAGATGTAATTCTGCCATACCGTACGGTAAGCCGCCTTCACGCAAAGCTGGTCAGTACAGAAGAGGGAGATTATCTGCTGGATCTGAATTCGCGGAACGGAACAACGGTGAATGGCGTTCCATTGATGGGCGAGACAAAAAAGAAGCTGGAGGATGGAGACGATATCTCATTTGCCGGGAAGAAATACCGGTATAAGGCGGGAGAGAAAAACAGAAATTAGAGAAAAATGACGCATTACACTTTTTCGATTTGGAGAAAGTGCTGGATGCGTTATTTTTAACACCAGTAGACAAGAAGTCCCCCGTTTCTGAAGCGGTGGGATGAATTGCTAAAAGAAACATAACGGCAGTGGCGGGCGGAGAGAAATCGGTATTCTCCACTGACATGAGGCAAGTCACAGTCGAACTATTTTCGACATGTCAGACTCCGTGAAATACCGACTGTGAGTTGAAACAATATGGCAGAATGATCGAAGAAAAAAGTTATGCGAATGAAACAAAAATATTATAGAAAAGAAAATTATGCATAAAACTAAAAAGAGAAATAATGTAAAAAATAACGGCATAAAACGTCGAAAGCCGTCGTCAAGCGTCAATAATTGTCGAAAAACATTTATCAAAAAAGAAAAAAATTGACGATTTCTTGCATTTACAAGTGAATTAAATTATAATAAAAAAATAGCACAAATAAGGAAATGATGTAATGGAAGAACAAAGGAAAAACAGTTACGATCCGAACGAAGATATCGTGGACCGTATGTGGAAGAGATCAAAAAACAGCATCAATCTGGTCATCGTCGTATGCAATATTCTGGTATTCCTTGCAGTCACACTGACCGGAGGGACAGAGAGCTCCAGACATATGATGGACTGCGGTGCGGCGTATGCGCCGCTGATTGAGAGCGGAGAATACTATCGCCTGTTTACGAGTATGTTTCTTCACTTTGGCATCCAGCATCTGATCAACAACATGCTGCTTCTTTTGTTCCTTGGGGATTACCTGGAACGCGCAGTTGGAAAGATCCATTATCTGGTCATCTATCTGGGCGGCGGACTCGTCGGAAATATGTGCTCGTATCTGCATGAACTGTCCCTGATGAAAACAGGGGAAGCACCGGCAGTTTCCGCCGGCGCTTCGGGAGCGATTTTTTCTGCAGTCGGAGCGATGCTTGTTCTTCTGGCATTTCGGAAAGGAAGGCTGGAGGATCTCACCTTCCGGCGGATGGCCGTCATGGCTGTCCTTTCGCTGCTGGTCGGATTCCAGTCTTCAAATGTGGACAACTTCGCACACATCGGCGGTTTTCTGGCAGGTGCAGTCCTGATGGCGGTTCTCTATCCGGGAATGGCAAGGATCAGGAAAAAGGGAAAACGACCGTAAAGGTGCTTCCTTCCCCGGGAACGGAAGAAACGGAAATCGTGCCGTCGTGTGCGGTTACAATTTCCTTGCAGATGGCAAGTCCAAGGCCGGTTCCGTTTTTCTTATGTGTGACAAAAAGGTCAAAGAGAGTCGGCAGATCCTCGGCGGGGATTCCGCAGCCAGTGTCCTGCACACGGATGGTCAGAAAGTCACCGTCGAAACAGAGAGAGATTTTGATCGTTCCGCCGGAAGGCATTGCTTCCGCCGCATTTCGGATCAGGTTCAGAAAAAGCTGACGAAATTGCGTGGTATCAAGGGCAAAGCGCGGAATGGCAGATTCCTTGACAAGTTCAATGGAAACCTGTTGTTTTTCGAGGAGAACGCCGGTATCGGCACAGAGATTCTGGAGCAGAAGATAAGGATTCACGTAAGCGCGTACCGCCCGATATGAATGATTATAGCAGGAGAGCTCATCGAGCAGGGAGTTCAGAAAAGCCATATTTTCCTGGATTTTCTGAAAATAGAGATCGTTGGAAAGCTCCGGATGCGCTAAAAGAAGAAGCTGATGAAAGCTGTGGATAACCGCAACAGGATTTCGAACCTCATGTGAAATCCGGGAAATCATAGCGTGACATTCTTCCGATAAGCCCTGTGAATTGGTTGTTGGTTCTTTTGACATAGCCGTATCCTCCTTATGATGCGTAGGTAATGATTTTTGATTAGGCAAAAGTTTAGCATTGAAAAGGGGGAGCGCGCAACAAAAAGCGTTCTGCATTATTTGACATTTTTCGACAAATAGTGAGAAAATAGAGTTGTTCGGAACCGTGCAGAACGGGATTCTGAACAACAGAAAAATTAAAAAAAGTAAAGGAGAAAAAGATCATGGATTGTATTTTTTGTAAATTAGCAAACGGAGAAATTCCAACCGCGACACTGTATGAGGACGATGAGTTCCGTGTCATTCTGGATCAGGGACCGGCAACGAAAGGACATGCACTGATTCTTCCCAAACAGCATTTTGCAAACATTTATGAAATTCCGGATGAAACCGCAGCGAAAGCAATGATTCTCGGCAAAAAAATGGCGACGGCCATGACGAAAGCGCTTCATTCCGATGGCTTCAATCTGGTACAGAACAATGGTGAGGCAGCAGGACAGACGGTATTCCACTTCCATATGCATCTGATTCCAAGATATGAAGGTGACAATGCCGGTATTGCTGCATGGAAGCAGGGAACTCTCGAGGATGCGGTAAAAGAGCAGATCATTGAGAGCGTGACGGCAGAGCTGAAGTCCTGAGAAAAGGCTGGCAGCAGCCAGAAAAAGAATCAATGACAGACGAACAGGGGCGGAGAACAATGGACAAAAATAACTTTTCAGAAATATATAAAAAGTATGTAATGACAGCCTATTCAGCCGCAATGCAGGTGGTACACAATGAGGCCGATGCGGATGATATCGCACAGGAAACGATGGTGAAACTGTACCTGAATATTGATGCGCTGGATGAAGACAGAGTAGAAGGCTGGGTCCGTGTCGCTGCAAAGAATCTGGGAATTGATTATCAAAGAAAAGCACAACGTTTTGACTGGAACGAACTGGATGAGGATCTTCGGGCGGAAGAGATGGAACTTCCGACGCTTGCAGAGGAAGAAAAGCAGGAGAGAAATCATTTTTTTCAGGAAGTGATGGATGCACTGAAAGATCATGATGAATCGGGTTATTATATTACGCGTGAAATCAAGGTGCATGAGCGTCCGGAAAAGGAAGTAGCATCCGAAATGGGTATCACCATAGGAAATCTGCGGGTGAAAATGACCCGGACGAAAAAATGGCTTTGCCAGCATTTTGCTGACAAAGCCAGAGAAAGGGGATTTCTGTAGTTACTATTTGCGTTCGCATTCCTGGATCAGGGAAAGGATGCGGCCGATGGAATCGGTGTGGCTGCTCTTCTTCATCGCATTGATGTAGGTCTGACGATTTTCGTAAACCTCACGGATTGCGGACTGAAGGGTCTGCGCATTCACGGATTCTTCTTCCAGAACTTTACTGTAACCCTGACGCTCAAAGGAACGCGCATTTAAAATCTGGTCTCCGCGGCTGGCATTGGCAGAAAGCGGAATCAGAATGTTTGGTTTTGCCAGAGCACTGATTTCGCAGATCGCATTTGCGCCGGCGCGGGAGATGATCAGATCTGCTGCAGCGAAGAGATCCGGGAGCTCATCTTTGATGTACTCGAACTGAACGTAACCTTCGGTGCCGTTTAAGGATGCATCCAGTTTATCTTTACCGCAGAGATGAATCACCTGGAAATCTTTCAGAAGTTCTGGTAAAATAGAACGGACCGCATGATTGACAGCGACGGAACCGAGGCTTCCTCCGATGACGAGAATAACCGGTTTTGCGGCATTGAATCCGCAGAACTTCAGGCCTTCCCGCGCATCGCCGGACAGCAGTTCCTGGCGGATTGGCGTTCCGGTCAGAACGGCTTTGTTTTCCGGGAGACATTTGACGGTTTCCGGGAAATTACAGCAGACCTTTGCAGCGGACGGAATACACAGTTTATTTGCCAGGCCAGGCGTCATATCTGATTCATGGATGAGCGCCGGGACTTTACATGCTTTGGCGGCAAGGACAACCGGTACCGAAACGAAGCCGCCTTTGGAGAAGACAACGTTTGGTTTCAGCTTTTTGAGCAGTTTTTTTGCTTCAAAGTAGCCTTTTACGACGCGGAATGGATCGGAAAAGTTTTTCGGATCGAAGTAGCGGCGCAGCTTTCCGGATGAAATTCCGTAGTACGGAATGCCGAGATCTTCGATCAGCTTGCGCTCCATACCGTCGTAGGAACCGATATAAGAGATTTTATAACCTGCTTCCTTTAATTTTGGAATCAGGGCAATATTCGGGGTAACATGGCCGGCGGTACCTCCGCCTGTCAGAACAATATGCTTCATGAGAATTCCTCCCTGGAATTTGATAATATCATTTGGCTTTTATTATCCCCTCAAGAAGAAAAAAAGTCAAGAGCGGTTACAACATGGAAAATGCCGAGGAACGGAAGAAGATGAAAAAGATAGAAAAAGAAGAACAGCTGAAAAAGAAACTGGAGCAGACGATAGAAGAAAAAATGGCTGCGGATTCGAAAACGGTGGAAGGGGAATCGGCAGTTGTAAAGGCAGAGGAAGGAAACACAGTAACAGAACAGGAGCCGGAGGCTGCGCCTGCACTTTCAGAGGAAGAGCTGAACGCGATGTACGAGCGCTTCCAGCAGCGTCTCCAGAAGGAAGGACTCGCGGACGCAGATGGAAAGCCGACAGAAAAAACACTGGAGATCCGCCGCCAGATCGTGGAGAAAAAGGTGGAACGCGAGAAGCAGGCGGAGAGACAGAAGAAGATTGCGAAGAGAGCGAAAACAACAAAACACTGGGTACGGACGGCAAAGGCGGCTGGTGTTGTGTTGGTTGTGGGAGCGTGCGTTTTTGGGGCTAGTATGACGAGCGAGGCGAATAGGATTCGATTGGTGGAGACGATTAGTGGGGTTCGGAATTCGGGTGATGTGACTTGGACAGATAATGGTGAAAATCGAGATGATTCAGAATCTAATTTTGAACAAGCGAAGACAGAGATTGTAGAAAAAATTCATATTGCAGTACCAGAATTCTATTATATTCCGGAAGGTATGGAGTACAAGGATTTTTTTATAGTACCGGAAGCACAAATGGCAGTAATTAAATACAAATATAATGAAAATTTTGTATATTTTCATTTGTTGGGGAATGAAAAAGATTTGTCGCAAGGAAATTGGAAGGATAGGGAAAAAGTTCAAATAGAAACTTTAGATGATGTGTTAGATGTTGAGATGGGAACAATGTCTGAAAATGAGGAAGAAAATTATTATGCGGTTTGGAAATATAAAGATGCGTATTATGAATTAAGTGGACAGATAGAAAAGAAAGAGCTAGTAAAAATTTTAAATGAAATGCAGTATAATTTGTAATCATTTTTAAATGTGTACGTATATATAATGTAGATGAGGACGAGGGGAAAGAGGAAGTATGAAAAAGGTTATGAATTTAAAACACTTACTCTTTTGCATGATGCTCGTCTTAGCGATGTCATTGAATGTAGTAAATGTAGAAGCAGATGCTTTGGATTATCTTGGTGATACAATTGATGGATCTGTATTGACAAACGATTTAGAATCAAGCGGTGATTATCAGAGTGTAGCAAGAAGTACATATCTGCATCAGGGATTTGTTAGGATTACGAATAACGGAAATGGTTATGTTGGAATTTCTGCTGGAACGGAATGTAATGTTACATGCAACACTGTGAAATTGAATGTTTACTTAGAGCGTTCAAAGGGTGATGGTAATTTTTATAGCTATGAAAAGTGGGGAAAAGTGGACTATAACACTGAGAGTTTGTATATGGGAACACAAGTAAAGGTAGAAAAAGGTTATTATTATCGTTTACGTGGTTATCATTCATGCACTAAAAATGGTGTTACTGAAAATGGCGGAAGTTCAACTAATGGTATCTATATTGGATAATTAAAATTCTATAAAATCAATAGCTTCGAACAAAGGCACAAGTGAGTAGTGTAAACAAACGGAAACAATTTTTAGCCCAGTAGTTCACCACCTCCCTCCCCCTTAAAAAACCGGGGTCAGTCCCCTATAGAAACCTTATAACAATGAATATATTAAGACGAAAACGCAGATCTTTCAGGATTTTCAACGCGTCGAAATTCCTTTTTCCAACCACAACACAGATCTGAGTCATCATGTGTTACTATGTTCAGCGTGTGAGTGATCATACGGAACATCGGCTGGCCCCGATAAGTGAGGCATCGGTATTACTGCAGGAATACCGGTGCCTCTTTTCTATGCACTTCCGGCGGCCGATGCCCATAATTGAACAAAAATATCAAGATTGTTGTGCAATCTGCCTTAAAATTCCGTTGGAATCTGCCAGATATTATGCTATAATAATCAAAAAAGAGAGAATAAGCATAAAATACAAAAGGAATTTCAGATTATTTTCGCGGACAACGCGTCAAAGACCATGCTGGCATGAGAACTTGACGACTGCCGCGATAACGGGCCAAACGCATAACGCGTGATTTGACCCGCAGTGACAACATTTTGTCCCCGAACAAAACGGGAGAACAGGAGGCATCTTATGCGTCTTACATTTCTTGGAGCAACACATGAAGTGACGGGCAGTTGTTATTATCTGGAGGCTGCCGGGAAGAAGTTTTTAGTGGACTGCGGTATGGAGCAGGGACCGAATATTTATGAAAACAAGCCGATTCCGGTTCCGGCATCCCAGCTGGATTTCGTATTGATCACGCACGCGCACATCGATCACACCGGAAATCTGCCGCTGCTGTATGCACACGGCTTCCGCGGTCCAATCTATATGACCCCGGCGACGGTAGCGCTTTCGGACATCATGCTCCGCGATAGCGCACACATTCAGCTCGCCGAGGCCGAGTGGCGGAACCGCAAAAACCGCCGGGCGGGAAAAGAAGATTACGTCACGCCGTACACAATGGAGGATGCCCTCGGCGTGATCCGCTTACTGGAGGGCATTCCGTATCATCAGCGTGTGACACTATCGGACGGCATTCAGATCCGTTTCCTCGATGCCGGTCATCTGCTCGGCTCCGCATCCATTGAGCTGTGGCTGACAGAGGACGGTGTGACGAAAAAACTGCTCTTCTCCGGCGATATCGGAAATATCCATCAGCCGCTGATCAACGACCCGGAGTACCCAGAGAGCGCTGATTACGTGATTATGGAATCCACCTACGGCGACCGCAGCCACGGACCGAAACCGGATTACGTGCCGGAACTGGCAAAAATCATTCAGGAAACGCTCGACCGCGGCGGCAACCTCGTGATCCCGTCGTTCGCTGTTGGAAGAACGCAGGAGATGCTGTACTTTATCCGTGAAATAAAGGCAGAACATCTGGTTCACGGCCACGGCGAATTCCCGGTTTACGTGGACAGTCCGCTTGCCGTTGAGGCAACTAACATTTTCCGCGATCATCAGAAAGAGTGCTACGATTCCGATGCAGCTGCGCTCCTTGCGCAGGGCATTAATCCGATTCTGTTTCCGGGCTTAAAGCTCTCGATTACATCCGATGAGTCGAAAGCCATCAACTTCAACGAAACCCCGAAGGTCATCATATCCGCGAGCGGCATGTGCGATGCAGGACGAATCAAGCATCATCTGAAGCACAACCTCTGGCGGCAGGAGAGTACGGTTCTCTTCGTCGGCTATCAGGCCGTCGGTACACTGGGACGGGCGCTGATCGGAGGCGCGAAGGAGGTGAAACTGTTCCAGGAAGAGGTTCATGTGAACGCACACATCATCCAGTTCCCGGGCATGAGCGGCCACGCAGATCAGGAAGGACTGCTCAAATGGGCGGGCAGTCTGCAGGCAAAACCGGACCGCGTTTTCGTAACGCACGGCGAAGATAAAGTAACGGAAATTTTTGCAGAAAAACTGTGGGACGAATTCCGCTACCCGGCGATGGCTCCGTTCTCCGGCACGGTATTTGACCTGAAAGAAAATGAATTCATCGAAAAAACCGTTGGCATTCCGATCCAGAAGGAAACAACGGCAAACGCTGGAACACTGCGCACGAGAAGCAGCGGAAATGCCGTCTTCGATCGTCTCGTTGCGGCTGGTCAGCGGCTGCTTACGGTTATTACAAGAAACAAAGGCGGCGCCAACAAAGATCTTTCCAAATTTGCTGACCAGATCAACAGTCTCTGCGACAAATGGGACAGATAAAGCAGTCCGGTGGCTGGAAGAAAGACTGTGCTATTAATATAGAAGAAAAACCGGAAGAAAGCAGGCGGCAGGGAAGCTGTGCTGCATCAGAAAAGAAAAAACAGAAGTGGATAAATTACAAACTCCCCGGGGTGAGCATTCCCCGGGGAGTTATTATAATAAAAAAGAGCAAGCGTAAAAAAAGTTATTTCTGGATAGCCTGTTCCAGCGCTTTTGCAAGCTGGTCTGGACATGATGTTCCGCGTCCGTTGCAGTCGATGCCTTTCATGCGGGAGATGGCTTCGTTTACGTCCATGCCCTCAACGAGTCTTGCAACACCCTGTGTGTTTCCGTTGCATCCGCCTACGAACTGTACGTTGTGTACTTTACCGTCTTCTACCTCAAACAGAATTTTTCTGGAACAGGTACCTTTTGTTGTATATTCCATCGATAGGATCCTCCTTTGTGAATAAAAAATTAGAACATTATCGTGAACTTCAGCCACGATAATTCTTCGGTTCCTGCTATTATATCATAGATTACGAAAACAGCAAAGAAAAAAGATACCACAGATCCCAAATTTATTGTATACTGTAACAGGAATTACAAAGAAACCAGAAGGAAAAGAAAATGGACTCCCGGAGTTTTCCGTTCTTACTTTAGCGGCTGACCGCTGACAAAAATGATTTCATAAAAGCAAGAACAGAAAGAATCGGGGAGTACATGTAAAGTTATTGGAGGATATCATAAACATGAAGTTAATCGGAATTATCGGTGCAATGGAAGTTGAAGTTGCAAGCTTAAAGGAAATGATGACGGATGTTACAATCCGCACGAAGGCATCCATGGAGTTCAACCACGGTTACCTGAACGGAAAAGAAGTGGTTGTTGTGCGCAGCGGAATCGGCAAAGTAAACGCCGGTATCTGCACCCAGATTCTTGTAGATGATTACGGCGTGGACTGTGTCATCAACACCGGAATTGCAGGCTCCCTGCGGAATGAAATTAACATCGGCGATATCGTGATCTCGACCGATGCTGTTCAGCACGACATGGATGTGCGCATCTTCGGATACCCGCTCGGCGAGATTCCGCAGATGGGTGTTTTGAGCTTCCCGGCAGACGAGCACCTCGCAGAGGTGGCAGAGGAAGTCTGCAAGGAAGTCAATCCGGAAATCCAGGTATTCCGCGGACGCGTGGTCAGCGGTGACCAGTTTATTTCCAGCAAAGAAGTGAAAAACCGTCTGATCGAGGAATTCAACGGTTCCTGCGCCGAGATGGAGGGCGCTGCGATTGCGCAGGGCGCTTATCTGAACAAGATTCCATACGTCGTACTCCGCGCCATCTCCGACAAAGCAGACGACAGCGCAACAATGGACTACCCGACCTTTGAGAGCGAGGCAGCCCGCCACTGTGTCAACCTGCTGCAGGAAATGGTAAAACGCCTGTAATCTAAAAAAAGCAAGAAGAAAAAATCGACAAACGGGCAGGCGAAAACCAGCGAAACCACGCGAACCGGCACGAAAGCAGTCCCCTGAAGGAACGAAAAATAAAAATTCACGCGAAAAAGCACAGAATCACGAAGAATTTGACGAACGTTTTTTGTTTCCAAATTTTTCCGGCAGTGCTATACTGTGGCACATCGGAGGAGGAGACGTCCTTCTGTCCGATATGCCAGCGGAAGAATCCTGTGCGCGCAAATTCTGCCGCGGCATCCGCCGATGCACCGCAACGGAAGCACCGGCATATGATCATGACAGGCAAATTCAAAAATCATCAGGGGGAATAAGAATGCTGGAGTTTTGTGTGAAACAAAATGTGTTCTTATACGCAATGATAGCAGCAGGAATCGCCGGTGTGTGGTGCCTGTTCTGGAATAACCGTTTCTACACCCGGGCCATCCGCGATCTCGGAAGGCTGAAGGAACCAAAGTCGAAATGGACCAGGTCGGTGCTGGAAACGTGTCAGAGAAAAGCGCATCCCTTTTCGAATGCCGGGGCGTTTATGCGCAGCCAGATTGCACAGGGCAGGTCAGCGGGAATGGCAGTCCCGACGCTTCTGCGCGGAAGCCAGAATATGATCCTCACGGTTCTGGCGCTGTCGATTCTTTCGCTGTGGGCGATCTACCGATACCGTTATGGAGAGACGGAGCTGATGCGCTACCTCGGAACGGGCATCGCGCTCGCCGGAGGCCTTGTCTTTTTCCGGCTCTGTCTGGATTTCGGCGGAAAAGAGGAAATTCTGCTGAACGGCTGGACAGACTATCTGGAAAATGAGTTTGCAGCGACGAAACAGAGTGCGGTGCTGGAAACCGTACAGCAGACCGAACGGCAGCCGGTGCAGGCGGAAACCATGGCACAGGCAGGAACCGGAGCGGCGAAAGCAAAAGCGCAGACTGCGGGAAGCGAGTCCGCCAAAGAGAGGAATGAACTGTTCGCAGATCCGGAAAAAGAAGCGAGGATTTCGAAAGTCAGGGAGGGCATCCGCCAGACCGCCGCGGCCGAGAGCAGGTTTGCCGGAATGCTGACGCCCGAGGAAGAGAAGCTGATGAGGGAGATTATCAGCGAATACGTGTAAATACCAGGGGATCAGGCCGGGGAGCATGGCATATCGACATGACCATATTTCCGAATCGGCAGTCCGCAGGTATCTAAGATAAAAATATTTCAGGCAGTGCCGTCTTTCAAAACAGACAGGCGGCACTGCTTTCCAGGATAAAGCAGAATCATCATCTGCAAAAGGAGGAACCAACATGAGACTTGTAATTCTTGAGGCAGAGTCACTGGGAAAGGACATGGATCTGTCCGGCTTTTCCCGTTTTGGAGAAGTGACAGTATATGAAAAAACAACGGAGGAGGAATGCCCGGAGCGTGTGCGGGAGGCGGATATTGTCATCTGCAACAAGGTGCGCATGTGCAGCCGCACCCTGTCCGGCGCGGAGAACCTGAAACTGATCTGCGTCACCGCAACCGGCATCAACAACATCGATCTCGATTATGTGAAGCGCCACAACATCGCCGTGACGAACGTCGCCGGCTATTCCACCGTCAGCGTGGCCCAGCACACCTTTGCGATGTACTTCTATCTGGCAGAAAAACTCCGTTATTACGATGATTACGTAAAAAACGGCAGCTACGCCGCCAGCCGCCTTTTCACCTGCATGGACAGACCGTTCACCGAGCTGGAGGGCAAGACGTGGGGCATCATCGGCCTTGGCGCGATCGGCAGAAAAGTGGCTTCGATTGCACAGGCATTCGGCTGCCGTGTGATCTATTACTCCACCTCCGGTGCACACGACGATCCGGACTACGAGCGGGTCGATCTCTATCGTCTGCTGAAGGATTCTGATGTGGTTTCCATCCACGCCCCGTTAAATGAGGCGACCGAGAACCTGATGAATATCGAAACGTTTGCCAACATGAAGCGGAACGCAATTCTGATCAACGTCGGCCGCGGCTCGATCGTGAATGAGCGTGACCTCTGCTGTGCCCTGCGCGAAGGCCTGATCGCCGGAGCAGCGCTCGATGTACTTTCCAGCGAGCCGATCCGCAGTGACAGTCCGTTGCTGAAAATGGCGGACGACGACCGCCTGTACATCACGCCGCACATCGCCTGGGCATCGAAGGAAGCCCGCACGCGCCTGATCGGACTGGTGCAGAAAAATATTGCTTCGTACCTGGAAGGCGGCATGGAAAACCGTGTGGTATAAAAGGGATACAAAGCCAGGGACAAAATACATAAAAAGAGCCGGACATCCGACGGAACCACAGAGGGGACTGTAAGAACAGCCGCTCCCAAGTTCCGCCGGATGCCCGGCTTTTGCATTTGCTTTATTCGCTGCAAAAACGAGAGAACATTATTCCTCTGTAATCTGAATTTCCAGATAATCAAACTCCAGCGATTCAATAAAATTATCCTGTGTGAACCGCGTTTTCGATCTCCGTTTAAACTCCGAAATATTCGTATCGAGCCAGATCGGCTTCGCCAGATTCCAGGCATCACAGATTTCATCGAGCGCACGGAAGACCTTGTGCGTTCTGGTATCCTCATCGTCGATGCAGACGGTAAGATCCTGAAGAATATGATTGTTTTCCACTAATTTTCCCCACATCTGAAACATATTAAAAATCCTCCTGAAAAGTACAAAGTAAACAGTGCATTTGGAACGACCGTGTTAATCGCTGGTAACGGTATGCAGTTCTTTAAAATCCTTCGGCGAGATCCCGTACTCTTTTTTAAACGCGCGGTAAAAACTCGAATAGTCGTGAAATCCGAACAGCAGATACACCTTCGTGACCGGTACATCGCCGAGCAGCGCTTCACGGCACCTTGCCAGCCGCTTTTTGGAAATGTACTGGTGGATCGACATGCCGATTTCATCCTTGAAAACGTGTGCAATGTGATATTTGCTCACAAAAAGTTCCGCCGCCAGCCGTTCGAGCGACAGATCCTCGGACAGGTGCTCATCAATATAGAAACAGAGCTGTTCATACAGCGAGAGCTGTGCTTTCCGGGTGAGCGGGTGATGCTGCTCATACACCGTTCGGTTGATCTGCATCAGCAGGTCGCTGACGTAGAGAAAAATCTGCGTCTCTTTTCCAAAATGATCGGACCGCATTTCTTCGATCAGGCGGATGGTGCGGTACTGGATCGTGTTGAACTCGACGGAATCGAGCGGGAACAGATATTTCTGATTTTCGGCAGCGTATTCCATCAGGTAAACGTAGTCGGCGGAACGGGCGCGGAGCTGCTCTGCAAAAGCGGCGCTGACCCAGAACACAAAGCGGCGGTACGGCACAGACAGGTCGTGCATCACCAGATGATGCGGCACGCCGGGCGGAATCAGAAGAAGATCGCCGGGCGTCGGTGTGTAGAGCACTCCGTCGATTTCCAGTGAGATCGCCCCTTCGAGAAAGAGATAGAACTCATAATGCGTATGCGTATGTTCTTTTACGCCGGGCACATCGTCGGTGCTGTAATAGTATAACTCAAACGTATCCGAAATCATGTACTGCCGGGTGGCAAATTTCGTCTGCAGTTTTTCTTTCATAATAAAAGCATCCTTGCAAAAAAATGATATTTTTGAACCATAACAACAATTCCCAGCATATCACAAAACAGCAAGTTTTACAATGTATTCGGCAATCCGCACAATAGAAAAAAATAACCTGTCCGGTTATGATACAAGGGAATAAAATAAAAACAGAATGCAGAATAATTTTCAGATAAAGATCAAAACGGAGGAACAGCTATCATGAATCAGATTCTCGAACAGCTTGGAACATACGGCATTGTGCCGGTTGTCGTTTTACAGGATGCAGCAAAAGCAGAGCCGCTTGCCGAAGCTCTCTGCAAGGGCGGACTTGCCTGCGCCGAGGTGACCTTCCGCACCGATGCGGCAGAAGAATCCATCCGCATTATGAGCGAAAAATTCCCGGAGATGCTGGTGGGAGCCGGAACTGTGCTCACAACCGAGCAGGCGGACCGCGCCGTAAAAGCCGGAGCAAAATTTATCGTCAGCCCGGGTCTCAACCCGGAGGTAGTAAAATGGTGTCAGGCACACGAAGTACCAGTGATCCCGGGCATCGTGACCCCGACTGAGATGGAGCAGGCGATCGGTCTTGGGCTCACCATGGTGAAATTCTTCCCGGCAGAACCGGCAGGCGGACTGAAATACATCCGTGCCATCGCAGCACCGTACACCATGATGAAATTCATGCCGACCGGCGGCATCAACCCGCAGAATGTAAGAGAATACCTGGCATACGACCGCATCGCAGCATGCGGCGGAAGCTGGATGGTAAAAAATACGATGATTGAAAACAACGAATTCGACCGCATCGAAGAGCTGGTGAAAGAGGCGGTTGAGATCGTAAAGGAAAGCCGGACGTGACGACATCCTTCCCGCAGCCGCTGGGCACCGACCGTTGACCTCGAGCGTGATCCGAGATGGGGAAGAAACGAGGAGTGCTACGGCGAGGACCCTGTGCTGACCGGAAAAATGGCCGGCGCTTACATCGAGGGAATGCAGGGCGACGATCCAAAATATCTGCGCTGTGCATCAACCCTGAAACACTTCTATGGAAACAACACCGAGGTCGGCCGCGGCTGGAAGAACTCTTCGATTGACCCGCGGAATAAATATGAGCTGTATCTCGAGCCGTTCCGCAGATGTATTGAGGAGAGCGGCGCAGAGGGCATCATGACGGCGTACAACAGAATCAACGGCACCGTCGGCGGAATGGTCCGGGAAAACATGGAAATCTCGGAATCCGTCATCATGAAACAGGCGGACCAGAAGATGTATGAAAATAAAAAAAGTTCACGGTGAATCGCCGCAATGGATTGTCCCCGCGGGTCTTTTCGTGGTACAATGAAACATAACCGATAAAAAGAAAAACGAGGGCAGAACATGAACGAATTATATGAAATGATTGAAAAGAAAATCAAAGAATCCGGCTATCCGCGGCCGATTTCGGGAAGCGATGTTTACGATGACATCTGCGACCAGATCGAGGGAAAAGAAAACGGTTCCTATGTGGTATTATCGAAATTTGATGATGATGTGATTTTCGAGTACCACATCACGGTGATGGATGATGAATTCAACCTCGGCGTGCTGACGATGCGCACCCCGGAGGGCGTGTTTGAGGCTGATTTTGACCAGTAAAAGAGAAAAGAAAGAGGTTGTTACTTATGCCGAATGTTGAAAAAATCACAAAACAGACGGAAAATCCGTTCGTAAATCTTTACCTGGTGGAAGGGACAAACAAAGTAAACCATCACTTCCGCTATTACGTGGCTTCCCGCGCAAAATCCATCGAGCAGATGAAGATTAAAACAAGGAAAAATACGCCGGACGGTGTGCTGATGTACAGTCTGTACGGGGAAAAACGCGACAAAATTGTCCTAGTGCGCCAGTACCGCGTTTCCATTGACGACTACATCTACGAATTCCCGGCAGGCCTGGTGGAACCGGGCGAGGAGTTCCATGAGGCTGCCGTGCGCGAGATGCATGAGGAGACCGGTCTTACGTTTCACCCGTTGAAAGTAGATCCCTGCTACGAGAAACCGTTCTTCACCACAATCGGCCTGACCGATGAAGCATGCTCTGCCGTTTACGGCTGGTGCGAGGGCGAGATCAGCCGCAAATACCTCGAAGAGAGCGAAGTGATCGAAGTTGTCCTTGCTGACCGCGAGGAGGCAAAGAGAATCTTAAAGGAAGAAAATGTAGCAATTATGTGTTCTTATCATCTGATGCATTTTATTCATGATGAGGAGCCGTTTGCATTCCTGAAATAAGTGGCGGGGAGCCAGAAAAACACAACCCCTGGAAGTTCTTAGCACGAACTGCCAGGGGTTGTGTTTTTCTGACTCCCATTTACGTTGTGGGGGACGGGAGGGTGAGGACTCAGGTGTAGTATTGGGCCTGGGTTTCGTAAAGATTGGCGTAGATGCCGTGGTTTGCGAGGAGGGTGTCGTGGGTTCCGTCTTCGGCGATGCGGCCGTGGTCGAGGACGATGATGCGGTCGCAGAATTTGCAGCTGCTCATGCGGTGGGAGATGTAGACAGCCGTTTTACCGGCGGTCATCTGGCTGAACTGTTTGTAGATTTCGGCCTCAGCGATCGGGTCGAGGGCTGCGGTCGGCTCGTCGAGGATGACGAACGGGGCATCCTTGTAGAGGGCGCGGGCGATGGCGGTGCGCTGGGCCTCGCCGCCGGAAAGGTCGACACCGGAGCCGTTGTTGTTGTAAAGGCGGGTGCGGACGCCCTGCGGGAGTTGCTGTACACGGTCGGTGAGACCGACTTTTGCAAGAGAGGATTGCAAAGCAGCTTCATCAATCTCGGTTCCGGCGGCGATGTTTTCGTCGAGCGGGAGGGAAAACAGGTGGAAATCCTGGAAAACGACGGAGAATGCCTGCGTGTACTCTTTGTAATTGTATTTGCGGATGTCGATGCCGTTTAAGGTAATATGGCCTGAGGTCGGCTCATACAGGCGGCAGAGCAGTTTGATGAGTGTTGTTTTTCCGGCTCCGTTGCGGCCGACGAGGGCGGTTTTGTCACCGATGGTAAAGGACAGTGTCACATGCTCGAGCACCGGAATGTCTGTGCCGGGATAGGAGAAGGAAACGTCGTGGAAGGCAAAGGCGTATTGACCGTCGTCACGTTTTTCGATCGGGAGTGTGCCGTCGTACGACATGGATGGCTGTGCGATGAAATCCTCATACGTCGCAAGATACGAATTGATATAGTCAAACTGTGAGCCGGTTGTGAAAAACGTCTGCAGATCCCCCATGGCGCGGGTGACGGAACCGGCATACAGAAGAACATCTCCGATGGGGAGCACACCGTACAGCGCTTTGGCGCCGATCAGAAGGTATGCGGTGAAATTAGAAAGGAGTGAGAGCAGCGCATTTTTGCCGTCTGTGACGGCGGAAAAACGGGCGAAGCCGAGGTACATCGGCAGAAAGTGTGCCATGGCCTTTCCAAACTGTGCGTCGAGAAAACCATCGAGATGACCGATACGGATATCGTCCGCACGCCGTTCTTCGAGCATCACATTGACGAGATAATTGGCGACGGAGTTGGAATGGTCGTTGCCCTGGTTCAGCTCAATTTTTTTCTGCGTACTCTCGCGGTTGATGCGGGAGGAAAGAGCCAGCTGCAGTCCGCAGAGCAGGAGCAGCGCGAGTGTCGAAAACGGCGAGGTAAAGAAGTTTTTCATGCTGCTGCCCGGCAGAAGGAACAGGCGGAGCAGGAAGAACAACGCATAGAGAAGGGAGAGCAGGGAAGTCATCATCGTATGGATCACGATCAGCTGGTCACCCACATTTCCTGACCCCATGGAAGAGACATTGGTGCGCCGGATGGCATCCATGGTCTCTGTTTTTTCGAATTTTTCAAATTCCAGCTCCAGTGCTTTTGCGGTGATTTTCTGTTCGATGAGTGCAAGACAGAACTCCTTCTGGCCGTCGAGATACTGGCGGCAGACCTTTTCAAACAGCCCAAGTCCATACTGCACGAGCAGAAAGACGACGACGGTATACAGACAGGCGCGGTACGATTCTGCAAGCAGCAGATTCAGAATCCGCGCTGAGAAAAACAAGGAGAGATACGGAAGTGTGGCAGCGGCAAAAGCGCTTCCGAACAGCCAGAACAGCACGCGGTGATTGCCCTGGCTGATCATATTTAAAAAGCGGCAGACGGCATGAAACCGTTCTTTCATTTTCATCAGATGTGTTCCTCCGTTTCCTGATAATACTGGCTCTGTACTTCAAACATATGCGCATACGATCCGCCGAGGGCGAGCAGCTCGTCGTGGGTTCCGCGCTCTTTGATTTTTCCGTTTTCGAGAAACAGAATCGTATCGCAGAACCGTGTCGACGCGAGGCGGTGCGAGATGAAGAGCGCAGTCTTATTTTTCAGCAGGGTGCTGTAGGTTTCGTACATTTCATTTTCTGAGATTGCGTCGAGCGCAGCGGTCGGCTCATCGAGCAGGAGCAGACGGCAGTTTTTGTAGAGAGCCCGCGCCATCATGAGTTTCTGCATCTCACCGCCGGAGAGAGTGACGCCGTCGTCAGTCATATCCTTGCCGAGATACGTTTCCTCTTTCTGCGGCAGACCTGCAATTTTCTCCCAGAGGCCGGCGCGGGTGAGTGCTTCGCGGCAGCGGGTGCGGTCCGTCTCTTCCAGTGTGGAACAGCTCACGTTCTCTGCAATGAAGAACGAGAGAGCAAATGGTTCCTGAAAGACCGCCGCAATCGATTCGTAATACTGCGCCGGATTCAGGTCCGTAAGAGAGAGACCGTTGACGGTAATCTGTCCTTCTGTCGGCTGATACAGTCCGCAGATCAGCTTAACAATCGTGGATTTTCCAGCGCCGTTGATGCCGACGAGTGCGGTGTGTTCACCAGCATGGAGTGTGAAACTGACATCGTCGAGGATCTTTTTCTCGCTTTCCGGGTAAGAGAAGGAGACGTGGGAAAAGCAGATTTCGAGCGGTTTTTCTTCGGTAAATTCCGGCCGGAACGGTAGCATGTGGCCGGCCGGGAGCGGCAGATCAAGAAATTTCCGCATCCACCGGATCTGTTCGAGACAGAGTACCGATTTCGAAAGACTGGAAGTAATCTCGTTAAAATACGAAGAAAAACCGGAAACCGCGCCGAGCGCCAGCACAAAGCCGGAGACAGTCATCGTTCCGTGTGCGAGGCGGTAAATCAGAAAGCCATAGCAGATGCCGTCGCGCAGAAGCTGCAGCGTGAGGGTCAGCAGATCGTTCGCGAAGTAGGCACTGCGGATGTGAAACAGGATTTTCTGGTATCGTTTGTTGATCTGTCGGTAGACACCATCAATCCATCCGCCCAGCTGGTAGAGACGGACATCTTTTCCGGCCGCAGTGTCATACGACTGTTTCTGAAAATAGCGCTGCGACAATTTAATCGCGGACAGATCATCCCGGCGGCGGACTTCGTAGGAAGCCGCGCGGCGGTAGCTGAGAAACTGAAGAACCGAGAGCGCCAGCAGCAGAAGAACGATGGCTGGATGGACACTTCCAATCAGCCCTGCGTAGAGGAGCAGACCGAGAAAGGAAGAAAAAATTGTGACATCATAGCGGAACATTCCTTCCACTCCGACCCAGTTGCTGGAAACGGCATCGGTGGCTTTTTCAACGAGTTGCAGCGTCGACTGCTCGGTCAGAACGGCGTAGTCCATCCGCATGAAATGGCGGAGCAGACGGCGCATAAAAAAGCCGGTCCGGAATTCGGTATACTGCCAGGCGTTCCGTGACTGCAGAAATGCATGGCTGACGAAAACGACGGCATAAAGGAGAAAGAGAACCAGCGTTCCAAGCGCAAACCCGGCAAAGCCGCGGCTCTGTTCCAGAAAAAAGAGAATTCCGGAAGGAAGCAGAATCCCGAAAAAGCCGGTGAGCACCTGTGAGACGATTTCAAGTGCCTGAAAGAGAAACGGCTTTTTGCTGTGATGCCACAGCTCACGATGAATATAAACGTAGTTAGATAATAAAGAATACATAAAGACCTCCTCTGTCACATGTCTTTCGTGAACTGTAGTTATCCTACCATATTCATGCAAAACACGGGGGAAAAGTACGTAAATGGAACAAAAAAGAACGCGAACAGCAAAAAAAGTGTTCACGTTCTGCAAAATTTCTCTGTAGAATCATCGGACAAAATTAAAAAATCCTGGAAAGAACTTTTTACAGCGGCAGCATAATCTCCGTCACGAAAACGCCGGGCTCGTTCTGCCGGTTGATATATCCTTTGTACTTTTCCACAACAAGATTGATCCGTTTCAGCCCATGCCCGTGATTTCCGCGCTTCGTGGTGATATACTCGCTGTCCAGCTTCCGCACAGTATCCTTTGTTGCATTCGTAACGGAAATATACAGCTGGTTTTTCAGCACACCAATATAAAGCCGGATATAGGGATCCGCAAGGCCCTCGCATGCTTCCACCGCATTGTCAATCAGATTTCCGATCAGCGCGCAGAGATCAATATCACTCACCGTAAGATTGGCCGGGCAGGCTGCCTTGTAATCCACGCGGATGCCGTTCTTTTCGGCGAGTGAAATTTTGGAATTTAAAATCGCATCGAGATTCACATTCCCCGAGTCGCAGAGCTGGTTGACCTGATCGAGATCATTTTCGAGCAGCCCGAGATATTCCTGCAGCTTATCATACTGTCCCATCTCAACATATGCCTTCATTGACTGCAGATGATTGTGGTAATCATGGCGCCAGCCGCGCATTGTCAGATAGATATTCTGCACTTCCTCGACCTGGCGGGCGAGAAGCTGGTTCTGGTATTCGATATTTTTGCGTTCCAGATAATGGGATAAAAAAGGAATGTGCGCCATGAAACATCACCTCGGTTCGTTCGGAATTGGAAATTAAAAAATGCAAAACCTTTAAAACGCATTCGGCCGGTAAAACTGCAGGAATGCCTGGTTGAGTGATGCATAGCATCCGCGGCTGACCGGAATTTTTGTTCCGTCCGACAAGAGACATTCCGTCCGCGTGATCCGCTCCACATGAGCGAGATTCACAAGATAACTCCGGTGTGCGGCCGCAAAACATTCTCCTGTCCCACCAGAAGCCTGCCATGCGGCGGAAAGCTCTTCGCGGAACTCCGACAGATTTTTCTTAAACGTTTCCGTGCCGGCGGCCGTATGCAGCGTCAGATAATGATTATCGGACTCCACAAAAAGCAGGTCAGAGAGAAACAGCTTCTGCGTCTCTCCGCCAAGTGAAAGCAGCAGATGCGGTTTTTCCTGTCCGCGCATCGCCTGCAGCTCCTCGAGCAGCGGAAACAGTGTATCCTCTGTCACCGGCTTTAAGAGATACCGGAACGCCTGCACCTCATATCCTTCGAAAACATATTCTTTATGATTCGTCAGAAAGAGAATCGGCACCTCACTGTCCGTTTCACGGATTTTCCGCGCCAGCGCCATGCCGTCCATTCCGCCGAGATCAATATCGAGAAAGATGAGATCAAACGGATACGAGCCGGGATACTGGAACAGAAAAGCGGCGGAGTCTGAAAAGGCTTCCACGGTCAGAGGAAGCCTTTTTCGCTCCGCAAAGGTGCGGAGCAGCAGTTCCATCCGGGAACGCTGCGCCGGTTCATCTTCGCAGTAAGCAATTCTCATGTTATTCACCCAAACATTTTTTGAAGAAGTTATCGTAAACGGTAATCATTTCCTCGGTCCAGAATGCTGCACCGCCGTGGTCTGCGCCGCGAAGAAGATACAGCTGTACATCTTTTCCGGCATCCTTTAATGCGTGGTAGAGATCGACACTCTGCTGGCAGAACACCATCGTGTCCTTGGTGCCGTGTGCGATCAGCATCGGCGGGAAATCCTCGTTCACGTATGTTTTGGAGCAGGCTGCCTTAGCCTCCTCAAGATGCTCGGTGATGTCATAGCCCATCAGCATGCCCTCCGGGCTGTCTGGTTTCTGATGGTTCAGCGTTATCGGATAGCCGTACGGCAGTGTCACATCAACAGCTCCGTACAGATCGATAATACCGCATACCTCGCAGCTTTCCTCATTGATCGGCTCGTCAAGTTTTCCGCTCTTTGCGGTCATGCCGGCAACGGAAGAAACCTGTCCGCCGGAAGAATCTCCCATCAGGAACATCTGCGATGGATTCAGCTTGTATTCCTCCGCATGCGCACGCAGAAAACGTACCGCATTTTTTGCGTCGATGATCTGCGCTGGGAAATGTGCGATTCCGCTGTGACGGTATTCGACGATTGCAACAACGTAGCCGCGCTGCGCCAGACGGGCGATCATGCCGACCTTCTGGTAGACATACTGTTTCATCCAGGCGGATCCCTGAATAAATGTGATGCACGGCCAGGTGCGCTCCGGGTGCGCCATCTGGAATGGTGTGAAAATTTCCAGATGAAGATTGTGCGCCTCGTCGTAGACAACTTCATGCGCATAGCGGATCTCAATTTCCTCTCCGGTCACCGGAATTTCCACGGCGCCGTCTACCGCGTCTGTGTAGTCCGGCATTGTCTCATACGTGTAGTTTGATGGTTCAATGATCATGTGTAAAAACCTCCTTTTTCTAAAACCCCTTTTTCGGTCCGAAACAGCAATCCACAGGATTTACAATTTCTTCGACTCCTCATATGATTTTAACTCGGAAAGCGCCTCACCTGCAAGTGGATACAGTGCAATAATGTTGAAAATTGTCATCAGCCCGATACCGACATCACCGAGATCCCACACAAACGTGTAAGCGGCAATTCCTCCGATAAACAGCATCACAAGTGCCAGAACCTTGTAAGCGGTCTGGAAACACCACTTGTCACCGAACAGGTAGGCAACGTTGCTTCTTGCATAGAACAAAATGCCAAGGAACGTGGAAAAGCTGAACAAAAACAGCGTAAGTGCGATAAAAATCACACCGAATTTTCCCAGATGATACTGCATGGCGGTCTGCAAGAGATCCATGCCGGAAAGGCCATTAATCAGATCCTTTGGTGCAAGCAGCATAATCATTGCGGTGCAGCTGCAGATGACGATTGTGTCAACAAAAACGCCGAGCGCCTGTACAAGGCCTGCTTTGGCCGGGCGGTCACATTCTGCGGCGGCAGCGGCGCATGGAGCGGAGCCGGAACCGGCTTCATTCGAAAACAGACCACGCTTTACACCGTTCATCAGAACAGCACCAAAACCGCCGGCTGCCATCTGACGAAGTCCGAAGGCTTCCTCAAAAATGCGTGCAAACACAGAAGGAATCTGACGGAGGTTGACTGCGATGATAAACAGTGTGATAAAGAAATAGCAGACTGCCATGACAGGAACTATAAAATCCAGCACCTTTACGGTTGCATTTTTCCGGAGTACGATGATTGCAGAAAGAATCACCAGCATGATACTGGTGTAAAGCGGCGGAATGGAAAATGCATTTTTAAAAGAAGAAGCCACGGAGTTGCTGATTACCTGACTGATACCGCACCAGCAGATCAGACCGGCAATGGCAAACAGAACAGCCGGCAGAACGTATCGTTTTTTCTTCTTGAGGTGGTCTTCAACCAGATCGTGAATGTAGTAGGCAGGACCGCCGCGGTAGCCGCCGTACAGAGGATCTTCTTCTTTGTGAAGCTGTGCGAGCGTAGCTTCGATAAACGCGGTAGACGAGCCGATGATAGCCGTCACCCACATCCAGAACACAGCACCTGCGCCTCCGGCGGAGACTGCAGCGACAACGCCGACTAGATTTCCCATACCGACACGCGTTGCGGTGGAAACGATCAGTGTCTGAAAAGAAGAAAGGCTGCTTTTTTCATTTTTCTTTTCCGACAGGGCACGGATCATGTCCGGGAACAGACGGATAGGAAGAAAACGTGTCCGGATCGTAAAATAGATGCCGGTTGGGATCAGCAGAAGAATCAAAAGGGAGATTCCGAGACTGCCGCCGCCCGGGAGCGGAATCGTAAAAAGATCGCCCCAGAGAAAGTTGTAGACTGTGGTGATGAGATTGACAATCATGTTTTCAAAAACCCTCATTTCAAAATATTTGCGGCACTGTGAAACGTCAAAGCATAAAAGCACCGTTACCTGCTATTATATCGGTTTCTGTTTGGAATGTAAAGAAGGGAAGAGAAAAGATAAGAGGCAAATATCAGCTTTTTCCGAAACCAGAAAAAGTTGATATCTGCCTCTTAAAAATTTTTCAGTCGTATCAAAAGATCAGCCTGCGAGATGCAGCATCTCGATCAGGAACAGCCAGCTCAGGCCATAGAATGTAACGACAGCGACAAGGTCGTTGACCGTCGTGATGAGCGGACCGGAAGCAACCGCCGGATCGATGTGGATCTTTTTGAAGAACAGCGGAATGCAGGTGCCGACGGCACTGGAAATCAGCATTGCCAGCAGCAGTGCGATGCCGATGCAGGCGGAAACGGAAAATGCGAACATCATGGTCTTTCCCTTGAATAAGAAGATGAAAAGTCCGATGACAGCAAAGGACAGAACACCAAGCAGAAGACCATTGCAGAAACCGATGCGCATTTCCTTGAAAACAAGCTGTAATTTCTGTTTTCCGGTCAGGGACTCATCCATCAGGACACGGATGGTAACAGCCAGGGACTGGGTACCAACGTTTCCGGCCATGTCGAGGATCAGGGACTGGAAGGTCATGATGATCGGAAGGGTTGTGACAACCTGTTCGAAAATACCGACTACAGAAGAAACCAGCATGCCAAGACCGAGCAGGATGATCAGCCATGGAAGACGTTTTTTCATACTGTCTTTTAACGGCTCTTTTAAATCCTCCTCTGCGGTCAGACCTGCGAACATCGCGTAGTCCTCACCCATCTCATCATCAACCAGGTCGATGATGTTTGATGATGTGATGACACCGAGCAGGCGGTTGTCATTGTCGAGGACCGGAATAGAATCCTCGGAATAATCCTTCAGTTCTTCGATACACTCGTTGATCGGCTCCTCTGCATATACGTACGGGTAAGAAGTTACGGTCAGATCCTCGAGCGTCTCGTCGCGTCTTGCGATGATCAGGTTTTTCAGATCGATCGCTCCGTAAAATTTCTGCTGCGCATTGACAACAAAGATGGTAGAGATGTTGTCGTTCTTTGCGGCCTGATCGATCAGGCTGCTCATCGCCTGTTTGACATTCAGATCCTCGCGGATGATGATGCAGTTTGTCGTCATGCGGCTACCAATTTCATCTTCATCGAAGGAGGCGATCATCTCAATATCGTGGCGTACTTCCGGATCGAGCAGTTCGATCAGAAGTTTTTTCTTTGCTTTGTCGAGTTTCTGCAGAACCTCGGCCAGTGCATCGGTCTCCATTTTGGAGAGGATGGAAGCGGCTTTTTTGACATCCATCTCTTCGAGGTACTCGGCTACGTTGTCGGATTCAGCATACTCAAAAATATCGGACAGCATGTCCGTGTCCAGAATGCGGTACAGTTTGCATCGCTCCGGAACCGTTAAAAGCGGCAGAACATCTGCCAGGTCATTTTCGTGGTAATCTTCCAGGCGGCTGCCCATGACAGCCGGAGAAGAGTTACTGCGGATTGTATCCAGGATCTCCTGGGTATAATCCTGTACTCGTTTTTCCATTTTTTCGTTATCCTCCATTCTTTTTTTTGACAGCAGAAAAAAACATGCGTGCTGTCGGTGCGAAAAAGCATGTTGGAACCCTCACAGGGCAGTAAAAGCACACGAAAAAAGAACCAGAGAATTACGTTTCAAAACTGGTTTGGATCATGTGTCTTACTTCGGGTTTTCATAGGATAAGAAGGGAAAATATTTAAGATTAAAACAGGACAGAAGGATGGCCGTCATCCTGCATATTTTCCGGTTCCCGTCCTATGCTGGTACTTCGCCCATGAGAATCACAACTATCCATTCTGTTCACCTGCCTTTTTTTAGAAATTTTTTGATCAAACAGCCGTTTTTGCCGGTCTGTTTCGCTTGAAATACGGGATTCAAAAATCATCCCTCAAGTATTCTAACTGCTTTCCGGAAAAAAATCAATTCCTATTTTGGTAAAATTTTCGCAACATTCTTATCTCGTTTCTGTTTCTCCTCGTAAAGCATTGCATCCGCATGCGCGAGCATCTCCGGAAGTGTGGAATCCATGTCTTTCGGAAGCAGATAAAAGCCGGTGGAAACGGTAATATTATATGCTTTTTCGCTCGTTCTATTAAAAATGTCGAATGCGGAGTGCAGCGTCCGGTACAGATCCCTGGACATTGTTTCGTCGGAACACGGAACAAGACATGCGAATTCATCGCCGCCGATGCGTCCGCAGACACCGCGTTTGCCGATGGAATCCTGCAGAAACTGTCCGACAAGGCGGATGGAGAAGTCCCCTTCTTCATGCCCGTACCGGTCGTTGATGATCTTTAAATTATTGAGATCCGCATAGACGGCAAGCAGGATGTGCTAAGAAAATAATTGCAATTGTCTAAAAAATGTTTGAGTTCTGAATTCACAGACAAAACTTTATAGAAACTTAAGATTTTCCTTTGCGGACCTAAAGATTCCTTTGGTACAGTAAGGATGAAAACAAAAGACATCTGGCAACTTGAGAGAATTTGCGGTACAATCATCTTTGAATCATGTGGGAGGTCCGGCGCGGAAAAAAAGTGCCGGAAAAGAAAAAATGAAAGGTGGAGAAAGAAGAAATGTACAACATTTTAGTATGTGATGATGATAGAGAGATTGTAGACGCCATTGAGATTTATCTGACCCAGGAGGGCTATCATGTGCTGAAAGCATATGACGGCATGCAGGCCATCCAGATGCTCGAGAGGGAGGAGATTCAGCTGCTGATTATCGACGTTATGATGCCGAAACTGGACGGCATCCGTGCGACGCTGAAAATCAGGGAAAAGAGCAGTATTCCGATCATTATTCTGTCCGCAAAATCAGAGGATGTGGACAAAATTCTGGGACTGAACATCGGCGCGGATGATTACGTGACGAAGCCGTTCAATCCGCTCGAGCTGGTGGCGAGGGTGAAATCTCAGCTGCGGCGCTACACGAAACTTGGAAATCTTCCGGCGGACGACGGAGAAAATGTGTATCAGGTTGGCGGGCTTCTCGTCAATGACGATTTAAAAGAAGTCAGCGTCGAGGGCGAACCAGTCAAACTGACCCCGATCGAATACAACATTCTCCTGCTGCTGGTAAAAAATCCAGGCAAGGTATTTTCGATTGAGCAGATTTATGAGAGCATCTGGAACGAGGAAGCGATCGGTGCGGATAACACGGTTGCGGTTCATATCCGTCACATCCGTGAGAAAATCGAAATCAACCCGAAGGAGCCGCGCTATCTGAAAGTTGTATGGGGAATTGGGTATAAGATTGAGAAACAATAATAAGGAGTGAATAATTGTGAAAGAACGAAAACTCTACAGCCTGACGGGGAAGCTGATCGTTTTTCTTCTGCTGATCGTTTTTGCCGCCAGTGCGCTGTTCGGGGGCATTCAGACACTGATGCTTTCCAGCGTCGGCCTGACGCCGAATGCGGCAGCAAAAAAGTATGCGTTTGAAGAAACCACCGCATGCGGCACACTGGTGCAGCGGCAGCTTCATAACGTCATGAGCTACTATAATGATATGAGTAAATTCGGCACAAACGGTCGATACGACGGAACAAAAGAGATTGATTACCGTGCCTTTGCAACCGATGGAGAGGGAAGCGGCGGGATAAGTACAACGTACACCATTGACCAGCTTGTCAAGATGTACGATGACGGCAGCAGCGCAGACCTCAATGAGGTGGCAGCGTATACTGCGGACAATTATGCGACGAACGATGCCGGAATTGACAAAGAAGCCTATCTTGCATACGAAGATGGAACTGACGTGAGCCAGGAAACAGAAGAGACGGATGTAGCCGCACTCACCGAAGAAGTGAGCGCGGCAGATGCAGAGACGTTTGACAGCTTTTCCCCGGACGGCGAGGTCTACTTTCCTTCCGATAATGCAGTGAAAAGCCTGAAAGAGAAAAAAATTGATCCTGCTGATGTTTCCTCCCAGTTTTTGTATCTATACGATCAGGGAATGAACCTGGAAACGCAGAAAACGAAAGCGGGAACGTACCTCTATGAGTACGCGGCGGCAAATCTGAAAAAGGTATCCATCCGCGATCTGTATATGACACTTTCCGGGGTCACGGAAGAAGTTGCTGCTTTTAAAAACCAGGAGAGCGGCATCAGCGTCGATGCGGACGATGCCAATCTCTGGTACTGTCTGGAGGATAAAGAAGGAAATATCTATACGAATGTGGATTCCTGGAAAAATGGTTACACAACAGCCATTGCGCAGAAATCGTCCTATCCGTTCGCCTTTGCTGTTGACCGGACCGGCGGTGCCGACAAAGTCCGTTCTTATGCAACAAGAAAAAACAGCCCGGCCGTGGAAGCAGCGAGAAGCTATCTGCTGAACAATCAGATTGCAGATAATTATCAGAAGATCTTTGTTGCACTGGATCCGGATCTGGCAGCAAGCGACTATTTCTCCCAGTACAGTGAGATCTACAGCCAGTGGCTTCCGAAAATGCAGCTCCTTCTTCTGATGATTGCAGTTGGCGGAATCGGAACGCTGGTCTGCCTGGTCCTGTTCACACTGCAGGCAGGAAGAAATGGAAAAAACAAAGAAATCCGCCTTTACTTTTTCGATCAGTGGTACACGGAAATCGCAGCTGCAGCCGCCATCCTGATTGTGATGGGAGCAGTTGGAATCGTTGCTGTCTGCATCGAACTTTCCTACGGCGGCGTTCATTATATCCAGAATTTTGACGGAAACTACATCTACAGCGGATCCTATGGAAATGAAGCAGATACATGGCGAAGCCTGGTGGCCGCATCGGGCATCCTCGCCGGATTTCTGATCACACTGATTCCGTACTGCTCACTGGTGCGCCGGATCAAAGCACGCAACGTCTGGAAACAGTCGTTTTTGTACTGCGTCGGCCACCGGATCGTGTCTGCCGGAAGAACCTTCTATGAAGGCAGACAGGAGTCGGAGCGAACGATCCTTATGTTCTGCGTTTTCTGCGGCGTGCAGATCATTCTCTGCTGCGGCTTCGGAATGTTCGGCGTATTCCTTACCCTGGTGATGGATGCCGCAGTGCTGCTTCTTCTGCTGCGCGAGGCATCCGGAAGAAAACAGATTGAACATGGCTTAAAAGAGATTGCTGCGGGCGATCTGGATTACAAGATTGACCTGACGGAGCTGCAGGGGGAAGACAACCTTCAGCTTGCCGGAATTGTCAATTCGCTCGGAGAGGGAATGAAAGCGGCAGTGCAGGAGCAGATGAAGAGCGAGCGCTTAAAAGCGGATCTGATCACGAACGTATCCCACGATATCAAGACACCGCTTACTTCTATTATTAATTATGTCGATCTGCTGAAACGGGAAAATATTGAAAACGAGAAAGCGAAAGATTATATCCGCGTACTCGACGAAAAATCACAGCGCCTGAAACAGCTGACGGAGGACCTTGTCGAGGCATCGAAGATCAGCTCCGGAAACATTAAACTGGAATTTATGAACCTGAACCTGAACGAACTTGTACAGCAGGTGAACGGAGAATTTGCGGAGCGGTTCGAAGGCCGCAATCTCGACCTGATCTGTATTCTCCAGCCGGAACCGCTTCTGATCCGTGCGGACAGCCGCCGCATCTGGCGCGTGCTTGAGAACCTGTACGTAAATGTCTGCAAATATGCCATGCCGGGAACACGGGTTTATGTGGATGCCATCAAAAAAGACGGAAAGATTCAGCTCTCGATTAAGAACATTTCCGAGAACCCGCTGAACTTCCAGGCAGATGAACTGACGGAGCGTTTTATCCGCGGCGATGTCAGCCGGAGCACCGAGGGCAGCGGCCTGGGTCTTTCAATCGCAAAGAACCTGACGGTATTGCAGCATGGAAGCTTCAACATTTATCTGGACGGCGACCTGTTCAAGGTTACGATTACGTTTGATGAAGCTGTAAAGGAGAAAAAACCGATGCCTCCGATGATCGTACCGGAAGCGGTACAGGAGGAAGCACAGCAGGATGCCTGAGAAGTGTTGAAAAATAAAAGAGAATAGAAAACGACAACTCCCCGCCGGGAAACACGCAGCAGATGCGGTTCCCGGCGGGGAGTTGTTTATGAAATGCAGTTTATTTATTCGTTTGTTTCGTCTGTTTCTGTCTGTTCAGCCGGGCTTGCAGATTCCTCTTCCGAAGCAGTTTCTGCAGCATCGGTAGTTTCAGCCGGAGCAGCGTCATCGGAACGTTCAGTCAGCGGGCTTGGTCTGTCCATTGCTTCCAGTGCCCGCAAGGATTCTTCTTCCGGTGTCAGAACCTCGTTTTCTTCCTCCGGCATATAGAATGGGAAGATTTTGTTTACAAAGAACCAGGAGCATCCAAGCGCTACCGTGGAAAAGCCCAGAAGGAACATCAGAAGAATCAGATAGCTGACAATCTTTGTCGTGGAGAATACATAGATCAGCAGCGGACAGAGATTGACGAGCAGGATCATGATGGTCCACGGCAGGTGGCGGATTGCCATCAGGATGGAGTTCTTGATCGTGTTTTTTACAGTATTGTCAAAGCGGCTCAGTACCGGAAATACATAAGAAAGTACCATGGCCTCGAAAAAGATCAGTACCAGGAAAACAAAACGCAGGTAGGTGATGGTACCCGGCATTCTCATGACCAGCAGAAGATCAAGAATCAGAACAATCAGAACCGCCAGCAGGATGAGCCAGATGGCAGTTGCCTGCTTGAAGTTTTCGCGGAAGGATTTCCAGTAGGTACGGAAGATATACGTCTCCTCATTTTTGATCATCTTCAGCGTGACGTAGTACATTGCTGTGAAATTGGCGCCGATTGTCACAATCGGGATACACATAATAAGGAAAATAATGTTCAGCATCATCAGGTCGAAGACACGGCCCATAATCTGCGAGAACTTACTGTCCAGGCTGAAAAAACTCATAATTTGTTCCTCTTTTCTGTTGAATTAAGTGTGCCGCCGATTAACGTTCCGGCTGGCAGACATCATAGAAAAGTATAGCGAATTTTTCAGAAAAATGCAATGAAGAGAATATAAACTTTTCGTTTCGTCATTTTGTATAAGAGTGAACATTTTGTTTGTGCAAAGTGGACAGAAGAGAACGGTTCGAGAAAATCCGAAAGCAGAATTGCCAATCTGCCGGAGGAAAGTTTGTGTAATTGTGGCATGGTCGAATGCGGGTAGAAAAGGTATACTAATCCCATAAGCAAGAGAGATGCAAATGCAAAACTCATAATAAAACGCATGATGTTTATTTAGGGAGGATTCAAAAATGGCAAGTTTATCTTTACAGCACATTACAAAAAGATATCCGAACGGTTTTGAAGCAGTAAAAGACTTCAACCTGGAAATCGCTGACAAAGAGTTTATCATCTTCGTAGGACCATCTGGATGTGGTAAATCTACAACACTTC
>OLOG01000047.1_pt1 | contig 125036 bp, 89 predicted proteins | sample 1672351 | NCBI WGS metagenome assembly OLOG01 (sample SAMEA3136674, study PRJEB25190) | human gut metagenome | biome: human gut; feature: human-associated habitat; material: faeces | place: Austria | collected 2013 | reverse complement strand
CGCGAAGCGCGCAGCGGGGGCTCCGACATGTCCGAGGACGATTTGGAGAGTAACCCTGTGTCCGGCCGACGGGATCCCTAACCACGCCATGCTTCTTATGTGCAGCAAAGCTAATGCTGCTAAAATACAAAGCGCTCATGTAGTTTAAACGCACGACGATAAGGAGCACCAGTGGGTAACCACTTCCGTACCTCCGGTGCGGGCGATGATGCCCCCAAGACGCAGGCAGGCGTCCAGGGCAGTCGTTTCGCCACTCCGGATTCAGAGGGCCAGCCTGTTGCTCAGGCCCCCGCTCAGCCGGCAGATCAGGCACAGCCGGCATCCGATCCCTTTGCCTACAATCCAACCAGCGATGTCGCGCTTTCCGGCACGGCGGGTTTTGAGCCCGTTCAGGCCGTGACCGCTCGCGTGGAGCAGCCTCAGGCTGGTGCCGCCACGCCGCAGCCTACCATGGCCGGCATTCCCGACCCCTTGGCCCCTGCGACGCCGGCTCCTCAGCCTGCGCAGTCCGGTCTCTTTGCCGCTATTCCCGACCCCACGCAGCCTGCTGCCCCGGTGGTCGAGAGCGATCAGGCAGCCGAGGTCGCAAGCCTCGATAACGCGCTCAACAACCCCGATTTTACGTCGGTGTTTGCGCCCATCGATCCGCAGGCCAGCCGCAAGAAGATGGCCAAGCAGGCCGGTGTCGAGCCCGTCATCCTTATGGAGCATGTCACCAAGATCTATCCGGCACAGCCCAACAAGCCTGCACTCGACGACATCAACATCGAGATCTATCCGGGCGAGTTCGTCTTCCTGGTCGGTCACTCCGGCTCGGGTAAGACCACGCTGCTGTCGACGCTCAACCGCGACGTCAAGCCGACGAGCGGCCGCATCCTGGTTGCCGGTCAGGACCTCATGAAGATCAAGAACCGCAAGGTTCCGTTCCTGCGCCGCCAGATTGGCGCCGTGTTCCAGGACTTTAAGCTTCTGCCGCAAAAGACCGCCTACGAAAACGTGGCGTTTGCCCTGCAGTGCATCGGCAAGCCCAAGGGCGTCATTCGCAGCCAGGTGCCTGAGGTGCTGCGCCTGGTCGGTCTGGCCGATCAGATGGACTCGCTGCCCGACCAGCTTTCCGGTGGCGAGCAGCAGCGCGTTGCCGTCGCCCGTGCTATGGTCAACCGTCCGCCGCTGCTGATCTGCGACGAGCCCACGGGCAACCTCGACCCGGCGATCTCGCTGGGCATCATGAAGCTGCTTGAGCGTATTAACCGCACCGGCACCACCGTGATCGTCGCCACGCACGACCGCGAGATGGTCGATAGCATGCACCGTCGCGTGATCGCCCTCGAGGGCGGCCACGTCATCCGCGACCAGGAGAGGGGAGGTTACGGCAACTATGGCACCAACTAACGTGGGCTACTCCTTCAAAGAGGCAATCAGCCACTTCTTCCGTAACTGGACTACCTCGCTCGGCGCCGTCATCACGATCTTCCTTTCGCTGTTTATCATCGGCCTGTTCATCATGGGCTCTGCGATGCTGAACTCCGTGATCGGCACCGTCGAGGATCAGGTTGTCATCAACGCGTTCATTAGTGATGACGCCGATCAGGCCGATGTTCAGGCTTTTGAGGCCGAGCTTAAGACGTGGAATAACGTCAAGTCCGTGACCTATAAGGACAAGGACGACGCGCTGGCCGAGTATACGAGCAAGATGTCGGGCAACGCCGACGCCACCATGAGCGCGCTCGATGGCCAGAACCCGCTGCCGGCTTCCTTCGCTATTGAGATGGACGATCCGTCCAAGGTCGAGAGCACGGCAAAGAAGCTCAAGAAGGATGCCGATTTCCAGAAGATCGCGGATGACGGCGACGTCAACGCGAGCGTGCTGTACGGCCAGGAGGAAGTGAGCCGCCTGTTCCAGGTGACCAACTACATCCGCATCGCCGCCGTGGTGCTCGTTGGTCTTCTGACCTTTATCGCATTCATCTTCATCAACAACACGATTCGCCTGTCCATCACGGCGCGTCGTCGTGAGATTGCGATTATGCGTCTGGTCGGCGCCAGCAACGGCTTCATTCGTGGCCCGTTTATCACCGAGGGCGTGCTGCAGGCCATTTTGGGCTCGCTGCTTTCCATCGGCGTTCTGGAGCTGCTGCGCAATTTGATGATTCCGCGTCTGCAGGAGAGCATCGGCTGGATGTCGTTTGCCCTGCCGATGCAGTACTACCTGGTGACCTATGCTGCGCTGATTCTGGTCGGCGTGATTATCGGTCTCTTTGGTTCTGCCATCGCCATGCGCCGCTACCTGCGCGTGTAAGCATGCCTGGAATTCACCCCTTCCAACGGGTCGTCTCTTATGGGGCGGCCCGTTTTTTGATCCCTAGGGGACGAAGGAAACGAATCATCGTAGCGCTGGTCTATCTATGTGATCCGTTTTCCTTCATCCCCTAGGGATCATTTGGGTAGACTCTTGGGATGTAAACGGCAATCGATAGTTAGGAGGCGCCATGGGGCGCAATAACAAGCATAAGCGTGGAGCTCGCAATAAGCGCGGGCCGGTGCGCAGCGAACGCCGTCCGAGCCTGACCGGGCGCGTGCAGCTCCATGAGCACAGTGCCTACGTTGTAACCGAGAATGGCGACTACAAGGTCATGGGCCGCGGTAAGCGTGAGATCATGGACGGCGATACCGTTGCCGTGAGCATTAAGAACAGCCCGCATGGCGAGCGTCGCGCCGTGATCGAAGGCGTGGTTGAGCGCGCAGCCATAAGCGTGGTGGGCACGTACCAGACCGCCGGTCCGCTCGGTGTGATCGAGCCGCTCGATTCGCGTCTGAAGGCCGACTTCTTCATTCTGCCCGAGGATACCTCGGCGGATCGTCTGGGCGTCCACCCGGGTGATGCTGTTGTCGCGCGCATTTTGACCTACCCGACGCGCCTGGAATCGGGCACTGTGACGATCGAACGCCGCATTGGCGGAGATGACGCGCCCGATTTGGGCGTTCAATATGTGATGGCGCGTTACGGCTATACCGATAGCTATCCCGAGGCCGCGCTGGACGAGGCCGAGGGGCTTTCGCTCGATGTGTCCGCGGCGCTTAAGGACCCGCTCCGCCGCGATCTGCGCGACCGCTTTGTCATCACGATCGACCCAGTCGACGCGCGCGACTTTGACGATGCCATTTCGTTGGAGCGCACGCCCGAGGGTGGCTACAAGCTGGGCGTCCATATCGCCGACGTCTCGCACTATGTGGCGTGGGACGGGCATATCGATCTTGAGGCTCGCCATCGTACGACATCGGTGTATCTGGCCGATCGCGTGCTTCCCATGCTGCCCGAACGCCTGTCCAATGACCTGTGCTCGCTTCGCCCTGACGAGGACCGCCTTGCGTTTACCGTCGATATCGAGCTCGATGCGCAGGGTCGCGTGCGGCATTACGATCCGTACCCCAGCGTGATTCGCTCGCGTGTGCGTATGGACTATGACGGCGCCGAGGCGCTGCTGGTGCGTGCCGGCGCGGTTGAGTATTCGGTGCTGGAGGGTGCGGCCGAGGATGTTGCGGCTGCCGAGGCCTCGCGCGAGGAAGCGCTTGAGCGCGGTCTTGCGTGCGAGGAGGCCGCCCGCGGCTACAACGTCGACCTCGGCGATTTCCTTGTCGCCGCCAACGAACTCGCCGAACTTCGCCGTCGTATTCGTCGCGCCCGCGGCTCAGTCGATTTTGACACGGCCGAGATTCGCGCTCTATTGGATGAGGACGGAGTGCCCGTGCAGATTGTGGCGCGTGAGCGTTCGTGTGCCACGTCGCTTATCGAGGAAGCCATGCTGCTCGCCAACGAGTGCGTTGCAGAGTGGCTGGCAGACCGTGATATCGAGGCCTGCTATCGCGTGCATGAGGATCCGAGCCCCGATAGCCTGCACGGTGCCGCCGTGGCGCTGGCGCAGCTGGGCATCATCGATGACCGCCGTGCGGCTGGTATTGCCCTGGGAAGTCCCGATGAGCTGCAGGCTGCGGTTGACGCCGCGGCCGGCACGGCTAACGCTCCGCTCGTCAACACGTTGCTCTTGCGCAGTATGCAGCGCGCGCTGTACAAGCCACGCAACGAGGGCCACTTTGCGCTTGCCGCGCCGTGCTACTGTCACTTTACGAGTCCCATTCGCCGCTATCCCGACCTGGTGGTGCATCGCGTACTCAAGCTGCAGCTGGCCTACGAGCGGCTCGGCGGCAAGGACGCCTTGGTCCGTACGCCGCGGCTGATCGGCAAGGGGCGCGAGTCGCTGCCGCGCATTCTGCCGCAGATCTGCCGCGCATGCAGCGATGCCGAACGCGCGGCAGATGCCGCCAGCCATGCGACGCAAAAGATCAAGATTGCCCAGTACTATGAGGACCGTCTGGGCGAGCGCTATGCCGGAACCGTCTCGTGGGTTAGCAGCATGGGCCTCTTTGTGCGCTTGGACCTAACGCAGGTCGAAGGCTTGGTTTCGATCAAGAGTCTGGGCAACGAGTGGTTCGAGTTCGACGAGGACGCGCTCACGCTCACGGGTGCCGACACGGGCACCCGTTACGAGCTGGGGCAGCGCGTGATTATCGAGGTCTCGCGCGTCAATACCACGCGTGGGCACTTGGACTTTAAGCTTATCCATTAGCCAAATCCCGACTCATGGTGGGGGAGCGGAGGGCGGCCTTTCGGGACCGCCCTTCGCATTTGAATCGTGACTACCTTGCCGTCTGCTCGGCCGCCCGCTTACCTGCTGTTTGAGAGGTAAAACCTACCAAAATAAACCTGTCCCTTTTGGCAGGTTTACAAGAAAGCGGGGATGAGATGGCGACGGTGTACGGTTATGCGCGGGTGAGTTCGCGCGATCAGAATCTGAATCGGCAGCTGGATGCGCTGGGCGCCTATGGCGTGGGCTCGGCGAATATTTATGCCGACCATGCGAGCGGCAAGGACTTCGATCGACCGCGTTATCGCGAGCTGCTGCACGTCCTGGGAGACGGGGACGTGCTGGTGGTGCTTTCTATCGACCGACTTGGCCGTAATTACTCCGAGATTCTTGAGGAATGGCGACGCATTACCAAGGAACTCGGGGTTGCCATTGTGGTGTTAGACATGCCATTGCTTGACACGCGCGCTAGGGCCAGCGGCGCGCCGGATGTGACCAACGTCCTGATTGCCGATATTGTGCTGCAACTGCTGAGCTACGTGGCGCAGGTGGAGCGCGAGAATATCCATCGGCGCCAAGCGGAGGGAATTGCAGCGGCGCGGGCGCGAGGGGTCCGTTTCGGTCGACCTCGCAAGCCGTGCCCTCCTCAGTTTGAGCTGGTGCGCGATAGCTATGAGGCGGGCGATATTACCCGCAGCCAGGCAGCAAAGTGCCTGGGCGTGTGCGTGGGGACGTTCGATCGCTGGATGCGCGAGGCAGGGTAGGGGTTTGCGTCGCTTTGTCGCTTCCTGTTGCGATTCAAATTTTGATACGGTGACGATGCCATTTGGGGCTACACTCGCTGATATTCAAAAAAGGAGGTTGGCCCTTGGCGCGCGTAAAACAGATAATCGGATGGACCGCGATCGTTCTGTTCGCTGCAACGCTGGCGGGCATCTGGGTGCTGACGGAGCAAAATGCGGTGGAGACGTCGTTGCTGAGCGAGTCCACCGCGCGTGTGGTGGAGGGCCAGGCTGCGGGCGTTCAGGCTGTCGATGCCACGGGTGAAGCTCAGGCGGAGAACGGAATGACCGGGGGCGCCGATTCGGCTGCCTCGAATGTCCGGTCTGGCCGACTTGCTTCCATTCGCATGTGGGTGGGCACGAACGTCCGTCGCGTTGCCCATACCGTAGAGTTTTTCTTCGTCGGATTGTTCGCCTCCGTGGTCGTGGTTTGCCTTTCCAGGCGTCCGTGGAGCGTATGCTCCCGTTGCGTGCCCGTATTGCTCTTTTGCGCCGCCTGCTCCGTTGGCGATCAGGTACATAAGATCTTTGTTCCCGGCAGGCATTTCGACGTTATCGATTTAGGATTCGATGCTGCGGGCTATGTCACCGCCATGCTGTTGGTATTGCTGGCAGCGGCGTTGGTGCGCCATGCGACTCGGCCGATCGGCGCCCATGCGAGGCGCTAGCCGGTAACAAACCCGTTTCTGATAATGCGACCTTGTTGAATTATTTTGTGTCGCGCGTATTTCCGAGCGGTCGGATTTGAGGGGCGAACGGTAGAACGCTCGCCCTTTGTGCGCCACGATGCGGCACAATGTACCGCAAAAGCTGTTTGTATCCGGTACGAATCGTTCGTTGGTCTTTAATTCTTCTCAACGGAGGTGTTTGAGATGGCAAACGGATTGCTTTTGCGGCTTCGCGAGCGTGAGCTCAGCGCGAGCCCGGCGGAACGCAATGTCATCGCATATGTAAGCGCTCATCCGCACGAGGTGGTCGGGCTGTCCGTCCGCGGTCTTGCCGATGTCACGTTCTCCTCGCCCTCGAGCATTTTGCGCTTTTGCAAGCGTTTGGGTTTTGCGGGCTACAAGGAGTTCCAGCGCGAACTGATTGCCGAGCTGGCGCTCTTAGGTGACAAGAAAGACGTAGCCCTCGAGGACATCTCCATGGATGACAGCGTCGAACGTATCGTGGGGAAGGTGATGAAAAGCAACGTGCGCACGATCGAGGCGACGGCGCGAACGCTCGATTACACCGTCTTGGAGCGATGCGCGGCCCGTCTTAAGCGGGCACGCGCGATCAATCTGTTCGGTATTGGTGCTTCTCGTTTGGTCGCGCACGACCTGGCGCAAAAGCTCATGCGTGTCGACAAAGAGTGCCGTCTGTACGACGACTGGCATGATCAGCTCTTATGTGCCAAGAACATGCATGAGGGCGATATGGCAATCGCCTTTAGCTACTCGGGCTTGACGCAAGAGGTGCTGGACTGCACCGCCGAGGCTCAACGTCACAACTGTCCCGTTGTGGCCGTTACCAAAGTAGATGGATCATCCAAGCTTGCCACCATGGCCGATGCCGTGCTCGGCGTCGCCGCGAGTGAACCCTTGGTCCGCGGCGGTGCCATGGCTTCGCGTATGGCCCAGCTTATGGTTGTCGATGCCCTGTACGCTGCTTACGTTGCCAGCGACTACGAACGGGCGACGCATGTCATTAAGCAAAACTACATCGAGAAACAGGAAAGATGAGGTGAATGAAATGCTCGATTTAACAAAATTCACGACCGAACAGCGTAATCAAAGGTCAATGGACCTCGATACGATGACATCGCTGCAAATCGTCACGACGATGAACGATGAGGATCTTCGTGCCGTCCAGTCGGTCACGAAAGTGTTGCCCCAGGTTGCCACAGCAATCGACTGGGCTGCTGAGACACTCGAGCGCGGCGGGCGCGTCTTTTACATGGGCGCAGGCACCAGCGGTCGTCTGGGCGTACTCGACGCTTCGGAGTGTCCGCCCACGTTTGGCGTATCGCCCGATCTGGTCGTCGGGCTCATTGCCGGGGGCGAGACGGCGTTTATCAAGGCTGTCGAAGGTGCCGAAGACAGCGAGGAGCTTGGCGCGAGCGACCTGCGGGAGCGTGGACTCTCGGACAAGGATCTTGTCGTTGGCCTGGCGGCAAGTGGTCGTACTCCCTATGTGGTGGGCGGCCTTGTGTACGCCAAGGCAACTGGGCGCAAGACCATTGCAATTGCCTGTAACCAAGGGTCGAAGATCGGGGAGAGCGCAGATCTTGCCATTGAGCCCGTGCCCGGTCCCGAGGTGCTGACCGGCTCAACGAGGCTCAAGGCGGGAACGGTCCAGAAGCTCATTCTCAACATGATTTCGACCGGTGCCATGGTCAAGATCGGCAAGGTATACCAAAACCTGATGGTCGATGTGCAGCAGACGAACGAGAAGTTGGTGGTGCGCGGCCAGAACATCGTGATGGAGGCGACCGGCTGCACGCGCGAGCGCGCTGTTCAGGCGCTTGCAGATGCCGGCGGCCACGTAAAAACCGCTATTGTCTCGGTGCTGCTGGACTGCGATGCCGAGCAGGCCGCGGTAGCTCTTGAGCGGGCGCGAGGCCATGTCCGTGCTGCGGTGAGTGGCCATGAGAAGAGCAATGCCGACGCCCGATAGGTGCGCGGCGTGAGCTGATATGACATCCAGACGAGATATCCAATACAAGGAGGAGTTATGACGAACAAAGAGCTGGCTCAAAAGCTGCTGGATCTTTTGGGCGGTAAAGACAACGTGCTAGCAAACGCGGCGTGCATGACGCGCCTGCGCGTGACCGTCAAAGACGCGGGCAACGTCGACACGGAGGGCATTAAGGCGCTCGACGGCGTGATGGGCCTGGTCGAGGACGACACGATGCAGATCGTGCTGGGTCCGGGCAAGGTGAATAAGGTGCTCGAGGAGTTCTCCAAGCTCACCGGCCTTGCGAAAGGCGTTGCCGACGAGAGCGTGGTTGACGCTGCGGCCACGAACAAGGCCGCGCAGAAGGCCAAGTACGAGTCCAAGCCGGTTCAGGCCTTCCTCAAGAAGATTTCCAATGTCTTCGTCGCCCTGCTTCCCGGCATCATTGCGGCTGGCCTCATCAACGGTATCTGCAACGTCATTAACGTCTCGACGGCAGGCGCGCTTGCAGGCGAGTGGTGGTACCAGGGCATTCGTTCCATGGGCTGGGCCCTGTTCGCCTATCTGCCCATCTTGGTGGGTTATAACGCGGCACGTGAGTTTGGTGGCTCCGCTGCGCTGGGCGGCATCGCCGGCATGATGTGCATCGCCAACAGTGCCATGCCCCTGCTTGCGCCTGGCGCGGCTGATCCTGCCACTGCCATTCTGCTGCCGCTCACCAATGCGCAGTACAACCCCGCAGCGGGCGGCATGATCGCGGCTCTCATCGCTGGCGCATTTTTTGCCTGGATGGAGCGTCAGATTCGCAAGGTTATGCCCAACGCACTCGACACGTTCTTGTCCCCGCTGCTGGTGCTCATCATCGGCGCCTTTGCTCTGATGCTCGTCATCCAGCCGGTTGGTGCATGGCTGACGACTGCCATCTTTAGCGTTTTGACCTTTATCTTCGAGAAGCTGGGCGTCCTGGGCGGCTATATCCTGTCGGCAGGCTTCTTGCCGCTGGTTTCCGTCGGCCTGCATCAGGCGCTCACGCCGATCCACGCTATGCTCAACGATCCCGACGGCGCTACCAAGGGTATCAATTACCTGCTTCCCATCCTTATGATGGCTGGCGGCGGCCAGGTCGGTGCCGGTTTGGCGCTGTACTTTAAGACCAAGAACGCCAAGCTCAAGAAGTACGTCGCAGAGTCCATTCCCGTTGGAATCCTGGGTGTGGGCGAGCCTCTGATGTATGCTGTTACGCTGCCGCTCGTTCGTCCGTTTGTGACGGCCTGCCTGGGTGCCGGATTTGGCGGCGCGCTCGCGGCGCTGCTTCACATCGGCACGGTTTCTCAGGGCGTTTCCGGTCTGTTTGGCCTGCTGATCGTCGTTCCTGGCCAGCAACTCGGCTACGTTGCCGCTATGCTGCTTGCCTATGCCGCCGGCTTTGTCCTGACGTGGTTCTTCGGTGTCGACGAGCAGAAGATCAACGAGTTCTTTGGCGAGTAGTTTGATATCGCGAGCCGTGTTGCTCGGGGTTCGCGGCGCGCGGCAGATTTCTTGATGTTATGGTTGTGCCGGCGGGGCTAGCTGCTCCGCCGGCCTTTTTTAAAGGAGCGTTGAAGCGTGAAAACGGGTATTTCGATTTATCTTTCCAGCCCTCTGCAGGATATTGAGCGGACGATTGAACATGGTGCCGCGGCGGGTGCGCGCTATGCGTTCACCTCGCTGCATATTCCCGAGGATGGGGGAGCGGCGTATGCCGATAAGGTCCGTCATGTGCTGTCGCTGCTTTCCGCCCGCGGCATTGCGCTCATTGCCGATGTGGGGCCTCGCACGTGCGATTTGCTCGGGCTTGAGCGCATCGAGGACCTGCGCGATCTGGGGTTGGAATACCTTCGTTTGGACTATGGCTTTAGCGCCCAGCGGGTCGCGGAGCTGTCCGGTGTATTTCACATTGTGGTCAATGCATCGACGGTGAGTTCTGATGAAATCGCATCGTGGCGTGAGGCCGGTGCCGATGTGACTCGTTTTGCCGCCTGCCACAATTTTTACCCCAAGCCTTATACCGGTTTAGCTCTGGAGGACATTGCTCGGGTGAATCTTCGTCTTGCGGCGCTTGGATTCGAAATCATGGCTTTTGTGCCGGGTGATGCTAACGTTCGCGGGCCGGTATTCGAGGGACTGCCGACGGTCGAGGCGCAGCGCGGTCGCGCGTCAAAGGTTGCTCTCAATATGCTTGAGCTTGCACATGGCGCCGATTGCGACATTGTGTTGGTCGGCGACCCCGATCTATCCGATGCGGGCTGGGCGCAGTTTGCTCAAGTTTCCGCCGGATACGTGGACCTGCAATGCGAGCTTGAGCCCGGTTATGCCTATGTGCGCGGGCAGATTCATCACGACCGGCCCGACTCGAGCGTCCTCATCTTTAGGTCTCAGGAGTCACGTACGAAGTTTAAGCCAGATTCCGTGCCGACGGATGCCGGAGCCGGCCTGCCGCGAAAGGCGGGGTCGATCGCTGTGAGCAATAGCGGATATGGGCGCTACGAAGGCGAGCTTGAGATTGCGCGGGTCGATCTTCCCGGTGACGAGCGCATGAACGTTGCGGGCCATATCACGCCCGAGGCAATGGAGCTGCTACCGTTCATCAAACGCGGATTCGGGGTACGGTTCGTTTAGCGTGTGACCCGTGGGCTACAATTGGCCCATCATACGAAGGCGCCTCGTGTGGCGTGTGCCTGCGTTGGCCGATCTATATTCGGAGGATTCCCATGACCGTACTGTTTGTCGAATATCCCAAGTGCTCGACCTGTAAGAAGGCCAAGGCATGGCTGGACGAACATGGGGTAGAGTATATCGATCGCGATATCGTTTTGGACAATCCCACGGCTGATGAGCTTGCGACCTGGATTGCTCGTTCGGGGCTGCCGGTGCGGCGCTTCTTTAATTCGTCGGGCATGAAATATCGAGAGCTGGGCCTGAAGGCGCGTCTGGATGCGGGCATGACGGATCGGGAGTGCTACGAGCTGCTGGCGACCGACGGCATGCTGGTCAAGCGTCCGCTGCTGGTGGGCGACGACTTTGCGATTCCCGGCTTTAGGGAAGCGGCTTGGGCCGAGGCGTTGCTGTAGCGGCTGCGGAAAGTGCGACCCGGAATTCGCTTCCAGAATGGGATGCACTTTCCCAAAGTGGCCGGTTGCGGAAAGCACGTCCCATTCTGAGCTTCGATTGCGGGACACGGTTTCCGGTTGAGGGCTCGACGGGAAAGTAGGGACCAGTTTGAGCTTGAAATCTGGGACGCACTTTCCGCCGGCGGGCCTGCCCCAGTCAGTCCGCCAGCTGTGCCCATTCGTGCGGATCGCAGACCTTTACGTGTTTGTTGGGCTTGCCGCTCCAGTACTCCTCGTCCATAAAGGGCAGATATGCCTGAACGCCGGGGCAGATAAAGGGAATCCGCTGCTGTTGCAGTCGCTCGCGCTGGCGCTGCTCCAGGTGCGCCTCGGATATGACGGTCGGCATACCGGACAACTCGACGAGGCTTGCCTGGATTCGCTTAAGGTCGGGGAGTCCCGCGTGCCATGACATCCGCATGATCAAAAAGGATGCATGGCGGTATTTTGCCTGCACCACAGTAATGGCGGGGCGTAACGTGGGGTGAATTTTGTCCCGTTCGGGCCAAAGGTCGGCAGTGATCTCGAGGCCCAGGGTCTCCCATAGGTAATCAAGCTCTTCGTCCATGGTGCCTCGATATCTACGCGATCATTGATACTTCGATTGTGTTGCCTGGTGCTATCGTTTTCACGGTAGAATCTGCCAACGGTTGACGGCTACCGCTCACGGCGTTTTGCCCTTCGTGTACAGCGGTTGGCTTCACAGGTCCTTCACGGGTTGGACTAAATTAGGCCAATTTGACTGAATTTCAAAAAAGTCAAAATTGGGGCTTGCGTCACGGCGAGACTTCCCGTATATTTCTTTCTTGCGCAAAGGCACAGCCGAGCGCAGCGATGCAGTCATTGGGATGTCGTCTAATGGCAGGACAGCGGATTCTGGTTCCGTCAATGGGGGTTCGACTCCCTCCATCCCAGCCATTGCATTTGCTACATATGGCCCGTTCGTCTAGCGGTTTAGGACGCCGCCCTCTCAAGGCGGAGATCACCAGTTCGAATCTGGTACGGGCTACCAAAATTGAACGCCCGGGCCTCGTAAGAGACCCGGGTTTTGTGTATTGACCGTATATACGGCGCCTGCCGTGTTTCGCTCAGATCGAGGAGTAGCCATGGATCTGCCCATCAGCTTGCAAGACATCACGTATGCCGAGAACTATCTGGCGCAGGGCGACCTGGCTACGGCGACGCCGCTGCTGGAGCGTCTGGTGGAGCTCGCCGAGGAGTATATTGATGCTGAGTGCAAGACGGAGGAGAAGCGTCAATACTTTAGCTTCGATAGCAAGTTTGAGCGCTTGGCCTATCGCCGCGTGGAGAAGGATCCGCGCGAGCTCGTGCAGGTCGAGGTGCCGTTTGACCGCCTGTACTCTGACATGGCGTTTGCCTACATTCGCCAGCAGGATTATGTAAGCGCTCGTAATGCCCTGATGCAGGCTGTGCGTTGGGACCCCATGAACTGCAACTATCGCTTGGATTTGGCCGAGCTGTTCCGTGCACTCGAGGACAAGCAGGAATGGGCATCGCTCTCGTTCTCGGTGCTGGAGCGTGCAAGCGATGGCAAGTGCGCCGCCCGCGCTTACGCCAATCTAGGTCAGTACTTCTTGGAGTCCGAGACCGAGAACGTTTCGGCTGCCGTGGGCTGCGCGCGTCTGGCGCTGCGCCTGGCGCCCAACGATGCGCATACGACGCGCCTGCTCAACAAGATCCATACCACCTATCCGGATGCCGCTGATGAGAGCGACGACCACGTGATGGGTGAATTGGCCCTGCAAGGCGTGCCGACCTCGCCTTCGGCCGAGATTGCCATCTGCCTGATTATGTGCGCGACCGATGCTGCAAGCGACGGCGACAAGCAGGAGGCGACGCGCCTGACGGTACGTGCTCGCGACTTGGTGGGCGAGGAGGCCTGCGCGGCGATTATCAAACTGGTGCGCGAGAGCGATGCCGAGCTCAATGCCGAGCGCAAGGCAAAGCGCGAGACTGCGGGCTCAAACGCCGACGGCGCCAAGGAGGCCGGCGATGCCCAGTAAGCGCGAGCGCAAACTCATTTCCAAGAATCGCTCGGCACATCACGAGTACTTTATCGATGAGACATTTGAGTGCGGTATTGAACTGAGTGGCACCGAGGTCAAGTCGATTCGCGAGCGCGCCTGCCAGATCACCGATACCTTCGCGCTGATCCGCGGCGGGGAGTGCTGGCTCGTCGGCCTGCATATCCACCCTTATAGCCATGGTGGCGTGTGGAATCGCGATCCCGACCGTCGGCGCCGTCTGCTGCTGCACCGCAAGGAGATCGACTTTCTTGACGGCAAACTTCGCAACCGTGGTTATGCGCTGGTTCCGTTGGAACTCTACTTTAATACCGACGGCCGCGTAAAGCTGCTGCTGGGTCTGGGTCGCGGCAAGAAGCTCTACGACAAGCGCGAGGACATGGCCAAGCGTGATGTCCAACGCGAGATCGACCGCGCCCTTAAGGAACGCAACCGCTAGGCACTCTGTATAAGTTGCGGTGGAATACGGACTGTTTTGCCTATTTGAGGGGCTATTCAGTCCCTATTTCACCGCAACTGCGGGCGTCTCATCTTTCTTACTGTTCTGACACATATGTCTCAAAGGCGGCGTCCGTTATGGGTGCCGCCTTTTTTGTGGGTACATACATTCATGAGGTTCCAACTCGAGCTAGGGGAGTGATCGTTATGGACAAAACTGCGTTCTTTACCATGCCGAGCGGTCTGTACGTGGTGAGCGCTGCGGCAGACGGGTTGCGCGCCGGCTGCGTCATCAACACTGCGGTGCAGGTGACGTCCATGCCGCCGCGTATTTCGGTTGCCGTGAACAAGGACAATGTCACCTCGGGCGTCATCGCATCGGCCAAAGCGTTCGCGCTGACCGTGATCGATCAGACCGCCGACATGCTCTACATCGGTAACTTTGGGTTCCGCACCAGCAGCGATTATGACAAGTTTGCCAAATACGAGACCCGCGAGACGGCTCTGGGCATGCCCTATGTGCCCGAGCACGCGGCGGCCCTGTTTAGCTGCCGTTTGATCGACACTGTGGATGTGGGCACGCATCTGCTGTTTATTGGCGAGGTCGAGGATGCCGAGCGCCTGAGCGACGAGACGCCGCTGACGTACGACTACTATCACAAGGTGCTAAAGGGCAAGACGCCGCCCAAAGCCTCGTCGTATCAAGGCTAGAAATGTTCTAAAAATACTTGCATTATCTTATTGAGAATATATACTAATAAGTAAGTACACCAACAGTCACGTTCGAGAGGAGAACATCATGGCTGAGGAGAAGAAGACGTATAAGTTTGTGTGCACCGTTTGCGGTTACGAGGTTGAGGTCGACACGCCCGAGCTGCCCGAGGACTACGTGTGCCCGGTTTGCGGCGTCGGCCCCGATGAGTTTGAGCTTGTCGAGGAGTAGCTCGTAGACACACGACTTGCAACAACATATAGCTCTGTCCAAGGGTCCCGGTCGAATTCTCGGCCGGGACCCTTTTGATTTATCTGACGGTTTAAAACGGTCTCACGTTTTACAGATTGAGACGTTATATCTGGACAGTCACGCCATCTCAATTACATTCCCGTTAGCAGCACGATGTCGAGAATCGTCACGATGACGCCGATCCCTACGAGCAGCGCGTTGAGCGGGCGCGAGTTGGCGTATTTGCCCATAACGCGGGGCGAACTGGTGAGTCGTATGAGCACAAAGACCGTAATCGGCAACTGAAGCGACAGCAGCACCTGACTCCAGATGAGACCCTCAAAAGGATTCGGGACGATCAGGCACGCCGCCACTGCGCCGACGAAACAGACCGCCACTCCAATCGATGAGTGCCGGTCGTGGATGTCGTATTCCTCGTCGAACATGCCCGCGGTGATGGTGCCCGCCGCCATGCCCGCCGTCACACTACTCGATATGCCCGCAAACAGCAGCGCCACCGCAAAGATGGTCGAGCTTGCCGGGCCCAGAATGGGGGAGAGCGTGTCCGCTGCGACGGCGAGGTCGTCTACGAGAATGCCGTGCGCAAAGAAGGTCGTTGCGGCCAGGATGACCATGGCCGAGTTGATCGCCCAGCCCACGCCCATCGAAAAGAGCGTGTCGAAGAGCTCGTAGCGCAGACGTTCCTCGATAACCTGCTTGCCTTGGCCTTCGAAGTGCATGGATTGGATGACCTCGGAGTGCAGAAAAAGGTTGTGTGGCATAACGACCGCACCCAGGACGCTTACGATAATCGCGGCCGAGCCAGTGGGCATACTGGGCGTGATCCAGCTTGCGGCGGCTTGCGGCCAGTCGACCTTGACTTGTGCAAGCTCGGCCAAAAACGAGAGCCCTACCACGCCGACGAAGGCGATGATCCAGCGTTCGGCACGCTTGTAGGAGTTCGTCATGAGCATCGCCAACGATGCCGCCGCCACGATGACGCAGCCGGCGCGCACGGGCAGTCCAAAGAGCATCTGGAGTGCGATCGCGCCGCCCAGGACCTCGGCCATGGCGGTGGCGATGGTCGCGAGGTAGGCACTGGCGAGCACCGTGCGCCCAACGAAGCGGGGGAGAAAGCGGGTCGTGGCCTCGGCAAGGCAGGCGCCCGTGGCGATACCCAGGTGTGCCGCGTTGTGCTGCAACACGATGAGCATAATCGTGGACAGCGTGACCACCCACAGCAGTGCGTAGCCAAACTGCGAGCCTGCGGCCATGTTGGAGGCCCAGTTGCCCGGATCGATAAAGCCGACGGTCACGAGCAGCCCGGGGCCGATATGTCGGGCGATATCCAGACCTCCGTGGCCTCCGGTGCGGTGCGAGCCAAAGTGATGTTTGAGATGGTTGAGCATGGTGCGCTCCTACGTGCCGTTTGTTTGACGTCGCAAAGGATACCCGTTTTAGGCTTAAAAGTTAACCAAGACTAACAGAATTGCCGTATTTGAATAGGATGGTGAAAGGGGATTGCCGAAATGTCTTGATCTGTAACAACTGGAGATGGAAATTGGGCCTAGGTGTTACAGATCGAGACAGGAAGAAATGGTCCTATGGAAAATCTCGATCTGTAACAGCTGACCGCCAAAACCGGCCCTTCGTGTTACAGATTGAGATAAACCAAAACTGTCCTGCAGAAAATCTCAATCTGTAACATCTAAGCGCCAAAATCGGCTCCTCCTGTTACAGATTGAGATGTTTGAAGCGGTGAGCTTACAGGCCGAACTTGGGGCCTATGTTGTCGCCCTTGAGGTCGGCGGTGTCCACTCGTAGGGCGTGCGTTACGCGATTGTTTCGAAACGGGTGGGAAACACAACGGGCCGGCGGTGCTCCTAGTATGCCTATTCAACTGACTGTCTAATATCTAGGGGAGGATCGCGATGCAGGCAGATTCCGCTCAGCAGCAGGGCCTTTATCGCCCCGAATTCGACCACGATGCATGCGGCATCGGCGCGCTTGCCGATATCAACGGCGAGCGCCATCACCAGATCCTGGACGACGCACTGTCCATTCTGGTCAACTTGGAGCACCGCGGCGGCACGGGACTCGAGAAGAACACCGGCGACGGCGCTGGCATCCTGTTCCAGGTTCCGCATCACTTTTTCCGCAAAGAGGCTCAAAAGTGCGGCCAGATTCTGCCGGCAGAGGGCGACTATGGCGTGGCCATGCTGTTCTTCCCGCAGGACGACAAGGGCGTAGAGGATGCCCGTCGCGTGTTTGAGGAGGGCTGCGCCGAGGCCGGCGTGCCGCTGCTCTTTTGGCGCGAGGTGCCGGTCGACCCGCACGACCTGGGCGAGACGGCCCGCGCCTGTATGCCCACTATCCTGCAGGCCTTCCTGGGCCGTCCGGACGACACACCGGCGGGCGACGCCTTCGAGCGCCGTCTGTACGTGTGCCGCCGCACCATCGAAAAGAAGGCCGACGCCGAGTTTGCCCTGCGCGATAAGATCTTCTACGTGTGCTCCATGAGCTCGCGTACCATCGTGTACAAGGGCATGCTCGTCGCCACGCAGATGCGTCGCTTCTTCATCGACCTCAACGACGCCGCCGTCAAGACGGCCGTGGCGCTCGTCCACTCACGCTACTCCACCAACACCACGCCCAGCTGGGAGCGCGCGCACCCCAACCGCTTTATCATCCACAACGGCGAGATCAACACCCTCAAGGGCAACGTCAACTGGATTCGCGCCCGCGAGCCCAATCTGTACAGCCCCGTGCTGCAGCACGATCTTGAGCGTGTGATGCCCATCATCAACCGCGAGGGCTCCGACTCCGCGATTCTGGACAACGTGCTCGAGTTCTTGGTCATGAACGGCCGTCCGCTCACGCGTGCCGCATCCATGCTGCTGCCCGAGCCGTGGGACCACAACGACAGTCTGAGCGAGGAGCGCCGCGCCTACGACGCCTACCAGTCAATGCTCATGGAGCCGTGGGACGGCCCGGCGGCCATCGCCTTTACCGACGGTCGCACGCTGGGTGCCGCCCTCGACCGCAACGGCCTGCGCCCCGCCCGCTACTACGTGACGCGCGACGGCCGCTTTATGCTGGCGAGCGAGGTGGGCACCATCGAGGTGAGCCCCGAGAACATCCTGACGAGCGGCTGTCTGGGACCGGGCCAGATGCTCGAGGTCGATTTTGCCCGCGGCCGCGTCATCTACAACGACGAGCTGCGCGCCCGTTACGCCAAGGAAAAGCCCTATCGCGACTGGATCGCCGAGGAGACGCTGACCGTCGACGCGCTCGACAAGCCCGTCGCGCCCACGCCCGCCGAGGATACCGAGGTGCCCGCCGCCGTGCGCATGGCCAAGCTCGGGTATCACTGGGATGATGTTGACGAAGTCGTGCGTCCCATGGCCCAGCAGGGCAAGGCGCCGCTCGCCTCGATGGGTATCGATGCGCCGCTGGCCTGCCTGTCCAAGAAGACGCGCTCGTTCTTCGACTACTTCTATCAGCTGTTCGCTCAGGTCACGAATCCGCCCATCGACGCTCTTCGCGAGCATATGGTTACCTCGACCACGCTCTACCTGGGCAACCACGGCAACCTGCTCGAGGACTCCCGTACGGCCTGCCAGCTGGTGCGCCTGGAGCGTCCGCTGCTGAGCGAGGAGGAGTTCGACCGCATTTGCGCCATCGACCGCGTGGGCTTTAAGACCCGTCGCTTCCGTGCCGTCTACCGCCGTGACGCCGGCGAGGGCGCGCTGCAGGCTGCGCTTAAGCAGCTTGCCGAGGACGTTGAGGCTGCGGTCCGCGACGGTGTGAACATCGTGGTGCTGAGCGATCGTGCCGCTGCGGGCGAGGTGCCCGTGCCGTCGCTGCTCGCTGTGGGCTGCGTGCACAACCACCTGATCCGCGCCGGCGTGCGTACCTTTGCCGACATCGTGGTGGAGTGCGGCGATGCCGTGTCTCCGCACGACTTTGCGGCGCTGGTGGGCTACTCCGCGAGCGGCATCTATCCGTACAACGCGCATGCGTGCATTCGCGATCTGGCGGCGCGCGGCGACCTGGACGTGACGGCCGAGCAGGGCATCGACAACTACAATAAGGCCGCGACGGCGGGTATCGTCTCCATCATGTCCAAGATGGGCATCTCCACGGTGCAGAGCTACCACTCTGCGCAGATCTTCGAGGCCGTGGGCTTTACGCCGGAGTTCATCAACGCGTACTTCGCCGGCACGGTGAGCCGTGTGGGCGGTATGGGTGTCGAGGACGTCGAGCGCGAGCAAAACGAGCGCTACGACGCCGCGCTCGCTATCCTTAAGAGCCCGGCTCCCGATCAACTGCCCACGCTGGGCCTGACCAAGTGGCGCCCGCTTGGCGGCGAGGATCACCTCATCGATCCTCAGACTGTCTACTTGCTGCAGACCGCCTGCCGCGAGGACAGCTACGACACCTTTAAGGAGTACAGCGCCCGCCTGCACCGCACCGGCCGTGCCGTGCGCCTGCGCGACCTGCTGGACTTTGATGCCGGCGGCCGCACCCCGGTGGCACTCGACGAGGTCGAGCCCGCGCTCAACATCGTCCGCCGCTTTAACACCGGCGCCATGTCGTACGGTTCCATCAGCAAAGAGGCACACGAGTGCATGGCCATCGCCATGAACCGCCTGCACGGCCGTTCCAACTCCGGCGAGGGCGGCGAGGATCCGCGCCGCGAGACCCCGCTGGCTAACGGTGACTCCAAGAACTCCGCCATCAAGCAGGTGGCAAGCGCGCGCTTTGGCGTGACGAGCCGCTACCTGTGCAGCGCCTTCGAGATTCAGATCAAGATGGCCCAGGGCGCCAAGCCCGGTGAGGGCGGTCACCTGCCCGGCAAGAAGGTCTACCCCTGGATTGCCGAGGTCCGTCAGTCCACGCCCGGCATCGGCCTGATCTCGCCTCCGCCGCACCACGACATCTACTCCATCGAGGACCTGGCAGAGCTTATCTTCGATCTTAAGAACGCCAATCCTGGCGCACGCGTGTCGGTCAAGCTGGTCAGCGAGGCCGGCGTCGGCACCATCGCCACCGGTGTGGCCAAGGGTGCCGCCGACAAGATTTTGATCAGCGGCCACAACGGCGGCTCCGGTGCCGCTGCGCGCGATTCGATCTGGCACGCCGGTCTGCCGCTGGAGCTCGGTCTTGCCGAGGCCCAGCAGACGCTGCTGCAAAACGGCCTGCGCTCGCGCGTGGTACTCGAGGCCGACGGCAAGCTCATGGACGGCACCGATGTCGCCGTCGCCTGCCTGCTGGGTGCCGAGGAGTTTGGCTTTGCGACCATGCCGCTCATCTCCATGGGCTGCCTCATGCAGCGCGACTGCCAGCAGGATACCTGCCCGGCCGGCATCGCTACGCAAAACTGCCGCCTGCGTCGCGGCTTCCGCGGCAAGCCAGAGCACGTCGAGCACTTTATGCTCTTTGTTGCCGAGCAGCTGCGCGAGGTCATGGCGAGCCTGGGCTTCCGCACCGTCGACGAGATGGTCGGCCATCCCGAGTGCCTGCGCCAGATCGAGGTCCCGGGCAACCGCAAGGCCAACCTGCTCGATCTGTCGCCCGTGCTGGCAAGCGCGACCTGTGAGTTTGGTGCCCATATCCCGGGCGCCGACGGCCGTCACTTCCTGCCCCAGATGGCTGCGGACAGCGAGCTCGACAAGACGCTCGACTCCACGCTGTTTGTGCCCTATACGGCCGATGCTCGTGCGCACCTGCGCCCGATTCGCTTCCGCGCCGACATCGCCAACGTCAACCGTTGCGTGGGCACCATCTTGGGCAACGCGGTGACCAAGGCGCATCCCGAGGGCCTGCCCGCCGGCTCCATCACCATCGATTGCGATGGTTCGGCCGGTCAGAGCTTTGGCGCTTTCCTGCCGCGCGGCATTACGCTCAACGTGTGCGGCGACGCCAACGACTACTTTGGCAAGGGCCTTTCGGGCGGCGAGGTGTCGGTGCGCCCCAACCCGCATGCGACCTACAAGTTCGACGAGAACATCATCGTGGGCAACGTTGCGTTCTTTGGCGCCACGAGCGGTCGCGGCTTCATTAACGGCCTGGCCGGCCAGCGCTTTGGCGTACGCAACTCCGGTGCCACGGTGGTGGTCGAGGGCTGCGGCAACCATGGCTGCGAGTACATGACGGGAGGTCTGGCGCTCATCTTGGGCGAAGTCGGGCAGAATTTTGCCGCCGGCATGACAGGCGGCGTGGCTTACGTCTTTGACCAGTACGGCACGCTCGATGCCCGTGTGAACCACGAGAGCGTTGAGCTCAAGGCCCCGACGGCCGGCGAGCTGGCGCAGATTCGTGCGCTCATCCAGGAGCACGTGGACGCGACGCAGAGCCCGCGCGGTATTAAGCTGCTCTACAGCTTTGAGACGATGAGCAAGCACTTTGTGAAGGTCATTCCGACCGAGTACGAGCGCGTGTTGGCGATTGTCGCCGCCGCCGAGGCCATCGGTAAGACGCATGCGCAGGCCGAGGAGCTGGCGTTTGACATTGTGACCGGTCGCGCCGACGCCGCCGATGTCGCTCGCTTTGATGTGGCGGGTGGTGTCGCTGGCGCTGCGCCCACCACCGCCAGCTCTGTTGCTTCGACCAAAAAGGAGGCGTAAGTGCCATGGGTAAGCCCGGTGCTTTTCTTGATATCGATCGCGTGACCCACGAGCTGCGCCCCGTGGAGGAGCGCAGCCGCGATTTCGATCCGCTGTACGTGGAGCTCGACGACGATGCGCGCCGTGCCCAGGCGAGCCGCTGCATGATGTGTGGTGTGGCGTTTTGCCAGATGGGCGCGAGCTTTGGCAAGGCGCGTCCGAGTGGCTGCCCGCTGCACAACCTGATTCCCGAGTGGAATGAGCTGGTGTACCGCGGCCACTGGGATGAGGCTGCCGAGCGCCTGTCGCTCACCTCGCCCATGCCCGAGTTTACGAGTCGCGTGTGCCCGGCGTTGTGCGAGGCCGCGTGCAACCTGGGTTCGGTCGATGGCCAACCCACGACGATCCATGACAACGAGCGTGCGATCAGCGACCATGAGTGGGCAAATGGCGGTCCGCGCCGCTTTGAGCCGGCAGGGGAGGATGCGCCCACGGTCGCTGTGATTGGCTCTGGCCCGGCTGGCCTGGTGACTGCATGGGAACTTGCGCGTCGCGGCGCGCGCGTGACGGTGTTTGAGCGTGATGACCGTCCGGGTGGTTTGCTCATGTACGGCATTCCCAACATGAAGCTCGAGAAGTCTGTGGTCGAGCGTCGCGTGGCACTCATGCGCGAGCTGGGCATTGTGTTTGAGCTGGGTGCTGACGTTACGAACCCTGCGGTGGCGGCCAAGCTCAATGGCTTTGACGCTGTCGTGGTGGCTGCCGGTGCTCGCGCCCCGCGTGGACTGGCTGCTGAGAATATTGACGCGCCCGGCGTGGTGTATGCCGTGGACTACCTGACGGCCTCGACCGTCTCGGTGCTCGATGGCGGCGAGCCTGTCATCGATGCACGCGGCCTGGACGTCGTGGTCATTGGCGGCGGCGATACCGGTAACGACTGCGTGGGCACCGCGGTACGTCAGGGTGCGCGCAGCGTGCGCCAGTTTGAGTTCTTGCCGGCGGCGCCTGATGTGCGCGCGGCGAGCAACCCCTGGCCGCAGTGGCCCAACGTTAAGAAGACCGACTACGGCCAGCAGGAGGCTATCGCTGCGATGGGTGGCGAGATGCGTGCCTGGGGCGTGGATACGCTCGAGGTGCTGCTGGACAAGAAGGGTGCGGCTGCGGGTCTGCGCGTGGTCGATCTGGACTGGTCGGCGGGAAAGCCCGAGCGCATCGCGGGCTCCGAGCACGAGGTACCGGCGCAGCTGGTGCTCATCGCCTGCGGCTTCACGGGCCCGGAGCACAGTGTGTTCGACGCCGTTGGCGTGCCCGTTGCCACCGCTGGTCGTCCGCTGCCTGTGATGGCCGCCGAGGGCTCGCATCTTGCGGCGCGTGGCGAGGGCGTCGCCGCGGATGCCGCGCCGGTGTATGTTGCCGGTGACGCTCGCAACGGCAGCTCGCTCGTGGTGAGCGCCATGGCGGACTCCCTGGCCTGCGCCGCCGAAGTCGCCGACGCGCTGGAGCTGTAAAGTAGTCATTTAAGAACGTCCCCAATGACTAGTCATTTTTTGTCTAGTCGTTGGGGACACTCTTTGCGAGCGATTTGCTCGTTTGTCGACGTACGGGTGTTCATTTGTCGACTTCTTAGGCTGTGGTCACCTGTTGTTTCTGTGGTGGCTGCGGGTATCTGGCTCAAAAGGGCGGGTTGGCCGTCTATGTTTACATGCTGTTTTGTTGCGGTGCGCATTTTCGGTCAAGCATCCCGTCAAGTGTTTGGTCAGCATCTGGTTTGCAGCCGGAGGCCTATTTTGCCCGCGCTGGTCGTGGCTGCCCGCCCTCCTCGTAAGCTCAAATTGAGGTTCATCAGTTTGAGGAGGATGCCGTGACTGACCACGTTTTAGACCGAGCGCAGCTGGCCGAAGCCGTCGGCAACGATATTGCCGACATGGCCCATTTTTGGATGCTGCGGAAGTTCCAGTTTTTGGAGCCGGCACGCGAACAGTTCGAGATCATTGTCGACCCGTGGCTCAGCTATTGCACCGAGCCTTCGCAAAACGAAATCATGGCCTACAACATGGCATTTACCGATTGGCTGCTCTTCGAGCGCCCCTATCGCCATGGCAAGACGCTGCTCGAGCTGTATGTTGACGAACCGCCGGCATCGCTTTCGCCTGCCTCGCTCAAGCGGCTCGAGCAGGTACGCGACACGCAGTATTTCTCGCGCTTTGGCATTTTGGACAAGGATCCTGCGAACGGCATGGTTGCGCTGAAGGATACGCGTGCCGACCGTCGCTTTGATGTCTACGACCCGCATATCGTGCAAAAGGAGCATTGGAGCGACGGTGCGATTGCGGTGCGCCTCGCCTGCGTCGACGATGTCTGGCTGACGGCGGGGCAGCTCTATCTGTATGACATCGCGCGCCTGAGTGACACGGCGGTCGATGGGCCGGGTGCGGTGCATCCCGAGGATCTGCAGGACGGCTTTGACACCTCGTGCATCAGCTTCTTTTTGCGCCTGGTCCGCGACATTATGGGCGCCCAGGGGCGGTACGTGAAGTCGCTCAACATCTACGAGCAGGAGTGGGAGTAGGGGATGGGCTGTCGCAGCGCCGTCGCGTGTCTATTTGTCTCGATCTGTAACGCTTGGCGGCTGTTTGAGCCCGTAACTGTTACAGATCGAGACATTCCCCTGATGTTGCTGGGATGGGGCTGCAACGTATTCCGTCCCCCACATCCCCTCTTCCCTCCGTTAACCGATGCGTCTGCAGCAATCCAGCGGGACTAGGTGATAATGAACAAATGTTCATGTTAATCGTGAGGGAGGAGCTCGATATGGCATCTACCGATCGTTCCACGTTGTTTATCAATGCGACCGTCCTGGATGGTTCGGAGCATATGGAGCCGCAACCCGATATGGCCGTGACTGTTGAGCGCGGCGTCATCACGTGGATGGGGCCGAGTGCTGTGGCGCAGGCACCTGCAGGTGCCGAGGTCATCGACCTGGCAGGTGCGTATCTCATGCCCGGTCTCATCAATATGCATGTGCATCTGTGCGGTTCGGGCAAGCCGGTTTCGGCGGGCGATGCGGGCGCGCTGATGAAGAAGCTCGATAATCCCGTGGGGCGCGCCATCGTGCGCCATATTCTTAAGGGCAGCGCCCAACAACAACTGGCAAGCGGCGTGACCACGGTGCGCGGCGCGGGCGACCCACTGTTTGCCGACATCGCCGTTCGTAATGCCATCGACGCCGGCAAGTATCAAGGTCCTCGCCTGGTGGCGCCGGGAACGGGCGTCACGGTGCCGGGCGGCCATGGTGCGGGCTTGTTCGCCCAGGTGGCAAACAGTCCCGCCGAGGCAGCCGAACAGGTGCGCGACCTGTATGCGCGCGGTGCCGACGTCATTAAGCTGTTCGTAACGGGCGGTGTGTTCGATGCGACCGAGGTGGGCGAGCCGGGCGTGCTGCGTATGCCGGTGGAGGTTGCCGCGGCGGCGTGCAAGGCGGCGCACGATATGGGCCTTCCGGTCATGGCCCATGTCGAGAGTACCGAGGGTGTGAAGGTTGCGCTTGAGGCCGGCGTTGACACGATTGAGCACGGCGCTCCGTTGACGTCCGAGATTCTGGAGCTGTACCGTGGCGCCGCGGGCACGCAGCTCGAGGGGCGTGCGCCCAGCGTTACCTGCACGATCAGCCCGGCGCTGCCGTTTGTATTGCTCGACCCGGAAAAGACCCATTCGACCGATACACAAAAGAAGAACGGCGACATCGTGTGCTCGGGCATCATCGAGAGCGCCCGTGCCGCACTGGAAGCTGGCGTTAAGGTGGGCCTTGGCACGGACTCGAGCTGCCCGTTCGTGACGCAGTACGACATGTGGCGTGAGGTGGCCTATTTTGCCAAGTACGTGGGTGTGAGTAACGCCTTCGCGCTGCATACGGCCACGCAGGTCAATGCCGAGCTGCTGGGGCTGGGCGGCGAGACCGGCACAATCGAGTGCGGCAAGGCCGCCGATATCCTGGTGACGCGCAAGAACCCGCTCGATGACCTGTGCGCACTGCGTGAGCCGGCGTACGTGATGTGCCGTGGTGATCTGGTGCGCAAACTCAAGGTGAAGCGTATTCCCGAGGTGGACGCCGAGCTCGACACGATTATGGCCATGCCGTCCGAGGCACTGGCCGAGGAGCTCGCCCGCGACGGCGTGGCATAGGTGTGACAAAGGGACAACTCTGTTACCGCATACAAAAAGCCGAGGTCTCAACACGAGGCCTCGGCTTTTTTATCGAACAAATACTTAAGATTTGGGACAAACAAACCTGATTTATTTGTCCCGCGTGCGGGCGCTAGGAGCGGGTTTCCATCTTGGCGTGGCACTTGGGGCAGGTGACGCGGATCTTGCCTTTGCCCTTGGGGACGGAGAGCATCTGGCCGCAGTTGGGACACTTGAGGTATGCCGTGGTCTTGCGACCCTTCCACATCTTTTTGGCCGTGCGCTTGGCACGTTCAAAGTCTTCCTTGCTAGTACCGGCTGCGCGCGAGGCGTTGGCCGCTGCAGCTCCGCCGCCCAAGCTGGCTACAAACTTGCCCAAGCCGGGTACGTTTGCAGTCGCGGCGACAAAGGCCTCGTTCTCCTTGCGACGTGCGTCGATATTTTTGGACAGGCCGCGCAGCACGCCAATCACGATTACGGCGATGGCAATCCAGCTGAGCCACTGGATGCGGGCTATCGATCCGATCATCGCGATGACGATGCCGGCAAAACCCATCACGATGGTGAGTTCATCGGCGCCATTGCGACCCTTCATAAAGTCATTCATGCAAATTGCCTTTCGTTCGATATGCTGCACGCCTTTATACCCGATTTAGAGCAAGGGGGACAGGTTAATCTGCACCAATGTGGTGCAAACATACCTGTCCCCGGAATACCAAGACGGTGCAAAGAAGTCTGTCCCCAATGCCCCTATTACTTGGAGAGCTTGTCGACGACGCGTTCGATTTCGGCGAGCTTGGCGGCTTTGAGGTCTTCGTCGCCCGATTCGATTGCCGAAGTTACGCAGCCCTCGATATGCGCCTTGAGCACGTCGGCGTTGATGCGCGCAATGAGCGCCTGCGTTGCCATGAGCTGCGTGGAAATATCGACGCAGTAGCGGTCCTCCTCGACCATCCGCAAGATGCCGTCGATCTGGCCGCGTGCCGTCTTGAGCATGCGGGTCACCGATTTGTGGTCTGCCATCATGGCGGGTCCTCGTTTCTGGTCGATCTTTCGGATATCCCCGTCAGTTGCGGTGAAATACGGACCGTTTAAAGGCCTAGGGCGGCACAACAGTCCGTATTTCACCGCAACTTCTGAGGATTCAGTAGGCGGCGTCTGCTACGCGGCGGTCACGGATAGGGCGTGGAACTTCTCGCCGGCGTCCTCGACGGCGGCAGCGAGCTGCTCAGCGGTCACGGTGTCGGCGCACTCCACCTGTACGGTCTGAGTCTCATGATCGGCGTCGGCGTCGGTCACGCCGGCTATGTTGAGCAACGCCGTCTCGACGGTGGCGTCGCAGTGGCCGCACATGAGGCCGGTAGTCTTGATTGTGTAACGCATGGGTATTCCTCTCTGTTGTGTCGGCTTTCCCAGGCACCCGACCTTGACCTTCAAGCCGTCGCTCGCGTACCAAAGTACGCGTCGCTCCTCTTTCAGGTCGATCTCGGGCACCTGGAAAACCCGTTCTAAATGGACGTAATGGTGAGCCTATTTTGCCACTTTAGGCTTAAAGGTTCGCAGGCGCAGAGCATTGCTTACGACGCAGACACTCGACAGGCTCATGGCCGCGGCGCCAAACATCGGCGAGAGTTGCCAACCGGTGAGGGGGAAGAACACGCCCGCCGCCAGCGGAATGCCGATGCCGTTGTAGAACAGCGCCCAGAACAGGTCCTGCTTGATGTTGCGGATCGTGGCGCGCGACAGCTCGATGGCGCGGGCGACGTCCATGAGGTCGCTGCGCATGAGTACCACGTCGGCGCCCTCCTTGGCGATGTCGGCGCCGGTGCCGATGGCAAGGCCCACGTCGGCGCGCGCCAGGGCGGGGGAGTCGTTGATGCCGTCGCCCACCATGGCGACCTTGCCGCCCGCATCCTGCAGCTCGCGCACGTGGCGTTCCTTGTCGGCGGGGAGGACGTCGGCGATGACCTGTTCGCTGCTCAGCCCCACGCGGCGGGCGATGGCCTCGGCCGTCACGCGGTTGTCGCCGGTGAGCATGCGCACGTCGACGCCAAGCGAGCGCAGTGCGGCGATGGCCCCGGCGCTCGTCTCCTTGACCTCGTCAGCCACGGTGACGGTGCCGGCAAGCTCGCCGTTCTTGGCAAAGAACAGAGGCGTCTTGCCTTCGGCGGCAAATTGCTCGGCAAGGCCCGCGGGCACGGTAACGCCCAACTCGTTCATCAGGCGCACGTTACCAGCGGCAATGGCGTTTTGCCCTTCGCGCGCCGTAACGCCTCGTCCGGGCACGGCGGCAAAGTCCTCGACCATGCGCGCGACGATCCCGCGTGTCTCGCACTCGGCCATAATCGCCTCGGCCAGCGGGTGCTCGCTCGAGCGCTCCAGCGCGGCGGCCAGCTTGAGCAGCGCCTTTTCGCTCATGGCGGGCGAGCCGTCGGCGCGCGTGGCTACCACGATATCGGTTACGGTAGGCTTGCCGCGGGTGACCGTGCCCGTCTTATCGAGCACCACGGTGCCCACGCTGCGCAGATTCTCCAGCGCCTCGGCGCTCTTGAACAGAATGCCCATCTCGGCGCCCTTGCCGGTGCCGACCATAATGGCGACGGGCGTGGCCAGGCCCAGCGCGCACGGGCAGCTGATCACCAACACGGCCACGGCGGAGGTGAGCGCCTCGTTCACGCTACCGATCAGTGCCATCCACACCACGAAGGTCACGACCGAGATCATGAACACCACGGGCACGAACACGCCGGCGACCTTGTCGGCCATGCGGGCGATGGGTGCCTTGGTGGCGTTGGCGTCCTCGACGAGCTGGACAATCTTGGCAAGCGACGTGTCGGCGCCCACACGCGTAGCGCGGAAGGTAAACGATCCGGTGCGGTTGACGGTGGCGGCGTTAACGGTGTCGCCGGCGGTCTTCTCCACGGGGATGGACTCGCCGGTGAGCGCGCTTTCGTCCACGGCCGAGCTGCCCTCGAGCACCACGCCATCGACAGGGATGGACTCTCCGGGGCGCACACGCAGGACCTGGCCGGGCAGAATGGCATCGACGTCGACGGTGGCCTCGGTACCGTCCTCGGCCACGACGGTCGCGGTCTTGGGCGCCAGGTCAATGAGCGCCTCGATGGCGCCGCCGGTCTTGGATTTGCTGCGTGTCTCGAGATATTTGCCTACGGTGACCAGCGACAGGATCGTGCCCGCACTCTCAAAATACAGGTTGTCCATGCCCGTCATCATGGCCTCGTGGACCTGGCCCGCGGCTAATTGGTCGGCCATGATGAACATGGCGTAGAGCGACCAGGCGATGGAGGCGGTGGCGCCCACGGCAATAAGGGCGTCCATGGTAGGCGCGCCGTGTGCGAGTGATTTAAACCCGTTGATAAAGTACGCGTCGTTGACGTAGACGATGGGAATGAGCAGGACGAGCTCGGTGAGCGCGAGCGTCATGCTGTGGGTGTGGTCGGTGAAGATGCCGGGCAGCGGCCAGCCGAGCATGTGCCCCATGCCTATGTAGAACAGTGGGACGAGGAATACGATCGAGACGATGAGGCGGGTGCGCATGGCAGAGGCGGCGGCCTCCAGCTTTTTGGTGGGCGACTCCATATGGGCGGCGCCGGACCTGGCTTGCGTACTGCCGCTTGAGCCGGCGGTACCGGCGCCCGCTTCGACGGGTGAGGCCGAGTAGCCCGCGCGGTCGACGGCGGTACAGATATCGTCGGGGGAGACCCGCGCGGGGTCGTAGTCGACCATCATGGAACCGGCGAGCAGGTTGACCGCGACGCTTTGGACGCCGTCGAGCTTGCTCACGGCACGGTCCACGTGCGCCTGGCAGGCGGCACATGTCATGCCGCCCACGTCAAACTTATCTTGAGCCATGGCTTCTCCTTTCTGTAATTTGGTGTTGGAATTGTTAACCTGCTGATACTATACACCCATACCCCCTGGGGGTGTCCAGTACAGAAAGAAATGTATGACATTTCGTTACAGATGAGGATGGTTGGTTGGCCGATGAACCGTCCCAACCAATCATCTCAATCTGTAACATCTGGACCGGTTTTTGAACCATAGTTGTTACAGATTTAGACGAACTGTTGAGTGGCAGTCCAAACGTCTCGATTTGTAACAACTAGACCCCGTTTTACCGAGTATTTGTTACAGATTAAGACAAACAGTTGGCAGGAAACTCAATGTCTCAATCTGTAACATCTAGCAGCAAATATGACCTCTAACTGTTACAGATCGAGACAGAGCGTCTGCGGTCAACTCAAATGTCTCGTTCTGTAACATCTAGACCTGTATCTGCCGAGCTAGTGTTACAGATCGAGACAATTGCCGGGGAGGGGTCCCGTCACGGCAAGACGCCCGCCGCCTAAATACAGAACCCGGGGATCACGCAGGTCCGCTTCTTGGGGTTGTCCGCAGGCGTTGCGTACGTAAAGACGTCGCCGTCGTGGCCCACACGGTTTATGTAGAGCGTGCCTTCGGTCTCCGATGAGTCGGGGCTCACCGTGCGCTCCCACCAGCAGGTGTCCTTGCCCTTCCACTGGCGGACCATCGTCTCGTTCGTGGAATACGGGCTCACCTTGAGCTCGCGGAAGAGTTGGTACCCCTTGCCCTCGCCGTTGTAGATGTCTGCCAGGTAGTGATAGTCCTTGGCAAATGACTCGGGCGGTTGCGTACCGCACAACTCGACCATGGCGGGCAGCCAAAGGGTTGCGGGCAACTCGCTCAGACACGATGCACTGTTGGCGGCGCCAGCGTTATTCGAGATCTTTTTGACAGATTTGATGAGTGCGCGCAACTCGTTGGGCAGCAGCTTAAGGCCGTCGCCGTTGAGCCATTCCCGCAGCTCGCAATCTGCCCAGCCGGCGCTCGGCGGTTCAGCCGCAGCGTTGCGCTCGGCAATACCCGCATCGAACATAAACGTCAATCCGGCCTTGCCCGTCCCGTCCAGAAGCTCATCGTGGCGGATGCCCACAAGCTGCGCGCCAACCTGCAGCCCGTTGGTGAGCGTGACACGTTTGGTACACGGATAGGGGATATGCCCATCGGCATCGAGCAGGTGATAGCGCTTGGCAATCTCGCGTGCCTCGCTACGGGTCTCGGCGGCCTTAATCTTGAGCGAAATCTCCTGCAGCTGATCCCAGGTGTAGTCGTCAAGCGAACCGCGGATGCCATCCAGGTAGTCGGGGATGCCAAAGCCATGGGTTGCCGCCCCAATGACGCTGAGCCCCGCAACGGCTGCAACGACGCCACCGATAATAAACCGGCGACGGGTCATGGCATCGTGCCGGGCCTGTTCCAGGATCTCTCGCGCGCGCTCGCCGGCGACGTCGACCTTAAGGTGCGTACCGGAGTCGATGTCGATTGCGGCATCACTGCCCGCGCCCTCGCGGCCCTCGGATTCGGCATCGGTGAGGTATGTCGAGAGCACCTCGAGCATCTGCTGCTCGGTGGGACGATCACACTGCTCGACTGAGAGACCCTTCATGATGATTTGGACGAGCGCTTCATCGCCCTCGCAGCGCGGCTCGAGCGGTGCCGGCTTGGTCTTGGTCTTTACGAGATAGAACGAGCCGGTTGCAGCGGCGTCCGTCGACTCAAAGTCAAACGGTTTGCGACCGCTGTAGAGCTGGTACAGAATGCTCGAAAGCGCATAGACATCGATTGCCGGCGAACGGCGAAGGGCCGCGATGCCTTCGATATCCTGCGTGAGCATCTCGGGCGCGGCGTATGCGGGCGTGGCAAAGCGCCAGATGTCGGCGCGTCGGGTGATCGTGTCGTCGCCGAGAGCCATGGTCGCGGAGCCCATGTCGATGAGGCAGGGGTCAAAGGAACAATCGGCAATCTGCTGCTCGAGCGTTCGGCTGGTGGTGCGGAACATGATATTGGCAGGCGACAGGTCGCGATGGATGACCGGATTCACGAGGCCTTGGGTCATCAAGAGCGCACGAAGCACGGCGTTTCCGACGGCGGCGACCATCTGGGTGGTCAGCCCGCCCGAGGCGTCGTGCGGAAGCAGGGGCAGCGCCTGCTTGAGCGAGGTGCCCTCGACCCACTCCATGAGGATGAGAGGGTCATCCTCGCGCGATCCGTAGCCATAGACGCGCGGAAATCCGCGCAGGTGCGAGACGGTACACAGATGACGGTACTCCTCGAACAGCGCGGCGGTGTTGGCCAGGTGCGCTGCCGATTGCTCGGCGGAGCGGTCGGGGGCTTGGCCGGAAAGGATGGCGTTGTCCTTGAGTAGCTTGACGGCAAAGACCTCGCCGCTCGTGTTGGTCGCGCGCAGCACGTGCCCGATGTTGCCGTTGTTGCGGTGGGCCGTCTGGAGAATAAGCGTCATAAACCGGCGCTTGGCGTCATCCTCGGCGCTGGGGTCGACCGCCACGGCGGTATCGAACGTGTCGAGACGGATGAGTTTGTCGCCATAGGCGCTATCGGTAGTATCCATGGCGTTCCTTTGTCTGGCATGGGTTGCCGCACGTATACGTGAGCAGTGCGGATATCGGTAAAGTAGCATGATAGCCGCACTGCCCACGTATACCGCTGAGCATTGTCGTTTACGACGCAGAAGGTAGAAGACGAAAGACGGACGGCGACCGTCTTTCGATCGCCGTCCGTGCTAGTCCACAATGACAAGGAATGTCGTGTAGAGACCCAGATGGAGCCTGTCGCTGTTTTCGATTTCCACTGGGGGATAGATCTTGCCGGGCTCGCGTTGGTCGCGTGGCGGTTCAATCACAATATCGCCGTCGCCTGCACCCGATTCGAGTACCGTGCCGTTGGTCGATCCAAGGCCCTGGGCGTACCAGTGCTCACCCTCAAGCCAAATGCGAAGATGCTCGCGCGATGCGTCGGCGCCCACATCGGTGATGCTGGGCGAGGTTTTGGGCAAAGAACCAATTACGGTGCCGCGCGGATCGCGTGTGAGGGGATGGATTTGCATGTCGGCGCAGTTGTCGGCATGGGTTCTGAGCAGACCGAGGTTGGGGGCGACGGTGCGCGGCTGCTCCAGGCTGCTCATAAAGCCACGTCCGACGGTAGTTTCGGTGGTGCCAAAGTGCTCGCCCGTCTTGCTGTCGCAAAAGCGCTCGACGGTGGCCACGCCCTGAACGGGATCGGCGAGCGCCCCCGTTGCCACAAAGAGCATAAGGTAAAGCGTGCTTTTCTCGCGCACGGCATTGCCGTCAAAGTTGTCGATGCGATTGAGGGCATTTGCATATAGGCGGCTGTCCAGCTTGTAGCTGGCGAGAGCCGACATCATTTCGTTGGCGGCCGGACCGCGATAGTGCTCGGCGATTGCCCGATAGGCGGACTCGCCGCCGCCGAGCTTGCTGCAGATTGCCGAGGAAAGGTTGAGCGTGGTGACGGTAAAGTCGCTGTAGATGGAGGGCGCGCACTGGTCAGGCTTGCGATGGACGATGTAACGGGTGAGATACGAGCGGTTGGAAGAGCATTTCTCGAGCAGGGTACTGCCGAGATAAGAGTTTCCATTGATGAGCATTCGGGCGATCTCGAGATGTTTAAGACCGCCGAACGAGCGAATATCGTTATAGAGGACCGAGCAAGGCGTCTCTGCTGCCACGGATACCTCCTTTGATTGCTTCCTAGCCAATATGGCGATAGGAATTAATGGCCCCCGGTGGGCGACGTATTAAATGGCTGCGCAATATATAGCGTAACCAAAGCAACATTATAGGCCACATGTTCGAAATTGCAGGAAGACTGAGAGATTTGGTTTGGACTGGACGGAAATCCCCCTCTGTCTTGATCTATAACAATTAGGGCCGATTTTACTCGGTAACTGTTACAGATTGAGACGTTTCTGAACCGTGTCGACCGTTTGTCTCGATCTGTAACACGTAGAGGAAGATTTGCCCTGTAGATGTTACAGATTGAGACAATCAGCCGGGCCCACCTCGTCCACCCCGTCATCTGTGGTTTACGTGGGGGCATACGGAGTGCGGGTATACTAACCGGCGGCGAATCTGCTCCATCGCTTAGAGCTGCTGCGTCTGGACGGCGCGTGATAGGGCTGCCAAAGCGATCGCCAGCGTGCTGAGCAACGTCCTCTCTGTGCGCACCCGTTTTTGTATGTATTAGCGCACTACCAAGCACGCCCGCGCGGCCGTATGCTGTGCCCATTGCGCGTGCAGATAAGGAACAACAACATATGCGTAATTCTGTATCCGACGTCACGGACGCCGAGATTCTGGACGAGACCCGCGAGGCCATGACCCAGGCTGCCTTCGATGCCGCCGATGAGGCAAATGCCGCCCAGGCCGTCGAGTCCGCTACCGAGAGCCTGCCCGCCTTTGACGAGCTGGGCCTTTCCGACGAGATACTTCGTGCTATCGAGAACCTGGGCTACACGGTGCCGACGCCCGTGCAGGCTGGCTCGATCCCCGTGGTGCTCGAAGGCCGCGACTTGCTTGCCGCCGCTCAGACCGGCACCGGCAAGACGGCCGCCTTTTTGCTGCCGACCATGAACAATCTGGAGCACATCGCTCCTCCCAAACCCGTGCGCGAGCGCGGCGGCCGCAACCGTCGTCGCGGTGCTAAAAAGCCCGAGGGCAACGGCCGCGGCCCCTTGATGCTCGTCATCACCCCTACGCGCGAGCTTGCCCAGCAAATCGACGAGGTCGCAAGCAAAATCGCCGACGTCACCGGCCATGTCGCCGTGACCGTCGTGGGCGGCGTGAGCTACAAGCCACAGACCGCTGCTCTCAAGTACGGCTGCGATATCCTGGTCGCCACGCCGGGCCGTCTGGTCGATCTGATCGAGCAGGGTGCCTGCCACCTGGACGAGGTTAAGGTCCTGGTGCTCGACGAGGCCGACCGCATGCTCGACATGGGCTTTTTGCCCGCCGTCCGCCGCATTGTGCGCGAGACGCCGGCCGAGCGTCAGACGCTGCTGTTCTCGGCGACCCTCGACGAGGAGGCCGTGGGTGAAATCACCGACCTGGTGAGCGACCCGGCTCGCGTTGAGATCGCACCCGCCACGTCGACCGCCGACACCGTCGATCAGTTTGTGTTCCCGGTGTCCATCGAGGCCAAGAACAACCTGCTGCCCGAGTTCCTCAAAAAGGAGGGCCCGGAGCGCACGATCGTCTTTATGCGCACCAAGCACCGTGCCGACAGCTGCTGCCGTCGTCTGGAGCGCAAGGGCATCAAGGCCGCCGCGATTCACGGCAACCGCAGCCAGGCCCAGCGCGAGCGCGCGCTTTCGGCCTTCCGCGACGGCACCGTCGACGTGCTGGTGGCGACTGACGTGCTTGCCCGCGGCATCGACATTAGCGACGTGCGCTACGTCGTGAACTTTGACGTGCCGGCCGAGCCGACCGATTACATCCACCGTATTGGCCGTACGGGCCGCGCCGGCGAGCTGGGCTGGGCCATCACATTTGTGACCGAGCAGGACGTGGATGAGTTCTACGAGATCGAGAAGCTCATGGACAAGACCGCCGACATCTACGAGGCCGGCGACCTGCACGTGGGTCCCAATCCGCCCGCGGTTGATCCCGAGCGCGACCCTGCGGCCTTTAAGGTGAAGAAGAAGACCAAGCGCGGCAAGTCCAAGAGCAAGAAGAAGCATGAGCAGGCACGTCGCGACGGCAAGCGCAACGGCGATGACTACGGCGATGTGGCTGGTCGTTCCAACCGCGGTCGCGACGAGCGCCGCGGCGACGGCGAGCGTCCGAGCCGTCCCAAGCGCGGCGGCAAGACCCGCGTGCGCGAGGGCGTTCAGGCTCGCGTGGACGAGGCTGTGGAGAGCGTGGCCCGCGAGGTGGCTGCCGAGGAGCGCGGCGGTGCTGCTGTCGTCGAGCAGGCCCCGCGCGGCAACCGTGCCGAGCGCCGTGCCAAGCAGTTCCAGGGCGAGGCGCATCGCCGTCGCCGCGAGGACGAGGACCGCGGTGGTCGTCGCCGTGTTGAGCGCGAGGACGAGGGCCGTGGCTCGCGTGGCGGCAAGCGTGGCTCGGGCGATCGTCGTCGTTCCGGTCGCAATGACGAGCGCGGTGGCCGTGACGAGCGTCGTGGCGGCGAGGGTCGCGGTGAGCGTGGCGCCCGCAGCGGTGAGTCCCGTGGCGGCAAGCGCTTTGAAGAGCGTAGCGGCCGCGGTGGCGAGCGTCGCGAGGGTGCTCGCGGCAATGGCGGGCGCAGCGGCGCCGGCCGTTCTGGCGAGTCGCGCGATCGCCGCGATCCGCGTGCCAGCCGCGATCGTCGCGATGACTGGCGCAACTACGACGATACCCGCGAGGATCGTCGCGGCTATCGCGGCGGGCGTGGCGGCAACCAGGCCGGCTCCCGTGGCGGCCGCGCCGGCGGTCGCGATAACCGTGGCAGCTATGGTAACAGCCGTGGCGGCAAGCGCGGCGGCAGCTCCCGTCGTCCCGGTGACGGCGGCGGCAAGCGCAAGTAACATACGCGTCGTGCGATAAGGATACGAGTCGCGCGGTAAGGCGAGATGAGTTTGGGCCCCGAGCAGACTATGCTCGGGGCCCTTTTTAGTGCAAAGAGGTCAGGTTGATCTGCACCAATCATGAGTTGCGGTGGAATACGGACTGTTTTGGCCTTTTGAGCGGCTTTTCAGTCCCTATTTCACCGCAACTCATGATTGGTGCAAGGCGGCCTGACTCCTTTGTACCAAAAATGATCCGGTTTCCTTCGTCCCCTTCGGATCACATGACCCCTTGGGGACGGAGGAAAACGGATCAGATAGGAAAAATTGTAAGGCGCGATTTGCCCACATGGGCTATTGCTATTTGGTAACGCGTTTTACCAAATATGGCATTTATCTGCGGTAATGTTCTATTTCACCGCTGAGGGTGACATTTTATACCGCCTGCCGAACCGTATGGAGACCTCACAACTTTTTAGGTCAGTGTTGTGCGTGTAGCAATTTCGCCCGGCCTCGCCTCCGGGCTGCCATGTGAGAGGGGATCTTATGGCTCGACTGCACGTAATGGAACGCAGCCACGCTCAGGCCGTCATGGACGACCTGCACGATGCGCTCGGACGTCGTCTGGCGGTGAGTTCGCTCGCCCCGTGTCCCGTTGAGTTTACGGCAGCGCTCGTCAACCTGTGCTCCACCCAGAGCTGCGGCAAGTGCACGCCCTGCCGCGTGGGCCTGAGCGCGCTGAGCGATCTGCTCGCCGATGTGCTCGAGGGCCGCGCCGACGAGTCCACGCTCAATCTGATCGAGCGCACCGCCCGCACCATCTATCTTTCGAGCGATTGCGCCATCGGTTACGAGGCCGGCGCCATGGCGCTTACGGCTATCCGCGGTTTCCGTGACGATTTTGAGCACCACATCCGCGAGCACTCCTGTGGCTTTGACCGCGAGGCCCGCGTCCCGTGCGTCTCGGGCTGTCCGGCGCATGTCGACATTCCCGGTTACATTTCGCTCGTCGAGGCCGGCCGCTATGCCGATGCCGTCAAGGTCATCCGCAAGAATAACCCGCTGCCGCTCGTTTGCGGCCTGGTGTGCGAGCATCCCTGCGAGATGCATTGCCGCCGTGGCATGGTCGACGACCCCATGAACATCCTCGCCCTCAAGCGTTTTGCCGTTGAGCACAGTGACCTCAACGACCACAAGCCGCATGTAGTGGACAACACCGGTAAGCGCGTCTCCGTGATCGGCGGCGGCCCGGCTGGCCTTTCCTGTGCCTACTACCTGGCCGTGATGGGCCACAAGGTGACCATTTTTGAGCAGCGCCACCACTTGGGCGGCATGCTGCGCTACGGCATCCCCAGCTATCGTCTGCCGCGCGAGCGCCTGCAGGCCGAGATCGACTGGATCTTGAGCGCCGGCATCGACGTTGAGCTCGATCACTCCGTGAACGGCGAGGAGCTCGCTCGCCTGCGCGACGAGTTCGATGCCGTCTACCTGGCCATCGGTGCCCATAGCGACAAGAAGCTCGGCCTTCCGGGTGAAGAGGCGCCCGGCGTGGAATCGGCCGTCAAGATGCTGCGCGCCATCGGAGACGACGAGCTGCCCGACCTGAGCGGCCAGCGCGTGTGCGTCATCGGCGGCGGCAACGTGGCCATGGACGTGGCGCGCTCTGCCGTGCGCTGCGGCGCCGAAAAGGTAAGCATCGTCTACCGCCGTCGCATCTGCGATATGACGGCTCAGGACGCTGAAATCGCCGGCGCCCAGGCCGAGGGTTGCGAGGTTCTGGAGCTTACGGCCCCGCTCGCCATCGAGACGGGCGAAGATGGTCGCGTGAGCGGCCTGCGCGTGCAACCGCAGATTATCGGCGAGCCTCGCCGTGGGCGTCCGGCCCCGCGTGCCGCAGCCACGCCCGAGCGCGTCATTCCCTGCGAGCGCGTGTTTGTGGCCATTGGCCAGGACATCGATTCCAAGCCGTTTGAGGACATGGGCATCGCCTGCAAGTGGGGTTGCGTCGTCACCGATTCGGACGGCGCCGTGCCCAACTTCGATGGCCTCTTTAGCGGCGGCGACTGCCAGACCGGTCCCGCCACCGTCATCCGTGCCATCAACGCCGGCCGCGTGGCTTCGGCAAACATCGACCGCTACCTGGGCTTTGACCACAAGATCAAGCTCGACGTGGAGCTGCCGACCGTGCAGTTTAAGGGCAAGCACGAGTGCGGCCGCTGCGAGCTGGGCGAGCGCGAGGCCGGCGAGCGCATTCACGATTGGAATCTGGTCGAGCAGGGTCTCACCGAGGAGGAGGCGCGCCAGGAGGCGAGCCGCTGCCTGCGCTGCGACCACTTTGGCTTTGGCGCGTTCCGCGGAGGGAGGAACCTGGAATGGTAGAGCTCAACAAAACCACCGTCGGCGACAACAGCGAAAACGGAGCGCACAACATGGTCAAGCTCACTATCGATAATTGCGAGGTCGTGGTACCCGAGCACACCACGATCCTGGACGCGGCCAAGTCCGTCGGCATCCAGATTCCCACCCTGTGCTACCTGCGCGATCTAAACGAGATCGGCGGCTGCCGCGTGTGCGTGGTCGAGGTTGAGGGCTGCGACCAGCTGGTTGCCGCCTGCAACAACTACGTGCTCGATGGCATGGTGGTCCACACCAACAGCCCCAAGGCCCGCGAGGCGCGCCGCACCAACGTGCAGCTGCTGCTTTCGCAGCACGATTCACGCTGCACGAGCTGTGTGCGCAGCGGTAACTGCAACCTGCAGACCATTGCCAACGACCTGGGCATTTTCTATCTGCCGTTTCAAAGGCATTTGGCGGGCGAGGGCTGGGATTTCGATTTCCCCATCATCCGCGAAAACGACAAGTGCATTAAATGCATGCGCTGCATCAAGGTGTGCGAGAGCGTACAGGGCCTAGGGATTTGGGACCTGACCAACCGCGCCACGCATACCGCCGTGGGCACCCGCGGGCGCGTGCCGATCGGCAAGACCGATTGCGTCGCGTGCGGCCAGTGCATCACGCATTGCCCGACGGGCGCGCTGCGCGAGCGCGACGACACCGAGACCGTGTTTGACGCGCTCGCTAATCCCGACAAGATCGTGCTGGTGCAGATCGCGCCTGCCGTTCGCAGCGCCTGGGGCGAGGAACTCGGCATTCCGCGCGAGGAGGCAACCGTCGAGCGTCTGGCTTGCGCGCTGCGCCGCGTGGGCTTTGAGTACGTGTTCGATACCGATTTCTCGGCCGACCTCACCATTATGGAGGAGGGCTCCGAGCTGCTCGAGCGCCTGGGCGCCGCCGCTAAGGGTGAGGGCGACAGCCGCGGCTGGCCCATGTTTACGAGCTGCTGCCCGGGCTGGGTGCGCTTTGTGAAGGCACGTTACCCCGAGTTTGTCGACAGCCTGTCCACGTCCAAGTCGCCGCAGCAGATGTTCGGCGCTATTGCCAAGACCTACTACGCCAAGGCGCTGAGCGTGGAGCCAGAGCGCCTGTTCGTGGTGTCCGTGATGCCGTGCACGGCCAAGAAGGCCGAGTGCGCGCTGCCGAGCATGGTGGGCGAGGGCGGCGCGCCCGACGTAGATGTTGCGCTGACGGTGCGCGAGATGGTGCGCATGATCCGCGCGAGCCACGTGGGCGTGGACACGCTGGTCGAGGAGCCGCTCGACACGCCGCTGGGCTTTGGCACGGGCGCGGGTGTGATCTTTGGCGCCACGGGCGGTGTGATGGAGGCTGCTGTGCGCTCGGCTTACTACCTGGTGACGGGCAAGAACCCCGATGCTGATTTCTTTACCGACGTGCGTGGACTCGACGGCTGGAAGGAAGCCGTCGCCGATATCGATGGCACTAAGGTGCGTGTTGCCGTGGCGCACGGGCTGGGCAACGCTGCCCGCCTGCTCGACGCGATTCGCGACGGCCGTGTGAGCTATGACTTCGTTGAGGTTATGGCATGCCCGGGCGGCTGCGTCGGTGGCGGCGGTCAGCCCATCCACGACGGCTGCGAGCTGGCGGCCGAGCGCGGCCAGGTGCTCTGGGGCCTCGATGCGAACGCCGAGATTCGCTTCTCGCATGAGAATCCCGATGTCCAGGCGTGCTATAGCGAGTTCTTGGGTGCGCCGCTCTCGCCGCTGGCCGAGGAATTGCTGCATACCGATCATCACGCATGGACGATGCCTAACGAGGGGACGTGCTAGCGATGCGCGCGTTTGATGTTGAGATGTCGCGCCGGGGGTTTGCCTCGGCGCTCGCCATGGGCACCCTGTCGCTTGCGCTCGCGGGCTGTGGCGGCGGGGCTGCCGGTGTCGGGTCCGCCGCGGGCTCGGCTGCCACGGACGGCGCCGGTGCTGCCGCAGAGCCGGTCGAGGTACACGTCGCCTCGCTCAAGGGGCCGACGTCGATTGGCCTGGTGCAGTTTATGGACCAGGCGGCCGACGGTGCCACGGACAATGAGTTCGACTTTGCGATCAACACTGCCGCCGACGAGATTGTGCCCAAGGTCATTCAGGGCGATATCGATATCGCCCTGGTGCCCGCCAACGTGGCGAGCGTGCTCTACAACAAGACTGAGGGTGCGGTGCAGGTCATCGACATCAACACGCTGGGCGTGCTGAACGTTGTGACGGGCGACGCGAGTGTGGCCTCGTTTGGCGATCTGGCGGGCCATACTGTCTATATGACGGGCAAGGGCACCACGCCGGAGTACGTCATGAACTACCTGTTGGAGCGCGCGGGCCTGACCGGCCAGGTTACGCTCGAGTTTAAGAGCGAGCCCACCGAGGTGCTGTCGGCGTTGCTTGCCGATCCGTCTGCCGTGGGCGTGCTGCCGGAGCCGTTCAAGACCGCTGCCATCGCAAAGAGCGAAGGCAAGCTGTCGGCTCCGGTAAGTCTGACCGATGTGTGGGATGAGCTGGCAGGTGACACGGGTTCGCGCCTGCTGACGGGCGTGACCGTGGTGCGCCGTGCCTTTGCCGAGGAGCATCCCGAGGCCGTGGCGGAATTCCTGAGCTGCCATGCTGCGAGCGTTGAGGCCGTGAACGCGGCGCCGGCGGACTGGGCTCAGGCCGTGGTCGATGCGGGTATCGTGGATAACGCCGCGATTGCCGAAAAGGCGATTCCCGGGTGCATGCTCGTGTGCCAGACGGGGAGGGATATGAAGGCGGCGCTCGGTGGGTACCTGCAGGTGCTGGCCGATGCGGACGCGAGCGCCGTGGGCGGCAAGCTCCCGGCTGACGATTTCTACTGCATGGAGTAGCCCGTGCGTGCGTTTGCTCGACAAATGACAGAGCGTATGAAGGCGGTGGCGGCAGCAGGTGCCGTTGCCGCCTTTTGGCTTGCCGTGTGGGTGCTGATGGCGGGTTTCGTGGCGCAGCCGTTGATTTTGCCGGGGCCGGGCGCCGTCGTGGTGGCGTTGCTGCGACTGGTATGCGATGCCGGCACATGGGCGATTCTGGCAGGCTCGGGTGCGCGAATCTTGGGCGGGCTGGCGCTTGCCGCGGTGTGCGGCGGCGTACTGGCGGGAGTCTCGGTGCGATCGCTGACGTTTGCCCGCTTGGTGGCGCCGGCGCTTTCGTTTGTTAAGGCGACACCGGTTGCCTGCGTGGTGGTCCTGCTGCTCATTTGGTTGGGGTCGGCGCGCGTGAGCATTGCGGCGGTCTTTTTGATGGCACTTCCGGGCGTGTATTTTTCGTTGGTCGAGGGTTTGACGCAAGCGGATAAACCGCTGGAGCAGATGTTTCGTCTGCATGGCGTGCGGGGCTGGCGACTGTTTTGTGCCCACACCTGGCGCGAAGTCCTGCCGTTTGTGCTTTCGTGCGCCCGCGCTGTGATCGGCATGAGCTGGAAGGCTGGCGTGGCGGCGGAGCTCATCGGCATGGCGACGGACACCGTGGGCGAACGCATCTATCAGGCGAAGCTGCTCATCGAGACGGCTGATCTGCTGGCGTGGACCGTGCTGGTCGTTGCCGCCTCGTGGGCGTGTGAGCGCGTGCTGGTGTGGCTGCTGCGGGTTTCGGGACCCGTGGCGTGGCGCGCGGCCGTGCAGGCACATGGGCATGGACTGCGCGGGCGTACAGGGGCTGCGAGCGATGGTGCTGCAGCGGAGCTTGCGCTTGCCGTGGGCGACCGGGCGCCCTGGTCGCCGGCGCTCGACGGACTGGTGCTTCATGTGCCCGCCGGTGGACGCACCTGTGTGATGGGCGCTTCGGGCGTGGGCAAGTCGACGTTGCTTGCGCTGGTGGCGGGGGAGTGCGCACCGTGCTCCATGGTGTTTCAGGACGTGCGCCTGGTCGAGGACGCCTCTGCTTTGGATAACGTGCTGGTGTGCGCCGATGCACGCGTGAATGCCTCGAGTGCCGCTGCCTTGTTGCGCCTGCTGGTACCGGGGATCGATGTGCATGCCCGCGTGGCCGAGCTCTCGGGCGGGCAGCGCCGTCGCGTCGAGATTGCCCGAGCCCTGCTGTGTCCGGGCGGCGCAGTGATTCTAGACGAGCCCTTTACCGGCCTGGATGCCGCCGCGCGCGATGCGACGACCAAGGTCGTGCTCGACCTGCTCGACGGCCGCACGCTCTTGCTCGCCACACATGACGTCTCCGACGCTCAGGCCCTCGATATCTCGGGCATCATCACGCTCTAAAAACTAACTCAGCAACAAAATGATTCGTTTTCCTACGTCCCCATTGGGTCGAGTGTGGTATTCTAACTCCGGGGTAATACTTAGGAATACTAAGTAATACCAAGGCCGCAGAAACAAACTCCGGATGCGGGCCAATCGGGTTGCCTTCACAGCCCGTCGCCCAGCCGCGTGGCCCGCATCTATCCGCACTACCGTCGTTTCAAAAAGGAAGCGCCATGGCAGAACACATGACCCCCGTAGTCGCGAAGGTCTTGCCCGAGGAGAAGGCAGCCTTCGCGGCGGCAACCCAGCTCGTAGGTACCACGCCGTCTAACGCCATCCGCATGTTTATCGCCGCATTCAATCGCTGTGGCACCTTCCCGTTCGACATCTCGCCCAACGGGGCCTTTGGCAAAGACTGTCCCCAGCAACTAGTCGTTAAAGAACGTCCCCAATGACTAGTCGTCGGGAGGAGGTTGGCATGCTCAATGCGATGATTTGGGCGCTTGCCTGTTTTGGCGTCGTTGCTGCCGATATTGCCCTGAGCGTGGTTTTGTTTTCCGCTCTGGGCGTCGCGTCGGTGTTCATGGGTTTTTCGATCGATGACCTCGACATTCAATTGCTTCAGGCTGCCGCGCAGATGGCGTCGTTTTTGATGGCGCTGCTGTGGTGGCGTTATCTGTGGCCGCGTTCGTTTATGGCACGCCGGCAAAGCGAGCACCCGCTCGGCGGGGGAGCGCGTGGGGCGTGGAAACGCATCGCCTGCGTTATCGTGATCGGCCTGGCCCTGCAGGTGGTTGTTGGCTACGTGACCGACGCCGCGCTGTCGCTGTTGCCCGATGTCGCGGCCGACTACAGCGAGCTTGTCGAGGAAACAGGCATGGGCGACACCAGTTATCTCGCCGTCCTGACTACGGTGCTCGGCGCCCCATTTTGTGAAGAGCTGCTGGTGCGCGGCATTATTTTTGAGTTTTCGCTCCGAGCGTTTAATCCGCAGTGCCGCCCACTTTGGAAGCGCCGGCGTCGTGTGAGCGCGCAGGATGGCGCCATGGTGCCCTGGGCGGCTCCAAGCACGTGGGGTATCGCCGCGGCAATCGTGCTGCAGGCGGCGGTCTTCGGCTTTATGCACATGAATTGGGTGCAGGGTTGCTACGCGGGTGCCGCCGGCCTCATCTTTGGTTGGGTGCTCGTGACGACCGAAAAGCTCCGCTACACGATCCTGCTGCACTTTGCCTTTAATGCCGGGTCGTATCTCATGGGGCTGCTGTGGTTTGTGGACACGCCGTTCGACGTGGTGGTCACGGTTGCCATCGCCGGCTTTGTGCTGGTAGAGGCGATGCGCTCGCTGCGCCACGCGTGTGGGATGGACGCAGCGAGCGCACCGCTGCCCTAGTTGCGACGTCCGCCTCCGTTGGCGCCCTGACGCCCCTGGGCCGCGCGATTGCGGCCGGCAGTGTTCTGTGCGCGCGACATGCCGCCGTGCCCCTTGCTGCCCTTGGGCCCCTTGCCGCCAGCGCCACCGTGCGGTTTGCCACCCTTCTTGCCGGTCCCATGTCCGCCGCCGGCCGATGTCTCGCTTGGGCGTGGTGGCACGGGGCGAATCAGACAATGCTTGGTATAGCCGATCAGGTCACGACGCCCGGCCTTCTCCAGCGCCTCGCGCACGAGCTTGTAGTTTTCGGGCTTGCGATACTGGATGAGCGCGCGTTGCATGGCCTTTTCGTGCGGGTCGCGCGCCACGTAGATCGGCTCCATGGTGCGCGGATCCACGCCGGTGTAGTACATGCAGGTCGACATGGTGGATGGGGTGGGGTAGAAGTCCTGCACCTGCTCGGGCATGTAGCCCATGTCGCGCACGGCTTCGGCAAGGTCCACAGCTTCCTTCATCGTCGAGCCGGGGTGGCTCGAGATCAGGTACGGCACCACATACTGCTTGAGTCCGTATTCGCGGTTCAGGCGCTCAAATTTACGGCAGAACGCGTTGTAGACGGCGCGGCTCGGCTTGCCCATCACGGACAACACCGCGTCGCTCACGTGCTCGGGCGCTACGCGTAGCTGGCCCGAGACATGGTGCTCCAGCAGCTCGCGCAAAAACTCGTCCGAGGCGTCGGCCATGGTGTAGTCAAAGCGGATGCCGCTGCGGACGAAGACCTTCTTGACGCCCGGCAGCTGGCGCAGGTCGCGCAGCAACTGCGTGTAGCCGCTCTCGTCAACCACCATGTTCTTGCACACACTCGGCCACAGGCAGCGCTTGTTCTTGCACACGCCGTGCTTGAGCTGCTTGTCGCAGGCAGGGCGGCTAAAGTTTGCCGTCGGTCCGCCCACATCGTTGATATAGCCCTTAAACTCGGGATCGCGCGTGAGCAGCTCGGCCTCGCGCATGATCGAATCGTGGCTGCGCATCTGCAGCACGCGGCCTTGGTGGAAGGTGAGGGCGCAAAACGAGCACTCGCCAAAACAGCCGCGGTTGGAGCTAATGGAAAACTTGATCTCGGCAAAGGCCGGTACGCCGCCCGCTGCGTCGTAATCAGGATGCCAGTCGCGTGCGTAGGGGAGCTCGGCCACCTCGTCCATCTCGTCGGTGGTGAGCGTCGCCGACGGCGGATTCTGCACCACATAGACGCTATTGGGGTAGGGCTCTACCAGGCGATGCCCGGTGATGGGGTCCATATTCTGCTGCTGCACGTTAAAGCTGCGCGCGTAGTTGAGCTTGTCGGCGGTAAGGTCGTCCCAACTGGGCAGCAGGTCGTAGTCGTAGACCTCGTCGAGCGAACCCGTGCGGTAAACGGTGCCGTTGATATAGGTAATCTGATCGACGGGCAGTCCGGCGTCGAGCGCGTCGGCGATCTCGACGATCGCGTGCTCGCCCATGCCGTAGATGAGGATGTCGGCGCCCGAGTCGAGCAATACCGAGCGCTTGAGCTTGTCCTGCCAGTAGTCGTAGTGGGCCAGGCGACGCAGGCTCGCCTCGATGCCGCCGATAATGATGGGGGCATCCTTAAACGTCTGGCGGATGAGGTTGCCGTAGACCGTAACGGCACGGTTGGGGCGGCGACCCTCCTCGCCACCGGGGGTATAGGCGTCGGTGTGGCGGCGGTGCTTGGTCACCGAATAGTGGTTGACCATGGAGTCCATGTTGCCGGCGCTGACCAAAAAGCCCAGGCGCGGCTCGCCGAGCACGGTGATGCTGGCGGGGTCGGTCCAGTCGGGCTGGCAGATGATGCCCACTTTGTAGCCGTGCGCGTCGAGTACGCGGCTGATGATGGCCATACCAAAGCTAGGGTGGTCCACGTAAGCGTCGCCGCAGATGTAGACAAAGTCGCACTGGTCCCAGCCGCGCGCATCCATGTCGGCGCGGCTGACGGGGAGGAACTTGTCGCGGCCCGGGCGCCAGGGACGGGCAGGCGCTGCCGGGGCATGTGCGGGGCGCGAGCTCTGCGCCTTACCGCCGCGCTTTTGCTGCTGGCCCTGTTTGCCCTGCTGACTGCGCTGGTTGTTCTGAGCGTGCTGAGGCTTTTTTGCCACGATCCCTCCCGGTGTTTGTATGCTGCACGTAATTGTAACCAGTCTTTTTGGGACGGGGCTAAAAAGACTGGTGGAGTACATGAGCTGGCGGATCGGCGCGTCGGTGCGGGTGCCGTTTGTTTCCAGACTGTGTATCTGCGCGTTGGGGAACCCATCTCGCGCGCACACCACGTTGTCAATGGGTTACAGTATGAACGGCGGCTATGTTTCCGCCAACGCACGAGAGAGTCGTCAACAAGGAGGATGCACGACGATGCAGCGTGCCAAACAGATATCGGAGTCTATTGAGCTGGGCATCATCTTGGCGCTCGCCGGTGGCTTTATGGATGTGTATTCGTACATTGGGCGCGATCATGTTTTCGCCAACGCGCAGACGGGCAACATCCTGCTCATGGGTGTAAGCATCTCGGAGGGCAATTGGGCACTTGCGGAGCGCTACTTCTTCCCTGTGGTCTCGTTTGCCGTGGGCATTATGCTTGCCGACCTGGTGCACGAGCGGTTTGGCAGCGTGATTCACTGGCGTCAGGTGACGGTGTTCTTTGAAGCCGTCATCTTGCTGGGCGTGAGCTTTATCCCGGGCGGCAATTTCAACCTGCTCGCCAACTGCCTCACCTCGTTTGCCTGCGGCATGCAGGTCGAGAGCTTCCGCAAGATCCACGGTCACGGCATCGCTACGACCATGTGCATCGGCAACTTGCGCAACGCGCTGCAAAACGTGGACGATTACATCATCACCCACAGGCGCGGCTTTTTGGAAAACGGCCTGCTGTACTTTGGCGTGATCTTTACCTTTGTGTTTGGCGCCGTGTTGGGCAACTGGTGTATTGAGCGCATAGGCCTGCACGCCATCGTCGTGGCGAGCGTGCTGCTGTTTGTCGCGTTTGCCATCATGTTCATCGACCGCGAGCGCGACTTGCGCTTACGCTGGAAGGTTGCGGCCGAGGCCTGGAAAGAGGGCTGCCGAAAGTAACCGAATGCGGCAAAGGGGCTGTTCCTTTGCCGCATTATTTTTCATCATCTGTTGAAACGCTTTAACACTTTTGACGTTCTCACGCGTTTTTCGTTTCAAAAGCGTTAGGATGGGACTTATAGCGCGGGGCGTAATGGGTGCCCCGCACACGATGGGAGGCTATCAATGGCTAATCGTTTCGTTCTCAACACCATTTCTTATCATGGTTCCGGCGCCATCAAGGAGATCCCCGGCGAGCTCCAGCGTCGCGGCTATAAGAAGATCTTCGTCTGCTCCGACCCCGATCTGGTCAAGTTTGGCGTTACCGCCAAGGTGACCGACGAGCTCGATGCCGCCGGCATCGCTTGGAGCCTCTACTCCGAGATCAAGCCCAACCCCACCATCCAGAACGTCAAGGACGGCGTCGAGGCCTTCAAGGCCTCCGAGGCTGACGCTATCGTGACCATCGGTGGCGGCTCCTCCATGGACACCGCCAAGGCCATTGGCATCATCATCAACAACCCCGAGTTCGCCGATGTCCGTAGCCTCGAGGGCGTTGCTCCCACCAAGAACCACGCCGTGTTCACCATCGCCGTGCCGACGACCGCCGGTACTGCCGCCGAGGTGACCATCAACTACGTCATCACCGACCCCGAGAAGGTCCGCAAGTTCGTGTGCGTCGACACCAACGACGCCCCCGAGGTCGCCGTCGTCGACCCCGACATGATGGCTTCCATGCCCGCCGGCCTGACCGCTTCCACCGGCATGGACGCTCTGACCCACGCCATCGAGGGCTACACCACCAAGGGCGCTTGGGAGCTCTCCGACATGTTCCACTTTGAGGCTATTAAGCTGATCAGCGAGAACCTGCGCGACTCCGTTGCCGAAGCCAAGTCCGGTCAGCCCGGCTCCGGCCGCGAGGGCATGGCTCTTGGCCAGTATGTCGCCGGCATGGGCTTCTCCAATGTTGGCCTGGGCATCGACCACGCCATGGCTCACACCCTGTCCGCTCACTACGACACCCCGCACGGCGTCGCCTGCGCCATGCTGCTGCCGATCGCCATGGAGTTCAACAAGCCGGTTTGCGCCGAGCGCCTGGCCAAGGTTGCCGTTGCCATGGGCGTTGACACCACGGGCATGAGCACCGACGAGGCCGCCGACGCCGCCATCGCCGCCGTCAAGCAGCTCTCCGCCGACGTGAACATCCCGCACGTCTGCGAGGCCATGAAGGCTGACGAGATCGAGGTCCTGGCCAAGGACGCCATGGCCGACGCCTGCTTCCCGGGTAACCCGCGCGAGGCGACGCTCGACGACGTCATCGAGCTCTTCAAGAAGATCTGCCCGGCTGCCTAGCCTAGTTTGGTGTTCTTTCGCCTGTAGGCGTATGGTCTTTTGACTTGCCGCTGGCCCCGCCGCGCTACGCACGGCGGGGCTTTTTGTGCTGCGTCGATGCCCCGAGACGGGCAAAATCAAGGCATACTGCCAGCTGCGGATAGGTGGTGCACTTCCCAGCGTGCATTTTTGGGAGTATTCAGCAAGCTCTTAAAAATGCATAACGTTTTGAATGGCCCGTAGTGGCCCGCAGGCGCACATCGACAGCCATTGTGGGCGGGCTATCGATGAGTGGAGGGGGTTGTTACTGAGTTTCTGCTTTGCGACGACCTGCAACACTGCTGTAACCGCGTCGTTTTGTCGTTCGCGATGGGGTCGTTGGGGCCCACGGTGCTGAATACTCCGTTTTTTGCACGGCCCAAGGTGGGGTACCCTGAGACGAAGCAAAAAGATTCCTCATTTCTATGCAGATACCGATAGGATTTATGCAAGATTGGGATTGTAAGCCGTGCGCGTGCGCAAAATCGGCGGGAGGACGTCTGGAGGTGGCTCGGCTCCCAGAGCCTTGCGCGTGCAGAACGGTTAAAATCGGGACTCGGTCTTAGTTTTGTTTGGAAGGATGCACATGGCTTCTGTAATCGATGCTTCTCTAGAGGAGACGCTCTCCTATATTACTGACCAGTTGAAGGCGCTTACCTCGATTGCTTCGCCTACGGGCTATACCCGTGCGGCGACTGATTATCTGATGGAGACGTTGCGCGATATGGGCTTTGGGCCCGAGCGTTCTAACAAGGGTAATGTGCTCGTTGAGCTTGGCGGCGAGGGCGAGCCGCTTGTGTTGGCGAGCCATGTCGATACCCTGGGCGCCATGGTGCGTTCCATTAAGGACAATGGCCGCCTGCGTCCCACGACGCTTGGTGGGCACCAGTGGTCTACGGCCGATGGCGAGAACTGCACCGTCTACACGCGTGACGGTAATGTCTACACGGGTGTGGTCCTCAATACTGAGCCTTCGGCGCATGTGGCCGATGAGCCGGTCAAGACCATCGAGAAGAACATGGAAATCCTGCTCGACGAGAACGTTGACAGCAAGGATGACGTGCTTGAGCTGGGCATTCAGACGGGAGACATCATCGCTATGGATCCGCGTACCACGGTGACGGAGAGCGGCTACATCAAGAGTCGCTTCCTTGACGACAAGCTGTCCGCGTCGATTCTGCTGGGTTTGGCCCGCGCTGTCGCCGACGGCGAGGTGACCCTTTCGCGCAAGGTTTCGCTGCTCTTTACGGTGTACGAGGAGGTCGGCCACGGCGGTGCCTTTGTGCCGGCCGACACGCGCGAGATGATCAGCGTGGACATGGGCTGCGTGGGCGACGACCTGGGCTGCACCGAGCGCATGGTTTCGATTTGCGCCAAGGATTCGGGCGGTCCGTACAACTACGACCTGGTAACCACGCTGTCCAACATCGCGCGCGAGCTGGAGCTCGATTACGCCATCGATGTGTACCCGCACTACGGCTCCGACGTCGAGGCCACGCTCTCGGCCGGCTACGACATTCGCCATGGTCTGATCGGCCCCGGCGTGTACGCGAGCCACAACTACGAGCGCAGCCACATCGACGGCGTGCGTAATACCTTTGAGCTGGTTCGCGCCTACGTTCAGCGCTAACGATGCAGCGGCCTCGGCTGATACAGCAGTACCGACCGAGGCCGTCCTCTCTAAGTTGCGGTGAAATAGGGACTGTTTGGCGGTTTTAAACGCTTAAACAGTCCCTATTTCACCGCAACTTATGAAGGGGATGGGGCTACTTGATGGCGGCAGTCACCGTACCGCCGCCCAGGACGACGTCGTCGCGGTAGACGACGACGGCCTGGCCGGGGGCGATGGCTCGTTGCGGCTCGTCAAAAGTTAGCAGCATTTGCCCGTCTTCGTCACGCGTAAGGGTCGCTGCCTGGTCTTTCTGACGGTAGCGGTACTTGGCACCCACGCGAATGCCGCCGGCATTGAGCTCCGCCTCCATGCGGTCGGCAGGGGCGCTCCAAATCCAGTCGTTGGCCGTGAGCGCTGTGGCCGTCAGGTCCTCGGCCTCGCCCAGATGCACAATGTTGCTGGCGGCATCGACGCCCGTTACGTACACGGGGTGCGCCATCGCGACGCCCAAGCCCTTGCGCTGGCCGATGGTATAGCGCAACGCGCCGTTATGGCGTCCGACCACGTTGCCGTCGCGCCACACAATGTCGCCCGGTGCAGCGGCACGTCCGCAGCGGCGCTCGATATAGCCCGCGTAGTCGCCGTCCGCGATAAAGCAGATATCCTCGCTCTCGGCCTTCTTGGCGTTGATGAAGCCCTGCTCGGCGGCAATGCGGCGCACGTCGCGCTCTTTGTCCAGTCCGGCCAGCGGAAAGATCGTGCGTGCCAGGCGCTCTTGTGTGAGCGAATACAAAAAGTAGCTTTGGTCCTTTTTGGGATCTTCGCCGCGGTGCAGCTGCCAGGTTCCGTCGGACGCCTGGCTCGTTTTGGCGTAATGACCCGTGGCGATGTAGTCGCAGCCCATATCGAGTGCCGCATCGAGCAGCGCGCCAAACTTAATATGGCGGTTGCAGATGATGCACGGGTTGGGCGTCAGTCCCTCCTGATAGGCAGTCACGAAGCGCTCGATAACGTTGCGGTCGAAGGTCTGCTGCAGGTCGAGCACGTGGTGGGGTATCCCCAGGCGCTCGGCGACGGCCTTTGCATCGGCGATGTCGCGGTCGACTTTGCTCATGCCCGTGACGGGATCGGGCGCGGGACAGGTGAGGCGCATGGTGGCACCGACGCACTCGTAGCCCTGGCGCTTGAGCAGGTAGGCAGTCACGCTGGAATCGACGCCGCCACTCATGGCGACGAGCACGCGCTTGTTGTGCATGGGGAGGTTCTCCTTGGTGACATGTGGCCAAAAAAGAAAAGCGGCGCGGGAGGCTGGTTCCGCGCCGCAGACATTGTAGCAAGTTCGGACGACTCGTGGGGCGCCCTGATGGGATGGGCTCAGACTGCCGGGAGAGAGGAGACCGGTTCGTCCTGGGCTCAACCTATGGGCGACAGGCCCTAGTCCTGGAAGAGTGCCGTGGACAGGTAGCGCTCACCGGTATCGGCGAGCAGGGCCACGATGGTCTTGCCCTCGTTCTCGGGGCGCTTGGCCAGCTGCAGTGCGGCCCACACGGCGGCGCCGGACGAAATGCCCACGAGCACGCCCTCCTTGTGGCCCACGGCGCGGCCGGTCGCAAAGGCGTCGTCGTTCTCGACGGGGATGATTTCGTCATAGATCTGGGTGTCGAGGACGTCGGGCACAAAGCCGGCGCCGATGCCCTGGATCTTGTGCGGGCCGGCCTGGCCCTTAGAGAGCACCGGGGAGGTGGCGGGCTCAACGGCGACGACCTTAATCTCGGGGTTCTGCTCCTTGAGGAACTCGCCCACGCCGGTCACGGTGCCGCCGGTGCCAACGCCGGCGACGAAAATGTCGACCTTGCCGTCGGTGTCATCCCAGATCTCGGGGCCGGTCGTGGCCTTGTGGATGGCGGGGTTGGCGGGGTTTACAAACTGGCCGGCGATAATGCTGTTGGGCGTCTCCTTCTGCAGCTCCTCGGCCTTGGCGATGGCGCCCTTCATGCCCTTGGATCCGTCGGTGAGTACGAGCTGTGCGCCATATGCCTGCATCAGCTTGCGGCGCTCGACGGACATGGTCTCGGGCATGGTGATGATCACCTTGTAGCCGCGAGCTGCCGCCACCGAGGCGATGCCGACACCGGTGTTGCCGCTCGTGGGCTCGATGATGGTGTAGTCGCCGCCGCGCACGAGCTTGCCGGCCTTCTCGGCCTCGTCGATCATGTTCTTGGCGACGCGGTCTTTGACGGACCCGGCGGGGTTGAAGTATTCCAGCTTGACGAGCACGCGGGTCTTGAGGTCCTCATCGGCCTCAAAATGAGTGAGCTCCAGAAGCGGGGTGTGGCCGATAAGCTGATCGATGGACGTATAAACATTGCTCATGGTGAACCTCCAAAGTGTTCAAATGACTGGATACCGTGTGGTTTTACGGTGTGTGTAACAGCGAAACCCACAAACCTTATAGGTTGTTCGTTTGCTGTTGGCAAGCATAGTAGGCACTAAAGCCTAGTAATGCAATAGGAAATAGAAGATTATTACGAGTCGATTAACCAGCTTGACGGGAATAGGTATTTTCAAAACCAATTTTTCGGCTAGAATTTCTACGAATTAAAAGACCGAAAGGCAGCAATATATATGTTGGTTTCCACAAAGGGCAGATATGCCCTGCGCGTTATGGTCGACCTGGCCGAGCACCAGGCGGCAGGCCGCATTCCCCTCAAAGAGATCGCGGCGCGTCAGGGGATTTCTGAGAAATATCTGGAGAACATTTTGGCTACGCTCGTTCGCGCCAATATGCTCTCGGGCATGCGCGGCAAGGGCGGCGGCTACGTGCTCACGCGCCCGCCTGAGCAGTACACGGTGGGCGAGATCTTGCGCCTGACCGAGGGCAGTCTGGCACCGGTCGCATGCCTGGACGGCGACTGCAAGGGCTGCTCGCGTTCGGACGAGTGTCCTACACTTGGCGTGTGGAAGAACCTTGACAAGCTCATCAACGACTACCTCGACGGTGTGACGCTCGATGCGCTCGTCGCCCCCAACGAGGGCTACGACTACGTCATCTAGCCCCACCTGCCATTTGGGGACGGGGTAGAAATGGTAGATTTTCTTGCCTTCTGAGGCTTGACAAATGACAAGGCCGCCCATCGTTGCGATGGACGGCCTTCTTTTGGCGTGTTGTGGCGGTCCGTATCCGGTTGCTTTAGTTCCTGGCGATGCTGTCGAGAATGCTGCGCATGATGGATACCAGGATACTGCCCATAAAGGCCGATCCAAAGCCGGCAATGGAGATACCCGCTCCCAGCAGATTGACCGACAGGTAGCTGGCCAGCTCGAGCATAAAACTATTGACTACGAGCTGAAAAATACCAAGCGTGATAATAGTGAGCGGCAGCGAGATGACCGTCAGGAACGGCTTGACGAGCGAGTCGACGATGTTGAGGAACAGTCCCACGAAGGCAAAGCAGACCCAAGCGTCGGCCATGCCGAAGGGCTGAATGCCGGGGACGAGAAACGTTGCGATCGCGATGGCGATTGAGGTCAAAAGCCAGTTGAGCAAAAAGCGCATGGTGGGAATCCTTTCTTGCGCATGGCGTGGGGAGGGGGCGTGAGGGGCGCACATCTTTGCAACTCGGGTAGATGCGCGGGCACGGCCCTGTTTGGGCACCCATTGTTCCAGATATTCGTGGAGCTTGCGTGCGCATTCGGTTTCAAAACGGCGTTCGTCCTAAAAAACGTGCCGCTGGCAGAGAGTCTTGTCGCTTTAGTTTGGTGGTGTGCTAAACTGCTACGGGCAAAAGCCACAGGCGTTGCCCTATTGCATATTACGGGTGAACGATGCCCGATGTCAGTATCAACTTCGATGCCTTTTGGCGGGTTTGGCGGTGATCGATGAATATCGAGAACATGTTTGACAAGCCTGATGTCAAGCAGCTGGTCCACGCATTTAGCCTTTTGGACGACGAGAAAGATATCCAAGCGTTTTTGACCGATATCTGCACGCCGCGTGAGATTTGCGATCTATCGCAGCGTCTGCAAGTCGCGCGTTACCTGGACGAGGGCGAGCCCTATGTCGAGGTTCAGGCGCGTACCGGCGCTTCGTCCACCACGGTGAGCCGTGTATCCAAGGCGCTCAACGGCGAGTACGGTGGCTACCGCAAGATCCTCATTAAACTGGAGGATGGCGAGTAGGCCACGCAAAAAACGAATTTTACAAAACCGCTCTTCCGGGGGCGGTTTTTTGATCCCCTGGGGACGGAGGAAAACGGATCACCGGGTTAGACTGACCCCCTCGATGATCCGTTTTCCTCCGTCCACAAGGGATCAAATCTGTTGGCGTGGGGCAAATCTGTCCGCTTGGGCGGGTAGGATGGATACATTGATTATTGCGAACAGTTTGAGCGGAGGACCATGTCTGTTCGAATCTATACCACCAATGCCGGCACGGATTTGAGCGATGCCGAGTCGGCGCTGCTTGCCGACCTTATTGCCCGCCACGGGCGTGCCGTGCTGCTGGCGCCTACGTTTGCCGAGCTCGACCTGTGCCGTCATGATGCGGCGGAAGCCGGGATTTCGCTGGGTATTGACTACAAGACGCCTACATCGTGGCTTCGCTCGCTTTGGGAGCTTTTGGGCGACGGGCGCGGTTTCGTCGACAACCTGCAGCGCCAGATGCTGTTCTCGGACATGGTCACGCGTCTCGACGATGCCGATTTGCAGCCGCTTTCGCGCAGCCAGGGCACGGTGCGCATGCTCGCGCGCATGGCCCGCGACGTGCTGCCGGGTGTGGCGGGGACGGGTGCCGAACGATGCCGTGGCGACAACTGCCAGCCGGAGCCAAAAAGCGATGCCGAGGCTCGTGTGTTCGAGCTTTTGCGCGCCTACGCGGGCGGTTTGGACCGTCGAGATATGGTCGAGCCCTGTGAGGCGGCCGACATTATGGCCGGTGCCCTGGCCGATAGCCTGCCGGCGTGCACTCGCGCCGTATGCGTGCGCGGTATCACGTCGTTTACGCACGGTCTGCTCGAGCTGTTGTCTGCCGTGGCGAACAATGGGGGAGAGGTCGTCGTGCTGCTTGCCCGCGAGCAGGCGGCGATGCGCGAGGAGCTTGCCGCGGCATTTGATGCCCGCGGTGTGCTGTTTGAGGCCGCGCCGCTGGAGGAGGACGCCGTCGCGTCTGATGCCGCTTGCGGGACCGCCGCTCAGCCTGCCTTTATTGAAGTCGCCGGCCCCCATGCCCGTGCCCATGCTTATGCGGACGCCATCGATAAGTTGGTGAAGGCGCACAAGGAGTCCAAGGCCGCTAAAACTACGGCAACGCCCGCCGACCCCGCGCGCGTGCTCGTTGTTTCTGCCCGGGCACCCCAGCTGTTCGCTGAGCTCGCCTCTCGTCTGGCGGCTCGTCATATTGCTGCCGAGACAGTTGAGTTTACGGCGTTTTCCCAATCCATTGCGGGCAGGCAGCTTGCGGCGCTTGCCGGCCTGATCGAGCGCATGAAGGCCGCCGATGAGGGCATGGCGTCAAAGACCGAGTGGTGGCCCGCTCCGGAGCTTACCGACTGGATTTACAGCCCGCTTTCGGGTGCCGACGCCGCCAGCGCGCGCACGTTCGACAAGAATATGCGTCTCTCGCGCAGCAAGACTACCGCGGGCGTCAAGAGCTTGCTGCAGAGCGTGCAGGGCCAGATCAGGGGCGCGCGTAAAGCGGCGAGTGACGAGAACTGGTTTAAGAACGTGCCGTGCGTGGTCTCGGACGTGTTCCAGGCGCTGTGGCGCGACAAGCCCGTGACGGCGCTCAAGGCCATGCTTGCCGCCGCCGAGGCGCTGCCCGATCACGCGTTTGGCGGTCTCGACGGTCAGGCCCGTCGCCAGGCTGAAACGGCCCTACTGCGCCACGCCATCGACATTCTTATGAACGAAGCCCGCGTGCTCGATGTGTCGCAGACAGCGACCGTGCCCGTGCTCGACGGCGTTCGCACCAAGGTGGATAAGCGCAGCGCCGCTTACGATTACGAGACCTACGAGGTCGATCGCACGCCACGGGCGCAAGTGCGCTTCGTGTCGCTTGCCGATGCGTCGGTTCTGCGTCCTGGCGGCTACGATGCCGTGCTGTTTGCCGATGTCGACCTGGACAGCTATCCGCTTTCGCACGAAGAGGGCCCGCTTGCCACGTTGACGGCCGAGCTGCGCCGCGACGGCGTGTCTTTGGAGCCCGCCGCCCTGCTGCGCGTGCGCTTTGGCCGTGCGATGCAGGCGGCGAGCGGTCCGGTCGCGCTCGCCCGCGTGACGCACGATCGGCAGGCACGCGAATGCTACCCGGCAGCCGTATGGACAGAGCTGCGGGCACATGCCGAGGCCGCTGGCGCTGCCAAGCCCACGCGCGTGGGCGAGGGCGATATCATCGCCGACTTTGATCCCGCGGCAGGCGAAGGTCTTAGGCGCGAGCGCGTGACCTGCGAAGCTCCTCAGCATCTGAGCGATGAAGCCATTCCGTATCTGGTCCTGCGCCGTCGCGATGGCGAGGGCGAGGATGCGCCGCTGGTGCTGCGCCTGACGTCTGCCTCGCAGATCGAGGCCTATTCGACCTGCCCGCTATGCTGGTTCGTCTCGTACCGCGTGAAGCCCCAGTCGATCGACGCCGGCTTTGGCAATATGGAGAAGGGCAACTTTGTCCACGACGTGCTGGAGCATCTGCACGCCCGTCTGCCCCAGGAAGGCATGGAGCGCGTGACGCCCGAGAACCTGCCGCGCGCTCAGGAGCTGCTGCGCGAGGTCTTTGACGAGACATTGGCCGAGCATGCCTCCAAGCGTGGCAACGAGGGTCCGCTCGTGCCGCTCTCTCCGGTAGAGGAGCGCCAGGTGGCCGAGATTCTGCCGCAGCTGGAGGGTGTGCTTGCCTATGAAGCCGAGGCGCTGACTCCTTTTGCTCCACGCTACCTGGAGTTTGCCTTTAACGATCTTAAAGTCGAGTATGCCGGTTGGCCGCTCGGCGGGCGTATCGACCGCGTGGATGTGGATGCCGAGAATCGCGCCGTGGTGATTGACTACAAGCATCGTTCGGGTGTCGAGGAGTTTAAACTCGCCGACCCTACGGTGCGCGACGAAGAGTCGGGCGAGGCCCCCATCGACGACCCGCGTTGGCTGCCGCCCCATACCCAGACACTCATCTACGCGCAGGCCATGCGTCGGGCGCTGGGCCTAGATACCCGTGCTGCGCTCTATTTTTCGACCAAGGGCGGCAAGCCCGCGCTGCGCGGTGCCGCGAGCGCCGAGCTGTTGGAGCAGGAGCGCGGCGACGGTCGCATTCCGGGCCTTAAGAAGGGCTTTCCCGGCGAGGGCGGCAACATGGACTTCGATGCGCTGCTCGACCGCGTGGAGGCCGGCATCGCCGAGCGCTTGCACGAACTCGAGGCGGGCGACGTCGCCGCTGTCGACCCGACGTCGGCGCAGGCCGCGCATGCGCGCTGCTCGTATAACCACGAAGGAACGTTTGTAAGGAGGGACGTGTAGACCATGGATTTTTCGACTTTGATGCCGCAACAGCTGCAAGTCGTCAAAACGCTCGACCGCCCGCTGTTTGTCTCGGCGGGTGCCGGCTCGGGCAAGACCTTTACCCTCACGCGCCGCATCGTCTACGCGCTCTCGCCCGAATCCGGTCCGTTTGTCGAGCATCTGGACCAGGTGCTCGCCATTACCTTTACCAAAGACGCCGCGGCCGAGATTCGCGACCGTGTGCGCCGTGCGCTTATCGAAGAGGGCATGGACGAGGAAGCACTGACCGTCGACGACGCTTGGATTTCGACCATCCACGGCATGTGCTCGCGTATCCTGCGCGCGCACGCGCTGGAGCTGGGCATCGATCCTGAGTTCACGGTGCTCACCGATACCGACGAGCTTATGGATCAGGCTGTTGAGCATGTGCTGGGGCGCGCGACGGCGCCCGATGCCGCGCCCGAGCTCACCGCTTCGCTTAAGGCCCTCTACGCTTGGTATCCCATGGCGGGCGAGGGCGGGCCGTTTGGCGCCGGTACCACCATCAAAGGCCTGGTGCGCGACCTGCTGGAGCTATCGAGCCAGCTGCCGGGCGGTATGGACGATGTGTGCGTGGCGCGCGGCCAGGCCGACACCTCGGCGCTTGCCGATGCTTATCGTGCGGCGCTGGGCACAAGCAAGGCCACGACCGAGAAAGCGCAGGCAGCACTCGACGCCATCGACGCGTTTGAGGCGAGCGGCAAAACCATGGAGGATGCGGCGCGACTCATGATGTCGTGCGGCATGCCGCGCGCGAGCAAGGCGTTTCCTAAGGAGCAGGTGGAGCTACTCAAGGCCGAGGCAGCCGATGCGTTTATCAATATCGTGCTTGCCTGCGGCGGCCCGGCGCTCGATGCACTGGTGGGGCTTGCCCGTGCCGTAGAGGCGGAGTACCGTGCGCTCAAGGCCGACCAGTCCGCGCTCGACAATAACGATCTGTTGCGCATGGCGTACGAGGCGCTGCGCGATTATCCCGCCATCCGAGCCGCCTACGAGGGCCGCTTTAAGATGGTCATGATCGATGAGTTCCAGGATACCGACCAGATGCAGGTCGATTTGATTCGCTATCTGACGGGCGCGGGGGAGCGCGCGCTGTGCACCGTAGGCGATGCGCAGCAGTCGATCTACCGCTTCCGAGGCGCCGAGGTTGAGGTGTTTCGCCGCCAGGAGCGCAAGGTGGGCTCCTCTGCTGCGCCCGAGACGGCTGTCGCATCCGATGCCCCCGCCGGCGAGCTCGTCAAGCTTGTCCGCAACTTCCGCAGCCACGACGAGGTGCTGCGCTACGTGGCGCGCGTCTTTGACGGCGACACCGGTGGTTTGATGCAGGGGTTCTTGGATCTTGAACCGAGCGACAAACGCAAGGACAAGCTCAAGGCAAAGGCTTCGCGCCGCCAGGCGGTCTTCGTTGCCGGTGGTAGCACGCAGGAGCGAACGCAGGCGAAAGCTCGTGCGATTGCGGAGCGGTTCCAAGCGCTCGTCAAAGCGGGCCAGCCCCAGGGCGGCATGGTACTGCTGCTGGGCCGCATGACCAACGCCGACGTCTACGCCCAGGCCTTCCGCGATCAGGGGCTCGACTGCGTCATCGCGGGCGGCTCGGTCTTTGCCCAAGCAGCCGAGGTGCAGACGGTGCGCGTCCTGGTTTGTGCGCTCGCCAATCCGGCCGATACGGCGCAGGGCCTTATGCCGCTGCTCGCCTCGCCGATGTTTGCGCTCGGCGCCCAGGAGTTCCTGGCGCTGGCGACCAAGCTCGATAGCGAGACAGGGGAGACCTCGCGCCGGAATATCGACATGGGCATCATGAGCGATTTCGACGTGCCGGGTTTGCAAGACTTGCCGCTTGTGACGCGCGCCCGCGAGGTGCTGCGGTATGCGCTTCGTCGCGTGGGCCGCGATTCGTTCGCCGCCATCGCGCGCGACGTGGTCAATGCTTCCGGCTGGTTCGTGCGTCTGGCGCAGCGCGGCCCCGAGGGCAAGGCCATTGCCGCCAACGTGCTCAAGGCGCTCGATGCCGTGGCCGAGGCAGAGGCCGAGCTCGGCAATTCTCCGCGTTCCATCGCGCTGGCCTTCGACCGCTTCTTGGCGGGCAAGGAAGCCCCGGGTGCCCTCAACGAGGAAGGCGACGGCGCGGTGCGCATCATGACGGTGCATGCCTCCAAGGGTCTGGAATATCCGGTCGTGGCGGTCGCCGAGTGCTTTGGCGTGCGTAAGTCCTCGGGTGCGGCACAGATGGGTCGCGTCGAGGGTGGAGCGCAGGTCGTGGCACTGCCGGCACGCTTCGACGGCGTTAAGCTTGCCGACGGTACCTTTGTGAAGGGCGACGACGTCAAAAAGCAGTTTGAGCACGCGTTTAAGGGCAAGGGCACGTCGCTGTGGCTGCCGCCAGAGCTCATGGAGGACGTCTGCGCGACGGGCTCTCCCGCCGAGGCATTTGCCCGCCTACGCAACGACGACCTGCAGCTTTCGCTCGAAGAGCGGGCTCGTTTGCTCTATGTCGCCATGACGCGAGCACGCGAGCTGGTGATCTTGGCGATGGATGCCGGCGTGAGTCGCGGCAAGGTTACGGCGCCGACCTTCGATGTCGAGACGGATCTGACCTACGATGTTCTGCGCCGCATTCTGCCGACGGACGCTCTGGACATGCCTCAGCTTGATAGCGACCGTTTGGTGTTCGATAACTCCAAGCCGGGCGACTACGAGCTCATCTCGCTGGCGGACTTTACGTTTGGCGAGCAGGCGTTTGAGGCCAACGCTTCGCTGGATGCCGAGGGCAGGCTTGTTCGTGGCGATGCCGATGCAGATGCTGCCGACGATTCGGCCAGTACAATCGTCCCTGGTCCTGCCGACCCCGAGCCCGATGCGTTTGAGCTCGTGTATCCCCAGGCGGTGGGCGTGCGAATGGGCATCTGCCCGTATCCGGCGCGCGATTCGTACAGCTACTCGTCAATTGCCGCGGCGCTGCATGCCGAGTCCGAGGACCGTGCTGCCGAGACGCACGTGCCCATGGACGAGGCCGGCGATGATGCGGAGTCGGATGGTTCCGAGATGACGGATGCAGACGTGGCCGCCGTTGAGCCTACCGGCAACCCCATGGCGCTGGGCTCGGCGTTCCATGCCGCCTGCCAGTGGCTGATCGAGATGGGTGCCGATGCGCTGCCCGCCGCGCGTGCCGATGCACTGGCGCGTCTGTGGTGCCTGACGCCGGAGCAGCGCGAACGCTTCGATGTTGCCCTGGACCGCTGGCTCAAGTCGGCTGTTCGTGCCGACCTGCTCGCGTGGCCGTGCGTTCGCGCCGAGGTGCCGTTCTTTTCGCTGGGCTGCGAGGACGAGGACATCGCTCGCTACGGTGCATATGCCGAAGGCGCCATCGACGCTTTGGCGACGAACCCGGCGGATTCGTCACGCGCGCTAGTCATCGACTACAAGACGGGCGGCACACCGGACGAGACACCGGAACAGCTGCAGGAGAAGCACGCCCTGCAGGCGCGCGTCTACGCTGATGTTCTGCACAGGGCGGGCTTTGAGGCCGTGACCGTCAAGTTCGTCCGCGTGGAACAGGCCGATCCGACTCTCTTCGTCGAACCCGCCGAACCTCAAGTGGTCACCTACAATCTCTAGCCCTCAGATAACTTGCGGTGGAATACGGACTGTTTTGGCCAAAAAAGCCGCCAAACAGTCCGTATTTCACCGCAACTGCAAGGGGAGCCGTGTGGGTTTGGCTAGGTTCGGGTGCTGTCCGTGCCGTGGGGTAAAATCGTTCAGTCAGAACACGAACCCGCATCGGAGCTCATCACATGGCATTCGTCCATCTGCACAATCACACTGTTTTCTCTATGCTCGACGGCGCAACCCGTATCCAGGATATGGTCAACCGTGCCGTTGAGCTGGGTATGCCCGCCGTGGCCATTACCGACCACGGCTACATGTACGGCGTGCCCGACCTGGCGCTGGCCTGCGACGCCGTCAATCACAACACGCCCGAGTACAAAACCTGGAGCCACGACAAGGCCTTCTTGGAAAAGGACCGCCGCGACGAGCTGGTGGAGCCCGATCCCGAGGAAAACCCGCGCGAGCATGCCCAGTATGTGAAGGACATGGCCATGTGGGACGAGAAGGGCAACATCGACGAGCTCAAGCCGCCCCTGGTCATCAAACCCATCTTTGGCTGCGAGGTCTACTTTACGCCGGACGAGACGCTCGCCCGCGACCACAAGCCCGAGCTCTACCACATGATCCTTCTGGCCAAGGACCAGGAGGGCTACGTCAACCTGATGCAGACGGTCTCCGAGGCCGCCGTACAGGGCTTCTACTACAAGCCCCGTGTGACGCTCGACAACCTGCGCCGCCACGCCAAGGGCATGATTTGCACGAGTGCCTGTATCGCCGGCATCATCCCCAAATACATCGACCGCGGTGACATGGAAGGCGCCATCAAGTGGGCCGAGACCTTCCGCGACACCTTCGACCCCGGCGACTTTTATATCGAGATCCAGGAACACGGCATTACCACCGATAACGGCCTGACCGACGAGCAGATGGACCGCACGCTCATCGACATCGCCAAACAGGTGGGCGTCAAGGTCATCGCCACCAACGACTTCCACTACCTGCGCCGCGAGGACGCGCCCGTGCAGGACGTCATCATGTGCATCGGTATGAACGCCAAGGTCGATGACCCCAACCGCATGCGCATGACCGGCTCGGAGTTTTACATGAAGACCGAGGAGGAGATGCGGGCAATGTTCCCGTATTGCCCCGAGGCCTGTGACAACACGCTCGAGATCGCCGACAAGTGCTACGTGGAGCTGGACTGGGACTCCATCATCCTGCCGCGCTTCCCGCTGCTCGATCCCGGCGAGACGCACGAGAGCCAGTTCCGCCGCGAGTGCGAGAAGGGCCTGCGCCAGCACTACGGTGACGACTGGGCCACGCGCGAGATCGGCGGAGTCAACATCAAAGAGCGCTTTGAGTACGAATACAAGGTCATCTGCGACAAGGGCTTTGCCGCCTACTTCCTCATCGTTGCCGAGTACGTGCAATGGGCCAAGGACAACGGCATCGGCGTCGGCCCCGGCCGTGGTTCTGCCGCCGGCGCTATCGTCGCCTACGCCATGAACATCACCGCGTTCGACCCGCTCGAGAACGGCCTGATGTTCGAGAGGTTCCTGTCTCCGCAGCGTACCGAGATGCCCGATATCGATATGGACTTCGACGATGAGCGGCGCCTCGAGGTCGTGGAGCACGTTCGCCAGCTCTACGGTCCCGAGAAGGTCACCCACGTCATCACCTACTCGACCATTAAGGCCAAGCAGGCCATTAACGACGCCGCGCGCGTCCTAGACTACCCGGTCTACATGGGCCAGCGCCTGTCCAAGATGGTCTCGAGCGACCCCAAGGTCAAGCTCAAGCAGGTGCTCGACAAACAACCCGGCAAAGAGGATCTGTTTAACCCCGATTTTGCCGAGGCTTATAAAAAGGACGACGACGCCCGCCGCATCATCGACACGGCGCTCTCGATCGAGGGCCTCACCCGTGGCGAGGGCGTGCACGCGTGCGCCGTTCTGATCTGCCGCGACCCCGTCAACGAGCACGTGCCCACCAAGCTCGACACCAAGGGCGGCGTCGAGATTACCCAGTACGAGGGCCATACCGTCGCCGACATGGGCCTGCTCAAGATGGACTTTTTGGGCCTGCGCACGCTGACGGTTATCTCCAAGGCCAAGGCCAACATCAAGAAGAACTTCGGCATCGACATCAAAGAGGAAGAGATTCCCTTTGACGACCCCGAGATCTTTAAGCTCATGGGCTCCGGCCACACCGCCGGCGTCTTCCAGGTCGAGTCCGCCGGCATGACGGCCACGATCAAGAACATGAAGCCCACCGAGTACAAGCACGTCGTGGCATTGATCGCTCTATACCGCCCGGGCCCGCTGGGCGCCGGCATGGTCTCGTCCTACATCAACCGTATGAACGGCAAGGAGCCGGCCGTCTCCTACGACGACCGCCTGGACGACATCCTGGGCGAAACCTACGGCACCATGGTCTACCAGGAGCAGGTTATGCTCATCTCCGTCGAGATGTGCGGCTTCTCCAAGGGCGAATCGGATTCGCGTATCCGTAAGCCCGTGGCTAAGAAAAAGATCAAGCTGCTCACGTCGACGGTGCTCCACTGGGAGGATGGCTCGGACGAGACCACCTACGACCACTGGATGAACGGTGCTATCAAGAACAACTACACGCGCGAGGTCGCCCAGAAGATTTGGGACGATGTTCTCGAGTTCGCGTCCTACGCCTTCAACAAGTCGCACTCCGCCGGCTACGCCATCCTGGTTATGCAGACGGCGTGGCTCAAGGCGCACTATCCGCACGAGTACATGGCGGCCGTTCTGACGTCCTACACGGGCAAGACCGACAAGATCGTGCACTACGTCTCGGCATGCCGTCACGACGGCATCCCCGTGCTTTCGCCAGATGTCAACGAGTCCGGCACCGAGTTCACGGCTACCAAGGAAGGCGTGCGCTTTGGTCTGGCCGGCATCCGCGGCGTGGGTACCGGCGTGGCGCAGGCGATTATCGCCGAGCGCGAGGCGGGCGGCCCGTTTAAGACGCTGCACGACTTTGTCGAGCGCGTGGACTCGAGCCAGGCCAACCGCCGCGTGATCGAATCGCTGATCAAGGCAGGTGCCTTCGACTCCACGGGCTATCCGCGCCGCCAGATGATGCACTTTGTGGACAAGAACAACCCCGAGAACATCATCGACGCCGCGATAAAGCGCCAGAAGGACCGCGCGAGCGGCCAGACCTCGTTCTTCGACCTGTTTGGTGATGTTGAGGGCTCGGGCTTTGAGGTCAGCGTGCCCGATCCGGACGGCCAGGAATGGGACCGCCACCTCAAGCTGAGCCAGGAGAAGGAGGTTCTGGGCATCTATGTCTCGGACCACCCGCTGCGTCCGTTTGAGTATGCGCTCAGCAAAGCGCGCGACTTCTCGTTCTCGCAGATCGATACCGGCTACGAAGTGCAAAACCCCACGGGCGGCACCATCAACCAGGAGATCCCCGAGGGCAAGGCACTGTGGTGGGCCGGCATGGTCTCGAGCGTGTCCAAGCGCGTGACCAAAAACGGCGACCCCATGGGCATCGTGCAGCTCGAGGACATGGAAGGCGAGGCCACCGTCGTCGTGTTCCCCAAGACCTATAAAGAGGCCGAGGGGTACCTGTACGGCGAGGTTGATCCCGAGACTGGCGCGCAGTTGTCCGATGCGTTTGTTCGTATTAAGGGCAAACTCGAGCGCTCGGACCGCGGCGACCAGATCATCGCGCAGGAGATTGTGCCGCTGGAGCTCAACGAGGAGAACAACAAGCCCAAGGTGTTTGAGGTCATGGTGCCCAACAGCCGCTTTAGCCAGGGCAATATGGCGCGCCTGGCCACGGTGCTCACCACTAACCCGGGCGGCGACCGCGTGGAGATCTTTATCGAGCAGGTGGACGGGCGCGTGCTGCGCGCCGAGGTGCCTGCCAAGGTCAACGCGCGCTCGATTCCGCTGCTGGCCGAGGCTAAGGCCATCGTGGGTAACCAGGGCCGCGTGACGGTTATCTAGGGACGGCGTTGCTGAGGGGTAGCTAATTTGGGACGGGGCTATTTTAGCTACCCTTTGACTGACGGCGAATGAGCTAGGGTCGGAATGCATCTCAACCGACATATGGGGGTAGCTAAAATAGCCCCGTCCCAAATTAGCTACCCTGTGTGGATTGGAGGAAGTGATGGCACAGGGGACGTTTGTGCAGGCGCTCCGGAAAGAGGCGGCGCTGAGCGGCACCTTTATGAAGGGGCGTTCGCTCATGCTCAACGGCGCCGTGCTGTCGATTGAGGACAGCGGCTCGCGCTTCTCCAAAAACGTGACGGTTGAGGGTGCAGTGCGCGGCTCGCGCGGCGACCTGTACAAGACGCACGTGGCGCTCGACATGGACGAGCACGAGGTGATCGACTACGACTGCGATTGCCCCGCTGCCTATCGCTACCCCGGCATGTGCAAGCACGCCATCGCCACGGCGCTTGCGTATCTGGACGCCAGCGGCATTGAGCCTGTTGAGGGGCTGCGCACGCCGGTTCGCACGTTTACGGCGCAGCCGAAGCAGCCCGCGCGCACCGCGCCCAAAGCACCGGCGGTCAACCCTAACTTTCCCTTCCCGGCGCCCGTCCCCACAAGCCCGAGCCTCATGAAGGCGCTTTCTGATCTTTCGGACGCGCGCATGGATGAGCTGGCGGGCATGCGCCGCAAGCTCGCCGGCACTGTCGACCCCGATGCCCCCAAGGCGGTGTTGGAGCCCTCGCTGGTGCCGTACTACAATCCGCTGTTTGCCGACCGCTTTAGCTGGGCGCTCGAGCTTCGCATCCGCTGCGGCTCGGTGTCCTACGTGGTCAAGGACATCGACGGCATGGCCGCCGCCTACGTGCGCGGCGGCACGTTCTCGTACGGCAAAAAGCTCACATTCCTCCATGCGCCCGAGGCCTTCGACGAGGTTTCGGTGCGCCTACTCGACCTTGTTGTGGCAACGGTTGTGTATCTGAGCGACATCACAAGTTCGCGTTCGGCGTCGTACGATTTTGCACGCAGCGGCTTTGTCGCCGAGCGCCAGCTGCCGCTGTCCGAGCATGACATCGTATACATGCTGGACCTGCTGCGTGGCCGGACCATTTCCTTTGAGCCCGCCTGGTCGCGGGGAACGACGACGCATCGTTCCTACGAGGTTGCGGTTGAGTTATCGCCGGTGGGGGAGGACGAGGCCTCGGCGAAACAACCGCCGCTCCTTGCCGCCAAGATCGCGCCGGCGGCCGGTGGCAGCTACGACCTGCGCCTGCCGGCCGATACGTACTGCTTTGTCGCAGGCGACGCAGCCTATCTGGTCGACACGCACCGCGCGCGCCGCGCCGATGCAGCGTTTGCCCAGCATGCCGCACCGTTTCTGTCGCGTCTGCTGCCTTGTCGCACGCCGGTCCATATCGCCGCCGAACAGGTGGGCGAATTCTGCCGCATGGCACTGCCCGTGCTGCGCGAATACACTGACCTCACCGCTCCCGCCGTGCTCGACACCGTGGCGCCCGAGCCGAGCTTTGCCATGGCAATCGGTGTCGACGACGGGCTCGTGACCTGCAAGATTACGGTTTCCTACGATGATTGGTCGGCAGATCTCTTTAGCCTGGGTGCTCCGGGAAGCCCCTTCGAAGAGCAGCGCCCGGGCGTGCCGCCGCGCGACGAGATAGCAGAGTTTCGCGTTATGGATACGGCGGCCCTGTATTTCGACTTTTACGAGGGCGGCCTGGCGTTTGAGGAACGCGATGACGAGAGCCTGTTCCACTTGCTGACCGAGGGCCTGTCTGCCCTGTCCGAGCTGGGCGAGGTCATGCTCAGCGACCGCCTACGCCAGATCTCGGTGCGCCCTGCGCCCAAGCTTTCGGTGCGCGCGACCGTCAAGAGCAACCTGCTCGATGTCGAACTGGGCGCGAGCGGTCTTTCGGCGGCAGATCTTGCCATCTATCTGGACTCGTACAAGCGCCACCAGACGTTTGCGCGCCTGACGTCCGGCGACATCGTGCGCCTGGACGAGGGTGCCCGCGCCGCGTTTGGTCTTGCCGAGGACCTGGGCGTCGATGCCGTCGATCTGCTCGACGGCGTGTCGCTTCCCGCGTCGAGTACCCTGTTTGTCGACAGCATGCTCGCGCGCACGCCGGCGCTTGAGGCCGATCGCGACGCTGCATTCCGTCGTACCGTCGAGCGCTTGGATACGCTCGGCAAGATGGACTTTACGGTGCCGGTCTCGCTCAAGGCCACACTGCGCGGCTATCAGGTCGACGGCTACCAGTGGCTCGGTTCGCTCGAGCATCTGGGCCTCGGCGGCATCTTGGCCGACGATATGGGCCTGGGCAAAACATTGCAGATGATCGCACATATCCTGGCGCGCGTGGAGGCGGGGGATACCAAGCCCACGCTCGTGGTGTGCCCTGCGTCGCTCGTGTATAACTGGACTGCCGAGCTGGAGCGCTTTGCGCCTTCGCTCGACGTGTGCGCCATCGTGGGCGCCAAAGCGCAGCGCCGCGTGCAGATAGCCGGCGCCGCCGAGCATAACGTGGTCGTGACATCGTATGACCTCATGCGCCGCGATATCGACGAGTATGCCGAGCAGGACTTTGCCCGCGTTGTGCTCGACGAGGCCCAGTACATTAAAAACCCGCTCACGCAGGTAGCGCGCGCCGCAAAGCGCCTGCCGGCCGGCGTGCGCTTTGCCCTGACGGGCACGCCCATCGAAAACCGCCTGTCTGAGCTCTGGAGCATCTTCGACTTTCTGATGCCGGGCCTTTTGGGGACGCGCGAGTCGTTTGCCAAGCGCTTTGAGAGCCCCGTAGAGCATGCCGAGGGCGATAGTGCCGCTCGCCTGCAGGCGCTCGTGTCGCCGTTTGTGCTGCGTCGCGTAAAGGAAGACGTGGTTGCCGACCTGCCCGAAAAGATCGAAGACACCGTCATGGCGCAGCTCACCGGCGAGCAGCGCAAGCTCTACCTGGCCAACCAAGACCGCATCGCCCAGCAGGTGCAGCATCACGAGGCATCCGAGTTTAAGAAAGACAAGCTCAAGGTGCTCGCCGAGCTCACCAAGCTGCGCCAGATCTGCTGCGACCCGCGTCTACACTACGAGGATTACAAGGCGGGGAGCGCCAAGCTCGACGCTTGCATGGAGCTCGTGCACGGTGCGCTCGACGGCGGGCACCACATTCTGCTGTTCAGCCAGTTTACGGGCATGCTCGATATCATTGGCAAGCGCCTGGCCAAGGAGGACATCGGCTTTCTTAAGCTCACGGGCGCTTCGTCCAAGGAGAGCCGTGCCAAGATGGTCGCGCAGTTCCAGGCGGGCGAGGTGCCGGTCTTTTTGATTTCGCTCAAGGCGGGCGGCGTGGGCCTTAACCTGACGGCGGCCGACGTCGTCATTCACTACGACCCGTGGTGGAACGTTGCCGCGCAGGACCAGGCGACCGACCGAGCGCACCGTATTGGCCAGCAACATACCGTGACCGTGTACAAGCTCATCGCCAAGGACACGATCGAGGAGCGCATCATGCAGATGCAGGAGTCCAAACGCGACCTGGTCAACAGCGTGCTCGGCGGCGACGGCATCTCCTCGGCGCTGTTTACCCGCGAGGATGTTCTGGCGCTGCTCGGCGGCGACGGGCGTTAACCCGCTCGGGTGAGGCCGCCAGGGCGGATAGCCCGCGCTGTCCCATCGTCCCCGCTCGTTATGTGTTCATTTGCCATGCCGTGGATGGTTCGCCTGCCTTTGGGCATAAGAACCATCGAGAACATCGGCACATCAGCAAAGGAGAACATCATGGCGAAATTCTTTAAGGACCCCGACGGCAAGCTCATTGCCGCCCTTGGCAACGACGTTGCAACCCCTGCCGGCTGCACGGAGCTGACCGCGAACACCGAGGACGCGGCGCACGAAAAGCACGTGCCGGTCGTTGAGAGCGAGCGCGACGGTCACGTGATCCGTGCGCGTGTGGGCTCGGTCGAGCATCCTATGGTGCCCGAGCACTACATCGAGTGGATCGCCCTTGAGGCCGAGGGTCGTCTGGAGGTCCATTACCTCCAGCCCGGCATGAAGCCCGCGACGTTTTTTGCCGGCGGTTCCAAGACCGGTACCGTCTATGCCTATTGCAACCTGCACGGGCTGTGGTCCGCGACGTTCTAGGAGCGCGCCCCCACTCGGGGTATCATAGCTAGCATATGCACATGCGAGCGCCGACTGCATCATGCGGCCGGCGCTTTTACTACGACAACGATGGTTTACGACGGAAAGGGCTGAGCCATGAAGCTCGCACTTGCACAGATCGATATGCGCCTGGGGGATATTGAGGGTATCTGCGGTCGCATCGAGGACCAGGCGCGCCTGGCCCATGAGCGCGGTGCGCGCGTGTTGTGCGTGCCGGCTCCGCTCTTTATGGGAGCCCTGCCCGGCGGCCTGGTGGGCGCTGCCGACTTTGAGCACGACATACTTGCCGGCTTGACCGGCGTCGCCGAGCGTATCCAAGAGCTCGATATGATCTGCATCGTGCCCGCGGCGGTTTCGTTTGAGGGCCAGCCCCTGCTCGACTACATGATGCTCAAGGACGGCCATGTGGTGCCTGCCCGTTCGAGCATTGCCCTGCAGCGCGGTGGGAACGGCGACGCCCGTTGGGCACCGCCGGTGTTTGACGTGGACGGCGTACGTATCGCCGTGATCTTTGACTTGGACCGCGAGCTCGAGATGCTGCCGACCGGCGTCGACCTCATTGCCTATTTCCAGTTCAACGCATTCGATATGACCGACCGCGAGACCGCCGCGATCGCCGCCGTGCGCAGTGGTGCCTACCGCAAGATCGCATCTAAGCGCAGCGTGTGGTTTGCCTGCATGGCGCCGGTCGGTGCCTATGACGAGTCGGTGTATACCGGCGGCTCGTTTGTGCTCGACGACTGCGGCCGCGTGGTGGCCCAAGCGCCGTGTTTTGAGGAGAGCCTACTGGTTCAGGAGATCCAGCGCGGTGTGATGCTCGATGCCTTGGAGGACCACGAGCTGCCCGAGTTTCGCTCCGAGGAATGGCTGTGGCAGGCACTGGTGCTCGCCGTTCGCGATAACGCCCGCGCCCGCGGTACGTCGCGCGCCGTGGTGGCGCTTGAGGGCGACTTGCCGTCGTCCCTGCTGGCGGCGCTTGCCGTCGACGCTCTGGGTCCGCGCAATGTGGTCGGCCTGGTGCTGGGACGCAACCGCATCTTTACGCCGGCGCAGGAGGAGGCCGAGGCTGCTCGCTGTGCCGCCGTTCGCGCCATTGCCGAGCGCCTGCATATTCGCACGGTTGAGCGCGATGCGCCGGATGCCGCGCGTGTGCTCGACCGCGATGTGTCGGCGGGCGACGCCGAGCGCCTGCGCTCGCGCACGCTGGGCCTCATGCTGGAGGATACGGCGCTCGAGCTGGGTGCGATGTCGTTGAGCCCGCTGTCCAAAACTGAGTACGCGCTGGCGGCGCCCGCGCTTTGCGGTGGCTACCAGGGCGATTATGCGCCCTTTGGCGACGTATACCTGTCGACGCTCGAGTTTGTGGCGCGCGTACGCAACCGTACGTCTGCCGTGGTGCCGCAGGAGCTCGTGACGCTCAACGCGGTGGAGGATTGCATGGAGCGCGTGCTGGCGCAAGCGCTCTCGACGCTTGACGGCCCGGTCGACATGCTCGACCGCGCGGCGCAACTGCTCGGCGGGCTTGAGCCGGGCGAGGTCGATGGCACACTCGAGGCGCACGTGGACCGCAACCGACCCTTCGACGACATCCCGATGTCCGCCGGCAAGCCCGAGGCTTGCTCGCTGCTGCTGATGCTCGTGCGTCAGGGAGAGGCGGCTCGCCGCCAGCTGCCGACGGCGCCGATCGTCTCGGCCCGTTCGTTTGTCGAGCGCGCCTGGCCGTACATGCTCGCGTGGTCCGACCTGGGGCTGAGCGGCAAGGAACGCATGACGGTCGATGCGCTGGCGCGCGCCGAGGTGAACCGCTTTGCCGACGAGGATACAAGCGAGCGCATGCGTGGCGAGATGATGGGCATACTGGGTGACCTGTTGGGTATTTCGCCCGAGCAGATGGAGGAGCTGCGCTCCGAGGACGGCCAGCGCCGCCTGCACGAGGGCATGAAGAAGTTTGAGGGCGAGGTCCAGGACGCCATCGATAAGATGATGGGCGGCCAGGGCGGCCCGCAGGGTGGGCCCCAGGGCACGCCGATGCCGCAACTGCCGATGGATCCGAGACAGTTCCCATTCTTCAGCCAAAACTAACTATGGGACGGGATTCGCTCCCAACCCCGATACTTCAACTAAGCACCTCGGCCCTGTTGTGTTATTCTAGAACAGACGTTCGTGAATAGTGCGCGGGGCCTTGCCTTGCGATGTGCTTGTGGCGAGGGGAGGCTGGCTTGGTTATCTTGGGTATCGATCCTGGTTTGGCCCATACGGGTTGGGGGATTATCGAGGAGCGGCGCGGCGAGGTTCGCTGTCGTGCCTACGGTTGTATCGAGACCAGCGCGGGCAGTCCGCTCGCGGTGCGCCTGTCGCATATCGCCCGCGACCTCAAGGGTGTCGTGGAGCGCTACCGCCCCGACACCGCTGCTATCGAGAGCATTTACTTTGGTGCCAACGTTCGCTCGGCTATCCCGACGGCGCATGCCCGCGGGGCTGCACTCGTGGCGCTGTCGGAATGCGCGCTCGAGATTGGCGAGTACACGCCCATGCAGATCAAGCAGGCCGTCGTGGGCACGGGCGCCGCGGACAAACGCCAGGTCGCGTATATGGTTCGCACGCTCACGCAGCTCGATCACGACCCGCATCCCGACCATGCCGCCGATGCCCTGGCTTGCGCCATCTGCCACGTTAACCTCAGCCGCACCCGCGCGCTTACCGGCGGCGAGTTCTATCAACAGAGAGGAACCGGATACTGATGATCTCCCAGCTCCATGGAACGCTTGTCGAGGCCACGATGAGCTCGGCCGTTGTCGATGTATCGGGCGTGGGCTTTGAGCTCGGTATTTCGGGCAGCACTGCCGCCACGCTGCCTACGCCCGGCGGCGAGGTGCGCCTTTATACCCGTATGCAGGTGCGCGAGGACGCCATGACGCTCTTTGGCTTTGCCTCCAAGGACGAGCGCACGATGTTCGATCGGCTCGTGTCCGTGTCGGGTGTCGGTCCGCGCCTGGCGCTCGCCGTGCTCTCCACCTATACCGTGGGTCAGCTGTATTCCCTGGTGATGGCCGAGGATGACAAGGGCATGGCCAAGGTTCCCGGTGTGGGCAAAAAGACTGCGCAGCGTCTGATCCTGGAGCTCAAGAGCACCTTTGCCAAGGACAAGGGCTTTGTGCCGGTCGACGTGATTCCCGGCCAGGTTGCGATGCCGGTTCCCGCCGCCGCTCCTTCGGCGATCGATGACGCCCGTGCGGCGCTCCTTTCCATGGGCTTTAGCCCGCAGGAGACCGATGTTGCCCTGAGCGGGTATGATGGGCAGAATATGCGTGTCGAGGATCTGCTCGGCGCGGCGCTTAAGCGACTCGGAATGGATGCGTGATGTGGGAAGCCGATGACTCTCAGGACCTGTGGGCGACGCCCGGCAACTCGCCGGCGGCATCCATGGCGCATGGCGAGCGTATGGTGGGTTCGGAGCTGACGCCCGAGGACCTCGATGTCGACCGCACTTTGCGCCCCCAGCGCCTGGACGACTACTGTGGCCAGGAGCACATCAAGCAGAGCCTGCGCGTGTTGATCGAAGCGGCGCAGAGCCGCGGCGAGACGCTCGACCACGTGATTTTTTCGGGTCCTCCGGGCCTGGGCAAGACCACGCTGGCCACCGTTATCGCCAACGAGCTGGGCGCTCAGATCAAGACCACGAGTGGTCCTGCCATCGCGCGCACGGGCGACCTGGCGGCCATCCTGACTAACTTGCAGCCGGGCGACGTGCTGTTTATCGACGAGATCCACCGCCTCAACCGCTCGGTCGAGGAGGTCCTGTACCCTGCGATGGAGGACTTTGCCCTCGATATCGTGATCGGCAAGGGTCCGGCGGCGCGCTCGATTCGCCTGGATATCCCCAAGTTCACGCTAGTGGCGGCAACGACTCGCTCTGGTATGTTGACTGGCCCGCTACGCGATCGCTTTGGCATCTCGTATCGTTTGGATTACTACACCGTCGAGGAACTCGCCCAGATCGTGACACGCTCGGCGACCATTCTGGGTGTGACGATCGACCATCCCAGCGCACTCGAGATCGGCTCGCGTTCGCGCGGTACGCCGCGTCTTGCCAACCGTCTGCTCAAGCGCGTGCGCGACTATGCGCAGGTGCGCGGCAACGGTCCCATCGAGCTCGATATTTGCCGTCAGGCGCTCGAGTTCTTCGAGATCGACGAGCTCGGCCTGGACTGGATGGACATTCGCATCTTGGAGACACTTGCCAAGACGTTCTCCGGCCGTGCCGTTGGCTTGACCACGCTTGCCAGTGCGGTGGGCGAGGACCCGGGAACGCTCGAGGATGTCTACGAGCCCTATCTGCTGCAGTGCGGATTGATGATTCGCACGCCGCGGGGCCGCCAGGCAACGCTTCGCACATTCGAGCATTTGGGTATTGAACCGACCGTTTAGGATGGGTTTGTAGGCTATCGCTGGGTATCGGGTAAACATATCGCCGTTCGTCGGTTGCGGGCGTTTTACCATTGCGCGCGCGTGCTATGCTGGATTGGTCTTTTTCTCATCCGGTAACGAAAGGACCGCCCATGCCTACTGACATCGAAATCGCACGTTCTGTTACGCCGCTGCCTATTACCGAGGTGGCCAAGAACGCCGGCGTCGACGTTAAGCATCTGATTCCGTACGGCTTTGACAAGGCAAAGGTCGACTATTCCCTGCTCAACGAGCCGACCGACCACCAGGCCAAGCTTGTCCTCGTGACCGCTATCAATCCCACGCCCGCAGGCGAGGGAAAGACCACCACGACCATCGGCCTGGCCGACGGTCTGCGCCGTCGCGGCGTCAAGAGCGCCGTGGCCCTGCGCGAGCCTTCGCTCGGCCCCGTGTTTGGCGTGAAGGGCGGTGCCGCCGGTGGCGGTTGGGCCCAGGTCATCCCCATGGAGGATATCAACCTGCACTTTACCGGTGACTTCCATGCCATCGGTGCCGCTAACAACCTGCTGGCAGCCATGCTCGACAACCATATTCAGCAGGGCAACCAGCTCGGCATCGACGTTAAGCGCATCACCTGGAAGCGCGTTGTCGACATGAACGACCGTCAGCTGCGTCATGTCATCGACGGCATTGGCGGCAAGGCCCAGGGAGTGCCGCGCGAGGACGGCTTCGACATCACTGTTGCCTCCGAGGTCATGGCAATCCTGTGCCTGTCCACGAGCATCAATGACCTCAAGGAGCGCCTGGGCGAGATTGTTGTCGGCTACAGCTATGCCGGCGAGCCCGTCCGCGCTCGCGACCTTAAGGCTCAGGGTGCCATGGCGGCCCTGCTCAAGGACGCGCTCAAACCCAACCTGGTTCAGACACTCGAGGGTACGCCTGCGTTTGTCCACGGCGGTCCCTTCGCCAATATTGCCCACGGCTGTAACTCCATCATGGCCACCCGTATGGCCATGCGCTTTGGCGACGTCGCGATTACCGAGGCCGGTTTCGGCGCCGACCTGGGTGCCGAGAAGTTCCTCGACATCAAGTGCCGCATGACGGGCGTTCGCCCCAGCGCTGTCGTGGTCGTCGCCACTGCCCGCGCGCTTAAGTACAACGGCGGTGTTGCCAAGGCCGACCTCAACGAGGAAAACCTCGAGGCCCTCAAGGCCGGCATGCCCAATCTGCTGCGCCACGTTGACAACATTCAGAATGTCTACGGTCTGCCCTGCGTGGTCGCCATTAACCGCTTCCCGACGGATACCGAGGCCGAACTCGAGCTCATCGAGTCCGAGTGTCAGAAGCTCGGTGTCAACGTTAAGCTGTCCGAGGTTTGGGCCAAGGGCGGCGAGGGCGCGCTCGACCTGGCCGATGAGGTCATGCGCCTGATTGAGCAGCCGAGCGAGCTCAAGTTTGCCTACGAGGACGGTGCCGATGTGGCCGATGCCCTCGAGGCCGTTGCCACCAAGGTTTACCGCGCCGATGGCGTCGACTTTACGCCGGCTGCCAAGCGTCAGCTCGCCGAGCTGCGCGAGAACGGCTTTGGCAACCTGCCGGTGTGTGTCGCCAAGACGCAGTACAGCTTTAGCGACAACGCCAAGGCGCTGGGCGCTCCCGAGGGCTTCCGCATCACCGTGCGCGAGCTCAAGGTTTCCGCCGGTGCCCACTTTGTGGTCGCGCTGACCGGCAGCGTTCTGACCATGCCCGGCCTGCCCAAGGTTCCCGCGGCCGAGAACATCGACGTCGACAACGACGGCAACATCACCGGTCTGTTCTAATCCTGCTGCTCATAGCCGCTTGCCCGCCCCGCCGCGCCTACCATGGCCCGGCGGGGCTTTTTCCTTCGTCCCCAAGGGATCATTTTTTGCGGCGGCAATGTTGCGCAACAAGAATGGGGATTTCTCTCGTACGGTGTAGTTGGAAGAATTGCGCGGGCGCATTGCGGCTGCGGCGAGAGACGGGAGATGCGATGTATTGCACCAAGTGCGGAGCTCAGATACCCGATGGCTCCACGTTTTGCACGAGCTGCGGGGCCCGCGTGGGTGGCGCCGAGGACCAGGCGGAGCCTGTGGCGTTTCCGGTGGAGGACGCGCCGGCTTCCGCTCCTGCGGGGCAGCACGCTCCTCAGGGTGTCTCGGCTCATATGGCGGCGCAGCCTCGTTATGAGGAGCCTATGACCGAGCCTGCCGAGGCCGCTCAGGCGTTTGTCCCGACGCCTCAGCCCAAGAAACCCAAGCACAGGGGCCGTATCGTTGCTGCCGTTATTGGCGGTGTTGTCGTTGTCGCTATCGTAGCGGCAATCGTCGTCGTGCCGCGCATCGGCTCGTCGTCCGAGGTGACTTCGGGCGGCAAGGGCTACGTTGTCTGCGCATGCGAGACCAAAGTGCTGCCCAAGAACAGCAAAGGAAAAAAGCTCAAGAGCTATACCGTCGAGCTGGCGCCCGCGAATGGCAAGGGGAAGAGCTACACCATTAAGGTCGATGGCGAGGACGGTTTTGCCATGGAGGACTTTGGCGAGCTGCCCGACCAGAAATACCAGATGACCATCACCTCAGGCAAGGGCAAAAAGAAGAGCACGACCACCATGAAGGTCGACTATACCAAGGAAGGTTCGGACGCCCCTAAGAGCGTTGAGCTCACGCAGTCCAAGAAGGAGGCCAAAGCCTCTGCCAAGGCAGCGGTCAAGACGGCAAAAGAGCTGTTCACCGACAAAATTCTCGAGTACCAAAAGAAGTACGGCGAGGGCGAGGCTGTTGAGATTGATGATTCTTCGATGTTTGGAACACGGGGCGTTGCCTACGCTAGGCTCATCGATTTTGACGGCGATGGCCAGGACGAACTGTTGATTGAGTACTCTGACGAGCCGATTGAAAACGACAATGGCGCCACTGCTGCCAAGGTAGAGGTCTGGGCTTATCGCGATGGTGAGATCGAGAAGGTATACGAGCCCGACACTCAGGTTTACACCATGTGCGCTGGCGTCTCGCTTTACGTATACGAATACGATGGTACCTATGGATTCAAACGGTATCTGCATGATGGGGAGACAATTAATTTCAAAGAAGTCCCCGATGGCTTTAACCAATCCCATGATGGCTACGAGTGCGAATTCAACGCCTATGACGGCAAATCATTTAGCGCCATTGTTGGCCCTGCGTCGATTGACGATTCGAAGGTGAAAGACATCAATGAAGTACGTGAGTTTGACGCTGAGTTGTTCAGCAGCGAGGAAGTTGTAGCAAAAAGCATCGCAACGGTGGCCACGACGCTGGAGCAGCTGAAATCGAAGGACGATGGCAGTGCGCAGGTGGGCTACGAGGCCGTTTCTGCCACGCAGGATGTTGACTTTACGGCTGCGGTTGGCGAAGGCCCGCTGAATCCGTCCCCCGATGACACGTGCCAGATCACGGCTACGTGGACCTATCCCCAGGTGAAGGGCCAGGGCGTGGGTGTCGCCAAGTTTAACAAGGATATGGTCCAGCTCGTTGCGGACACGCTCGACGCGAGCAAGCAGGCTTCGATGGATGACGAGGACAGCCGCGTGACCATGATGTATACCGCCGAGATCGTCTCGATCGATGGCGATATTGCCTGTGTGCGCACGTTTACCGACAGCTATCAACCTCCGTATCGATCGGAACGGATGACGAGGTCGGCGTACTACAACCTCAAGACGGGTGAGCAGGTTTCGCTCGAGGACTCGCTTGCGCAGCACGGGCTCTCGTTCGATACCCTCAAGAGCGAGGCCAAGCAGGCAATTAAGACGGCAAAGCCGGATATGGACTCTGTGTCCGAAGACAACATCGACGATGACGATAACTACACCGAGGACCATTTCTACTACGACGGCAAGGGCTATATCGTTGTCCTCGATACTGGCGAGTTTGACTGCATGGCATGGGACACGCACGACTTGGTTGCACATGCCTTCGACTCGAGCTATTCCTGCGGTCAGGATGTAACGCCCGAGCGGGCTAGGGCCACGTACGTACCCAACGAGTAGAGTAAAGCCGCAAGAAGCGAATTACAAAGTTCCCCGGTGACGCAAAACGCAGCGTCGCCGGGGACTTTTTCCTCCGTCCCCAAGGGATCGTTAGCCGCGCTGGAGGCCGAAGAGTTTGGCGTTGCGCTCGGCGACCATCATGTTGATGTCGGCGATTTCCATCTCGCCGTCAATGTAGGGCTGGTAGGTGCCGTACGGATCGCCGGCTCCCAAGCTGCAACTGCCGCAGTTGTCGCAACTGCCGTTGCCGCAGCCAGCGAGCGCTAGCTTGATGATCTCCTCACGTTCGGCGCGCGTCGTGTCTTTGATGAGCTTGCTTTTTGCCATGACATATCCTCGATTCGCTTGTGACCGTCGGCCGCGCATGTCTTGTAGATACCGACGAGCTTTGCCCATCATAGGCTTTTGCGCGGGTAGAATGCATGGATAACTTGATGCTTACAGGCGACGGAAAGGAATCGTTGCATGGACCAGGATAAGACGACCGTAATGGGTGGCTACGGCTCCCCGCGGACGGGCAATGGCGCCGATGAGACCCGCGTCGTGCCGAATCCCGGCTACGCTGCCCCCGATACGACGCAGGCGTCGGCCGATCCCACGCGCGTTGTGAATTACGGAAACGCAGCGCAGGACCCGTATGGCGCCTCGTCGCAGAGCCCCTACGGCAACGCGGCGGCAGACCCTTATGATGACCTGCTGCAAAATCCCATTCCACAACCTCAGCAGACGACATATATGCCGCGCACGGCACAACCGCGCTACGAGTCGCGCGACCGATATGCGCGCGAGCCGTATCGTGAGTATCCCAAGTCCATCCCTCAGTATGGTGAGGACGAGGAGAAGAAGCCCTCGCGTTCGTCGAGCGTGATCAAGAAGATCCTCATCGTGTTGGCGATCTTCTTTGCCTTGTCGGTTGTGTTTGCCATTGTGTCGGGCATGCTCAACAAGCGGGGCGCCACGACTGATACCACGGCCGAGCAGACCGAGACTACCCAGTCCGGCACCGTCGACCTGAGCGATATCCCGGGACAGTACTGGTCCAACGCCAAGAAGCTCCTCAAGTCACGCGGGGCCGATCTTTCGAATGCCGTGATTCTGACCGACGACGGCTCAACGCCCGTTGTCGATGCCAATTGGGTCGTGACGTCTGCCTACTATAACGACAACGGTAACCTCGAGATTCAGCTCACGCGCAAGGGCAGCTCGTCGGGTAATGCGTCCGGCGACCAGGGCGGCGCGGACAGCTCGAGCTCCAACACGCTGGAGGACCTGAGCAACAAGGCGCAGGAGCTGGGGGATAAGGTCCAAGAGCTGGGCGGTACGGCTCAGAACCTCGGCGATACCGCACAGAACCTGGGCGATATGGCAACGAACGCCTGGGATGCCCTGCAAAACGGCATTTCGGGCGCGCAGGGGAACTAGCGGCCGAGCGGCTAGAGCCTTAGCAGTTCAAACAAAAACGGGGCGCAGGATCGCGTGACCGGGCGCGTAGGCGCGTTGGTCGGCGGTCCTGCGCCCCGTTTTGCTGTCGATCACAGCTGCTCGGCCGGCCGGTCGGGCGAGCTAAAGCCGGAGTCAAATGTGACGACGCACGAGACATCGGGCCGGCGCTCGTGCACGATGCGCGTGACGAGCTCCAGCAGCTCCTCGTCGGATATGTCAAAGCCGTCGGGACGCACCAGGTCAAACGAAACGAACCCGTCGTGCTCGTGCAGGTCGTGGATGGAGAGCGTGGGGTCGATTTGCGCAATGCCGCGCTTGATCCAGCCACGCAGGTCGTCGCCGGTGGTGGCGATGGGGTCGCAGTGTAGCGTGATGCCGATGCCCATCTGCCGTTTGATATCGTGTTCAATGGTGTCTAGGATCTCGTGATGTTCAAACGCATCGCCCTCGCCGGGCATTTCCACGTGTGCGCTGGCAAACTGGCGGCCGGGGCCGTAGTCGTGCACCATCAGGTCGTGCGTGCCTAGGACCTGCGGATACGACATGATCTTGTCGCGGATTGCCTGGACGAGCTTGGGGTCGGGCGCTTGTCCCAACAGCGGGCTGATGGCGTCGCGCACCAGGCCCATGCCGCTGATGCAGATGAAGATGCCCACGCCCAGGCCCGCCCAGCCATCGAGGTCAAAGCCGGTCGTTTGCGAAATAAGCGCTGCGGCCAGGACCGAGGCCGAGGTAATGACGTCGTTTTTGGAATCCTGCGCCGTGGCGATAAGCGTCTCGGAATCGATGCGGTTGCCCAGCGTGCGGTTGAACGCCGCCATCCAAAACTTGACGAGCATGGACAGGACAAGGGCTGCCATGGAGAGCGCCGAATACGCGGTGGGGGAGGGCTTGATGATCTTGGTGACCGACTCCAAGATCAGGTTGATGCCGACGGCGCAAACGAGAACGGCGACAAACAAGCCGGCGAGGTACTCGTAGCGGCCGTGACCATAAGGGTGCCCCTCGTCGGCCGGGCGGCTGGCAAGGCGGAATCCGAGCAGGCTCACGATGTTGCTCGAGGCGTCGGAAAGGTTGTTGAAGGCGTCGGCGATAAGCGAGACGGAGCCCGCGAGCAGACCGGCTATGCCCTTGGCCAGGCACAGTGTGATGTTGAGCCCGATGCAGATGAGGCTTGCGGCAAAACCCGCGTTGGTGCGGCAGGGGCTATCGACCGGCTCGCTTTCGCTGCCGGGAACAAGCGTATGTACCAGCCGATTTACAAATAGCATAACGATCGTCCTCACAATCATGTTTAAGGGGATAGTGTAGCTCGCACAGACGCAACGTGTACCGATGCTCAGAAAATGCAGCAATGGTCTGCCGGCGCTAACGGGCGCGAGGCGGAGGGGGACGACTGCCCGCGCGCCTTCGAGTTCACTGCGCCTTCCCGTCCGACCGAGTGCTCCATTTTGGGCCACATGGGTATGGGCACGCGTCGATTTGCTCGACATACTTAATGTCGACAGCCCTGTGCAAAGGAGGACGTTTCCATGGACGAGATGTTTGCCATTAAATGCCAAAACTGCGGCGGCCCCATGTATTCGCACCAGGCAAAGCGCAGCTTTGAGTGCGCCTATTGCGAAACGGTTATTCCGTGGCAAGCGGACGCCGGGGAGCCCAAGAGCGCCCTGGGTATCCGTCATACGCCGCTGACGGTGGTTGACGGGCTGCTCAAGCTCACGCACGTCTCGCAGCTCGAGCGCCCAGAGGACCCGGACTGGTATTTCTTCAATGCGCACTGGCGCAACCAGTCGGTTCTGGAGCATCTGCTGTGGGAGGACCGCGGCACGGCGCAGGAGTTCCAAGAGGCGACGCACGTGAGCATTCCCTGTCCCTTCTGCGGCGCGTCCTTTGAGGGGTCATCGACCCAGCGCGTATTTGAGTGCCCGTCGTGCGGCAACAAGATTGGCGTGGCCGACCTGCTCAAGCCCGGTACGTTTAGCAAACGCCTGACCATGGGCGTGGGTGCCGAATACGTTCCCGAACAGGGCGTCCCCTGTGAGATATCGCCGCAGCAGGCACGTGCCAACGCGCTGCAGCTGGTGCGTCAGTACCCGGACGCCTTTGCCGGGCACGATGTAGAAGACGCGATCCAAAATGACATGATGCTCTTCTATTTCCCCATGGCGCTGGCGGACCTGCGCATGATGGCGTCCTTCCCGGGCAAAGGGCTGAGCAAGGAGACCCTGGTGTACTACGAGGTGCTCGACTGGGCGTATCCGCGGGCAAACTACCTGGACGTTCGTCTTATGGGCATTTTGGAGCCGTGGGACTTTGGCAAGGTGGGGCCGTTTGATCCTGCCATGCAGGAGGGCGACTTCCGCGTTGTCTCCGTCGATGCGTCTACCAAGGACCAGGTGGTCATTGATAAGCTGGCGCTCGATGTTGCCGGCAACGATGCCGAGGCGGTACTGGGGCTCAATAAAAAGAGCATCCGCGCCTGGGCGCGCAAGGCCCGCAAGCATAAGGACGGCCTGGTGATGGTGCCGGTCTACTTTGTCGATCGTCCGGCGACGGACAGCCGCGATGGCGAGCAGGTGCGCATTGCCGTGAACGGCCAGACGGGTCGTGCGGCCGCGGTGGTGTTTAGCGACAAACGCGAGACGCATGTGGTGGCACCGCTCAATCCCAACGTGATGCTGTCGAGCGAAAGCACCGTGCACGCCACGCCCATCGAGGTCAAATACGTTAAATCGCCCTTCCTATACCAGATCGTGCGTCGTGGAGGTGGCGAACAACCGCGGCAGGTTACAGCCGCAGCCGAGGGTTCCTACCGAGAAGAAAAGCCCAAACGCAAGGGTTTGTTTGGCGCGATATTTGGTAAGTAGGGGAGTGGCGCTGGTTAGCCTTATGACGCGATAGCTAGGGGCACGGGGCGGCTCGCAGGGGTGCGGGCCGCCCCGTTTTTGTGCGGCGACAGGACCCGCAGGCACTCCATTAAACACACATGCTCACAGCGCAAACGTTGAGCAACATTACGTTTGCTGATAGCTATTAAAAAATGTCCGTATGCGGTAGTAGTATCAAAAAAAGAGGGGTCCCAAATGGAACCCCTCTGGCAAGTCAAATTGTCCCCTACGGGACGCCTTCCAAGGAAGGCATTTTTGGCAAAGCCGTATTTTGACTCGCAGTGTCGATGTAACTGGTAATCGACAAGGCAACTGTAACACAGCGCAGAAGGGCTGGTCGACATGAATTTAAGAAACTACTCTGGCGACTACAATATCGGCCTCGACATGGGAACCGGCTCCGTTGGTTGGGCGGTGACTGATGCCCGGGGCAAGCTTCTGCATTTTAAGAAGCAACCGACGTGGGGCAGTCGTTTGTTCGATAGTGCGCAGCCGGCGTCCGAGGCGCGCGTTCATCGTGGGCAGCGCCGCCGTTACGTGCGTCGTCGTTGGCGCCTCGACTTGCTGCAAAAGCTGTTCGAGCCCGCGATGAGCGAGGTCGACCCGGGCTTTTTCATGCGACTCAATCAGTCGCGAACCATCGAAGGCGACCCGATTTTTACCAAGGACTTCACCAAGGCCGATTACTACGATCGCTTCCCGACCATCTATCATCTGCGCACTTACCTTATGGATACCGATGAGCAGGCCGATCTTCGATTGGTGTATCTCGCAATCCATAACATCGTTAAGCATCGTGGCAACTTCTTGCGCCAGGGAGAGAAGCTGACGGCAAAGACGGCAAAGACATCCGATGCCCTCGAGCGCCTCAATGATTCCCTGCAGACTTGGTGCGAGTCTAGGGAATACGATGTTACAAAAATCAAAAAAAGCGCTGTCGCAAAGCTTCTCGCTGACGAGAGGTCTTCTCGTTCGCAAAAGGCAAAAGACATTCAGGCGCTTGTAAAAGTGGACACTGCGGATGCGGCTGCGAACAAAAAGCTGGCGAAGGCTTTGTCGAACGCTGTCGTTGGCCTTCAGTGTGAGTTCAAAGACGTCTTTGGCGATTTTGAATGCGAGGCAACTAAGCTCGCGCTTTCGGATGACGAGAAGCTAGAAGCGCTGCAGGCCGCATGTCCCGATGACTGCGTCGAGCTTCTTGAGTCCGTTTGCGGTGTTTACTCTGCCTATGTGCTGCAGGGGCTTTTGTCCTATGCTGAGGGACAGACTATCTCGGTCAACATGATCGAAAAATACAATTGTTACGCGAATGATCTTGATCGGCTCAAGACTTTGGTCCGCGAATATGCTCCCGGCTCATATGAGTCTTTCTTCCGCGGCGCAACCTATCATGATTCGAATAGCGATGACCCCTCGCGCGACTACGATGTCTCTAAGGCACAGGGTTACACCGCATATGACCTGCATAAACTGTCTTACGATGACTTCGCTAAATCCGTAAAGAAGCTCTTTGCGGGAACGGGCGCGGAGGCGGATGAGCGCTATATCGCCATGATGGACGCATTCGACAAACAACGCTTTTTACGTCGCCTTAAGACGAGCGATAACGGTGCCATCTACTATCAGCTGCATCTTGAGGAACTGCAGGCCATTCTCAAAAACCAGGGCCGCTTCTATCCGTTCCTCAAGGACGAGGCTGCGAAGATCGAGAGTCTGGTCACATTCCGTATCCCGTACTATGTGGGACCGCTGACGCCTAAAAATGCTGCCCAGGACAAACATGGCAACCACCGATTCCAATGGTCCGAGCGCAAGCCCGGTATGGAAGATGCGACGATCACGCCTTGGAACTGGGACACCGTAATCGATAAGAACAAGAGTGCCGAGAACTTTATCATGCGCATGACGGGTGATTGCACTTATCTTGCTGGCGAGAAGGTGCTTCCCAAGCAGTCTCTGCTCTATGAGGAGTTCTGCGTTCTGAATGAACTCAATGGCGTTCGCTGGTCCGAAGATGGTGACGATTGGCAACGCCTGGATGCCGCGCAGCGCGAGGGCATTGTCCATGAGCTTTTCCATAAAAAGCGTCGCGTTACTTACAAGATGATTGCCGACTGGCTTGTAAAAGAGGGCGACGCGACAAATCCGGTTGTCCGTGGCGGCCAGGGTGAGAGCGGTCTTGAATCAAAGATGGGTTCGTACATCTTCTTTGCCAAGAACATCTTTGACGTGGAGGAGTTGAGCCGTGCCGAGTATCCGGTTATCGAAAAGATCATTCTTTGGAACACGCTGTTCGAGGACCGCTCGATCCTTAGGGAAAAGCTGCAGGATGAGTTTGGCCCCAGTGGCAACGGAATGCTCGATGCCGAGCAGATTAAGAAGATTTGCAAAAAGCGGCTGACTGGTTGGGGGCGTCTGTCGGAGAAGTTCCTGACGGGTATTAGGATTGATACGCAAGCTGGCCGCTCTATGAGCATCATGGACGTGCTGCGAGAGGGAAACCCCAGCTCCGAGCGCCGCCTTGGCGAGACCATGGTGATGATGGAGATTCTCCACGACAACACGCTGGGCTTCCAGGAAAAAGTGGATGAACACAATCGCAAATACTATGCCGAACACGAGAAGTCTCTAGGCGTAAATGAGCTCCCCGGATCTCCGGCGATTCGTCGCAGCCTGAATCAAGCGATTCGCATTGTCGACGAAATCGCAAAGATTGCGGGGCACGCGCCGGCCAACGTTTTTGTTGAAGTGACTCGCGACGAGGACGAAAAGAAGAAGGGCAAGCGGACCACGAAGCGCTGGGACGCTATCGAGGACGCCCTCAAGGCGTTTAAGGCCGAGGGCGGCGACCTGGCTGTTATGGGCGATTTCAAGGAGCTCAAGGCAGCCAATGTAGACCTTGACGAGCGCCTGACCCTCTATTTGATGCAGAACGGAAAATGCCTGTATTCCGGCCGCGCTATCGACCTCAATAAGCTTATGACGGGCTCGGGCGAGTACGAGGTCGACCATATCATTCCGCGTGCCTACATTAAGGATGACAGTCTGGAGAATAAGGCGCTGGTATACCGTGAGGAGAACCAGCACAAGACCGACCAGCTTTTGATTGATAAGAGCATTCGCTGGAAGATGGGCGAAAGGTGGAAGCAACTGCACCAGGCGAAGCTTATTGGCGATAAAAAGTATCGCAACCTGCTACGCTCTTCCATAAACGAGAACGCCATGAGGGGCTTTGTTGCGCGTCAGCTTGTGGAGACGAGCCAGATGGTTAAGATGGCGCAGGCGTTGCTTGAGGCGCGTTATGCCGACGAGGGAACGAAGATCGTTCCCGTTAAGGCGAGCGTATCGCACAACCTTCGTGAGGCAGCTGGCTTGGTCAAATGCCGCGAAGCCAATGATTTCCATCATGCGCACGATGCCTATCTGGCATGTCGCTTGGGTCTGTTTATCCAGATGCGTCATCCCGGAATGTACGAGAACCCCATCGGCTACTCGCATGTGATTAAGAAGTACGTGCGCGAGCAGTCTGAGCTGTTTAAGAAAACCCATCGCATGCCTGGATCTGCCGGTTTTGTCGTCAATAGCTTTATGACTGCGGGTTTTGACCCCGAGACGGGCGAGGTCTTTGACGATGCCTGGACCGCGGACGACGAGGTCAAGCGTTATAGGGGAAAGTATCTTCCGGACGGCTGGAACGCGGCGGCGGAGGTCGAGGGCATTCGTCGCGCGCTCAACTATCGCCAGTGCTACATCTCGAGGATGCCGCAGGAGGATACAGGCGCGTTCTGGAAGGCAACGATTTACTCACCGCGTGATCCCAAGATGGGCGCAAAGCTTGAGTTGTCGACCAAGCAGGGGCTCGACGCCAAGCAATACGGTGGTTTTTCGAGCCAGCAGTTTGCGTATTTCTTTATCTATGAGGCAAAAAAGAAGGGGAAACCGGTATTCCGGTTCTCTCAGGTTCCCGTGTGGCTCGCGGCGCGCATCGAGGGCGACTCGGCGGCGCTCGGCGAATATGCAAGGGGACTTGCGGGGAAGGAGGGCCTGGAATACGTCGGTATCACGAGGTCGAAGATCTACAAGAAACAGCTGATTGAGGTTGATGGCGATCAGGTATTCATTACCGGAGCGGAAGAAGTTAGGAATGCGCAAGAGCTTGCTTTCTCTCGTTCCGAGGTTGCTTTGATTGATACGAGCGTCCGCCATCTGAAGCTAGGAACGCCACTTCCTGATTCTTATAAAACTGATGCAACTGACTTGATAGGGGAAATTGCTAGACGAGGAATGATTGCGGCGCGAGGCCTCATGAATAAATTATCGCTCGATAATAAATTGGGGCTTTTGGGGACTGCCGATGAGACTGCCGTTGCTAGGCTGCTTGTTCAGCTTGTTGCTATCTGCAACGGTTTTGATCGCCAGATTGACTTAACTGTTATCGGCGGTGCGAAGACCGCGGGACAGTACAAGATGACCTTTAGTTCCAAGATCAATGATCCGAAGACTTCTTTCTATATTGTCGATCAGTCTGTAACGGGCATGTTCGAGAGAAGGACCCGTGTCGGGATTTAGGAACATCGTCATTTCTAGCCCTTGCAAATTGCAGTACAAGGGCGGCTACATGGTTGTCCGCCGGGAGGACGACACGGCGAAGGTCCACCTTTCGGAGATTTCGTCGGTCGTTCTTCAGACCAACCAGGTGTTCATAAGTGCTTATCTGCTCTCGGAGCTTGCCAAGGCAAAGGTCGCGTTTGTCGTTTCTGACGAGAAGCGCGACCCCATTGGCCAGTATTTGCCGCTCTATGGAGCGCATAACACGAGCAAGCGCATTGCAGAGCAGCTGGAATGGGGTGAACCGATTAAAAAGCGCGTATGGCAACGAATCGTGCGCGACAAAATCAAGCATCAATCTGATGTGCTCCACGCTCGTGCGCGCGAGGAACAGGGCGAGACGCTCAAGAGCATTGTTGCCGAGGTGCGCTCGGGTGATACGACGAATCGCGAAGGGCATGCAGCCCGGCTGTATTTCAGCTCTCTGTTTGGTCCGTCCTTCTCGAGGGATGATGATACGCCTTTGAACGCCGCTCTCAATTACGGGTATGCGATTCTGCTATCGAGCGTTAATCGCGAGATTGCAGCGCGCGGATACCTTACGCAGGCGGGAATCTGCCACAGAAATGAGTTCAACCAGTTCAACTTGAGCTGTGATTTTATGGAGCCGTTTAGGCCTCTTGTAGACCGTATTGTGTTCGATAACTTTGACGGCGAGTTCTCTAAGGAGACAAAGCTGCTTTTGGTCGACATGCTCAATCAGGGAATTGCATATCGAGACGGCACATATCGCGTGGGCTCCGTAATCTCTCTGTATGTTGCGGATTGTTTCAAGGCTCTTGATCGAAAGCTGTCAGTGGACGAAATCGAGTCGTTTGAGGTCGTATGAGTGCCGGGGAAAGGATCAGATATATGAGGCTTGTCGTCTTCTTTGATTTGCCCGTCGATACTCCAGCGCAGAGAAAAGACTACCGGGTGTTCCGCAAGTTTCTTCTTAAAGACGGCTATCTTATGCTCCAGGAATCCGTGTATGCAAAGCTTGTTGTTAATGATGGGGCGGCGGGAAGCGCAGTGCAAAGACTCAGGAAGCATCGCCCGCCAGCTGGCCTTGTGCAGGTTTTGCGCGTGACCGAATCTCAGTTTTCGACCATGGAGTACATTACGGGTAACCGCGAGGCTCATGAGGAAATAGACACGATGGAGGAGCTTCTGGTTTTATGAGGCTCGTGTTTTCAGGGCTTGAACACCCAGTGGAGCTAACGGCAGGGGAGACATCGGTTTTGCAAGTCGAGAACTCGGCTCTGTTTGCGCGGATTGTAGCTTCTTTGCAAAGCGGATTGGGGCGCCAGGCGATGGAGCCTTACTCCCTTTGGAAAGACGATGAGGAGATTAAGCCCGGCAGCGCCCTGATGGTAGTGCCTGATGCGCTGAATCTTCCATGGGATGACCGTGCATTTATGAGCGCAATCACCAAGAAGGTTGAGCGCGAGTTTCTTGAAGATGAAGACCTGCGTATGCAGGTGGAAGAGGCTGAGCGTGCAATAAAGCTGCGTTTAGGCGGATTGAACCTTGGCTTTAATGCCGATTTGGGGTTTGGGTTAGAATGGGATTTGAAGCGCTACCTCAAGTTTTTAGGATTTGGCGCAGCGCCTCAAGAAGATAAATCGTTCCTTGATAATCTGCTGAATTTCCTTTCATTTGCTCTTGACGCTGGCTGCAGAAAGACAATCGTATTCGTAAATCTCAAAACTTTTTTGACGGAAAATGAGCTGCAAACGCTCTATGACCACGTGTTTTTCCTCAAGTTGAGTCTGTTGCTCCTGGAGAATAAAAAAGATACCATGTCTTACGGACATGAACATAAACTAACGGTTGACCTGCAGTTTTTAGAGCATTGAAAGAACTGACCGGTTAGATTGAACGTCCCGTCGCAGTAGGGAATTTGCTCCAATGGTTTTGGAGCAGTGTCGATCTAACTGGTAATCAAACCTACGCCCCGCCTAGCAGACAACGGCGGAAGTTTTGGAGCAGTGTCGATCTAACTGGTAATCAAACTGGCAACGCCGCCTATGCCCGACAGATGGCGTTTTGGAGCAGTGTCGATCTAACTGGTAATCAAACCAGCGCCGTTAACGTGACGAACGACAACAGTTTTGGAGCAGTGTCGATCTAACTGGTAATCAAACTCGCACCATGCGCAAGATACGCCACCGTGCGTTTTGGAGCAGTGTCGATCTAACTGGTAATCAAACTGGTGTACGAGCCGGACGACAGCTGGCTGAGTTTTGGAGCAGTGTCGATCTAACTGGTAATCAAACAGTATTCCACCACGGTATCACGCTTGTATAGTTTTGGAGCAGTGTCGATCTAACTGGTAATCAAACTACCAGACCCGCGCCTTACCAGACCCGCGCGTTTTGGAGCAGTGTCGATCTAACTGGTAATCAAACTTTAGGTTGTTTAGTCGGTTGTTAACGATTGTTTTGGAGCAGTGTCGATCTAACTGGTAATCAAACGCAATACATGTCCTCAACACGCGCCATGAGTTTTGGAGCAGTGTCGATCTAACTGGTAATCAAACCGATAGGTATGCAGCTATCAACATCACTAAGTTTTGGAGCAGTGTCGATCTAACTGGTAATCAAACTGCGACCTCCGGCGTCTCGTTGAAGACGAGTTTTGGAGCAGTGTCGATCTAACTGGTAATCAAACCGACAGGCTTCAGGCACAGCTCGACAAGAGTTTTGGAGCAGTGTCGATCTAACTGGTAATCAAACCAATCACAGCCACAGACAGCCCCAACAATGGTTTTGGAGCAGTGTCGATCTAACTGGTAATCAAACTACCTGTCCGTGCGACTGACCTTTGCAATTGTTTTGGAGCAGTGTCGATCTAACTGGTAATCAAACGTCAAAGCAAGAAAGGACTAAGACCATGAAGTTTTGGAGCAGTGTCGATCTAACTGGTAATCAAACATGGTCTCCTTGTTTGTGATGTTGATAGCAGTTTTGGAGCAGTGTCGATCTAACTGGTAATCAAACGCACGCCGCTATAACTGATACAGAGGGTACGTTTTGGAGCAGTGTCGATCTAACTGGTAATCAAACGCTTTTTGTTCCACGATTGAGAAGGCGCGGTTTTGGAGCAGTGTCGATCTAACTGGTAATCAAACTTTTAACATTGATGATTTTCTCAAGAAGTTGTTTTGGAGCACTGTCGATCTAACTGGTAATCAAACGAAGAATACGGCAATGACGCTTGTCGAATTGTTTTGGAGCAGTGTCGATCTAACTGGTAATCAAACGACTCGGCCCACAAGGCCTTCGATTGCACCGTTTTGGAGCAGTGTCGATCTAACTGGTAATCAAACTCATGGCCATGCGTCGCGAGGTCGCGATGGTTTTGGAGCAGTGTCGATCTAACTGGTAATCAAACATCACCAGTAACTGGTGATAAAACATCACCGTTTTGGAGCAGTGTCGATTTAACTGGTAATCAAACATGTGAGAGGAGGCAAGAAATGGGCTTCGCGTTTTGGAGCAGCGTCAATCTAACTGGTAATCAATCTGGGACAATGTGCAGGCTTTTCGATGACGAGGAACTGCATGCGCGCTGCGTGATGATGTTCAAGCGCGAGCTGCTGGAATCGCATTACATGGCTCAGGGAACGGACTAGCCCACAGCCTACGACGCCGCGAACCTGCAGTACAGTTACCAGGACACATTGGACGCATGGTTGGATGAGGTGGAGTGGCCAGAAGATGCTCGAGTTTAAGAAGATCGAAGACGACGGTAATGTCGTGACGTTCGAATACTATCCCGAGGGCAAGGGAGAGCCGGGTACCTTGGTCCTCGACCGCAGCGTCGGTATCGTTTCCGTTCTGTCCGTATCGCCGAGCGACAGGCATGAGCGCTATGCGGAGCACATGTTCGCAGAGGCTCGCCGCATGCTGCGCGATGGTAGCGTACGGGATGGCGGCTCCGTTTTCTGGTGCTAGCCAAGCACACAGCCGCATAGTTTTGGAGCAGTGTCGATCTGACTGGTAGGCAGACGACAATATAATCTGTTTATTACTGCTAGTTGGCGGCCGCCTCGAGCGGTCGCCTTCGTCTGGAGTTGATGTCACCATGTCCGATGCAAACGCCGAGTTTATCGACGCGCTAATCCGGCTGTTGTTCGAGTCGGTATTTTCCCCTTTACGCTATTTCTGATTATCGCTGCGATAGCAATTATTATCGTAATCCTTAATATCCTACTGGGCGGTTAGCGGCTCCCGTATCGATCCCGTATCGATAAGGCGGGCGTAACGCCCGATGCCGGTTTTGGGCGGTTTCAATACTCATAATGAAGCGCGCGCTATGCCTCCGACCGCGCCATGGGCCTGTTGAAAGTTGGTCTACTTGCGCACGCGGGCTTTCGTCGGCGGTTCGCCCGACGGGCATATAGATGCGGTGGATGTAAATAAACGGTGGAGCGACTGCAAAAGAGCCGCTTCACTGGGTAAAATCAGGGTGTGCCGCGGAACCCGCTCCTCAGTCGGTCAACTTTGGAAGCGCGGGCAACGCAGGTGCTATCGTCTTAAAGGGTCGGCTGCAACCGACCCTTTTCTATGACTCCCTTCGCTATCCGTTACTGCTTATATTCCCGCCAGATCGAGTAGAGGTTCCGGGCAATGCCGGTCACATACATCGAGAGGCGCAGGATTTCAAGAAACAAGTTCATAGGCTTCACCCCAATCGGAGATCAGAGCGTTGCCCGCAGGCGGATTCCGCGGCAGTCAAGATTTTACCTCACGGGCCGCGGTGGGAGACATCCTACCCATCCCATGGTTTGGAACAGTGTCGATCTAACGGGCGATCAAACCTCTAGTACTCTTTGAATTGGGCAAGTATCTGCTCGAAGAAGCTGAGCCCGGATGGCTCATAAATGATTGAGCCGCCATCTTCGGTCCGGTAGACCCCGCAGGGGAGGTAACGCCCGTCGGGGAGGACGTAAAGGTTTCTTTCCTTCCTTAGTCCCGCTGGGAGCATCGGGACCTCGTTCTCGTCCACTTGGAACTCGTCAATATTCGCGATCTTCCTCTCTATGATGCCTCCTGCCTTATTTATTGAATGGCACCCTAAAACAAGCAGTTCTCAATCAGCTCTTTACCGCGCAAGGTATCGACCCACTCCTGCGGGATGGCCTCGATACCGTAGGCCGTGCCGGCGAGGGCGCCGGCGACGGCTGCGGTGGTGTCGGTATCGTCGCCCAGGTTGACGGCGGCAAGCACGCAATCTTCGTAGCTGTTAGTGTTGGCGAAGCACCAGGTGGCTGCCTTAAGCGTGTCGCGCGCGAAGCCGCCAGACCTGATTCCACGCTCGGGCACGTCTTTCAGCTGGAGCACCCATGAGGGAAGCGTGCCGTTCATCACACCCCTCATCAGCCCGACAAATATGACGCATGCATCGGTTGACGTTTTGTGGGCGTGCGTAATCGCGGAGACCTCGCCGATCTCTTCGTCTGTCGCGTCGATAAAAGCCAGGGGTGCGATGCGCATGAGCGAACCGTTGCCGTTGTCGCGTTCGCCGGAGCCACCTTTGCCGGTGTGCAGGGCGCGAGCGGTCGTGCCGCCGTAATCGAAAACGCCGTCGATCGTATACTCGCCACGGGCAATCCAGCTTACGAACTTGTCGCGCATGTCTGCGGTGTCAATATGCCCGAGCTCCCTAATCGAGTCGCAGGTAGCAAGCGTCATAGATGTGTCGTCGCTCCAGGTGCCGGCGGGCTGCCCGTGCGTGCCGTAGCCGATCATGTCCGTGCATTCGAACGTTCCGCGGGGCCTGAACTCGTAAGGAACGCCCAGCGCGTCGCCGACGGCAAGCCCATAGATGCAGTCGCGCAGTGTTGTTTTCGGTCTGTCTGCCATGGGAAACACCTCTCGTACTTTGGATTGAGGATGTGCAGCTACCTGCGGCAATGTGTCCAGCTCAATTCGGGACGCAGTGAGTCCCGAATTGGGAGAGCTTGTCAGCTAATCTGACAAATGAAAAAACCCGCAACGCTATTGCTTTATACAGCAATAGGGACCTCTTTTGGGCGCCCTGCCTTTGGTGCGTCGGTGAGTCGTGCCTCGATGGAAGTTTTGGACACCATGCGCTTGGTGCCGTCCTTCCAAGAATCCAACAGCCCAGCATTTATCAGTTGCGATACCCTTGCCGTGCTAACGCCAAGCATACGTGCGGCATCCGCTGCGGTGACGGCGGGGATGTCGCCGAGCTCGCGGCTGACGGCCACGGCGATAATCTTGCCGCCGTGTTGTGGCTGGTGTCCAAAGTCCGGCGCGGGAAGATCGACGCCGCCCATAAGGTGATCGTCGACCATACATGCGAGAAAATCAGCGGCGCTTTCGACAGCGTCGTTTAGGTCGGAGCCAAACGTTCCCCCTCCGCCCAGCGAGCCACATGGCACAGCGTCGACAACGCCGTCCGAATCAAAGAACTCGAATTCCCATACGTAAAGCATGCAAGGCCTCCTCTAATGGCGAATAATACGAGGCGTACTCCTAGAAGCATTGCCAGTCGCATCGATGCGGCTGATCATGTCTATCTTAAAGCCTCGCGCGGACTCGAATTTCAATGTCGCCTAGCGCCTTCGTGCAGGATTCCCGAAGTGACTAAAATGTGACCATAGAGGCAGTTTTAGCGAACCCCGCGGGAGTGACGCGTATGGACAACAACGCGCTGCTGTTCCAGGACAAGGGTTCGGGCAGGTTTAAAGACGTCAAGATCTACCCTGACCGCATCGAGGTGCTCAAGAATGGTACTTTCGGCGGCAAGCATATCGAGATTGTCTACCTTAAGGACATCACGGGGGTCAGCAGGATCAAGGGCCGCGACGTTTTCCTACGTAACAGGCTGTTGACTGCCTGTGTCTTTAGTCTGAGCAGCCGCTCCCAAGCTCAGGAGTTCGTGAATGCGCTGAACATGGTGATGTAGCCGATAACGGCGTTCGGGCTAAGGTAAAAATCGGGGCGCAGAACGGTATTCTGCGCCCCGATTGAGTCAATGCGCCCAAAAGACTGGCTTGCCTATTCGTTAACGTCCTCGGTATTGTCGCGGGCATTGGCAAGCATTACCGTTCCGGCGACCGTCGTCGCCACGGCGGCAGCGGCGAGCCCGGCGGCGATGCCAGAGCCGTCGCCCGTGTCGGCGAGCTTTCCGCCCGAGCCCTTGCCCTTGTTGCCCTTGCCGTTCTTGTCGGCGCTGTCCGCGTTGGCGCCAGTGCCGGCGCCGGCGCCGCCTGTACTGCCCGAGGCCGCTACGGTAAAGCTTGCGGCTCCATCGCTGGCGAGTGTGTAGTTTTGTGCCGCGTCGCCCAAAAGGCCTTTCGCGCGCACCCAGTACGTCCCTGCGGCAAATGTTTCGCCCTCGGCCATTGCCGTGCCCGGAGCGCCGTTCGCGTCGTGCACAAACTCGAGCTGGGCCGTGCAGGCATCGGTTTCGAGCTTGCCCTCGAGTGATGCCGCAATCTTGGCGCGCACGTCTTCGCCGGCCTTAAGGCCTTCAAGTCCCTCAAAATGGGGCGTCAGCACGCGCGGGTCGATATCGATGGGCACGGATCCCCGCAACTCCGTAGCGGTCTCGTTGCCCAGGGCGTCGACATCCACATATTCGATGGCAAACGCGCTGCCAGAAGCGGCCACGTTGAGTACGTTGCTGCTGTCGACAAGGCGGAAATGGCCCTCGCCAACGGTCTTGCCATCTTGGAGCGAGGCATCGCTCAGCGAGTCTCCATACGTCATGTGCATGCGGTCCGGGAGGCAGCATGAAACTGTTGGCTTGTGCTTCGCGTCGTAATTGCGTTGGTAGATGCTCCGGGCCAGTGCCGAATCGACAAAGTCGGACGCGATAATGCCGACGTGCTTGAGGCAATCTGACTTTGTTTTATCGCTGCCGCTGGGATTGATGTACTGGCTCTTGTACAGATGCTCGTTGACCACTCGCGCCGCGGTAAAAGGATTGCTTCCTTGTTTGTAATTCGTGCAACTGGTGTAGTTGATAGACCAGCAGCGTTCCAGGACTTGCACCTTGGCACCATCATTGTCCTCGACGTCCACCTTGTTGCGCGTGAGATTGGTCGTCTCTCGCAGCGCCATATCGACCCAGCTAGTCTTGTCGGTTCCGGTGCATTCAAAATGGTCCTGGGCGTATACCTTGGTGCAATAGGGCTCTTTGTCGCCCGCATTGCCCGTAGTCTCAAAGCCTCGCGCGTCTTGGACGAGGCACATCGACTGCCCGGAATGCGCCTTGATTTTGTCGTCCCATTGGGTGAGATCGAGGCCCCACGTGTGGCCGCTTACGCTGTTGCCGGCGAGTACAAATCGACGCAGCAGGACGATCTTTCCGCGCACCTCGTGTAGCGTGGGGATTCGGCTCGACGTGTAGAACAGATCGGGATTATCGTGCATAACCTTGGCGAAAGCCGTCGTAACGCTTTCGTCGGTAGCCTCGTCGTTGCCTCGTGACGCAAGCATGATGAGCGCTTCTGACGGGTTTTCGTTCAAAAATGTTTTGAAGTAGTCGATGACATTGGAGAGATGCATAAAGCCCCCGTCTTTTTTGAGCAGGTAGCATCTTCCATGGTCGATACCGGGGTCGCCGTTCTCGTCGTTCCTTCCGAGTCGGATATCAAAATAGCGAATGCCTTCGAGCAACTGCGTGGGGATGTAATCCTGCTGGCACTTTGCTTGTGAGGATTGGGGCTCGGTGTCGTTGTCCACGCTGCAGGTGCCCGAATCATGCGTGCCCGGGATACTCAGCTCGTCGAGGTACTTGTTGTCGTCGACGTATTTCATCCAGCATGGTCCGTCGACGTAGCTGCTATACGTGGTCCAGTCGATACTTCTAACTGTGGTATTGATCTTGCCCATGTCGTAACCGACAAGTTCTAGCTCCCACGGAATGCTCTTACTCTTATGGCAGATCTTATTGTTGTCCTGGTCTTTGCCGTTCGATTCTATTGCCAGGTACTTAATGTCTTTTTTCTCGGTTTCTTTCTCGACCGTGCGGTCTCGGATGATATAGGTTCCGTTTGATTGACGCTCGAACGCAAAAGCGCGGCTGGGCTTGTCGTCATGCTCGCCACTCCATACGTGGATGACCTTTCCATCTTTGTCCGAGTCGCCATCGACCGACCAAATGCTGTAGCCCGTCTTTTTGTGCTCTTCGAAATTGAGCAAGGTGCGGATAGCATACCAGTTTGTATCGTCATTCTTGGTCGTTACGTTCTCAAGGATGAGCTTGCTGGACGTGCCGTCGTTAAACAGGTGGCAGACGTTGCCGCGAACGTTGCCGTCTTGGTTGACGCTCGCGGTGCGAAAATAGCCCGCGGGGCGAAGGCGAATGACGAAATTGTCGAGGCTGTCCGACGCTGTGACAGCGTCGTCTGCAAATGCCGCGCGCACGGGAAGGCCCAATCCCGCGGTTTCGGGCAGGCTTGCAAATGGCGACAATGCCGCAAGTCCTAGGCTCAACGTAAACGCTCGGCGACTGATGGCGTGGTGTTCGGTCATATCTCCTCCGTTCGCAGGGTGCGGTTATGCGATAGTTTTGGTCACTATACTGCCCAGATGTTTAAAGATGCTGGTTTAATTGTCTGCGCGGCGCTATAAATCGGCGGGCGGACGTGTTGGGGTGCTTGCCGTTTTCGTACTGTTGCCACATTTGGGGTGGTTCCGGAGCCCGGTATCCTCGCGTTCGTCGGCTACCGGCATAAGAAAGGGGAGGGTCGGTTTACCGGCCCTCCCTGGGTACGAAGCGCTGGGGCACCGCCGCTTGTTGGCACTGCGCTCGTGTTTCCCGTTACGCTCGCGAGTCGCTTAGCGCTTAATCTCGATATCGTCGAGCTTGACGTCCATGGCCTCGGTCTTGGCCTTGGCGATGTCGTCGGCAAATTCCAGAGATTCCATCATGGTCTCGACGGCGTCCTTGTGCTCCTCGACATTGTCGATACGCACGTACACACTGCCGCCGTCAACGTCAGTGAAGTACTCGGTCGTCACGCCGCCCGAGTGCGTAAAGTAGGCGCTGCGCCAGGTCTTGCCGTTGTACTTAACGGGATCGCTCTCGGTCCATCCGGAGTTGGCCTTCCACTTTGCCTCGTAGTCAAACAGTTCATCGGCGTTCTTGTCAGGATCGAAGACGGGGATGAAGCGGTCGCTGGCATGCTCGCTCTCGGTGAACTTAAACTGGGCCCTGTCGGCGGTATCGCCTGCGACGTCCGTGATTTCGACGCCCTCGGGGACTTCGACCTTAAACCAAATGAAGTCGGTCCTCATTTCCACGGCTGGTTTTTCTGCTCCGCCGCCACCGCCACTTCCGGTAGCGCCGCCGCTGCCACCGCAGCCCACCAGGGCAACTGCGGCAAAGAGACTGATGCAGAGGGTGAGAATCGCAAAGGCCTTCTTTTTCATGGTCGTGTCCTCCTCGATCTGTAACCGCCCATGGATTACCTGCCTTTACTGTACGCGCGAGCGGCTCGTTCAGGTGGGCCATGTGTCCCATTCTGGGGGCCTGATTTGCGCCGACAAGTGGCAATATGCTCGGGCGTAAAAGAGGGGAGGGCTGGCCGATCCGATCCTCCCCTGGCTGGGCGTCCGATCATTTAATGACTGCGCATGCGATGCTGCGTGCGATCCCCTAATACTTGATCTCGATGCTCGAAATCTCGACTTCACGTGCCTCGGCAACTGCCTTCGCCATGTCATCGGGAAACTCGATGGAGTTGAGGAGCGCCTCGGCTTCTTTCTTATGCAGATCGAAGTTCGAGATGAGAACGTAGACGCTTCCCGGCTCAACGTCGGTAAAGAGGAGGGTTGAGACGCCACTGTTGTCCTCGTACGTTCCGACGAGCCACGTCCTGCCGTTATACTCGACGGACCCGCCGTCCTTCCACTGGAACGTATCACCTTTCTTTTCTGCCTGGTCGGCGTGGGATTCCTCTGCCGTCAGCGCTTTTTTCCAAACGGGGATAAAGCGATCGGCCGAACCGTTCTCGTCTTCGGGGAAGGTGAGCTGGACCCTGTCGGCATTCTTGCCGGCGGAATCGCTTACACCGACGCTCTCGGGCATCTCGACCTTAAACCAGATAAAGTCGGTCTTCTTGGCGACGGGAGTTTTTTCCTTGCCCTCGCTCTTGGATGCGCTGCTGCCCCCGCCTCCGCTTGACGCACTTCCGCCGCAGCCGACAAGGGCAAATGCGGCAAAGAGGGCGATGCAAAGGGAAAGGATCGATAGGGTCTTTTTCTTCATGGTGGCGTCCTCCTTGTCTGCCGATGACATCACGGCGCCGCGGGTTGTTGGAGCCGTTGGTGCATGTTGCTATTCGCAAGCGTGACGGATGTCGTTGTGTGTGGTGCGGCGATACCTCCGTTCTTAGTTTTCGGCCGTTGAGTGGCCGTGCCCCAACGGGTTCCTTACTTATAGATATGCCCCGGCTTGTGCTGCCCGGGAGTCTCGAAAGGTGGGCCATATGTCCCATGTTTGGGGCAGGCGCATGGGACGGCACGGCTCGGCATCGGCTTTTTCATGTTGCGCAACAGCGCTCTGGGTGGGGGCGTATAGACTTGGCTGTGACAAAAGCTAAACCACGAAAGGTCGAACGATGTTCTGTCAAAAATGCGGACAGCAAGTGCCTGATGGATCGACGTTTTGTACGCACTGTGGAGCCTCGCTGGCGGGTGGCTCCGCGCCGACGCCCGCGGCTGCTGCTCCGACTTCTGCGCCCGCGGCCGGTCCGGGCCTGACCCAGTCGATGCCGCCGGTCGCGCCTGCGCCTCAAAAGCCTAAGAGCAAGGCGCCGGTCATTATCGCGGTGGCGTGTGCCGCCGTGGTACTCCTCGGGGGTGGCACGGTGTTTGCGCTCACGATGCTTAACGGGTCCAAGAGCTCCGACACGCAAATCTCGGTGATCGATACTGGGTCTTCGGACGAGAAAGATTCTTCTGCCAAGAAGAAGGATGACAAGTCCAAGGCCAAGGAGTCTTCGTCGTCCGATGATGAGGCCGTTCCCGAGGACGAATCGGCATACTACGGCTCGGGCGATTCGGACGATTACCTGACCGACGTGCATACGTACACGAACGACCTTCACCCTTATAGCATGTCGATTCCCAATCGCTTTGAGATGGAGGATACTCCCAGCGGCAGCGGCACTAGGTATGAGGATCCGGAGACGGGTTTTGTGATCGGCCTGTCTGGCTACGTCAACGTTAACGACGAAACTGCACACGAGATGTTTGTCGATGAGGACACCTCGGGCAAGGCCGACCTCTATACCGCGGAGGGCGACAACTGGTACGTGGTCTCGTGGTGTGAGGACGATACGATCATTTACGAAAAGACGATCGTCACGGATTCGACGATTGCCACGGCGCATTTGGAGTACTCAACTGCAAACCGCGACATGGGGTCGAAGATTATCGATACGCTGCTGCCGACGTTTCAGGTGGACTAGGCGCCCGTGCCTATAGCCGGCAATCGGAAACGCCGATAGCCAGAGCTCCTGACAGCCTTTGTCTTATGGGCTAGACTGACTTGGACAAGATCGATGAATGGGACAACCGCTTCCTGGCGTCGTTGTCCCATTTTTTATTATGCGTGCGGCCCTTGGTGGCCGGCGCGGTGGGCAGAGGTGTTTCGATGAGCCAAGAGATGATGGATAAAACATGTCGAGAGTTTGCCGAGGCGCTTGCCGCACGCGAGCCGGTTCCCGGCGGCGGTAGCGCGAGCGCCTTTGTAGGTGCACTGGGCGCCTCGCTTTGCGGGATGGTTGCTCGCTATGGGGCGACAAACCCTGCGCTTGCCGATCGCGCAGACGATCTGACGCGCGCGTTTGCCCAGGCGGATGAGTTGGCGCAGGAACTTGTGGGTCTGGTCGCCGAGGACGTTCGTGCGTACGGCCAGGTGTCCGCGGCGTACGGTATTCCTCGTGATGACCCCGCTCGACCCGCGGCGATTCAGGATGCGTTGCACGTGGCCGCCATGCCGCCATATCGGATCATAGATACCTGCGGACGCGCGCTGGCGCTGCTCGAGGACATGGCGGACAAGGGCTCCCGACAGCTGCTGTCCGATGTGGCGTGCGGAGCCGTGTTCTGCCGCGCCGCCATGCAGGGCGCGAGCCTGACGCTCTTTGCGAACACCACGTCTATGAAGGATCGTGCCCGCGCCGAGGAGCTCGAGGCTGCGTGTGACGAGCTGCTCGATACGTGGCTGCCGCGCGCCGATGCCCTGGCGCGCCGCGCCGCCGACGCCGCCAGGAAGAGGGGATAGCCATGGCAGAGCTGCTGAAGGGTGCTCCCGTTGCCCGTGCTTTGACTGAGGAACTCGCTGCTCGCTGCGCCGCCCTGCGCGAACGGGGCATCGTGCCGACGCTGGCCATCGTTCGCGTGGGCGAGCGCGAGGACGATCTATCCTACGAGCGTGGCGCCCTCAAGCGCTGCGAGAAGGTTGGCATTGAGGCTCGCCGCGTATTGCTTCCCTCCGATGTTTCGCAGGACGAGCTGTTGGCGGCCATCGAGGACATCAATGCCGACCCCGCTGTTCATGGCTGCCTGATGTTTCGTCCGTTGCCCGCTGGGCTTGACGAGGATGCAGTTGCCGCGGCACTCGATCCTGCCAAGGATGTTGACTCTATGACGCCGGCCTCGCTGCTCACCACGCTCTCGGGGCGAGGCGAGGGCTTTGCTCCTTGCACGGCCGAGGCCGTGCTGGCGTTGCTGGACCATTACGACGTTGAGCTGGATGGGGCCAAGGTCGCGGTCGTCGGTCGATCGCTGGTGATTGGCCGTCCCGTTGCCGCCATGCTTACGGCTCGCAATGCCACAGTGACGACGTGCCATACGCATACGCGCGACTTGGCTGCCGAGTGCCGTTCTGCCGATATTGTGGTTGCGGCCGTTGGACGCGCACGCACGATTGGCGCGGATGCGGTCCGCGAGGGCCAGACGATCGTCGATGTGGGCATCAACTGGGATGAGGCCGCCGGCAAGCTGGTCGGCGACGTCGATTTTGATGCTGCAGAGCCGATCGTTAACGCCATCACACCCGTGCCGGGCGGCGTGGGGGCTGTGACTACCGCGATTCTCGCCAAACACGTGATTGAGGCGGCGGAGTGCGCATCGAAATAGGCGTTTTGGGCTGTTTGAGGGGTTAGCCATATACCGCGTGGTCAAAAAACGCCAAATATGAGTACTGTTGCCAAGATAGTCACATATGTTTTACGTCTTTTGGTCTCCCTAACGATATTCATTCTCGTTGGGGAGCCCATTTTATTGAACCTATGGGGAATAACGTTGTCTTGCTTTTGGACAAATGGGGATTTCTGGCACTCGTTACAAGGAAATTTGCTACTACTAAATTGGTGACAGTACTCATATTTGGCATTTTTTGACCACAGGGGTTGCCGGAGCTGTGGCTTCGCCCTTTTTGAGCCAAAGCGATACACTGTTGCCATTTAATTTCTTCGCTCAAGGAGGATGCGCATGCCGTGCACAACGATTTTGGTTGGTAAGAACGCGAGCTACGACGGGTCGACGCTTGTCGCCCGCAACGAGGACTCGTCCAACGGGGTGTTTGAGCCCAAGCGCATGCGCGTGGTACATCCCGACGAGCAGCCTCGTGTCTACACGAGCGTCCTGAGCCACCTGACCGTTGAGCTGCCCGACAACCCCATGCGCTACACGAGCGTCCCCGACGTCGTTCCCGGTCACGGCATTTGGGCCGAGGCCGGTTTCAACGAGCTCAATGTTGGCATGTCCGCAACCGAGACGCTCACCACCAACGAGCGCGTCCGCGGCGCCGATCCGCTCGTGGGCTACGTGCCCGCCAAGGGCAACGAGGGCGAGGACGGCTATGTTCCGGCGCAGCCCGGCGGTCTGGGTGAGGAGGACATGGTGACCCTGGTGCTGCCGTATGCCAAGTCTGCCCGCGACGGCGTGCGCATCCTGGGCGAGCTGCTCGAGCGCTACGGTACCTACGAGAACAACGGCATCGCCTTTAGTGATGTGGACGAGATTTGGTGGCTCGAGACTATCGGTGGCCACCACTGGATTGCCAAGCGCGTGCCCGATGACGCCTATGTGACCATGCCCAACCAGCTGGGTATCGACAGCTTTGACCTGGACGATGCCGAGGGCGCCCAGGTCGACCACATGTGCTCTGCCGACCTGCGTTCCTGGATGGCCGAGTGGCATCTGGACCTGACGCTGGGGGTCGAGGGTGACGGCCCGGCAACGGTCTTTAACCCGCGCGAGGCCTTTGGCTCGCACAGCGACAGCGACCACGTCTACAACACGCCGCGCGCCTGGTACATGCAGCGCTGCCTCAACCCCGGCGACGTGTGGGACGGCCCCGACGCCGACTACACGCCCGAGAGCGACGATATCCCCTGGAGCCGCGTGCCCGAGCGTAAGGTGACCATCGAGGACATCAAGTACGTGCTTTCGAGCCACTACCAGGGCACGGAGTACGACTGTTACGGCAGCAAGGGCACGCCCGCCACGCGCGGCGCCTATCGCCCCATCGGCATCAATCGCAACAGCCAGCTCGCCGTGCTGCAGCTGCGCCCCTATGCGCAGCCGGCCTACCGTGCCGTGCAGTGGATGGCCTTTGGCTCCAACTCGTTTAACGCGCTGGTTCCGCTGTACGCCAACGTCGAGACCATGCCCGAGTACTATGCCGACACGCAGGCTCGCGTGACGTCCGAAAACTTCTACTGGGCCAACCGCCTGATCGGCGCCCTGGCTGACGTCCGTTTCCATGAGTGCGGCCGCGCTGTGGAGGACTACCAGGAGAAGGTCGGCGGCATGGGCCACAAGCAGATTCACGACGTTGACGCTGTCGTAGCCGCGCTGCCCGAGGCCGAGGTGCCTGCCGAGCTCGCCCGCGCCAACGAGGCCTTTGCCGAGCTCGTGCGCGTGGAGACCGATGCCCTGTTGGGCAAGGTGCTCTACACCACGAGCTGCGCCATGAAGAACTCTTTCGCGATGAACGACAACGTGAGGTAGGGATTTCCCGTCGATTGAATAGCGCTAAAACGCTTTGTCGCTTTCGCTCAATCTTGGGTACAAGAACGCCAATGCAGTTGTTTGTGATTGGAGACAACCATGGTTATGAAACTCGATCAGCTTGTTAACGGCGCCATTAACGTGGGCTTTGGCGCTGCCGCCGTTGCTGTCGAAGGCGGCAAGAAGGTTCTCGACGACCTTAATACCAAGGGCGAGCAGGTTCGCAAGGACGCCGGCGCTCCCGATATCGCCCGCAGTGTGTCCGACATGTTCGAGCAGGCCGGCGGTACCATCTCCGATCTGACCGAGCGTCTGGGCATGCAGGGCGAGACCGCGGCCCAGCGCGTGCTCGATGAGCTCATCCTTGCTCGCGTCCGCGTTATGACCGCGTCCGAGCGCACGGCCTTCCTGGCCCACGTGCGCGACATCGTCGATTCGGTCGAGGACAACGTGACCTCGGTGCCCGTCGAGTCCGTTGAGCCCGACGATGCGAAGGATACCGAAGAGGCCGAGTAGCAGCGCAGATGGCAGATTCCACCACCGATTACAACAAACTAGATCCCCTGGGTGACGAGGCGGCGGTTGTCGATGAGGTCGACGCCGCCGTCTCGGGCGCTCGCAAGAAGCCGCGCGCTGTCGATATGGTGCCCGAGGAGCCCGACGCGATGGCGCCGGACGAGGAATACCAGCTCACGCCGGCGGGTCGCCGCGAGCGTATCGGGCAGATTGTTCGCCTGGTTAAAAAGTACCGCGTGTGGGATAACCTCACGCCGGTTCGTTTGCGCCGCCTGCTCGAGGAACTCGGCCCCATGTTCGTCAAGATGGGGCAGATTCTGGCCAACCGGTCCGAGATTCTGCCGCAACGCTTTTGCGATGAGCTGCGCCGCTTGCGCTCCGACGTGGAGCCGGTGCCGTACGAGGTAGTGCTCCGCTGCTTGGAAGAGGAATACGGCCTGCGCCTGGGGGAGATGTTCGATGCGATCGACCCCAATCCGCTTGGTAGCGCATCGCTCGCGCAGGTGCACCGCGCTCGTCTGGTGACGGGCGAGGACGTGGCCGTCAAGGTGCAGCGCCCCGGTGCGCAGCAGGTTATGGCACAGGACATCGATATCATCCGCTCGGTGGTGCGTATCGTTTCCAAGTTCGTCAATACCGATCAATTCGTTGACCTGCACGGCGTAGTCGAGGAGCTGTGGACCTCGTTTCGCGAGGAGACCAACTTTTTGGCCGAGGCCAAAAACCTCAACGACTTCTACGAGTTCCATAAGAGCGTTCATGGCGTGACGTGCCCTAAATCCTATCTGGACCTGTGCACCGAGCACGTGGTGGTCATGGATTACGTCGACGGCATTTCGATCGCCGATCCTGAACGCTTAGTGGCCGAGGGCTATGACTTGGAAAAGATCGGTGCCGCAATCGTCGAGGACTATTCGACGCAGGTGCTCGACGACGGCTTTTTCCATGCCGACCCGCATGCGGGAAACATCATCCTCAAAGACGGAATTGTCTACTTTATCGACTTGGGCATGGTCGGACGCATGTCGAGCCACGACCGTGGCATCGTCAAGGATATGATCTTTGCCGTGGCCGAGGGCGACGTGCCAAAGCTCAAGGATTCGCTCATGCGCTTTGCCGTGACGCGCGGCGATTCGGCCGAGCTTGACCATTCGGCCTTTTTGTCCGACTTGGACTTTATTGTTGCCGACTTTGCCGGGCTCGACCTTAAAGACCTGGATATCGGCGAGTTTTTGACCTCGCTGTTAAACCTCGCGCGCAAAAATGACGTTGAGCTGCCGAGCGTGGTGACGATGTTCGCCCGCGGCATGGTGACGCTCGAGGGCCTGTTGACCGAGTACATGCCCAACGTCAACATGATCCAAATCATCCAGACGCATATTAAAAACGAGAAAAGCACCTATGCGCGCATGCGCGAGATGAGCCGCGACTTTGCAGCGAGCAGTTATCGCGCGGCGAAGGGCTCGCTCGAGGCGGCCGAGTATCTGGGCTTGGCTTCGCGTATGCTTACGCGCGGCCAGCTTAAGGTGAACACGCAGATCATGAGCAGCGATAAGGCGCTGCGACAGCTAGGTGGGATTATCGACCGCATGTCGATGGCAATTGTGATCGCCGGTCTGTTTATCGGTTCGTCGGTGGTGTACTACGCGCGCATCGAGCCGGTTGTGTTTGGTATCCCGGTCATTGGCTTTATGGGCTACGTGAGCGCGCTGGTGCTGGCGCTTATGTTGGGCCGCAATATCTGGCTCAACAGTCACGGCGGCAAGCACTAGAGGCTGCGGCCGTCACCGCATTTTCCTATCGCAAACAATAGCTTTTACCTTGGGCTTCGCCTGCGTGCGAGGCCCTTTTGCGTGATACCATTTTGACGGTAATAATCGATGGCCTAGATGGTGGTGCGGAGACGCACGAATGCGCGGTTATCCTGCGCATTTGGGAGAATCGGGGTGCAAGTCCCCAGCTGTACCAGTAACCGTAATTCCTCTTGGCTCGGGATGCTCGCGTCGCAGATCGGACGACGTGCCCGAGTCGTTAAGGTTAAGTCGGATCGCCTCCCGTCTTGCATGCGGCTGCGGCTTTTGCCGCCGGTGTGCATAGGGCTCTGGAGGGAAGGGGGACCCCGATGGGGGAACTCGAGCGCAACATGCGCGATGACGTGGGGCAGTCTCAAGGCAACGCTCCAAGTGCAGACAGTAGGAGACAAATGGATATGTTTGAGGACGAGCGCCAGCGCGTCTCGCATCGCCGTGGCGCAATTGCGCGCGGCGTAGCCAAGCGCGGCCTGGTGGCATTCCTGGCCTTCGCGATGGCCTTTGGCACCACACCGGCTCAGCTGTGGGCCGAGGGCGCCGAGGGCATTGCCGAGGCTGTGGCTCAGACTGCGACGCCGGGCGAGGACGCAGCGCTTGCGGGCGGTACCGCTGAGCAGAGCGGCGCCGAGGTTTCGGATTCCGAGGGCGCGCCTGCAGCTAGTGCAGCCACAACAGAGGCAGCAACTGGCGACGAAGGCTCGGCGACGGGGGAGAGCCCTGCCACGAGCGAGCAGTCTTCGACGGCATCCGCTGGCCAAGTGGGATCTGCCGCCGCGGCTGCCGTTCAGACAGAGAACCCGACAGAAACCGGCGATGTTGCCAAGAAGCAGGTCGAGGTCTCGTTCTCGATTATCGGCACCGATGCTGACGGCAAGGCTCAGACCTGGGTGGCACCTACGCAGCTCAAGCTCGACGAGGGCGCGACGGCTGCGGATGCCTTCATTAAGCTGCAGGAGAAGACGGGCTTCAAGGCGAAGTACGATCCGAACACGGCATACGGTTTCTACCTCGAAAGCATCACATCCCCGAGCGATGGCCGCACGCTTGCCTACGATCCGACGACCTATGCCTACTGGCAGCTGTTCGTCGACGGCGCGTCTTCCTCGGTTGGCGCGAGCAGCGTCAAGCTCACCCAGGGGCAGAAGATTGAGTTTGCCTATACGGCTGGTAGCTCGTCCCCTGTCGTTAAGGACCAGGTTGCCGCAAATGTGACCGTCATTGGTCGCGATGCCCAGGGCAAGACTCAGACCTGGGTCGATAACGCGCAGTATGTGGTGACGTCCGGCTCGAGCGCACTTGACCTTACGAAGGTCGCGCTTGAGGCGAATGGCATCGACGCCGTTGCTGCGGGCTCCTTCATTCTGAGCCTTAAGTACAACGGTGTTGAACTGGGTACGCCCCAAGATTATTCGACCTATTGGCAGCTGTTCATCAACGGCAAGTCGAGTGACTATACGGCGGACAATGTCACCATCCATGTTGGCGATACCGTCACGTGGTTCTACGGTGGCTGGGGCGACCAGCTGCCCTCTGATTCCGTTCATGCTTCCGTTCAGGTGCTTGGTAAGGACAAGGACGGCAAGCAGCAGATTTGGGCTTCGACGGGCCAGACGAGTCTCAAGGCAGGCTCTACTGCCAAGGATCTCCTTGAGCAGACCGGCCTTACTCTCGATGCTGGCGAATCGTCTTGGGGCTGGTTCCTCAACGGCATTACTTCGCCGTTTGATGGTAAGTCCTATGGCTGGGATGCTGCGACCAAGAGCTATTGGCGCTTCTACGTAAATGGCAAGTTCGCCGACGTTGGCGCCGGTGCCTACAAGCTCCAGGAGGGTGACGCCGTCACCTTTATGTATGGTGCTGACGCCGATGTCCTCCCCGGTCAGGTGCTTGGATCCGCCGATGTTATCGGTCCCGATGTCAACGGGAACAATACGCGTTGGGGCACGGCAAGCAATGTTTCTCTGCCCGAAGGCTCCACGGCCCAGAACCTTATTGAGGCAGTTCTGAAGGCCAAGGGCGTTGCGTACAACGGCTCCCAGAGTGGTGAGTACTGGTTCCTGAATTCCATTACTTCGCCGTTCGATCACAAGCCGTATGGTTGGGATGCTGCGACCAATAAATATTGGCATCTGTATATCAACGGAGAGCCCTCCTTACTCTGCGCCAATCAGATTACGCTCAAGAGCGGCGATAAGGTCACGCTTGCCTATACCACCGATAATTCGCCCATGCCCGATCCCGACAAGATTGTCGTGGATCCGAGCGCGACGACTCCTGATTGGGATGCCGAGTGGGCCGGCTACGGCAACAGTGGCAACGGTTCGACCGTAACGGATGCCAAGACGCCTGCGCAGGCTTCCGGTCTTAAGTGGGCCTTCGATTGGAAGGCCGAGTCTGGTCAGCAGTATGCCAACTGCAGCGAACCTGTCATCGCCAACGGCTTTGTGTACATCGCGACCGAGAACGAGCTCATTAAGATCGATTCGTCCACGGGCAAAAAGGTTGCCTCTGCGCCGCTTGCCTCCAAGGTGAGCTATACCTCCCGTCCGATCTATACCAACGGCCTTATCATCGTTCCGCTCAACGGCGGTGCGGTCCAGGCGATTACTGCAGACAAGCTGATCTGCAAGTGGCTGACGCCTGGTTTGACGGACTTGACGCAGAGCTCCTGCACCGTCGTTTCGGACGGCGAGTACGTCTATGTAGGTACGGCTGATGGGAAGAAATACGTCAACGGTTCCTTTACGCGCATCAAGATCACCACAGGCGAAGTCTCTTGGCAGAACATCGACGCAGCTGAGGGCTATTATTGGACTGGCGCTGCCCTGACGGATAAGTACGCCATCGTCCCCACGAGCGCAGGTACGCTTAAGTGCATTGATAAGGCAACGGGCGATGTCGTTTCGACCATGAAGCTCGGCACCCTTGCGAACGCTGACTGCGTCGCCGATCCGTCCAATGGCTCGACCTTCTATCAGATGACGCACGACGGAAAGCTCCATGTGATTTCGCTTTCGGCGAAGGGCGTGCTGAGCGAGCAGAAGACGGTCGACCTGGGTCTTACGAATAACATGAGCGCCCCGGCGATGTCTGGCGACAACTTGATTGTCGGTGGGCAGACGGCTACTGGATCTGCTCTGGTTCTCTATAATCTGAAGACTGGTAAGACCACGATGGTCACCGCTGCTGACGGTAAAGAGCTACCGGCCGGATTTAACGGTATTGCTGCTACTCCGCTGGTGAGTGTTCAGGGCGGCAAGACCTATGTGTACTTCACCGTTAATAGCGCGGATAGCAAGGACTACGTCAGCTACTCTGCTGGTGGTGGGGTGTATCGCTATACGCTCGGCGATGCAGAGGCGACGCAGATTTATGATGCGGCTGGCCATTACCAGTACTGTGACTCTCCGGTCATTGCCGATGCATCTGGCAACCTGTACTACATCAATGACTCGGGCACGCTGTTCAAGCTTGGGGCCGTTGAGTCTTGGACGGTTGCCTTTAATTCCAACGGCGGGTCTGCTTGCGACACTAAGTTTGTTGCCACGGCCGATGGCAAGCTGGTCAAGCCGGCCGATCCGACGCGCGATGGCTACACTTTCGGCGGTTGGTATACCGATGAAGCCTGCACGCGGGCGTATGACTTCGCCACGCCGGTGACGGCCGATCTGACGCTGTATGCCAAGTGGACCAAGAATGCCGTTAACCCTGGCGGTAATGGCGGCGCAGGTTCGAATGGCGGCGGCGGTTCTGGTACCGGTACTGGTTCCGGCACTGGCGCTGGCACTGGCACGGGTTCCGGCTCCGGCTCGAAGGGCGGCGCTGTCGCCCCGGGTCATAAGCCGACGACCAAGACGACGGTGTCGACCAAGGCCGAGACCAAGGAAAACAAGTCCGACAAGAAGGATGAGAAGAAGTCTGACAAGAAGGACAACAAGTCCGACAAGAAGTCCGATACGGGTGCTGCTTCCACGACCACTGCTAAGAAGTCCTCTAGTGCTTCCGAGCAGGAGACTGGCACCAACCCGCTCGCCATTGTTGGCGTTGCCGCCGGCGTCATCGGTCTCGCCATCGTCGGCGTGTTCGTGTTCACCAAACGTCGGTAGGTGAGGGTTGTGTCCAATAAATCCAAGGACGCTGACCCCAAGCAACCAGATTCCTCGTTCATTCAGTTCGACGATGCAAAGCAACAGGGCGCCGCTTCGGCGGCGTCCGCATCTCGTCGCAAGGCGCTCCTTGGCGTTCTTGCTGCCGCGTGCACCATTCTGATCGTCGTCTCGCTGGGCTTCGTCCATCCTTCCGAGAGCGGCGCCTGGTCCATTGACTGGATCGTTCAGACCGTGACGGGGGAGAGCGTCGTCGCCAAGGACACCAAGGGGTCTGGCTCGTCTACCGCTTCGGGCGAGGCCAGTTCCAAGGATTCCAAATCTTCGGATGCTGCAAAAGATGAGTCCAAGGGCTCGAACGACGCCAAGGATGATTCCGAGTCTTCGCACAAGGAATCGGACAAAAGCTCGGATAGCAAGAAGTCCGATGGCCAGGACAGCAAGAGGTCTGGCGATAAATCCGCTGCCCAAAATACGGGAGCCGGTGATACTTCCAATGCGTCTGGCGGTGCTTCTTCGGGCGGTGGCCAGTCGTCTGATGGAGCCTCATCCCCTAATGGTGGAAACGCCTCCTCGGGCAGCCAAAGCGGCTCACAGGAGTCCAACTACGTTACGGTGACGGTTTCGGTCACATCGAGCGCTGTGGGCAATCCCGTGTCCTCTGGCGGCACCTTTACCTTTAACGAAGGCGCCACCGTTTACGATGCCCTGTGCGCGCTGGGCCTTTCTGTCAACGCACACGGCTCATCGTACGGCACGTATGTTTCTGCGATTGGTGGTTTGGCCGAGAAACAGTACGGCGGCACGAGCGGCTGGATGTACTCCGTCAACGGCACAACGCCCATGACGGCCTGCAGTAACTACGTTCTCTCCAATGGTGACAACGTCGTTTGGTATTACGTAACGGGCTAGAGGCCTCGACATAGCGCGCCAGACGGGCGGTTCGGACCAACATCCGGACCGCCCGTTTTTCATGCGAATGGGACTGGGTCGCCGGGTCTCTCGGCAAACAAAAAACCGGTTGGAACGGGAATTCCAACCGGTTATACATTCAAGCAAATAGTGAATCGACTACGACCGTGCGCCCTCGAGGAAGAAGCGGCGGCTGAAGTAGTTGTACCAGGTGACGAGGAACGTGGCGATGGCCTTCATGGCCTGGTAGCCGATGCTCAAAAACGTGACGCCCACAAACATGTACAGGTCGTTGAGGCCCAGGCCGATCACCGACAGGATGGTGAAGATCGTGAACTCGCGCTTGCGGCTCATGCCTTCGCGGTGGTCGAACACGTACTTCATGCTGAGCCAGTAGTTGACCACGACGGACGTGATAAACGAAACCGTGGTGCTCATCAAAAAGTCGAGGTGGAACAGCTCGACGAGCGCAATGAGCATGCCCCAGTCGATGCCAAAGGAGATAAGACCCACGACAGCAAACTTGAGGAACTGCTTGGTATGAGGTTGTGCCAGCGCCTTGCGCACGTAATCACATCCAATGCGTTGATGAATCGAGCAGAGGATACTTTAGAGCTTTTACAAGGGAAACGTAAGGTCTTTGCCAAGAACTATATGAACTCGCCAAATTTTCAAGAGCTAATCCGCAAACGTTGAAAATTTGCCCGTAAACGAGCGACACCCACGGACGATACTGCGCTGAGTGCGCGTCGTCCGTGGGCGCCGTAATGCTGCAGGGGTTTCGAGCTATTTTGTCTCGTCGCCCTCCAGGAAGATTTTTCGGGTCACAAAGTTGTAGACCATGACAAGCGCGGTGGCGCAGATCTTGGCGATATTGGCCTCGAGTCCCAGGCCGGCGTTGAGCGCCAGCACGATGCCGTCGTTGAGCACCAAACCGATCACGGACAGCACGACAAAGATGATGAACTCGCGGCGGCGGCTCATGCCTTCCTTGTGCGCAAACACGTACTTCATGCTTGCGAGGTAGTTAAAGATGAGTGAGATGATAAAGCCGCTGGTGTTGGCGATTAGGATGTTGAGGCCCAGACCGTAGTGGAGCAGATTCATAATGCCAAAGTCGATAACCGTGGCAATGACACCGACGACGCCAAATTTCATGATCTGCGCAAGGAGCTTTTGCATGGTACCTGCCTTAGGGTGGCGCGGGGACGCCATGGGGATGACAAACTCAGCAAGTTTAGCCAATCCCCGCGGGTGGGGCTAGACGCGCTCTTCGATAGCACCGTTTCTATATGCATCGAGCAGCTGGCGCAGGTCCTGGATCTGGCTGCGAATTTTGGCGCCAGTATCGGTGTCGCTCACCATGCGGCGACGGTCCGCTTGGTCAAAACGGTTGGTCTCGCTCTCGATGTCCACGTTGCGCGTGAGTGCCTCGGCAACCGTCGTAAAGGCCCGGTGCGACTTGAGGCGGCAGCCGCGCGAGCTCGAGATGAGCGTATAGCCGGCGATACCCGTCTTGGGATGGTAAGCGCGGCAGAAGCCGCCATCGATGACCAGCAGCTTGCCGTTGGCGCGGATGGGCTGCTCGCCCTTGGTGGTTTTAACGGGCGTGTGGCCGTTGATGATGTGGCCGGTCGGCGAACATGCCATGGGCGCGACGCCAAACTCGCGCATGATGTCGTCGCAGACCGAGGGCGACTTGGTAAGCGTAAAGTACGGGTCCATCGGCTCGACCCAGGTGCTCTTATCGGCGATATAGGCGCGCTCAAAGGTACGCACCAGGCGTCCGCTGGCGGGTGAATTGAAGCCAATCCACAGGTACCACATCCAGTCGAGGGCATCGCGGTCGCCCACGCGCCACGCGCGGCGGGCGATGTGGTCGCAAAAATCGAGATAATCGCGGCCGGCGTGCCAGGTGCCCAGGCAGTTCATGCTGCTAAAGGTGCCGTCTTCGTTGAGCGGAACGCAGCCGTGGAAGAGCAGGTTGCCGTTGGCGACCTTGTACATCGAGCCGTGGGAATAGAGGAAATCGATATGGCGATGCAGGTGATCGGCGGTGACAAACTCGGACACGAGCTTGTCGATGATGTGCTGCTCCTGAGACGTGAGCGTATAGGGGTCCGCCGGATCGACGGTGGGGAAGTCGTTGGTCGTGAGCGGCCATACGCTGCCGTCGGCGAGCGTGACCGTGCCGGTGTCGTGCTCGATCTTGTCGAGTAACAGACGGTCGGTCATATCGAACTCGGGGTGGCGCTGGATAATCTGGCCCTCGAGCTTAAAGAGCAGCACATTGATGGCCTTGATCAGCGGGGTGATGGACTCACCGGCGGTGTAGGTGGCATCGGCAAAGGCGACAAGCTCACGCAGCGAGATGCCGTAGTCGTTCTCGAGGATCTCGTAATTGTCGTAACGCAGGTTGTTGCGCAGCACCGTGGCGATGCAGGCGGGCTCACCGGCCGCAGCGCCCATCCATAGCAGGTCGTGGTTGCCCCACTGGATGTCGAGCGAATGGTAGGTGAGCAGGCGGTCCATAATCTTGGCAGCGCCGCCGCCGCGGTCGAAGATATCGCCCACCAGGTGCAGGTGGTCGACGGCCAAGCGCTTGATGAGCGAGGCGAGTGACTCGATAAAGTCGTCGGCGCTGGCGGTCTCCAGGATGGACTCCACGATGCGCTCGTGATAGCGCACGCGATAGTTGTTCTCGTCCGGGTGCGTGTGCAACAACTCGTCGATGATATAGGCGTAATCGCGCGGTATGGCCTTACGCACCTTGGAGCGCGTGTAGCGGCTTGAAAGCGAACGAGCGACCATGATGAGCTGGTCAAGCATCGTCTTGTACCAGGTGGGCGAGTCCTCGCGCTGGCTGCGGACCAGCTCGATCTTCTCGTGCGGGTAGTAGATGAGCGTGCACAGCTCGCCCTTTTCGTCAAAGGTGAGCGTGTCGCCAAAAATCTCGTCGACATGCTCGCGCACGACGCCCGAGCAGTTGTTGAGGATGTGCATAAAGGCTTCGTACTCGCCATGCACGTCGCTCATAAAATGCTCGGTGCCTTTGGGCAGGTTGAGGATGGCCGAGAGATTGATGATCTCGGTAAACGCGGATTGTTCGGTGGGGAACTGTCTCGAAAGCAGGCGCAGATACTTGAAGTCTTGCGGGTTGCGATCGAATGCGACCATGAAACACCTTCCGATGGGGCTGGTAAAACTGATAAACAGCGTCAAACGTTTACCAGTATGCGCCGCTTTTGTTTCGATTTTGCGCCAGCGGCTGAATTGTCGGATGAACGGTTTGGTAAATCGATTTAGTTGAGGTAGATATGGCGGTTGAGTGGAGACGACAGAGGGTGTTTTCTCAGATATTTTTGCGTGGGGCCGGTGGAGACGATGGTGGTAAAGATGTTCACTATTTTTGGTTCGATTTGGTAAATAGTGGACATATGTACCGCATGTAGGCTCACTGTGCGATAATTTGCGCAGCAATGAGTAAGGAGCCTCATATGAGTGATTTTGTCCTGACCTGTGAATCCGCCGCCGACCGAACCCGTGAGTTCTTTGAATCGCGCAATATTCCCGTCGCGTATTTTCATTACGAGATCGACGATGTTGTCTATACGGACGATCTGTATCAGTCGATTACGCCGGACGAGTTTTTTGCCCAGATTGCCGCGGGCGCCATGCCCAAGACGTCTCAGGTGGGCGTGGGCGAGTACGAGGAGTTTTGGGAGCCGTTTGTTGCCGAGGGTAAAGACGTGCTGCACCTGACGTTGTCGTCGGGTATTTCGGGCACGTATGGATCGGCCTGCGTCGCGGCGCAGATGCTTGCGGATCGCTATCCCCAGGGCGGCAAGGTACGCGTCATCGATTCGCTGGGGGCGTCTTCGGGCTTTGGTCTGTTGCTGGAATATGCCGCCGACGTGCGCGATAGCGGGGCTTCACTCGACGAGACGGCCGCTTGGATCGAGGAGCATAAACTCAACCTGCACCACTGGTTCTTCTCGACCGATCTGTCGAGCTACCTGCGCGGCGGTCGCATTTCGGCCGCGAGCGCGATCATCGGCACGGCGCTCAAGATTTGCCCGCTTATGACGGTCGATTGCGAAGGTAAGCTGTCGCCACGTGAGAAGATTCGCACTAAGAAGCGAGCGATTTCCGAGATGGCTAAGACCATGATGGCACACGTACAGGACGGTGCAGATTATTCGGGTAAGTGCATCATGTCGCAGTCGGCGTGCCGCGAGGATGCCGAGGCGGTCGCGGCGCTGATTGAGGAACAGGTTCCGCAGCTTAAAGGCAAGATTGAGATCAATGACATCGGTACTCTGATTGGCTCGCATACCGGACCTGGTACGGTGGCGCTCTTCTTTATGGGCGACAAGCGCGTGGATTAATTTGCCCCATCACGTCGCTGCATGATTGCTCAAACGAAAACGGCCCGCCTCACGTTTGTGGGGCGGGCCAAGATGTTTTGCTAGCGTTTCTTTCCGCGGAAGAAAAAGCCGTGCAGTGACGGCTTGAGGCCGCGGTTGGCGCGATGCTCCTCGACGCGCTCGTGGATCGAAGCGACGCGCTCGATGACTTCGTCGGGAATCGGCACATCGGGATTCATGTTCTCGACTTGGCTGACCTCGGCGGCGGCGACCTGGTCGATAATGGGCACGTCGTCGCGCGAGATGACAGGTGTGGCGTCTTCCTTCATCTTGCGATAACGCTGCATCATGTCGGTCTGTAGCTGCTGGGCCGAAGGCGGTGTCCAGATGATGGCGTTGGCGCCGGCGGCGATGGTCTCGCGAATGCTCTCGGGCGTCTTGCCGCCCGGCGCGATAAGCGGCAGGTTGGGATAGTGCTCGCGCAGCTCGCGTAGGACCTGGGGCGTGTTCTTGCCGGCGGCGATGTTGAGAATCTTGGCTCCAGCGCGCACCTTGGCGTGGGCATCGTCGTCGCAGCGAACGACCGTGGCGATGACGGGGATGTCGGCGATGTTGGTGATGTGCTCGACCATCTCGGCAGTAGCGGGGGAGTTGACCACGCAGCCCGCCGCGCCCTGCATCTCGGAGACGGCTGCCATCTGCACGGAGCGCTTACCGGTCGTAGTTCCGCCACCCACGCCTACAAAGACCGGGCACTCGGCGACGGTCAGCAGCGCTTGCGTAATGGCGGGCTGCGGCGTGAAAGGGTAGACCGCAAAGACGGCGTCGGCGTTGGAGTTGCGGATAACCGCGACATCGGTGGTGTAAATGAGCGACTTGATGCGTCGGCCAAAGAGCGTGAAGCCGCTGGCCTCCTCGATCTCGTCGGGCATGCGAAGGGCAGCCTTGCGCAGGCGTCCGTCGATGGGCAGGGGCTCCATAGGGAGCAGGCCGTTGGGCGTGACGGCTACTTGGGGCTCGGTGAACTCGTCTGCAAGCTCGACCTCGGAAAAATCGACCGAGGCGACGATGTCCTTGTGCACCTCGGCGGGCACATCGATGGGAGCTTGGTCGTTTGCCGCCGCAGGCGTGTCGAAGGAGCTGGTGCCGACGAAGGCGTCGACGCGCTCATTTAGATCGTTGAGGGTATCCATGGAGGCTCGATTCTATGTGATAACGGCCGGCGCTATGCAGCCGGAATTGCGAATGCTAAATCGTTTGACGAGTTGATTTTTCCCCGCCGCGCCATCCGTTAGACCGAAGGGCCGGTGAACGTGAAGGAGCTGTGGTGGCGGGGATCGAGGTGCTATCTTGAAAGTCCCGTTTACAAGAGAGGTGACGCGGTATGGAATTTTCGGCAATGTTGGGCTCGATTGGCCTGTGTGTGGGCGCAATCGTTGCCGCCGCGGTCATCTACTTTGTGGTCACGGCCATTAAGGGCAAAAGGGCCGAACGCAAGGAGCGCACGATGCTTAAACAGCATCGCGACCAGCAGGGCAAACGCGCACGGAGATAACTTGTTGAGTTTTGGATCCGTGCGCTAGCTGCGTTTTCGGATCAGGGCAATGTAGAAGCCCTCAAAGTCGCGGCTAGGCGGAATGGTGAGCGTGCCGGGCAGGCCGTTGGCGATGGCCGATACCTGACCGGCGGCAATGGCTTCGGTCAGAGCGTTGGACTCGATGCGCGGCTCCTCACCAGCTTCCTGGGTGCGTCGTGCTTCGCTTTCGCTCGGCGTGCCGTCGAGGGGGATAAGCTCGCAGTCCATGTGCTTGTCGAGGGCCTCTTGCAGGGCGTCCTCGTTTTCCTGCGGCAAAATCGAACAGGTCGAATAGACGAGCGTGCCGCCCGGTTTGAGGGCACCCATGGCGCGGTCCAGAAGTGCTCGCTGCGAGCGGGCGCACTTGCTCAGCAACTGCTCGGTGAGGCCGCGCAGGCTTTTCTCGTTGCCACTGATGACGGTGCCCGTGCCGGTGCAGGGAGCGTCGAGCAGGATGCGGTCAAAGCGGAAGAACTCGTCGAGCTCGCGTGCGTCGATGCGCATGACGGGCACGTTTTTGGCACCTTGGCGGTGGAGGTTGGACTCAAGCTTTTCGGCGCGGGGAATGCTCATCTCACAGGCGGTGAGGTGCGCCTGTCCCTGGGTGAGGGCGGCGATCTGTGTTGTCTTGCCGCCGGGGGCTGCGCACATGTCCAGGATGTCCTCGCCTGCCTGGGCGCCCAGGACCAACGGCGGCATCATGGATGACAGGCTCTGCAGGTAGATCTTGCCGTCGCGGTAGATGTCGAGATCCCACAGATCGGAAACCTGGGCCTCGGGCAGGATAAAGGCGTCTGGGTACCAGGCGACGGGGTTGTGGGCGATGCCGGCGGCACCGAGCGCCGCAGCGATGTCCTCGGCGGTCGCCTTGAGCGTGTTGGCGCGCAGCGTGACCGGGCGTGTGGCCGCGGCGCCGAAGCCCTCGATCATGAGCTTGGCATCGGCGGGCGCATAGGCGCCGGCGACCGTGTCGACCATAAAGCGCGGCAGGTCGGCGGCGGAGTGTTGGGCGGCAAGCTGGTCAGAAAGCTCGGTAGCAGCAAACTGCCTGAGCTTGAGCTCGGCCTTGACCTGCTTTTTCTGCTTACGACGACGCGGCTTGGACATCCGTCTTTCCTTCCCATTCCATTACATGTCGAGTGTTGTTTTAGTACTGGCTCTCGTGCTTGCTGAAGAAGTCGAAGCGCGGGGGCAGCGGCTTCACGCGGTGCTCGCCGGGCTTCTCGCCCAGGCTTTCCACGAACTCGTCCGTGGAGGCAAATATGTTGTCCCAGCTAAAGAAGGCGACGGGGTCGACGTCGAAGTACTCGCAAATGAGCTCGCAGCCGGCCGGCACGATGCCGTGCATGAGCACGGTCGCCACGCGCAGCTCGGTGAAGGCGTCGACGAGGGCCTGCGTCATCGCGGTATTGGCTTGCTCGCCCTCAAGCTTGTTGGCAGCCTTGGAGGCGTCGCTCCAGCGCTTGTTGGCGGCGCGCAGGTAGTCGTCGCACACAGCGAGCGCGCGGTGCGTCTCGAACTTGTACATGGCCTGCTCAAACGCGAGGGCGGCCTGCTCGGCGGCCTCCACCACGGTGGCCGAGGCGGCGCCGGCGGGGATGCAACCGTTGCGATAGGGGCTCTCGTCGCCCTCCTTGACGGCGACGCCGTAGAAGCAGCTGCGGGCCAGGCGGTTGAAGACGCCGGTCAAAAGGGCGCTTTCCTTAAGGGCCGGATCGATGACGCGCTTGTCGTCGCAGGCGTGCACCTCGTTGCCGTCCTTGTCCTTGCCGGTCACGCGGGTGTCGTATGCCTTGGGGCTAAAGCTCACCGGCTTCTCGGACAGGCCGAGCGACAGCCAGTGCGCGCGCATCTGCTCGCAGGTGTAGTGGTTGAGCAGGTCGTCTGCCGGCGGGGGAGGCGTCTGCGAGGACGAGCTTGCCTTTTTGCCCATGTAGAGCAGGTGGTAGCAGGCGCTGACGGTGCTCTGCGTGAGGTTCCAACCCAGGGCCTCCCACATGGCGGTCTGCGCGATGCAATAGAAGTAGATGTTGTCCTGGCCAATGAACTGGTAGATTTGTGCGTCATCCGAGCACCACCAGTCGCGCCAGTCGAGCGAGCTGTGCTGGTAGGTGGGCGCGGGGACCTGCGTGGAATCGGCGGCGGGCTCGCCCATGAGGGCGGCATCCTGGGCGGCGACGCCCTCGGTCACGCCGGCGGCCTTGGCATCGCGTGCGAGCACGGTGCGCGTATAGCTGATGGGAGCCCACAGGCTCTCGGGCCAGCACCAGCAGGTGACGTCGGAGACGCCATCGACCTCGGGCACCGGAACGCCCCAGTCGATGTTGCCGGTGATGCGGAAGGGTACGAGCGCCTTGCCGCTGCGGAAGCGCACGCCGCCGTTGGCGAGCACCGCGTGGGCATCGTCGCGCTCCTTCCAGCTGGGGAAGGTGACGGTAAAGCTGCTCTTGTTGCCCTCGGGCTCCAGCACGGTGTGCTCGGGAAGCTGATCCTCGACGGCATCGAAGGCCTCGCGGAACTTGTTCTGGATGTAGAGCTGGGCCGGCAGCAGCCACTCCTCCATGGTCTTGGAGACCACGGAGCGAACCTGCGGGTTCTGGGCGAGCTTGGCGGTGTAGGTCTTCATAAAGTCGAGGTAGGCCGGCAGGTCAAAGTAGAGGTTGTCGACCGGGCGCAGCTCGGGCACCTCGCCGGTGAGCTGGCTCTTGGGCGCGATGAGCTCCTCGGGCTCAAACTGGTGACCCAGGTCGCACTCGTCGGCGTAGGCTTTCTCGGACTTGCAGCCCTGGATGGGGCAGCGGCCGATCACCTGACGGCCGTTGAGGAACGTGCCGGCCTTGGCATCGTAGAACTGCAGCGTGGAGCGCTTGGAGATGGTGCCCTGCTCGTGCAGACGCTCGATAATCTCGGTGGTCACCTCGTTGTGAATCTGCGCAGCTGGCTCAAGGCCCGAGCCGCCGTAGATGTCACAGCTGATGTTGTAGTTGTTGAGGGTCGCGGCCTGGCGGGAGTGATTGGACTCGACATACTCGCTAATGGACTTGTCGTAGCCCTCGTTCTCCTTGAGCTTGCGGTAGCTCTCCATGATGGGCGAGCCATAGCAGTCGGTGCCCGAGGTGAAGATGACGTTCTCGCGGCCCAGGCGGTCGCGCAGGAAGCGGGCGAAGAAGTCGGCAGGGACAAAGACGCCGCCAACGTGGCCAAAGTGAAGGCCCTTGTTGCCGTAGGGCTCGCCGGCGGTAACGATGGCGCGGCGAGGCCAGCTGGGACGGTCGTTCATGGAGTATTTGGATGCCATGGGACTCCTTCGCATATGGTGAGGGCGCGGCCGGGCGCGGGGCTCGGCGGCGCGGTGGTCAATTCGTGCATATCGTTCGACATTATCGCACATGCGGGCGGGTGCGTGGCAGGGGCGCTATCCTAAGATGCTATGAATGAGATTTCCAACATACATGCGTTTGAGGACGAGGATTTTCTGCACGCCTGCTTTGTGTGGGGGATGGCCGTGCTTGGCGCATTTGCCGTGTGTCTGGTGCCGGTGTTTATGCTGCTGGGCGGGCCTGCGGACTTGGATGCGGCTGACGCGGGCGGCTGGATGGCCGTCTTGGGATGGATAGTCGGCTTGGCTGCGATCTCAATGGCGTCGTTCGCCGTGCACGAGCTGGTGCACGGTGTGTTTTTTAAGCTGCTGGCGCCTGCGGGCGCGCAGGTGACCTTTGGGGCGAATCGCGAGACGGCGATGATCTATGCCTGCGCCGAGGGCGTTGTGTATTCGCGCCGGCGGTACATGGTGGTTTGCCTGGCGCCGACGGTTGTTGTGACGTCGGCGTTTGCCCTGGGGTTTGCGTTTTCGGGCTATCCGCTGCTGTGCTACCTGGCGACCGGCTTGCATTTATCGGGTTGCGTGGGCGATTGGTATTACGTGCGGACCATTTTGCGCGACCGCCGCATTGTCGCCTGCGAGGACACGTCCTTCGGCGTGCGCTTTTTCGGGTGAGGAGATGTCGATGAAGCCGTTGTTGTTGCACGCCTGCTGTGCGCCGTGCTCTCTTGAGCCGGTCCGCCTGCTGCGCGAGGAAGGGTTTGAGCCCACAATCTGCTGGACCAACCCCAATATTCAGCCGCACGATGAATGGCAGCGGCGTTTGGACGAGCTGCGCCGGTGGTGTGCCGATGGCGACATCGAGCTTATCGAGGCGGGGGAGGACCGGGAGCGCTGGGAGGCCGGCGTGGCCCCGCTGGGCGCCGATCGACCCCGTCGCTGTCGCGCGTGCTATGCCCTGCGCTTGGCCGAGGCATGTCGTGTGGCCCAGGAACGCGGGTTTGAGTCTGTGGGCACGACGCTCGCCGTCTCGCCGTATCAGTTGTTCGAAACCTGCAATGATGTGTTGGAGCGTCTGGCTGCCGCCCGCGGTCTCACTCCGGTGATTCGCGATTTTCGTCCGTATTACCCCGAGGCGACACGTCGTTCGCGCGAGCTGGGTATGTATCGGCAGAATTACTGCGGCTGCCGATTCTCGGCCGTCGAGGCGGCCATGGACCGCGCCCGCATCCGCGACGAGCGCAAAGCCGCCAAAAAGTAGTTCATTTGGGACGTCAGCCTGCTAGGATGTAGAGCGGACTTTAGCTATATAAGGAGTATCCGACGTGTCTATGCGTACCGATGATTTTGACTACAACCTTCCCGAGGAACTGATTGCCCAAGCTCCTGCCGAGCCGCGCGACTCCTGCCGCCTTCTAGTGGTGGATCGCAAGGGCTCCCAGGCGGGAACGCCGCTGGAGCACGGCGGTACCGTTGAGCACCGCATCTTCCGCGACATCATCGACTATATCGAGCCGGGCGACGTGCTCGTCATCAACCAGACGCGCGTGATGCCGGCTCGCCTGATCGGTCGCAAAGCCGGCTCGGGCGGCGTGGTCGAGACTCTGCTGCTCAAGCGCCGCGAGGACGTGGATCCGCTGGGCCATGTTTGGGAGTGCTTGGTCAAGCCGGGCAAGCGCCTGAAGCCCGGTGCTCATATTGAGTATCGCGCCGGTGGCGCCCATGCGCCCGAGGGGGCTCCCGTGGTGCTGACGGCCGAGGTCGTCGACTTTGTCACCGATAGCCGCGGCGGCCGTCTGGTGCGTTTTGAGCCGGCCGGTTGCAATGCCGCCGGCGACCCGCGCACGCTCGACGAGGCCATCCACGCTGCCGGCCACGTGCCGCTGCCGCCCTACATTACCGATTACGAGGGCGATCCCGAGAAGTACCAGACCGTCTACGCCATGAAGGAGGAGCACTCGGCTGCCGCTCCTACGGCGGGTCTGCACTTCACGCCCGAGCTCATGGCCGCTATCGAGGCCAAGGGTGCGAAGTTTGCCGCCGTCGAGCTCGAGGTGGGTATCGATACCTTCCGTCTGGTGGAGGAGGACGACCCCACGCAGCACGTGATGCACACCGAGCGCTACCACGTGTCGCAGGAGGTTGTCGATGCCGTGCACAAGGCCAAGGCCGAGGGTCATCGTGTGATCGCCGTCGGCACCACCGCGGTGCGCTCGCTCGAGAGCGCGTTTGACGCGGACGCGCCGGTGTCCGATCCGGCTGTGACGGCGCGCTATTTTGAGGGCCGCGAGGACGGGGCCGACACGCTCGGCCGCGGCGACATCGTGGTGCGCGAGAACGCGACAACGCAGCTCTACCTTATGCCCGGCTCGACCTATCACGTGGTCGACGCGTTGATCACGAACTTCCACGTGCCGCGCTCTACACTCATGATGCTTGTGAGCGCGCTTGCCACCCGCGACCAGATCATGGATGCCTACGCCGCCGCCATCGAAGAGCGTTACCGCTTCTTCAGCTTTGGCGACGCGATGCTCATTCAGTAGGTTACGGCGTTTTACAAACGCCGTAACCGGTCGACGCTGCAAACCCGCCAGAGCGGCAATCTGCCTTTCAACTTCGGCGGCATGACCAGAAGGTCAATGCCGCCTTGTTTCAAGGCACCTTGCTCGCTCTGGCGGGTTTTCGCTGACTTCGCCAAAACATCGGCGCCGCCGTTGTTGGCACTTGGGGACGTTCCTTTTGTGCCGGCACCTGGGGACACTCCTTATGTCAAGAGATTGGTGCAAGAGGGATAGATTGCCTTGCATCAATCTAATAAGTTGCGGTGAGATAGTTCTTAAATTGGCTTTTTGAGGGCTAAACAGGAACTATCTCACCGCAACTGCGTTGAGCGTTTTTTGGCAGCTGGTTTACTTGCTCGCGAACAGCCAGACTAGGATGATCACCAGGATTGCGGCGACGATGCAGACGATGGCGCCGGTGAATTTGATGCGTGAGTCGCGGGTACGCTCGCGCACCGCGTCCTCGGTGGCCTCGAGCTGGGCGACTTCGCGCTCGGTCTCGGCGTGTTCGGCTTTGTCTCGGGCCAAGGACCCTGCAAGCGACTCAGTAATCTCTGGGTGGTCGTGTACTTCGTTCGCCTGTTCGATGATCGACTGCGCATGTGCGGCATCTGCTTGGGCGTTGGCGATGCTCTGCTCTTGGTCGCGGCGTGCCTTGTCCTCGGCGGCGATCTTCTCGCGCAGTTCGCGCTGGCGCGTTGCAGCGGCGGTTTTTGCGGTCTGCAGCTCGTCGCGCGCGGCATCGGCCTCTGCCGTCACGGCTTGGTGCGCGCGTTTGGCTTCGGCAATGGGGGCCTGCGCCTGTTCGACGGCCTGCTCGGCTGCGGCAAGCGAGTGTTCAAGGTCGGCGGTGATACGCGGGACATCTTCTTCGGCTTTACGCAGGGCATCTGCCGTGTCGGAGATCTGCATCGAGAGCTCGCTAGTGCGCACCGTATAGTTGGCGGGATTTGCCGAGGGATTGCGTTGCAGCTCGGCATACTCATGACGCAGTGTCTCGAGCTGGGCGCGCGTGGCGTCGACGGTTTGTTGTGCGGCGGCAATGCCGGCGTCTCGCTCGGCCTGCACCTTGTCGCGGATGCGCTTGGAATCCTCAAGACGGCGAACGAGGCGGTTGCCGGTCTCGCGCGAGCTCGCCTCGCGGGCCTCCACGGCATCGAGCGCGGCCTTCAGGCGGAGCTCGGTCGCGTCATCCTCTGTCTTCATTTGTTCGAGCTGACCCTTGAGCTCTGCTACTTTGGAAGCATGGACATCGCGATCGATTTCGGCTGCCGCAGCGGTCTTTTGCGCTGTGGCGATCGCCTGACGCTGGTCGGCGACGATCTGCTCGTAGCGGCCTGCGATATCCTGGCGCGTCTCGAGTTCCTCGGCCTGATCGGCAATGCGCTGCTCAAGTTCGGCCAGGTGGGCGCGGGCATCGGCAAGTGCCTTTTTCGCGGCGTTCATCTCGCGCATGGCCGAGGCACCCTGGGCGATAAAGGTGCCCACGGCGTTCGCAGTGTTCGAGACAGCGGTCCCCAGATCGCGGCTCGCGGCGGGGGAGTGCGGGGCGGTCGGGCGAGCGGTGTCGGCAGCGTCCGCATCGGCAGCCTGCGGCGCGGCGATATTGCCGGTACCGCCCTCGACCACAGAAAAGCCTGCTGCGTGCGGATCGACCGCATCGGCGCCAATCGTGGGGTGCTCGAGCTGCAGAAACGAGGGCATGGTGCTGCCCTGGTCGGCAACCGGAGTCTCGCCGGGCACAAAGGTCGAGGCCGCCTCGGCGGCCTCCTCTTCCTCGGCATCAATATCGGCATCGGCGACGGCGTCTTTCATCGCTTTGACAGCATCCATCATGGAGTCCATGACGGCATCGAGCTCTTCTTCCGAAGACACCTCGATGGGGCCCGCTGCTTGCGGGACGTCGTCCTGAGCGGGCGCATCGTCGTTTTGCTCATCGGCGTTTTCTGTTTCGGGGGTTTCCGCCGTAGCGCTTTCGTCCAAGATGGGGTCGTCGATGTCGATACCATCGCAGGTCACAGCGTCAGTATCTGCGGTGACGTCTGCGGAATCATCAATATGCTGTTGAGTCTGGGGGTCCAGCTCGTCTGTCATAGGCATGTGCTCCTCATCGTTGTTTGTCACCCTATGATAAAGTCTCGCGCCGACATCCCGCGCGCCGCAGCAAAGTTTCAAAACGTGTTCGATGGCTCGATCTGATAACAATAACTCGGCCGCTTTATCCAGTTTGCACTTGACAATCCCTTCGCCGAACGACGTGGTGCCGTTCGCCTACCGCGGTCTTTTATTTTCGCTTGAACACGCTAAAGTTGCATCTCAGCTTTTGGCGCGTGAAGTTGGACACGCGCAGTCGGCGGGCGTGCCCGTCGCGATTTGAAAGGACTTTGTATGGGACTTTTCACTGGTAAGACCGTGATCGTCACCGGCGGCGGCAAGGCCACGCTCAAGGACGGTTCCGCTGGCTCCATCGGCTACGGCATCGATATCGCATTTGCCAAGGAGGGCGCGAACCTCGTCATCACCGGCCGCAACGTTGCCAAGCTCGAGGCCGCCAAGGAGTCTCTCGAGGCCGAGTACGGCGTCAAGGTTCTGCCTGTTCAGGCCGATGTCTCGGCTGGTCAGGACAACGAGGCCGTCGTCCAGAACGTCATCGACAAGGCCATTGAGGAGTTCGGCCGCATCGACGCCGTCGTCAACAATGCTCAGGCCAGCGCCTCGGGCGTGACCATCGCCGATCACACCATGGACCAGTTTAACCTGGCCATTTACTCCGGTCTGTATGCTACCTATCTGTACATGCAGAAGGCCTATCCGCACCTGAAGGAGACCAAGGGCTCCGTGGTCAACTTTGCCTCGGGCGCCGGCCTGTTTGGCAACTATGGCCAGTGCAGCTATGCTGCCGCCAAGGAGGGCATCCGCGGCCTGACCCGCGTTGCCGCCAACGAGTGGGGCAAGGACGGCATCAACGTCAATATCGTTTGCCCGCTTGCTTGGACCGCTGCGCTCGAGAACTTCCAGGATGCCTATCCCGAGGCGTTCAAGGCCAACGTCCACATGCCGCCGGCGGGTCACTACGGCGACGTCGAGAAGGAAATCGGCCGTGTGGTCGTTCAGCTCTGCGGTCCCGACTTTAAGTACATGAACGGTGAGACCGTCACCCTCGAGGGTGGCATGGGTCAGCGGCCCTAACAGTTACGCGGTTCTACGAACCGCGTAACCAGTTGACGCTGCAAACCCGCCAGAGCGGCAATCTGACGTTCAACTTCAAGGGCGCGACCAGAAGGTCAGCGCCCTTTCGTTTC